>ENA-OQRA01000008-OQRA01000008.1-human-gut-metagenome-genome-assembly--contig:-NODE-8-length-94825-cov-10.109708_pt1 | contig 94825 bp, 167 predicted proteins | sample MGYA00243238_ERZ505106 | MGnify/ENA primary metagenome ERZ505106 (study PRJEB26097, sample SAMN02711298) | human gut metagenome | biome: Gut microbiome | host: Homo sapiens | place: Denmark: Copenhagen...
ATTTACAAAGAGGGAGTCTTGGGTTACAAAGGGGATTCTCGGGTTACTATTTACCAAAATTATGGATTATCTGATAGATATATTAAATTTCTAAAGAAAAATACAATCAAATATCATGACAGGTTGTGTGATTTGGATAGACAACAGTATTTATCGGGTTATGGTTGGATGCAGGGATATTTTTCTATTGGGGAAGTAATGGAAAAATTGAAAAAAGAAGGAACTGTTAAAATTCCGTTTAGTTGGCTCTATGATATTAGGCAGTATGATAAAGCTATGAATGGTTGCTATATGGAAATAACGAAGATTGGATAAGGAGTGATAATTATGGATAAATTAAAATATTGTCCTTATTGTGGCAAAGAAATAGTTATTGAGGATTAACATGAAACGATGATTTACTGCGGAAAGTGAGGAAAACAAGTATGAAACATTTAGTAATATTTTATACGGAAAACGGAATATATAGTGCGGTATATAATTTTAAAAATATTCCACCAACTACAGAAGACATAAAAGAAATGCAAAAAGATATACAGAAAACAGAAAACTTAATTCAAATGCCAGCGGTTGTAAATTGGCTACCGATTAGCGATTAGGAAGAAACGGAAATTTCCTTAGAGAAAGTGAGGGTGTCAATGGATGATATATTGTTAAAAGACACAAAAGAGAAGCAGATAATACTAAATCAGAATCTGCTCACAAAGCAATTGAGTATTACTGTGTATAACAAAATAACGAAGAAAAAAATAACGTACACAAATCCTAAGAGAATGTGTATATTATTTGCACAGTGCTTGTAAAGGAGGTCGATGAAATGGAAATAAGTAAATATGCGATGCCAGCAATTGCAATATTTATGAATGGCGATATAAGAGAGCGGGTACATAGAGAACTTGCACCATGTAGTAACAATGAATTTATTAAAAGATACTGTGAGCTTGATCCAGACTTTGAGAATGTCTTGAAATCAGAGTTTGGAATTGATATAATAGATTTATGATTGGAGGTAGTGGAATGAATAGGGAAACATTGTATAATTTGGTAGAAGAAAAAATAAATGATATTTTCCTTGAATATCAAGCTGCAAATGATATAAAAACTGGAGATATTACACCACTACAAGCATTCCAATTGGAAGAATTGCAAAATAAACTCACAGATTTGATTATGAATGTAGGAAGTGAGAACAATGACAATTAAAGCAATCAAAGAAAAATACAAAGATTACAAACGGAAAGCCAATGAGAAAAATATGTTTGCTACATATGATTACAATGATGGTAATGGAAAAGTAGTTATTGTAGTTAATGATTGTAAAGGGTATGGTAAAACAGTTACGCAAGTTGTCAGAGTGTCAGATGGAAAAGAACTACTTGCAGAAGGATCTTGTAGACCTTGTGATAACTTAGACGATGCCATTGATGTTGCTGGTGAGATGATATAAACGGAGGGATGAGCAATGAAGTACAGAGTAGTCGATGTGGATAACAGAGCTGAATATACTAAGGAAATGAGTTTTGATGAACTAAAAGATTATTTTGAACCAGATGTTGAAATATTTGGCGAAGAAATGCATGACAAATGGGAAGAAGTAAATGATGTCGATGACATAAGAGAATTCCTGGAATATAAAGCGGATGGAATGAGAGTTGAAGACCGAATAGAGGTTATTCCTGATGATATAGATATTCTTCTCGAAGATAATTGTACAAAAGCAGAAGCAAAGAAATATTTGGAAACTGACACAACTATATACCGAGATTTAGAGGAAGGTCTTGAAGGATACTGTGAAGAATGGGATAGCTGTTGTGCAGATGATGGATATTCTGACATGGTGAGGGAGATGGTTAGAACACATAAACCTTGCACTGATTGGGGATGTGTGGAAATTGAAGGAAAATGGTACTATATAATGTATGTGTTGTAGTACTGTAAAATAAATATATGACTTGAAACAGGCAATCGCAAGGTTGTCTGTTTTTTAATGGAGAATAATATAACGGAGGTGATTGTATGTTTGAAATTAGAGACAGGCAGGGTGGAAATTTCATTGACAGTTTCGATTCATTAGAAGATGCGACTTATGCCCTTAATGAGCATGAGGAAGCTGATAAGTTGGATGGTATCTATGAAGAGAATTTCTATGAGATATTTGACAGTAGTAAAGACGAGATAGTAGTGATATAATAATAGTAATATGGTAACGGAAATAAGATGACGGAGGTAGTTATTATGGCACAGTTAATCGGATGTTTGATTGCAGGATATTTATGTATATATCTTCCTTGGAAAGCTAGTAAGGAAGATGAAGCAAAAAAGAGAAGAGATATGTATAATAATCTCAATAAGAAGTCTGTAGACGAAATGGATAAATGGAGAAGATAATATAAGAAAGGTGGTCGATGAATATGTTCGGAGGACTATTAGCATTTTTAGGAATTTATGCAGGAAGTGCTGCAAAGGCAGCTAAAGATAACTATGATATGAAGAAAATTACTCGTACTGTTGATGAAAAAGGAAATGTTCATTATGCAGACAGATTATGCAATGAATACATCAACGGAGAGCGAGTAAAGAGAGTTGAAACAACTGATAAAAATGGAGTTAAATTATATTCTACAGTTGGTGTGAATAGCAGTAAAGTGTATGACACTTCTTATGGAAGAGGTACACAGCAGTTATTCGAAATGAGTGAGCGTGACAAACAAGATGCAATTGAACGTGGTAAATTAGCTTATATGCAGTATAATCCTTATTTTGGAAGATCGGTTGCAACGGAGATTGCTACTGGAAGAACAATTACTTGTCTTTTTAAATGGGAACATGGAGATAAACCAATTTATAAGAAATGGTACTTCAGACCTGAATGCCAAGATAAATTCGGTTATAGAGAAACTGTTAAAGGAGATTATGGAATCGACATTACAAAAGAAGAATATTATAAGTTGCAGACTATTGGAATTAGTTATTCGAATCTACCAAGTGATCAGAAAGTATTAAATGACTTATGGGGAAGGAATTAATAGATTCATTGGAAAATTGGAGGAAAAATATATGAAATATTCTGTAGATATTGATAGAAGTATTAATGCATTATCATATTGTTTAAATAAAGTAAATGATGAAATTGAGGACATTTGGGATTGGAATATCCGTATCAATGCAAGTGCGGTTGATTATGGAATTTATTTTAACTTTGATGTTGATAATAAGATATTAGAAATCTGTAATGAGCCAGCTTGTGATGATTGTACTTCGCTTGATGATATTATAGAAATGATTAATGACACAGATGACAATGAAGAATAATAAAAAGAATGGAGAATAAAAATAAATTATGATTTGTTTAGATTGCGGAAATATGGATATTCGATATGATGAAAAAGAGAAATCATATCATTGTAATAATTGTGGTTCGAGAAATATTGGTACAAGAAAAGAAGGGTGTAAATATATGCTAGGAAATGGATTGTGTGGTAAAAATCCTGCATGTACGTCATCTGGAGAATGTGAAGCACCATGTAGCTATTATGAAAAATAGTAGGAAACCAGAAATGTAAATTAGCCGTGATGAGTTTTTAGAACTGTGTAAGGAAGCTGGAATTAAATAGATTGGAGAGTGGATGACATGTTATATACAATAGTGCATACAGTAATTAATAATAAAGGAGAACACCCAGAAGCAAACGCAAGGGTACTTGGAATATATTCGGATGAGAATGTTGCTATTAAAGAAGCAGAAAAATGGATAAATAACACAAAAACATCTGATATAAATATCAAGAGAATAACAAATACAGAATGGTATTTTTGGTATGACGAAGATGGAAGTACTTATGGTGGCTATGTAGATGTATATGGGAAAGAGTTAGACAAACCAATTGAATAAACCAAGTAAAATAGGTTTTATATGGGAAAGCGAAAGAGGACTGAAGATATATCAGTCCTCTTTTTGATGTAATTTTGGATCATCTGTGCGTCCAACAAGATAGTCGATGGAAACATCAAAGTAATCAGCGAGTTTAATCAGCATATCAAGGCTTGGCTTTTTGTTTCCATTCTCAAAATTACCAATAGTTCCTCTTGTAGATTCAATTTCTTTACCAAGTTGCTCCATAGTAAGACCATTAGAAGTTCTCAACTCCTTTAGTCTTTCAGAAAAACTTGGAAAAAAGAAGAAAAACATAAAATCACCTCTTGACATAAGTATTCAAATAGAATACAATAATGATGTATTCAAACGGAATACATAACTGGAAAGGAGATAATTATGAACCAGCTAAAACAAATCCGTTTGGAAAATAAATGGACTCAACAATATGTTGCAGATAAAATTGGTATTACAAAATCTGCATATTCAAACATTGAAAATCAGAATAGAAGTCCATCACTAAAAGTAGCCATTCAATTACAAAATTTGTTTGGTCTATCAATTGAAAAACTGTTGGAAAATAAGAATAGCAACCCTACACTGACCAAAGTTTAGAAGTTGCTATTCCACCCGATTTGAACTTAGTCCAAAGTCAATTATATTCTATCGTACTTTCTGGACTATTTCAAGTCAATTTTTCAAAAGAATTGCACATTGAAAACTAAATAAAGGATTGGCTATCTGTAAAAGCTGTCGTGATGGAGTTGGAATACTCTCGATAGTCTGCGAGCAAATAGAGAATAAAACTATAGAAGGCTATCAACAAATTTATTTAAGAAAGGAAAATACGATATGCGATTAACAAAAGAGCAGAAAGAACAAGAAAATATTATCTCTGATAGAGAAATGAGAGATAAGTGTGTTGGACGTTATGAAGTCTTAGAGAAAGTAAAGAAGTTATTACTTTTGCTAGGAACGGATTTAATGTCAATTGAGCAAGTTGCTGATTATTATGAAGTATCAATGGATCATGTTAAGTCGTTATATGGGTTAAATCGTGAAGAAATTGACAGCGATGGAACAAAAATGCTTCCAAGAGGATTTTATAACGGAAGTGTTGTAAATCCCACTTCCGTTGAACAGAAGCAAACATCCGTTACATACACTTTTGAAAACGGTCAGATTGTTACGATTAATAACAGAGGATTAAAGGCATTCAGTAGACGAGCAGTTTTACGAATCGGAATGTTATTGCAGCAATCAGAGGTTGCAAGAGAAGTTAGAAATCAACTTCTTAATATAGAAGAAAAGACTTCAATGGAAATCAAAACAGAAGACATTGAAGAAGAACAGAAGTTAATGCTTAGTGTTGGAATGGCTGTAGCAAGTGGAGATACAAATGCAGTTGCAATAGCATCAGCAAATCTTGTAGCGTTTAAGAATAGGCATATTGAAAAGTTGCAGAATGATAATAAAGCGTTAGCAGGTGAAATTCTTTCGTGGTCTGATAGAAAAAAATTAAATGCAGGTGTTAGGCAGTTAGCTGCTGTGACAGGTATTCCATTCGGAAATATGTGGAATGAACTTTATAAGAACCTTCAGTATAAATATGGAATCTGCTTAAAACAGAGAGGTAGAAAACCATATATCCAGTGGGTAGATGAAAGTGAATGGGGAAAATGTTATCAAGACATTCTGTGCAATGTGTGAGGCATATAACCAGTCACCAACAGAAATGTTTCAGCAGACTACACCAGAAATTAAAGCATAATTACATAACTTTCACGCTGTATATGTGATGGGAACTGTCTTATACTTTCCAGTTCAAAGAAAGTAGTGTATAATAAAGAAAGCGAGTAATGCACATGAAATATGGAGACATTGTTGTATACAAAAATCAGATCGGAACAGTAGTAAAAAGCGAAAATGATTTTAAGTTTCATCCGTGTAATTATGGAAGTTGCTATTTTAGCGAGTTAAATACAATTACAGACGAGGATGTAAGAGAAGCAACACATGATGAAAAGTTGGAACTGATAGAAAAAGAATTTACATGGGGCAATGTGATCAAGATACATTGCATTGGAGAATATCAGATTGTAGAGTATATTAATAAAAGAGATAAGAAAACATATTATCATGGATACATCAACTACAGTGATACAAACCATTCGTACTTATCTCTTGATTCTGCACTGATTGGATGTATTGGATACAAACATGAGGGTGGAAATGGTAAAGCTGCAATGTATTTTGAGAAAATGATTGGTTTGGAATAGATTTATTGGAAGATTGGAGTTGAGAAATTATGAGAATATCTAAGGATATACAAGGAAAAATGCATAAATTAGCAAAACTGACTTCACAAGCAGCTATACTTGATAGAGAAATCAATGATTATTTTGAAAGTAAAGGATATGATATTGATGAACTTCGTAGTGGAGATGGAACAACGATTGACGAATTAAATTATGGTAATGATATTACAAATACTTTTGTTAATGATTTTGAAAATGGAAAGTATGAATATTGTCGGGATATAGGGTAACAAGAAACCAAGTTTTCTTGTGAAATTAAAAGGAATAGTAAAATGGATAAATATTCGATTGTAGGACATTCAAAGTTAATGGATGAAAGTAATAATATATGGGGATTTGTAGCAGAAAGTGACAATTCAACAGATGTATTATTGTCTGATGGTTATTTTAGTTCCAGTATTGTAATTGCATTAGACGAGATTGCGAGCTTTAAAAATAAACCAGAAATAAAAGAAGGTCAAAAAGTAAAAATTACAATAGAAGTGGAATAGAAAGGAAAAATATAATTATGAGTAACGAATTTAAATCATTTGATGATGGAAAGCCATTTTTACAACCTGAAAAGCCATTTATGTTAGTATATGAAAGTGAAAAAGATGGATTGTCTATTGCATGGTTGGAAACAGAAGAAGATATGATGGAAACTATTGAAGAAGTAAAATCTTATGGTAGTACAATTGTTGATGCAATAGAAATTGGAAGTTGTAGAGAAATTGATATTGATGAAGTCTAAGCTTACTTATGAATGAAAAGGAGTGAATAATATGAATGATGTATTGGAACAGCGATTAGCTGCTAAAAAGCGAGATTTGGAAAATCAACAAGAATATTTCAGAATTGATATGAAAAATATTGAACAGTCAAATTATGAAGACAACGCTATCAATGCGTTGTTGTATATGAAAAAATTGAAAACAGAAATTGCAGAGCTAGAATTATTGTTACAATTTGACAGCGTTTGTAAGGACAAAACTTGTGTTTTAAGTAAAGATGAATCTGATACATTTAACGCATATCTTGAAGGTGATATGAAAATAGCATTTGGAAATACCGACTGGAATCATATTTATAGAAAAATTGTCGGAAATAATTCAAGTGAATTTGCAGAAAAATGTATGGAAAATGGACTTGAAATCTAAGCTTACTTATGTATAGAAAGAAGAATAAATTTGTATGGAGATACCTAAATATATACAGAATAAGATCAAGCAACAAAATGAAGCTTGTAAAAAAGCAAGTAAACTAGAAGCAGAAATTGAAAATTGGTGTCAATTATCTGGATTTAATCCATATTCGAAAGAATATAAAGAAATTAAAGGTAGATTAGTAGATGCAGTTGCACCATTAAATGCAGATAAGATAAAAGAGATTGCCAATACAATTGAATATTGAATGTTATTAAGAAACTAAGTTCCGAGAGGTGATATATGACGTTAGAAGAGTGTAACGGAAATTGGAATTTTATGTATGAATTCAGAATTGGAGAAAATTGGTATCCATGTAATGTAATCAAAGTAAATAATGATCAGGTCTGTATCTTTACTAGAAATGGATCTGTAACGTCAGAACAACGTAAAGACGTAAGAAAAATGGACATAGACCTATACTTACAAACAAGATTAAAAACAATTAGAGATATTGGAAAATATGCTTATAATCATGGATACCATAATGATATAGAAGATGACTTAATGTTATTTCGTAATTCAAAAGAATTAAACATTTTGGAATCTAAGCTTACTGTTAGTTTGAAAGGAAAATAGAATATATGGAGAATGAATATAAAGTAGAAGAGACAGATTTTGGGACTAGAACAAGTCATCCTAGTTATGGTACTTTGTTATTTAACAGAGCTTATGGTGGAAAGACACCATTATTCGGGAGTAGCATTGAACATAGTAATGTAATTACAATGGAACTTAGACATGCTGATATTACAAGAGAGTTAAATCGTGATGATATTTTTGGCGGTAAGCCTATTGTAAAAGTTGAAATGAGTTATTCACAATTCGCTGAAGCGATTACATCTTTTGGACAGGGTACAGGAATTCCAGTAACAATTCGCTATACCGAAAAAGATGGTAAAATACCTCCGTGTGATTTCGTTAGCAAAAGAGAACAGTTTACTGATGAATTCAAAGGTAAAACAAAAAATGCAATGAATGAGTCACAGCAGTTAATTCAGGATGTAACTGATTTGTTTTCACAGAAGAAAGCACTAACAAAGGCAGACAAAGAAGCTGTAATATCTAAACTTAGAAAATTAAGTATGGATCTTGGATGTAACTTGGATTTTATTGCAGACCAGTTCAATGAACAGATGGACAAAACGGTTATGGAAGCAAAAGGAGAAATTGAGTCCTTTTGCCAGAATAAAATAAATGCTATTGCAAGTGCTGCGTTGGTAGAGCATAGAGATGAGATATTAAAACTGGAAAATCCAGTTGATATTGAATCAGAATAGGGCAAAGAAATTTAATCAATATATTAAGTATTAATAAATATATATAAAAAGGGGAGGCAACTAATTATGAACCATATAAATATTTTTGAAACAAAAACAGACTTAGAATTAATGGCTCTTTATTCTGAATTTCTTGATGCAGAAAAGAATGGTGGATTTGACGAAAATACAGAGCTTGGGAAGATTAAAACAGAATATGAAAAAGATTTTGGTGCGAATACTGTAATTATGACGCAAATAGAACTCACACATACTATAGCTGATAGATGGTTTAAATCATGTTTTGAATCGGAAAATAATAAAATATTTAATTTTCAGTTATCTAACGAGTTTGCAAAGAAATTTATAAAAGAAAATGCAGTAGATGAAGGATTTTTACAGGACTGGTATCAGAGTTCAGTATCAAAGACAGATACACCGGTATGGACAGATGAACATATTGCAGAAATGGTTGGAGATTTTTATCTGATTCCAAGGGAGGTTATTGATGGAAAACAAAATTAAAAAATCGGACTTGACCAAATTTGCCAAAGATTGTGTGTATGCTCATGAAAAAGCTGTAAAGCTAGAGTGTATAAGTGAAGACATTATGAGAAATCAGATAGGGAAAGAATTAATTAATGATAATCAAAATGTTCTCTTAGAGGTGTCAAAACGATTTGCAAAATATGCCAGAGAAAACATGAATGTGGATTTGGATAATGGAGAAGTCCAAAATCTCCAAAATATTCTTAATGCGATAATAAATTGCTGTGAAGAAAATAATTGGTTTGAGTAAGGCAAAGAAATTAAGTTTCAAAGAGGAGAGCAATGTGAATATAGAGGATAGATTAAGACAAGAACATGATCAGTGGTATATTGATATTACAGACATTGCGATTGAAATGTTTGGCGATATTGTTGATAAGGTAGAAATTACTGATTTTTATGATTATACAAAAGAAGAAGCAATTGAAGGTGCAAAAGTTCTTATTGAAAAATGGAAAATAAATTTAAAAGATTCTGGGATTACCTTTGATGGAGAAAACATGCTTGTTACTTTTAAAAATGGAAAGAGAATTGAAATTTGGAACTCTGAATGGGGTGGAATTAGATTCCCAGAAGCCAAGTAAATTTTAATTTTACTATGAAAGGAAAACCTATGGGATATTCGGGAACAATTAAAAATGTTATTACTAACATAACTACTCAAAATGATATATATGTAAATATAACCAGTACAACTAGAATGCATATATATAAAGAAGATCTTGATAAAACATGGTATATAGTTGCTTGCGAAGTTTTAAAAAATAAAAAATATATAGAAGAATCAAATATGTCGGCTTGCAACATAGAAGATTTAAAAAGAATTGTTGGAATTAGCTATATGCATTGTAATGAAATTTAACTTTCATAAAGGATGTTGCGAAACAGCGGAGTGCTGGATGAGAGCGATCGGTGTTAGTCCAGATTGTGAGTTTATTAGAGAAAAAATGAATGAAATCTAGGTTTTAAAAATGGAATGGAGAATAGATCATGAAAAACGAAAGGTATGCAGTTGCTTATAATGATAAAAACGGAAATGGATTTATAGAAACGGAACCTTGGATTTTTGACGACTTTGATGATATAAGTCAGGGTAGAATAGAAGCAAATAGATTGATTAGATCGGGGTATAAGAATGTAATAATGTTTAAAATCTGCGATCAACCGCCAGAATGTATTACATGGTCATATGTAAAGAAACATGAAATTAACTTTCCTTGGAGGTGATATATCATAAAAGAACACAAAAAGCAATGGATACTCAATTATATGCAACAACACAAAGATGAGTTTATTGATGTTGTATCAGAGAATTTTGTAAATGCATATATAAATGAGTTTAATCCGAAAGTAATAGAATGGTATCTATATGGAGTGCCGAAAATCCCTGAAATTAGTAGGCTGCTCGCAGAATTATACAAAGAGAATAAAGTAAGCAGATATAGGCATTATTGCGAATTTTGGCAAGACGGATATCCAAAATGGTTTTATATTTACTTTTTACAAGGATAAAAAGAAAGAATGATTTACTTGGAAGATTGGAAGAAGTGATATAATGAAAGAATTTAGAAATACTGACGAGATCACAAAAGAAGACTTTGAGAAAATATATAATACAATCGTTAAGTTTGATAATTACATTTCATCAGCAACAAGGAAACCAACAGATGAAAACATTGGATTATATGAACATTGGATTGATTGCAGGTACGATATAGAGAATCTAATTGTAACTGAAACTGAGAGATAAGAGGTGATATAATATAAATGAAATTTAAGAAAGGTGATAGAGTATTTCATAAAAATTTAAAATTATTTGGAACATTTGTAGATTATGCATGGGAAACAAATGAGGAAGCAGATGTTGATTTTGAAATGGAAGATGGTTATATTGAACAGCGACATGTTTCAATAAATCAGTTACAGAAACGCCCCAAGTGATAAAGAGATTGGAAAGAGAATTGTGAGGTATAACAGTGGACGAATTAAGAATTAAAATAGAGCAGCTTATTGAGGATTTAGAAAATGAAACAGCAAATCGCAATATGGATGACTTAGAAGAAGGCAGATATAAAACTTTATGCGAAGTATTGGATTTAATTGACGAGCAGAAGAAGTGAGGTGTGCAATGAGTCGAATTAATAAAACGCAAAATAACTTGCAGTCAGTATGGAATAATTTGGATCTTGCTTATGGACATATGGAAAGAGCCATTGAGGATTTATCACAAATGACTGGATTATCTGATGAATTTAAGAGAATGGCTGAGCAGTATGATTTGTCGGAAATTAGTATAATGAAGCAGGAAGTGAGAATACAAATGGAATCAATTATAAATGAATTGGCAAGAAAAGATAATTTTACAAATGACGAGCGGTATAATTCAGGTTTAAGACTAATAAGAGAAATAGGGTATCGCCATGTTAGTGGAGAACCTGCTGTTAAGTATTATTGTATGTGTAATGGGTACTAAGAATTTGTTGGAAGATTGAAAGAGGTAAAATAAATGGAGCAATGGGATATTATGTGCTGTAAATGTGGAAAATTCATTCTAACAGAACAAAAGCAAGATGGGACAGGCAATATAAAATGCGTAAAAGGTAGTTATGACGATGGATTTTATGATGGAATTGAGGATCAATTCTACTGTAAAGGATGTGCAGAAAAATATAATAAGAAATGACGATTTCTTGTGGAAATTTGGAGGTAATAATATGAATGTACTTGGAAGCTTTATAGATTGTGTTTATGAGCCACATTTATATAAAGAGGATATTGGAGATATTAGAACAAAACTTATAAGTAGATTGCCAGATAAAAGAATCTGTGAAATGGCAAGTGTACTTATAATCGACACAAAATATGATATGTATGTTGTAAAAATACGAAGACCTGAACTGAATAGTAGTGGATGTGTCGATATAGAAAAGACTCATAAGAAAATTTACGAAACTGATTTTATCGAAATTTCAAAGAGAGATTATGAAGGATTAGATTGGAGAGAAGCTACTAAGAAAACTGATAAATTAATGAAACCAGGATCGTTTGTTATTTTTAAAACAGATATTGACGTAGATGCATTAATCAAATGAAAAATTGCTTTCTTATTGAAAGCGAATTAAATATAGAAATAAGCAATAGAAGCAGGAATTAACTGCTTCTTTTTTAGTATAGAAAACGAGGTAAATAAAATTATGAGTAAACGACACGACAATACGAGCAGAGCAAGTGAGTTTATCTGTTTAAGATGTCTTAGCAAAAATCAAGTTGGTGATAAAATTCGTAGACCGAATATGAGAGAAAAGGATCATGTAAAAAACTTGTGTTGTCTATGTACAAAATTGCAAATGAGAACTAAAAATCTTGAAGTCAGGTGGTGCGATGATTTTGATGAAAGAATGGAATATGCAAAGAAAATTAAGTCAAAATACTATGATGAGAATAATGAGCTGCTACCTGAATGGAAAACAGAGAATATGTATGTAGGAAAGTGAGGTTGATTAATATGAAAGATTATAAAATCAGTTATAATGGTGATGCTTATGTTGAAAATATTCACCATATAGGTGTTGAGTATAATGGAAATTATTATAGTGTGATTTTCGGAGAATATGTAAATGGAGGATTCTTTAGTATTCCGAATTGGAATTGTGGTGGTGAGTTAGCTGAGTTTAGTGATGTCTCTTGGAATACAGAATCTATTCAGAGATCATTAAAAAGTAAAAGAGCAGCTAAAGCTATTGCAAAAGCGATAGCAGATTATACAAGGGAGTGATAATTATGTGTTATAAGATAGAAGTACAAAATAAAAATGCTAAAAAGCTTAATAGGAAGTTGGATGAGTTAAATCTTCCTATATATATGAGAAAATATTTTACTGTAAAGATAGAGAGTAAAGCAGGCGCATTGAATTATCTTGGGATTATTGTAGATTTGCTCAATTGGTTTATTAAAGAGAAACTTATTGATAAAACAAATATTTCAGATATTGAGCCATCGGATTTTACCGATATTATGGCAGAAGATATTACATTATATTTAAAAACTAAAGAACAGAATGGAATGTCACCTACAACATTAGAAACTAGGAAACATATTATAAGCAGTTTTTGGGATTATATGAGTAGAGTAAAAGGAACTGAAATTAAAGATAAATTCTTTAAAGATGTAACATATAAAGGAATTCCATCTGGGAACAATTTAACTAAAAAACTCCCAACAGAAAAACAGCTTAATGATATGGAACAGAAAATAATGTGGAAAAAGGATATTCCAGTAAGAAATAGGAATATTGCTATCTTTCGTGTGTTAAGAGGAACTGGAATAAGAGAATCTGAACTTGCTGGCTTGGATTTATCTGATCTGCATTTAGATGAAGAAATGCCTTATATTACTATTCTTGGTAAGGGCGTGTATAGAGAAATGCAAAATAGAACGGTATATCTTAGCGGATCTGCTTTAAAAGCTATAAGAGAATGGTTAGAATACAGAAGTACTTTAGACAATATTTTAGACAAAGAAGCTGTGTTCGTAAATAAAAATGGTACACGTACAACGGAAAGAAATATCAAACAGATATTTGAGAATTATGGCAATGGTATTACTCCACATATGATGCGACATTATTATGCCAGTATAATGAACAGAAATGGAAATCTTGCATTTGTTCAGCAGCAGTTGGGGCATAGTAGTGTAAATACAACAGTTAATAATTATGCAAACGGAGCTGTTGGAATGAAAGAGAAATTGATGGAGATGTGATTTATGTATACGACACTAGTTTTTAGTGTCGTGTTCAGATATTAAAATATCATTAGGAGTACATTCGAGAACGTCACATAATCTTTGCAATGTATCAAAGTATATGCGTTGTGCATTACCATCATACAAATTACATGTTGCTTGATATCCTATTTTTAGTTCTTTTGAAAGCTGATTTCTATTTAGTCCTTTTGCGTCAACTAATGGTTTTATATTAAGTTTCATATATATTACCTCCTTGATAATATATACTTTAGCATATATTGTTAAAAAAATAAATATAATCTTAAGAATAACTATTGACATTATATTGTTAAGGGCGTATAGTATGAAATATCAAAGGTAATCCAAGGTACATAAATACAAAAGAGAGGAGGAACGTACATATGGATTTACAGAGATATGATGTTATAAAAGCGAAAATCAAATATCAAGGCGAAGGATCAGTCCAGACTAAAGAACGTCCATATGTGATCGTATCAAACCCAATTGGGACAAAACATGCTACGATAATTACAGTGATGCCTTTGACAAGTAAAATTAAAAAGACAAATATGCCAGTGCATGGATGTCTTGAAGCCAATGGAGAAAATGGATTGCAGCTTTATTCAATGGTAATGGGAGAGCAGATAATAACTATCTCTAAAACGGAGGTAATGGAAAAACTTGGTACAATTATATGTAAGGAAGATAGAAGAATGATTGACCAGACGTGTTTTAATGGTTTGTTCTTTGGAACTGGATATAGATTAGAGGAGGGAACGACATGTATATAAGCAAAGAAGAAGCAAAACAACTAATAGACGAAGCTCCTGGTAAAATCTGGTTGGATTCCTTTAATGGAATTACGTTTATTCATACAAAGCCAAAACAGATTACACCCGATGAAGGAAAGAGAATAATTAATAAAGCTGATGATGAGATTGATTGGTTATCTAATAATGTGTTCAATCGAATCAGCTTGTCTCATACAGAAATGGTGCATAATATAAAATTTTGTAGTTGCGAGGGCAGAATTTGGGACTCGCAACGTGATATTATATAAAAAACAGAATAAATGTTCGGTAAAAGCATTGACAAAACCGAACGAACGTTCTAATATATTAAATGTGAGATACGAAAAGAGAAAGCCGAGCATAACGTGCTGGAACACTAGCTCGACTTCCTCTAATAACATTGTTTATTGAATTGTTGTTCATGAGTGTACTGGAATACGCTCATAATTATAATACATATAAATTGACAGAATGTCAATTAAATTCAAGCAATTCAGCATATTTTCACGTTATTTAATTTTAATTTAATAATTATAGGGCTATCGCCAAATGGTAAGGCAATCGGGTTTGATCCGATCATGTGTAGGTTCGAGTCCTACTAGCTCTGTTATGCACTGAATCACACCCGATGTAAGTGCAGAACGCAAGGTACTTGTTTCTTTGTACATAAATTTTACCTTGTAAGAGCAGAATGTGTAGCTGCTATAGTTCTACCATAGTTTAATCCACTAACGGATGAGGCATCAGCTTTACAGGAAAGCCAATCATGTAAGGTTCAACTCCTTGATGCCTCTTATTATAAATAAGAAGAAAGGGTGATAGAAATTGGAATACGCAATTGTAAATAACAATGGTGTATACATAAGGCTTAATAATGGACAACCAGTTGCTTGTACAAAGAAAACAAGAGACACATTTCAAAAGCAAAAGGCAGAGAATATCTTGGAGCATCTACCAAAATCCATGAAACGTTTGCATTTTAAGTTGGAATGTATTCCTGATATTAAGATACAGACACCAGTTGAGAGAATTGTTGAAGCAACGAAAACATCAATTAAAGGTAATGATGGATATGAAGTCTCTGAATCTGTTAGGTCTTGGATTGATAAATTTGGTGAATGTGAGCGAATTCTTAATGATGCAGCTCAAAGATATAAAGAACTCGAATTTGAGTTAAAACAAGCTGACGAAGAATTGATAGATATCTTACATGAGGTAGAGTTGGAAAAGCCAGTTGATCTCTACAGAGGTTGGATATTCTATAAGAGAATTCGTACCAATCGAAAAAATAGACGAAATCTTAAGGATGAGATGGTCATTATACATAATGTAATAGCTGAGGTAGATACCACTAAAGTCAGCAAAGAAAGAACGCAAAAAGCGATAAATGGATTATTTAGTCGAAAATACAGATATCGAATAGTTGAGATAGGAAACGGAGAATAATTAAATATCAAACATAAGGGGTGGTAAAAATGGAAATTCAACAAAAAGAAATACTGGAAAAGTATTGTAATAACGAAATGGCAAAGCTCAAAAAAATGTGTAATCCAATGTTAAATAAAATTGGTGGTTTATATGGAATGGATATTGATGATTTCTATTCAATTGCACTTGGAGTTTTAACCGATTCGGTATTTAGGTACGATGAGAGTAATAAATGTAGTTTTGATTGTTTCTTGGCAAGTAACATTAAACGTAAGTTCAAAACTGAAATACGAGACAGAAACAGATTGAAAAAAATCCCTCAGAAAAATATTGAAAGTATGAATGCTTTAATAGGTGAAGATGGAATGGAAATCAGTGAGATGATACCTTCTGATTTTGATACTTTTGAAATAGCAGCACAAAGTATGATGGGCGGTACAAGGATACAGAGATATTTAAATCAGTTATCACATACACAAAGGAAAATTGTTGCATTGCTTTCTGAAGGATATAAACCAATGGAAATCAGAGAATATTTACATATTAGTACAAAAGAGTATTCAAATAATATACAAGCAATACAGTCTTATGAAAACACAAGGATCTTAACCCAGAGATACTAATGGGCAATATATATAGGAGGAATTAATCAATGGCAAAAAAGGTAAGAGAACAAGCAATAGCATTATCTTCATATTTAAAGAGTGTAAATAGTGAAGATATTTCAGAAAATCAGGACGTTCAGAGAATGTTCTGTTGGGATAATGGAGCGATAAACGAGCTAATCTATACGGTGCTTAATGAAGATTATATTCCTCCTATTATTCTTGGTGAGGAAGAGCTTGGAGATAATTTAACTCAGCAGTACATAGTTGATGGTATTCAGAGAACAACAGCTTTAAATAAGTTCCGTCATATGAACTGGAAAACAACAAAATCTTTTGAAAATAGCGTTATTCAATATCAGAAGAAGCGAAGAGATGAAAAGGGACATCTTATTAAAGATGAGAACGGAAGTATTCTTTGGGACAATTGTGAGTTTGACATAAAGAATAAAACTTACGAGCAGTTACCTGATGAATTAAAAAAGAAATTTGATGATTATCAGATTAGAATTGTTATTCATCAGAACTGTAATATGATGGAAATCAGTAAGTTAGTAAGAAGATATAACAGAAATAAGAGTATGGGTTCAAACCAGAAAGCTCTTACATGGATTCCTACATATGCAAGAAAAATTAAAAACATTGCAAACAATGAGTTTTATAAAAATTGTGTTACATATTCAAGTGCAAAGAGGAAGAATGGAACTTACGAGCAGACAGTTGCTAATTCTGTAATGACTGTATTCCATATGGATGATTGGAAAAAGAATCCAAAAGATAGGAATGAGTTTATTGAAGATAGTTCTTCTGATGAAGAATTTAACACAATTAATACATACGGAAATCGAATTGCAAAGGTTTGTGGAGAGAAATTCCAAAACTTGTTTGTATTCAAAGATATCCCAGTTTGGTTTGCTGTGTTCCATAGATTCACTAAGTTGGGATTAGAAGATAGCAAATTTGCCGAGTTTTTAGATGAGTTGGTAAATAACTTACATAACAAAGTGGTTGATGGATGGAGCTATGATATGCTCGATAAAGAACCTGGTACATCTGACAAAAAATTGATACAAAACAAGATAAATACATATATTTCGTTTATGTTGGAAATGTTTAACCTTAAAAATCCAATAAAATCAAGGGTTTTAGAGAGCAAAAATTCAAATGAATCAACACTCTCATTTGTACAGGAAAACGCAAATCCAGAAGCGACAGATGAGGACGTAAATGCTTATTCTGACCTTGTTGATTATTGCCTTGATCATAATGGAATTGAAGTCAATGCTCCAATATATCAGCAATGCCAAACAGCTCTAATCGCATTAATGGCATATGCTTGTGAGAATGAAAATGAGGACAAGTTTGAAGAATGGATTAATAAATATAAGAATACAAAAAAGTTTAGTCCATCTCAGAAAGTAAATTATGACTTCATGAAGAGAAGTTTTGATAAGATGGCAAACGCATAAATACATAAAGGAGAACAAAATAAAACATGAAACTAACAAGTATTATAATTCCAGATTACCTTGCAGAATCTGTACCAAATGAGGCGAAGATGAATAGAGCAAAAAGATATTTTATAGAGCATGGGGAGCTGGACAAGCCAATTATTATCAACCATAAAAAAGAATTGGTAGATGGATACATAAGATACTTGATACTTAAAGAGTTTGATGTAGAAGACATCAAACAATATAAATATGAATATGAAAGAGAAAATAAAATAATTACTTATATATATGGCAGACATCCAAATCAGCAGAGTAATAAAGAGTACGTTTGGAGAGTGCCGACATCTGAAAAATGGAGAATGTTTGTAGAGAATATATCTGTAGGAGATATAATCATGTGCTACACAAAATATGGTGTTAAGCCAGTAATTATATCAAGAATTATAAGGTCTGATTTCAGACCAATGGATATTCCAGAGAATATGAAGATCAAAAGAATTGCTAAAAATCAGAGGTTATAGATTATGACAAATACTGGATATGAAATATTGTATAATACATTTTTCCAAAACGGAAATATGAATCACTTAGAAGAATGTAATAGTGTAAATTATCATGCAATAACACATGAAGATACAGAAATACTTGGCGCATTTTGTGATGTAACAGGTTTTCATGGTAATGATTTACAGAAATTGTTAATACTTGGATATATGAGTTGGCAAGGAGAGAATAAATACATATGAAAGATAAGTTGTTCATTATAGGAATGTTTATAGTAATTGCGATACTCGCTATATTAGTAAATATTGAAATATTCAGCATGGTCGTAAATGCTAATATACCTGATTGGTTAAAATATTTATTGTTGAGATAAAGGAGGATTAAAAATGCCAGTTTTGATGATTTTGGTCATTATAGGACTATTAATACTATGGTTTTTGCTGTCGCCATTTTTTACAGAGATAGGCTCATTTGTCTATAAGATAATAAAAAATAGTGTGACAGAAGAAATAAATAAAGATGAAAAGGAGACAAAAGAATGAAGAAACTAGGAGGATTTGTAGCAGCTATTTTGATTGTGTTAGGTGTTATTTTAACTGCAAAATCACTTGTAAGAGTACCTGCTGGCTATGCAGCAGTTCAGTACAATGCAAACGGTGGAGTAGAGAAAAAGGTACTTGACCAAGGTTGGCATTGGAAGAGTCCAATGGTAAAGACAACATTATATACAGTTGGTCTTGAGCAGTCATATCTTACAGCTTCTAAAAAAGGAGATTCGCCAGATGATGATAGCTTCACAGCAAGTTCATCAGAGGGTAAGTCAATGACTTTAGAGCTTACTTATACATACCAGTATAAACAAAATAGTGTTGCGGACGTTTTTACCCGATTCAAAGGTCAGAGTGGTAAAGAGGTAAGAGATAGTTTTATCAAACCTAATATTGTTTCTTGGACTAAAGAGATTGTTGCAAATTACAAAGTATCCGACATCCTTGGTTCTGAAAGAGCAAACATTAATAATTCAGTTTCAGATTATCTTGCAAAGAAATTTGAGCCGTATGGTATTACAATTAGCAACGTATCTTTAATCAATATTGATGTTGATGAAGATACAATGAAAGCTATAAATGCTAAGATCAAAGCTCAGCAGGATGCGGAGACTCAGGCAATTCAGAATCAGACAAATATTGATAAGGCAAAAGCTGACGCTGAAGCAGAGGTTACAAAAGCCAAGGGTGATGCAGACGCAAAGGTTATTGCAGCGCAGGCAGAGGCAGACGCAAATGCAAAGATTAACAGTTCAATTACTGATCAGCTCATTCGTATGAAAGAGGCAGAAGCAAGGCTTAAGCATGGATGGGTAACAGTACAGGGTAGCGATACTGTAGTTACAAAGGATGCTGATTCAGACCAGTAAATAGAGAATAACTTGGTGTGGTGAAATTCCACACCATCTCTAATGGGCTGTGGCGAAATTGGTTAGACGCACTGCGCTTTGACCGCAGGTTTTGTGGGTTCAAGTCCCACCAACCTAGTTAGAAAAAATATAAGGAGGATTAAAAAATGCCAGAGAGTGATTTAAAGATTATTAAAAACTGCTCAGATGATGAGAAGAGAGAGCATTTACATGCTATGAGCAAAGAAAGACTTGTAGAGATGATAATTAGACTTACAAGAAAGTAATGTTCGTTTCTTTGGAAGAGAGGTGAAAAAATAACAATGAAGCTTGGAGATATTTACATAAATAAAGAAAATAAGTCATTGATTCAGATTGACAGTTTTGCTTCACATATGGGTGATTTTTTGAAAGGACATGTTATTATATTTCGTCAACTAGAAGAACATGGAGATTTAATTGGTAGTATACCTAGTTTTAATGGATATGGCTCTAAAGAAGAAATTGAATCTGAATATGAATTATTAGTTCCACAAGAGAAATTAAAAGAATATGATGATTGGAATGAAATATTTGAATTAGCAAAAACACATTAAAGTTCGATTTCTTTGGAAAAATGAAAGGAGAAGATTATGAGTCAGTGGACACATGTAGCAGCAATTTTTAGATTAGATAGTTTTGGAGAGATTTCAGATGAAGATATTTATAAAGTCTTCGGTAAAGAAGTAACTTGGAATGATTTATACGACTATGACGAATCAGATAATACAAAGACATTGCCTATGGGTAGCGAAGGAACACTAGAAATGAGTATTTGGCATAATTCAGATAAAGGTTGTATGGCATCCACAACAGTATCAATCTTTGGAGATTTAAGAGATTATGGTGGAAGCGATATAGATAAGCTAAAAGAGTGGTTTAATGATTGTTGTGGACAATTTATGGTTAGACAGGCAGTAATGCATGTGATTGACGAATATGCCGATGAACCATTAGTTGTACAGTATGTTGAATAGAAAGAAAGCTTCGTTTCATTGTAAAAAATTTCTGAGCGATTCAGCTCAATAAAATTCCCAAATTAAAAAGAGAATATAGATATGTAACCAATTAGCATTCATATATAAAAATTATAGAAAAGGAGAGTAAAACAGATGAATGGATTGAGTAGTAAAGAAGTTCTCAAAAGTAGAGAACTTCATGGAAGTAATAAGCTTCCTGAACCAAAGTTGGACAAGTGGTATGACTTCGCAAAGGAGGCATTAAGTGAGAAAATCACAATGATTCTTATTGCAATTGCAGTATTGCAGTTATTCCTTGGAGTCATGGGAGTAATGGATTTATCAGATCCAATTATGATTCTTGTTGTATTAGCAATTGTAACATGTATTGCTGTTAAGACTGGACTTGGTGTTCAAAAATCAGCAGCAGAGTTGAGAGCCAAAACATCAGTCAGGTATTGTGACGTAATTCGTGATGGTAAAGTTCAAACAATTAACAAGGATGAATTGGTAGTTGGCGATCTCGTTTGTGTAGGAATGGGACAAGAGATTTTTGCAGATGGATATCTCATTGAAGGTAAGATTTCTGTAAACAATGCAGCTATTAATGGAGAAACAAAAGAGTGTAAGAAAACACCGATTGAAGGATATGTTCATAAGAAAACTACTTCAACAGATGCTTATACGAATCAGAATTGCTTATTTGCTGGTACAACAGTAATGTCAGGCGAAGGAAAAATGATTGTTACTGATGTAGGTGTAAATACAGTAAATGGTGATACACTTGTTAAAATGCAAACACTCGAAGCACCAAAGACAGCACTTGATATTGCACTTGATAATCTGAGCGACTTCATTTCTAAGTGGGGAACAATCGCAGCCGTTATTACATTTGCGGTACTTACAATTTCAGGAATTGTACAGGTTGGATTTGGAGAATATTTTAGCGGTGGTGTTCTGAATATTATTCAGAAAATCGCACAGAACTTCTCAGTAGCATTAACAATTATTGTAGCTGCTGTTCCCGAAGGGTTGCCTCTTATTGTAAAACTTGTAACAAAACAGAATGTAAAGACAATGGAGAAATTCAATATTCTTGCTAAGAATCCTGGTAAAATTCCAGAGTTAGCATATGTTGATATTATCTGTACTGATAAGACAGGTACTCTTACGACAGGTATTATGACTCCAAAGAAGATTATTGATGGCTTTGGTAATGATGTAAATAAGGATTCAGTTCTTTGGAATAATATCAAGGCAAACATTTCTTTAAATAATAGTGCAACATTTGATTCAGAAAACAATATTACAGGTGGTAATTCAATTGATAGAGCAGTTCTTAGCCTTGTAAATCCTGAAACATATGCTGACATTCAGAAAAAATATCCAGTTAAGTTAAAGCAGGTATTTAATAGTAGCAATAAGTATTCAGCTTTTACGACAAAGGATGGAATTACATACTATAAGGGCGCACCTGAGAAACTGATTGAGCATTGCACAAAAGTAATGGACTCAAGTGGTGAAATTGTAGAGAATAACGACAATGACACATTAAGTAATGCAATTACAGCAATGACAAGTAATGCAATGAGATGCATTGCAGTTACAATGGCAGATGGTGATTTAGTAGAGAATGAAATACCAAATGACATGACATTCCTTGGAATTATTGGTGTTGTAGATCCTGTAAGAGATGAAGTACCGAGTGCAGTAAAAACAGCACATAAGGCTGGTATTCAAGTTATTGAAATTACAGGCGATTGTATTGAGACAGCAGTTGCAGTTGCTACAGAGTGTGGAATTTATAAAAATGGAGATTTGGCACTTACAAATGATGAATTTGAAGAGATGTCAGATGATGAAGTAAAGAGTATAATTCCTCGATTGAGAGTTATTTCAAGATGCTCACCAAACACAAAACTCAGACTTGTCACATTAGCACAAGAGATTGGAAAGTCAGTTGCAATGACAGGTGATGGTGTAAATGATAGTCCTGCTTTAAAGAGAGCTGATGTTGGTTTTGGTATGCAAGGTGGTTCAGATGTTGCAAAAGAAGCATCAGATATTGTATTAACAGATGATAACTTTGCAAGCGTTGTAAAGGCAGTAGAACTTGGAAGAACATTTATGCACAATATTATGATGTTCCTTGAATTCCAGTTACCTATCAATATTTCACTTCTGATTCTCAGTGTTATCTATCCAATGATTGCAGCAGGTGCATTACTCGCTTCAGTTCAGATTCTGATTGTAAATATCATTATGGATTCCCTTAATTCATTATCATTTGGTGGTGAACCTCCAAAAGATGAGTATATGACAGAAAAACCTATTAAGAAGGGTTCTGGCTTATTCATCAGAGGAGCAAAGAAACGCATTGCAATAAGTACAGTAGCATTTATTGCACTCTATGGAATTATTACATTCAGTCCTATTGCAAATATGTTTGCATCTGAAACAGAAGCTATGACAGCGAGATTCGCATTGTTATGCTTTATGGCAGTATTTAATGGATTTAATATTCGTACAGAGCATATTAATTTATTTAATGGCATTGGAAAGAATAAGTTATTTTCAGCCATTGCAATCGGAATTTTTGTAATGACATTTGCTCTTTGCAACTTTGCAGAAAATCTTATTAAGGTCACAGCTTTAGATTTCAAACATTGGGTAGTAGTTGTAATTTTAGCCTTTATGGTTATTCCAATTGATCTTATTAGAAAGATTATTGAGAAGAAAAGAGAGAATAAGTAATTAGGGAGATGAGAACATGATAATGAGAGATAAAAGTTATAAAACAGTAGAGATTATTACTCTTATATGTTTTTCAATTAGTGTTGTTGTAGTATGTATTACACACTTTATTCCATTTATTTTTCTGACGTTACTCACATTCCCAGTTTCTTTTAAATTATTAAAAGGGAAGGTTGACAGCCTTCCCAAGAATAAGGAGGATAAATAATATGTCAATTAGTTTAGTTAAAGGTCAGAAGATTGACCTTACAAAAGGCAATGCAGGTTTAAACAAAGTCGTATTTGGTCTTGGATGGGACACAAATAGATACGATGGTAATGCAGATTTTGATTTGGATGTGTCAGCATTTTTTACCGATGATTCAGGAAAGGTAACAGGCGAACAGGATTTCGTATTTTATGGTCAGCCACAGCATCCAAGTGGAGCATTGATTTATTCTGGCGATAATAGAACAGGTGTAGGTGATGGCGATGACGAGACAATGATTGTTGAGTTAAATAAGATTCCATCTAATATTACAAAGATTAGCTTCTCAGCGACAATTTATGATGCAGAAAATCGTTTACAGAATTTCGGAATGGTTGATAATTCGTACATTAGAGCATACAACGCTGATACAAATGAGGAACTTTTCAAATATGAACTTAATGAGGATTTCTCATTAGAAACAGGTGTTATTGCAGGTGAGTTGTATCGTAAGAACGGTGAATGGAAGTTTAATGCAGTTGGTTCAGGTTACAATGGTGGTTTAGCTGCTATTGGTAGAAATTTTGGTCTTGATTTATAAAATGGAGGGAGAATATATATGTCAGTAAATTTAGTCAAAGGACAGAAAATTAATTTATCTAAGGAAGTAGCAGGTGGTCTTACAAAGATTATGGTAGGACTTGGATGGGATGCTGTTAAGAAAGGATTATTTGGTTTTAAACCAAACATTGATTGCGATGCTTCAGCAATTATTTTAGGAAAAGATGATAAGTATCGTACATGTGTTTATTATGGTGACAAATCAGCAGAAGATAGATGTGTGTATCATCATGGCGACAACCTCACAGGAGATGGAGACGGTGATGATGAGCAGATTACAGTTGACCTTGCGAATATTACAAATAAGGTTGAGAAGATTGTATTTGTAGTAAATATCTATGATTGTATTTCAAGAAAGCAGGATTTTGGACTTATCAAGAATGCGTACATTAGACTTGTTGATGAGTCAACTGGTAAGGAAATTTGTAAATATAATCTTTCAGATGATTATGCTGGCAAGACAGCAATGGTATTTGCAGAGGTTTATAAGAAAGACGGAGAGTGGAAATTTAACGCTATCGGTCAGGGAACAAATGATTCAAGTGTTGGCGAATTAACAAGAAGATACAAGTAGGAGGATTTAATTATGTCAGTTTCATTAAGTAAAGGACAGAGAGTAGATTTAACAAAGGGTAGACCATCATTAAAAAACATTCTTGTTGGACTTGGATGGGATATTAATCATTATGATGGAGAAGCAGATTTTGATCTCGATGCCTCTGTGTTTATGACAAAAGAGAATGGCAAGGTTGGCAAGGATGAGGATTTCATTTTCTATGGTAATCTTGAACATAGTTCAAAGAGTGTAAGGCATATGGGAGACAACCGCACAGGTGAGGGAGATGGAGATGATGAGGTTATTAAGATTAAACTTGATAAAATCCCATCAGACTATGAGACTCTTGCTGTGACGGTCACAATTTATGATGCTGAGAGTAGACTTCAGAACTTCGGTATGGTTGGAAATGCATATGTGCGTGTAGTAGACGAAGAGACAGGCGAGGAACTTATTCGTTTTGATTTAAGTGAAGACTTCTCTACCGAGACTGCGTTAGTCGTAGCCGAAATATATAAACATAATGGTGAATGGAAGTTTAAGGCTGTAGGAAGTGGCTATAACGGTGGATTAAAGGCATTATGTAATCAGTATGGAATTGATGCAGAGTAGGAGGATTGTATGACAAATTTTATGTTTATTATAATTGTGGCGATTGTATTAATTGCATTGATTCTTTTCTTTACTCCTTTTGGTAAACAGCTTCGAGTAAAGTTTAAAGGAAGAACGGATGAAGTAATGCGCCAGGATGCACAGACACCAGAAGGTGCTAGAGATTATTATAATGCAGCCATTAGAGAAAAGGAAGATTTTTATAACAAAGCATCTGCTACATATGCTGAAATTTCAGGAAAGCGTGATACAGCAGAAAAGGACTTATATCAGGCGAATAAAGATATTATGCGTGTTACACAGCAGATTAATGCTTGTCTTGATGAAAATAAAGAAAATGAAGCAATGCAGTATGCAATGAAGAAGTCTACTTTGGAGAATAAGATTAATGTACTAAAAGATACAATTGAAGAGATGAAAGAAGCACAGGCTCACCAAAAAGACATTCGTGATCAGGCAGCCGAAGAATTGCAGAAACTTAAAGAGGAAAAGGAACAGGTTCTTTTTCAGATGGAAGCCGATAGTCAGATTATCGAACTTCATCAGAGTATGGATAGTCTTAATACGAATAATGAGAGCGATAGAATGCTTGAAAGAGTTCGTGAAGGAGCAAGAAAGACAAGAGAACGTGCAGAAGGAAGTAGAATTGCATATGATTCTAGCGCACAGGCTAATGAGAGAAGACTTGCTAATTCTGAAAGAGAGCGTAATGCTCGTCAGATCCTTGATGATATGAAGAGACAGAGAGGTAATAAGTAATGATTGTATTAAACATTGGAGTTTTCGTAATCTGTCTTGGAGTATGCTTTGGAGCAGGTTTTATTGTAGGAAAACGTAAGAAGAATAAATAATTCAAGAGTTGGTAGGTGTCATAGCCTACTAACTCTATCAAAGGGCAATAAAATAAACCTTTCAATTTATAAAACGGAGAATATAAGAGTAGAAACAATTAACAAAAAATAAATATAAGAAAGAAGAGGTACAAAATATGGATGGATTTATGATGTTAAAAAAGGCTTTACAGAAGCACTTCGATGAAATGCAGAAAGAGGCAACACATTTATTTGAAGTAAATGTGGACAAAGATGAATTATGGAATATATATCTTGATAGCTTCCCTGCTGGTACAAATGAGATTTTCAGAGAGCGTAGAGAACATGATTGTAGTTGTTGTAGACAGTTTATTAAGAATATTGGTTCTGCTGTCACTATCAAGGATAACCAGATTCATACGATTTGGGAACTGAATCTTGGTGATACAACATATCAGCCAGTATGTGATGCACTTGATGCTTTTGTAAAAGCTCATACAGTCACAGATATTTACACAACTAAGTTCCCTAAGATTGGTACAGATTTTAACTTTGAGGAAATCAATGGAAAGTCTCATCAGTGGGATCATTTCTTCTTAGAGCTTCCAAGTAAATTTGTAAATAGAAGTAGTCGTTCTAATGAGGAAGTTAAAGGACAGTTCAGAGATACAAGAAACGTATTTAAGCGTTCTCTCGATGAGATTACTATGGATGCACTTGACACAATTCTTGAACTTATCAATTCAAATACACTTTACAAGGGTGAAGAGTGGAAAGGTGTACTCACAGAGTTTAAGAAGTATAAGAAGGAATATGATAAGCTAACTTCTGATACTGAAAAGGATTTATATGCTTGGGAGAAGTCGGTAACAGCAGGTATGGCTATCGGTAGAATTAGAAATCATTCTATTGGAACACTTCTTATTAATGTAAGTGAGGATATGGATCTTGATACAGCAGTTAAGAAGTATGAGCAGATTGTCGCTCCAAGCAATTATAAGCGTCCAAAGGCTATTTTTACAAAGAAGATGCTTGAGGATGCAAAGAAAACCATCACAGAGCTTGGATACATGGATTCATTACAGAGAAGATTTGCTAATCTAAATGATACTACTGTAAATAATGTACTGTTCTCAAATAAGAGTGCTGCAAGAAGAATGGTTGGTGCAGATGATATTTTTGGTCAGATGGAAAAAGATGTTGCTGTAAGTCCTAAGAAGTTTTCTAAGGTTGAAGAGATTTCAGCACAGGATTTCATTGATAAGGTACTTCCAACTGCAAAGGAGATTGAAGCTTTTGTAGAGAATAAACATGAGAAGAACTTTGTTTCTATGATTGCACCTGTTAATCCAGACGCTAAGACAATGTTCAAATGGAATAATGGATTATCTTGGGCTTATTCAGGCAACATTACTGACTCTGATATGAAGCAGAATGTAAAAGCTGCTGGCGGTAATGTTGACGGTGTACTCAGATTTTCAATCATGTGGAATGAGGGACAAAATGACAACAGTGATCTTGATGCACATTGCAAAGAACCTGATGGAAACGAGATCTATTTTGGCAATTGTAGAAAACCTAGTATGTCAAGATGTGGCGGTCAGTTAGATATTGATATTACACATCCTATGCAGCAGATGGTGGGAAAGCCTTCTGTGGAAAATATTACATGGGCAGATATGTCACATATGAAACCAGGTGTTTATAAGTTCTTTGTAAATCAGTATGCAGCAAGAGGAAGTAAAGGATTTAAGGCAGAAATTGAATTTAATGGTGAGATTTTTGCGTTTGAATACAATAGTCCTGTTTCTGGTAATGTTCAGGTGGCAGAAGTTACGCTTGATGAGAATGGCAACTTCTCAATTAAGGAAAAGCTATCTGGAAGTTCATCTATTTCAAGTCGTGAGATTTGGGGTGTAAGCACTAATCAGTTTGTTCCTGTATCAGTAATTAGTTATAGTCCAAATTATTTTGATGAGCAGGATGGAATTGGTCATAGACATTTATTCTTCTTCCTGAAGGATTGTGTGAACAACGAAGAGCCTAATGGATTCTATCTTGAGTTTCTTGACAATGATTTAATGAAGCACAAGAGAGTATTTGAGGCATTAGGGGCTAAATGCCATGTAGAAGATACTGATGATCAGCTTTCAGGAATCGGATTCTCTATGACAAAGAGAGCAGATTTAGTTGTTAAGGTTAAGGGCGCAACAGAGCGTGTAATGAAGATTAAGTTTTAATTAGAAAAGGAGATTATTATAATGACAAACAACGAATTATTTATTAATGCAACAAGAGCAAACTATCAGTTCCCATTCAGAGGGATGATTAATGTAATTGATTTGTGGGATTTATCTCTCACAAATCTGGACTCAGTGTTTAAGACACTCAATGCGGAAGTAAAGAAGTCTGAGGAAGAGAGTCTTCTGAATACTAAGTCAAAGGAAGACGAGGAGATCTCTAACAAGATTGAAATTGTTAAGTATATTGTTGGCGTGAAGCTGAATGAGAAAAAGAAGAGAGAAGATGCTAAGAAAAATGCTGAGATGAGACAGAGATTGCTTGAAATCAAAGCTAAGAGACAGGATGCGGCACTTGAAAATATGTCTGATGAAGATCTGGATAAGGCACTTGCAGAATTAAGTGAGTAATTGTTACGATATACCATATATAGTATTAAAAATAAGGAATATATACTATATATGGTATATGTTTTATATTCACAGTAAATGCACATTTATTTTTATCAAAGAGAGCTTGTTATTCGTTTGGCGGTTATGCTAATCAGCAGTTATACAGATTAAATCAGAAAGCTGCACATCAGATGTCGCAGTCTGAATTAGAGAAACATATTCTAAAGACTCTTGAATTTATGCAGACTGACTTCACAAAGAAATATACACCATATGAAGATGATTCTATGAGATTATATATTGATAAAGCTGTGCAGGAAGGTTATGACACAGAGATATTTATGGATGTAAAATTACATCATTACCCATTAAGAGATTATTGTTCTATGTGGAATGAGCTTCAGAATACAGTTCGTCAGTATGGAAAAATTGGCAAGAGAAATGAAAAAGCAATTGAACATGGTAAAATCGCTAAACATTCAATGCATTTGATTCGTCTGTACATGATGTGTTTGGATATTCTTGAAAAAGAGAGAATAATCACATATAGAGAAGACGAACATGATTTACTTATGGATATTCGTAATGGTAAGTATTTGGATAGCAACGATCAGCCAATCCCAGAATTTTTTGAAATGGTAAATGATTATGAAAAGAGATTGGATTATGCGAAGAAGAACACAAGTCTTCCTGATAATCCTAATTATAAGGCTATTAATGAATTTGTTGCTAGTGTAAATGAAAGGGTGGTAAAAGGTGAAATCTAATCTAAAAATTGAAATTCCGTCTGGTGCAAATGAAATTATCCATAGTTTACAAAATAATGGATATGAAGCTTTTTTAGTCGGAGGATGTGTGAGAGATAGCATTCTTGGCAGACCAATTCACGATTATGACATTACAACTTCTGCCACACCAGATGAAATGATGGAAGTATTCAAGGACAAGAGAATTATTGAAACTGGTTTGCAACATGGAACTATTACCATTGTAATTGACGGTGATGGATATGAATGTACCACTTACAGAATTGATGGTAATTACTCAGATAGTCGTAGACCTGATAGCGTAACATTTACACGAAGTCTTAAAGAAGATTTAAAGCGTAGAGATTTTACAATCAATGCGATGGCATACAATGATGAAGTTGGTCTTGTAGATCCGTTTAATGGTATGGAAGATATTAAATACCACAAGATTAGATGTGTTGGCAGAGCAGAAGACAGATTTTCAGAAGATGCATTAAGAATTTTACGTGCTATTCGATTTGCCTCACAGTTGGGATTTGTCCTTGAACCTGATACAGATTGGAATATCTCTAAAATGTATAAGAATTTGGAGAATATATCTATTGAAAGGATTAATAGTGAGTTCTGTAAAATTGCTGCATCGAGTGATTTCTGTGTACAAATGGTCTTATATCACGAAGTATTCTCGTTGTTCATTCCTGAAATTAAAGATATGCTTGGTTTTCAACAGAATAATCCATATCACATGTATGATGTATGGAATCATACCGTACATGCAATAGAATATTGTGAATCCGATGATTTAGTAACAAGATTGGCTGTATTTTTTCATGATATTGGAAAGCCACATTGTTATCAAGATGGCGAGGATGGCATTAGACATTTCAAAGGTCACGGAAGAGTAAGTGCTGATATGACCAATGAAATAATGAAGCGATTAAGATTTGACAATGATACAAGAGAAAAGGTCGTTGAATTAGTCTATTATCATGATGCTACTTTTGAGGTGGGAAAGAAATATATCAAGAGATGGCTTAATAAAATCGGAGAAGAACAGTTCAGAAGATTACTGAATGTTCGTAGGGCAGATATTAAAGCACAAGCAGACATTAATCAGGAAACAAGATTGCAAAAGATTGATAACATTGAATATATTTTAGAAGAAGTCTTACAAGATGATGAATGTTTTTCTCTAAAGGATTTAGCAGTTAATGGGAAAGATGTAATGGATACAATGCTTATTAAAAGTGGAAAAGAAGTTGGCTACTGGCTCAATGAAATCTTAACTCGTGTAATAGATGGAAGATTAAAAAATGATAGAGAAGATCTTATTTATTGGATGACTGGTATTACAGATGGTTGGATAGAGTATTAACAATAAAATATAGCAGATATATTGATACGATTCAATATATTCAAGTGAAGGGAGATATGTAAGGTATGATAAAATTATTTACTCATACCGATCTTTGATGGAATCGGTTGTGGTATTTTGGCAAAACTTGCATTTGGAGATGATGTAGATATTTCATATTGTGATTATGATAACATTGATTTAAGTGTCAAGGAATTTATTGATAGTGAAACAAAATTTGATATGTGTATTATTACAGATATTAGAGTGAATGAAGATACAGCGAAAATTATTGATGACAGATTTGATAATTTCTATTTATTAGATCACCATCCAACAGCTCTAGGACTTAATAAGTATCTTTGGTGTTCTGTGACTATTGAGTATGAAGATATGAAACTTGGAACTATTAAAACCAGTGGAACAGAGATGTTTTATTATTGGTTAATCGAGAATGGATATTTAAAAGATTCAGAGACATTAAGAAGATTTGCTGAATTAGTGAGAGATTATGACACCTGGAGATGGTCAGAACTTGGTGAAGATGGAGTTATTTGTAAGCAGGTGAACGATTTACTTTATCTGTATGGTCGAGATGACTTTATTCATTGGTGTATTTCGGAGATACGTGGTGAAATATTTCCATTATTATCTGCCAAAGATGAAGTTGTTCTAAAGATTAAGCAGGATGAAATTGATAGATATATCGAAGAAAAGAACGAAACTATGTTTACCAGTCCTATGTGTGGTAAGGTTTGTGGTTTTGTATTTGCAGATAGGTTTGTTAGTGAATTAGGTAATAGACTTTGTAAAATGCATCCTGAAATTGATTTTGTGGCAATGATTGATATTGATGGTTGTACGGTATCTTATAGAACAGTTAAAGAAGATATTGATCTTGGTAAAGATGTAGCAAGTTTATTTGGTGGCGGTGGTCATCCAAAAGCTGCTGGTTCAGAATTTAGTCAAAGTATTAAGTTAAAAGTTATTGAGGAAATCTTTGGATAGTGAGGTGAGAATATTGAAAATTCTTGTAGATAAAATGCCTAACGAGCCAAAAGAATGTATTTTTTCTGAATGTACAAATCAGTTGCGTGGCAATTATGCATGTAATTTATACCAAGGAAGAGGGTGCGAACCTAATAAATGTGTTTTTTTTAAAGCCAATTGCGGATTATCATGCGGTTGAATATATGGGTGATAATGTGGCAAAGATGATTTTAATAGAGTGAGGTAAAATAAATGGCGGTATTTGTAACAGGCGATATACATGGAAATCCTACACGATTAAGTAAAGATAATTTTTATGAACAAAAAGATTTTTCTGGCAATAAAGATGAAAATATTGTAATTATTCTTGGCGATTTTGGTCTTGTATGGAATAGAGATGGTGAAAGCAAACAGGAAAAATATTGGTTGAATTGGTTAAATCAGAAACCATTCACAACTGTATTTGTTGATGGAAATCACGAATGTTTTCCAAGAATCTATAGTTATCCTGTAAAAGAATGGCATGGTGGCAAAGTTCGTGAGATCAGACAAAATGTATTTCATCTAATGCGTGGTGAGGTTTTCACTATAGAAGATAAAAAATTCTTTGCATTTGGTAGTGCATCAAGTCATGATATTCAGGATGGTATTCTTGATTACAATGACGAAGATTGGAGAAAACAAGCTAAAGAACTTGATAAGCAAGGTAAATATATGTATCGAGTAAAAGGACTTACTTGGTGGGAAGAGGAATTACCGACAGATGAAGAAATGCAGCATGGACTAGATGTTCTAAAAGAAAATAACAATATAGTTGATTATATTATTACGCATAGCCCCTCTACGTCAGAGTTGTATCTTATGGGTGGTAAAGGATTATATGAACCAGATGTGTTGACTAATTATTTGGAAGAAGTGAAAGCTGCAACTGAATATAAAAAGCATTTGTTTGGTCATATGCATGTGAATAAAGCAATCAACGACAGAGATGTTTGCTTGTATGAACAGATTGCTAGGATATTGTAAAGTGAGGTGAGATGAATGGTAAATGAATTTACATTATATGGTGTAATGGATAAATTAACAGGTAAATTAGTAAGTAATCTTACAAGCCCACGACACAAATATTGGGAAACAAGAAAAACTGCTGAGAATGCGGTTAGAAATTTTATGTCAAGACGTTATAATGCTGATAGGCAGCTAGAAGTTGTAGAAATTGAATGTAAGGTAAAAGTGGTAAACGAGGTGAGAGAGTGAAAATAACAATTGATATTCCAAGAGAATATGAACGAGATTTTATCGCTGATAAGTTCAAAGATTTCTTTTCAAGAGTAATTGCAGATATTAACTGTGATGGAATGTGTGGTTTTTATGAAAAGGAAATCGCAGAAATGTTTTTAGAAGTGTTTGATAAGGCTATTGTTGGTGATGTTAATTTGAATGCAAATGTCATTCCAGTAGTAAACATGTCTTTTAACGAAGAAGATATACAGAAGATGATTCAAGATGAATTAAAGAAATTTCAAATAGAGAATAATCTAATATAGAAAGGCGAAAATTATGGGAAAAATTATTGAAGAGTATACAAGTGAATATGATGTTGGTGATGTAGTAATTTTTAAGACAAAAGATTGTTTGTTATTGGGAATTATAGAAGGATATTATATTGATCATAGTTGTGGTAATTCTTTTTGGTATGATATTAGAACCAATAAAACAAATGTTTATACATATTCTAATAAAGGAGATATTGCAGAGTGGGATATTATTGGGAAAATTGAAGGAGGTTTAAAGGATGAGTGCTTCGCTGAGATAACCAAATTGTAATATCAACTTTTCTATTCAAAGGCTGATTAGCCAAATTTTCCAAGTAAAGCGAGGTAAGAAAATGATTTATTGTAACAATATAGATGCAAGATATAATAGTATATATAGAAATACATTTAATGATTTACAATACATTGATGACGGAACACATTACAATAAAGACATTTGGGCTTTTGCATATAAGGAAGATGAAAGAGCGTTAAATCTTATGTGTAAACCTGTAAAGGGTAAAATCAAAGAAGATAACTATTTCTATGAATATAAAGCAAATGATAAAGATTTAAAGAAAAACGGTGTCAGTCTTTATGCAAGATTATTTGCCGATACATACGAGGAAGCTGTAGAAGGGTTTAACAAATTAGTTAGAACCAGAATTAGATCTCTAAAAGATGAAATTTATAAACTGGAAGATATGCTGATTATATAATATGTAGGAGGTGAGAAAAATGAATGAACAGAGTGCAAGATTAATAAACGCAAATGAATTTCAAGAAAAAATTCTTAATTATGCATTATCTGATAAGCTAGACAAGATGATTGAGAATACAATATTTTCAAACGATCAGAAATGTAGGTCAGCCATAATTCAGGGCATGATAATAGCTTCTATGATAACAAGTGAATGTAATAGTATTTACATAGATGTTGATAGTATGATACCTATTGAAAATTTTGAAAAATCAGTCAGAGATGAAACTATTGATGAATTTGCAAAACGTATTTTTACAACAGCAGCTCCAATTGGAGAAAATAACATTGAACACTTACAAAATATTGTTAAAGAGATTGTAAGAAAAATGAAGCAGAGTAGAGAATAATATAGTATAGAAAATTTTCTTAACTTGGACATTCGTTCAAGTATTTCCAAAACAAAAATAATTAATGAAATATTTTTTCCTATGGTTTTTAACAGACGTGTTAATTCCATAGGATTTTACAACAAAATAATTAAGAAGAAAGGAATTAAGCAGTAACTCCTAGGTAATTATGGTTACGTAACCTCTGTAAAATAGTGTATTTTGACAGAGAATGATGAAAAAAATAATTCTCAAGGACTACGAGTATTAAGTTTATTTGATGGAATCTCTTGTGGAAGAGTTGCATTAGATAGAATCAATATTCCAGTCAGTGAGTATAACGCATTTGAAATTGAAGAGAATGCAATCAAAATCAGTAGATATAATTATCCTGATATCAAAAGATACGGTGACGTATTTTCTACCGACTTCAAGGTTTTTAATGGAGTCGATCTATTAATGGGTGGTTCACCTTGCCAGTTCTGGTCGAAAGCCAAGTGCAGTAAAACAGCAAAATTGAAGAGAGAAATTGATACAGAAGGTGAAGGTTGGAAACTGTTTCAGAAATTTGTGGAAGCAAAGAATAACACAAGTCCAAAATATTTCCTATATGAAAACAATTATGGAATGGCTGACGAGATTCAAGACGCTATTAGTGAGGAATTGGGTGTACAACCAATTATGATTGATAGTCAGCTATTATCAGCTCAGAGAAGAAAACGTCTGTATTGGACGAACATACCAAATATCACACTTCCTGATGATAAAGGATTATTAGTGAAAGATGTTATCTGTGATGATCCAGATTTAGTCAAATACTTTGATGACAGAATCAGGAACACAATGATTAAGTGTGAGAATTACATAAAATATGATCTTGGTGGCAAAGGTCATTATTCGCAGCAGGACAGGCTGTACTTTTTAGATAAGAAAGCTCCAACAGTGCCACGTTGCAGAACAGAAACAAAATTTAATGTTTGGCTTGGTGGAGAAAAATATAAAAAGACATGTCCATTAGAGATTGAACGACTTCAGACACTTCCAGACAATTATACGGAGTTTGGAATGGATGAGAGTGGCAATGTAAAAGCAATGCCTAAGACAAGAAGATTTGAAGCAATTGGCAACGGATGGACTGTTGATGTTATAGCTCATATTTTGAGTTTTATGAAGTTGTAACAGAGAATAACATAATATCAAGTTCGTAGGAATGCGGAATTTCTTCTGAGTTTTAGAAAATAAATACATATAAAAACAAGAAAAGAGGTGCGATATGAATAAAGAAGTATATGATTTGGCACATAAATTAGCAGGTGAATGGTGTTATAAGAATCAATTAGATATGATTGGCGCAAAGAAAATTGACAACTATATCTATGTAAGAGGATACGATGGTGGTTTTCCACATGCAGCAGCTACAGCGAAATTTGATATTGACACTGGAAAGTTTGTTGAGACGTGGGGATTTTACGGATGCCCTGTGACAATTATGGATGGAATGTATGAGTAAAGGAGAGATTATGGAAGAAATAACCAGAAATGTAAAAGATGAAAAACAGTCTATCCGTAATGAACTTATTCAGAGAATTAAATATTGTGGACAATATATAGTGGATAACGCTGAAATAATCCTTGGAGAAGAAAAATATATTGCTAACTTATATTTAACTTGTAACTTTTTTGACAGAAGTGAACTTCCATATGTAACTGTAAATAAAGATATAATTCCTGATGGTTTTATTGAAGAAAGATAGGTTGTTAAGACGATAGGAGAATAAGTAAATGGTAGTTGGTGTAAAAATAGGTGAAGCAAAAAAGACAGAAAAAAATATGAAAGTTTAGGATATGTATATATTAAAAGTAAAATTATAGATAACGAATATATGAAATTGATATTCCAAGATCCAATTGCTTCAGAAGAGAATAACACAACAGATATTCAATTTCATGAAGGTGATTTTGTAGAAAATAAAGACGGAAAAATTGGATATATTTCATCTATTTGCCATTGTGATGAGTGCAAAAAGCGTGGATTCTTTAAACCAACAATTACATATCTTGATGGAACAACAGATTATATAAGCAATTATTCTGTTAAAACTGTTACATCTGATTATAAACAGATTGGAATTCAGAAATTTTCAAAAGAAAATGAGTTGAGAAATAGAATAGCTGCACTTGAAAAAGAGAATAAAGAACTAAAGGAAAAGGTAAATCATTTGATAGAGAGGTAACAAAATGAGCAAAACATTAATCGTAGTAGATATGCAGAATGATTTTATTGATGGCTCACTAGGTACAAAGGAAGCACAGGCAATTGTATCGAATGTAGCAAAGAAAATTAAGGAGTATAAGGATTGTGGAGATAAAATCATCTTCACTAGAGATACACATGATACAAATTATCTCAATACACCAGAAGGAAAGAAACTTCCAGTAGAACATTGTATCTATGGTACTCATGGTTGGAAAATTACAGACGGATTAGAAGTAGAGAATTGTTATTATGTTGATAAGCCTACATTTGGATGGACGCATTGGAATGATTTAATTTTTGAAGACGAGATAGAACTTGTTGGACTCTGTACAGACATTTGTGTAGTATCAAATGCTTTGATTTTAAAAGCAACGTTCCCTAATGCAGATATTACAGTCGATGCAAGTTGCTGTGCAGGTGTTACTCCTGAAACTCATAAAGCTGCATTAGAAACAATGAAGATTTGTCAGATTGAAGTGATTGGGGAGAATAATGAATTATAAGAATTATATCATTAATACTTTCAGACATTTTAAGAAAGTCTGTACTCATAAACGTTGGGTGTTCTACTATTGCTGTAAAGTGGGAATTCCATTTCAAGGGTTAGTACATGATTTATCTAAATTTTCTCCAACGGAATTTTGGGAGAGTGTTAAGTATTATCAAGGTACTTCAAGTCCAATAGACGCTTGTAAGAAAGAGAATGGTTGGTCGGCTGCTTGGATGCACCATAAGGGAAGAAACAAGCACCACTACGAGTATTGGGAAGACAATTTTGATAATGGTGGAAATCCTATTGAAATGCCAATGAAGTATAAAAAAGAAATGCTTTGTGATTATCTTGGAGCAGGTAGAGCATATCATGGTAAATCATTTAATTTTGAGAAGGAATTAAAATGGTGGAAATCTAAGAAAAGTAAACCAATTGCAATGCATCCAAATGATATAGCTTTTATTGATAAGTATATTAATCTGTTTTATGAGTACGAAAACAGAGAATATGATATTAGAACAATATTTAATCAAATCAAGAAAGAAGGAAAATAATATGGAGCAGATTATTAACAGCTTATTAGAAACCGATATGTATAAATTCAGTATGGGACAGGCTATTTATCATCAGTTTAGTGATTATAAAACCACTTGGAGTTTTAAATGTCGTAATAAGGATGTTCATTTTACACCAGAAATGGTAGAAGAGATTCGCAGACAGATTAAATTATATTGTGGTTTGAGATTCACAGAAGATGAACTTACTTATATTGATAATATCAAATGGATGAAAGGTTCATATGTTGATTTTCTGAGATTGTGGCAGCCAAGATATGAGGATTTTGAGATTACAACAGATTCAGATTGTGGTCTTTCTATCGAAACATTTGGTACATGGCTTAATACATCTATGTATGAGATTCCTACACTTGCGATTGTAAACGAAGTATATTTCAGAATGGCATATAACTATGAGGAATTGCTTGATAGTTTCAAAAAGAGATTAAATGAAAAGTACGAAAATCTCAGAAGCGGTCATTGGTACGCTGGTACATTTTCTGAATTTGGTCTTAGAAGAAGACTTTCTGCTGAAGCACAGGAGTTAGCTGTTGAGAAGTTTTCACATTTGAATGATACATTGCATAGTCCATCTAAGTTTGTTGGTACATCTAATGTATATCTCGCAAAGAAATATAATATCACGCCTGTTGGAACTATGGCTCATGAATGGATTATGTGTTCTGGTCAGGGCAACCACAAGCACAATCCAGCATATTCAAACTGGTATGCCCTAGACGCATGGGTTAGAGAGTATGGTGTGTTAAATGGTATTGCGCTCACAGATACAATTACAACTGATTGTTTCTTGAAAGATTTTCAGTTGACATATGCAACATTATTCAGTGGTGTAAGACATGATAGTGGCGATCCAATTGAATGGGGTGAAAAGATGATTAATCATTATGAGTCACTTGGTATCAATCCTAAGACAAAGACACTTCTGTTTAGTGACAGTCTTGATTTTGAAAGAGCTGATAAGTTATTCAGACATTTCCATGATAGAGTGAATGTTGCATTTGGAATTGGTACTTATTTGAGTAATGACACAGATGTTCCTGCTTTAAATATTGTAATGAAAACCACTAAATGTAACGGTATGGATGTTGCAAAAGTGTCTGATGTAGAAGGTAAAGGCATGTGTAAAAACCCTGATTATGTTGATTATCTAAAGAGATGTATTAATTGGAGGATGGATCATGAATAAAATTTTACTTATACCAGGAAGTTTTAATCCAATTACCAACGCCCATGTTGATATGGCATTGACTGCGAAAAAAGCGGTTAATGCTGATGCTATATTGTTTATTCCTGCACATGATACATATGTTGCGAAGAAAAAGACTTTGATACCTGGATATTGTCGAGTGTCGCTGATTAATTCAATGCCAAATTGTGAGGAAAATAATATGTGGGCATCCGAAGTTGAAACAACCAGCTTCTTTCCACAGAGGACATACAATACTATTACTCAGATAAGAGATATGAATGAAAAAGATTATATCTTTAATGAATATTATATCTGTTTAGGAATGGATAATATTGAAACACTTACAACTTGGTATAATTGGAAACCGTTTGTGGAGGAATATAATTTTGTAGCATGTGTGAGAGAAGGTCAGAATCTTGAGACTGCTTTAAGAGAAGCAAATCTTATGGAATATAAAGATCACTTCACAGAAATTCAGATACCAGAAAATCATACTTCTTCAAGTTTGGTTAGAGATTTATGTGAAAAGGGTGAATTTGAAAAGGTTAAAGAATTAGTTCCTAGAAATGTATATGAGTATTTAATTCGGTTCTATGATGTGATGAATCGAATGTAGGAAGGAGAATGTATAAATGTTTGATGCTAAGAAAGTAAAAAATGAAATCGTAGAGTGGATCAGAAATTGGTTTGAAGAAAATGGGAAAGATTGTATGGCAGTAGTGGGAATTTCTGGTGGTAAAGATTCAAGTGTTGTAGCTGCATTATGTGTAGAAGCTCTTGGCAAGGATAGAGTTTTTGGTGTGATGATGCCACAAGGAAGACAAAGAGATATTGAATATAGTCGTAAACTTTGCAGTTTTTTAGACATTCCACGTACTATTATTCCAGTCGGAACAATTGTGAATGTTGCTGAATATGAAATTAAAACATCATTAGATGAAGAGTTATCAATTCAGACAACAACAAATCTTCCTGCTCGTATTCGTATGGCTACACTTTATGCAGTATCACAGACAGTAAATGGTCGTGTTGCTAATACGTGTAATCTTTCAGAAAATTGGGTTGGATATTGTAGCAAGTTTGGCGATGCTGCTGGTGATTTTAGTCCACTAGAAAATCTTACAGTAACAGAGGTTAAAGCTATTGGTCGTGAATTAGGGCTTCCGTCAGAATTAGTTGATAAGACACCTACCGATGGTCTTTGTGGAAAGACTGATGAAGATAACCTTGGATTTACTTATGCTGAATTAGATGCATATATCAGAGATGGAATTGAGCCAAGTGAGGAAGTAAAAGCTAAGATTGATTCAATGCATGAGAAAAATCTGTTTAAATTACAGCCAATGCCAAGTTTTGTGTATCAGGCGTAAATGAAATACTATATATAGTGTTTATGGAAAATATAGACACTATATATAGTAATATTTTTACCAAGAAACATAGATTTCTTCTGCTTTAGTAGAGAATATATAAATGAGGTAAAACGAACTGAAAACCTGAGATGGTGAAAAGGTAAAGGTGAAGGCTGAAATTAATAAGTCAGTCAACCGATGAGCGTATAGGCTGAAACTCATTTGAGAATATAATGCCTTGGAACAAACCTCAATCCTAACATGTGATGATAAGGAATAAGGATGCTCTTATAGAGTACAGAAATGAATGTACTCTTATTAATATCAAAGGAGAATAGATCACATGACTGATTTGTTAGATTTATTTAAGATGGTTTCTATAGGAAAACCATATACAATTTCAAAATCCGTAATACATTATCCAGTGCCAGGAATGACAAAAGAATATGCTATTGAAGTATGGAAGCAACAAAAGAAACGTGGTGTAACCACATTAAACAAAAAAGAATGGTTAAGAAAATATGGATTAGGAGAATAAATTAACAGGAGGTACAAAATGTACAGTCCATGTATGGAATGTAAATTAAGATACAATAAAGAATATTCATCTGAATGTGATAATAAGTGCGACTATGCTAATATATCTCGAAGGTTAAAATCTGCTAATAATAAACTTGAAGATTACTATAATCAACAGAAAAATAATGAATATTTTAGCGATGATGGAAAGAGATTGATTTGTAGAGTAATTGAAAATTGTCAAAAGATTGTAAATGATACCTTTTTGAGTTAGGAGGATAATAAAATGGCGGAATTTAATAAAGTGGCGATTGTAAATTTAGTAGATGATTACAATAAGAAGGATTATGGATTTGCTTTATATGATGAAGATATGAATGAAATTGTTAAGTACGATACAAACCATCCGTTATATGTTGTTGTAAATGCAAGAGGAAAAGATAATAGAGTCCTTGGAATTTTAAAAGAAGTAAAGTCAGTAGAAGCATATGGTAAGGGTGTGACAGCTCAGGTTGTCGGTGTAGTTAATATGAATGCATACAATGCAAGAATTGATGAGGAAAATCGTCAGAAAGAAATTGCAAAGCAGAAAGCTTCTATTGAGAAGGAATTAAAGTCTGAGATTGATAAAATGAATAATATTGCTTTATATGAAAAGATGGCAAAGGAGCATCCTGAGAATCCAAGACTCGCTGAACTTGTTAATGCACTAAAAGAGTTAGGAGAATAAATCATATGGAGAAGAAAATTTTAGCGGTCGTATTAGGATTAACATTGTGCTTAGGAATGACTGGATGTACAAAAGGTGATATTGAACCCGAAAGTAGTCGCTTCGCAAATAAATATATAGATTTAGTAACAATTTACAAAGATGATAACTGTGATACCGAAGTTCTCTATGACAAAAATACAAAAGTAATGTATTTTGTAAAACGCACTGGTTATCAATTTGGAATTACACCTATCTACAATTCAGACGGAACAGTTAAATTATATGACGGAGAATAGAACACAGTAAACCGAAGTTTCTTTGGAGTTAGGAGGTAGAAATGGAATTAATTTTACAGGGCTGGCTTGGATATGATTATGAGTGTAATTTGGGGATTTCGCAGGGAAGAATTAAAGAATCTCATAGTTGGCGGTATTCAAGTCTTGCAGAAAAAATTATGGACTATTTTAATTATATGGAAATTGATGAAGGACTTGGAAGAAAGATTACAACAATTAAAAATGCAAACTTAAGATGTTGGTTTTCAGATGAAGTGTGTACATTAGAAGAAGCACAGATGAATTTTGAAAGTTATATGGTAACTGGCAATTTGCTGACTCAAGGACATTATGTAGGATATTCAGAATGGACTATTACTGGATTTAATATTGACGACTTAATTATTGGTGGTCATGATTTAGAAACAGAGTTGAAGGATCATATTGGTCAGTATATACATTTTATATTAACTGATTAGGAAAATTAATACAATGAAAGGAGTATGTAATGACTGAGAAAGAAAAATTATTAGAATATATTAAGAAACCAGTATTGACCACAGCAAGAAATAGTATGGGATGTGATGAAAATTGGTATAATTCATATTTTGCAATCAAAGAAACATTTTCGATTGAAGAAATCAATTCTATGTCTGATAAGGAAGTAGAGAATCTTGTAAGACTTGGAGATTCAATGTCGGAAGCATTTTATTAAAAATAAAAATAATGAAAGGAGACGAGGTTCGTGTACACAAGAAGGAATTCCTTACTCCAAGTAATTTATGAAATATATGGGTTCAAAATCTCGTATAGTTGATAATATTTTACCGATTATTCAAGAAAGATTGCGAGATTATAATATCAAAACATATATAGAGCCATTTTGCGGTGGTTGTAATGTAATCGACAAAGTTCAGTGTGACACAAAAATCGCTTCTGACAATCATAAATATCTTATTGAAATATTCAAGAATCTAAATCATATTCAAAATCTCCCAGAATTTATTACAAAAGAACATTACTCAGATGTAAGAGAGTGCTTTAACAAAGGATTATCTACATATCCTGATTGGTATATTGGAGCAGTTGGTTTTCTCTCAAGTTATAACGGCAGATTCTTTGATGGTGGTTATTCAGGTATCGTACATACAAAAGCTGGAACTGAAAGAAATTATTATGACGAAGCCAAGAGAAATTTGTTAGAGCAGATTCCAAGGTTAGAAGATATTCAATTCCAATGTGGAGATTATGAAGAGTTATATTCTGATAAAGTTGACTGCTTATTTTATTGCGATATTCCATATAAGGGTACGAAACAATATGGATCAAGCAAGAACTTTGATTATGACAGATTTTGGAATTGGGCTGAGAAGATGAGTGAGAGGAATATTGTCTTAGTCAGTGAGCATGAAGCTCCTTCAGAATGGGAATGTATTTGGCAACAAGAAGTCAAAAGAACGATTGACAATACAAAGCGAGTTAAAGCAGTAGAAAAGTTATTTGAAATAAGAGAATAAATAAGTAGAATGTGAAAACATTCTACACAAGTATTCCAAAAGATAAATCAATTGGATAGTGGGCGTGGGTTTCGTCCAGTAGTCGTGAATATACCACTACAAACGGCTAATGTTATTTAAAAAGCCGATGAATTTTTGGTTTCTTGGCTTGTCACGAAAACTATACAATATTCAGGACAAAGGTGATTGATTATGAGAATTGAAGAAAGAGAGTATATTGAACCAGAATCCATAAATGAAGAAATTATAAATGCTATAAATATAGTTAAAGAGTATTGTAGTACACATGAAGAATATGAAGATTGCAGAAGATGTGTTCTTGGAGATGGTATTCATCATTGTGGATGTAGTAGTCCTTATTTATGGAGTATTAGAAAGAAGTAACAGAGAATATAACAAAGTAAGTACAATTAAGGAAAGGATAAATGTTCACATGTGAGTAAAGCTGCGCAGCTACTATTGGTGAACAAATTTGAGTAGTACAAATAGAAGTAATGCAAGAGATGAGCATATTGCAGATTATTATGTCACTCCTATTAGTGACATTGAATTATTTTTAAAATCATTTCAGAAAGTTGTTCCGTTAGATTGGAACAATTCTATTATCGTTGATCCAACTTCAGGAGGCAATCCCAAAACAGATAAAGATGCATATCACCCTATGAGCTATCCAACAGCTATTAAGAATATTTATGGCGATTGTGAAATACATACATATGATTTACGAGAAGATAGTTTTGCTGAAAATAAGTGCGATTATTTAAAGGAAAAGTTACCTTATAAACCTAATATCATTATTACAAATCCACCGTTTGCTATTGCAACGGATATTATAGAAAAAGCGTTGCAGGATGTAGATGATGACGGATATGTGGTTATGTTACTTCGACTTAATTTCTTTGGTAGCCAATCAAGAGAATGGTTCTTTGAAAAATATATGCCTGAATGGGCTTTTGTACATCATATCAGAATTGGTTTTACAGATAAGAAAGATAAATATGGATATACGATTTTTGATAAAGATGGAGTACCTAAACGTGGTAGTACAGATTCTATCGAATATATGCACGCTGTTTGGCACAAGAGTAATCTAAAGCCCGATTATACAAAGCTTGTATTGATTTAGGAGGGCGAATATGAAATACAAAATTAATATAGAAGAATTATTAAGCAGAATAGTAGAGGTAGAAGCTGACAATGAAGAAGATGCAGAGAATAAAGTAAGAGCAATGTACAACAAGGAAGAAATTGTGCTTAATGCCGATGATTTATCGAGCGTTGAGCTATTTGTACAGTAAATTGAAAAAGGCAAATAAAACCACGTTTCTTGTCGTCATGAAAGTAGGTGAGAAAAATATATTGGGATTTAAATACTGAAGAATGGAATTTTAAAAATGATTATGAAGACATCTATTTTCTGCTTCATTGTTTATACAATGCAAAAACTGAGTTATACGACAGAACTCTTACTAATATGAGAAGCAGATATGATCCGACTGAAGCATTTATAGATGGCTCGAATAATGGCTGGAATAGAAGGAGATCGAATTGGTATTCCAAGAAATTATACGATAAATGTGTAAAATGTATTGAGTTAAAAACAAGAGGTCATTTTATACACAGACATTGGAAAGAATGCGTTTGGAAGTACAAAGGTCTTTCAGCACAAGAATGGATAAATTTATATAATCAACTATTCAAGGATAACAGATATGATAGTTGGATAATTGAATATACAAAGTTATGAGGGATAAATATGACGAAAATAGAATACATCGAGTCAAAACGATTTGGGATGATTCAATTATATGAAAAACTTAATGAATATTACATAAATCATAGTAACTCTTTTACAGATTTATCAATAGATGATTTGACAAAAATGACAAGAGAAATTGATAGAGGTAATTTTGAAAAAGGTCAAAATCAAGAGATCTGGTATAAGTGTTGTGATAATTGTAAATCTGTAAAGTATGAAACAGGAGAATAACAATATGGAGTTATCACAAGATGAAAGACAAAGATTTTTAGAGTTAATAGATAAAGTAAGTCCATGTGCTGCAATTTCTGAAAAAGAAAATCTTGAAAAGTTTAAAGAGTGGCTGGATAGTGATAGATCAAAAAGAGTTACATTTGTTGAAGCTCCAAAAATATTTAAAGATCAGGTTGGAAATGACAAAGTGCTTCTTATACCAACAAATGACGAAGCTATAAAGCCAATAAAAGTAATATTCGAAGGAGAATAACAATCAGAAAATTTTATATGAGGAGTAAGAAAGAAGCATTTCTTTTGGAAAGGAAAACAATAAATGGAAACATTTTCAATAGTAGATAAGATAGATGTGGATAAGTTAAATACGAAAATTGCAGAATTCGTATATAGAGAAGGACATGAACCTTATATATTTGCAAACAAAGAGACGCTTGATACGTTAATTAAGCCAATTGAGCAAGAATTAAAATTTGTATCGGCAGCAACTGGTATTATGACCTCGTTTAAACGTTGTTTTATTGGTAAATATCGGGGTAACAAAATGTTTGAAGATAACACATTAAAATTCGGTGAAATCGAGCTGAGATAAGAGAATATATACATAGAAAATAGAAAGAGAGGTACTGAAAATAGAACAAAAGAAATTTATGGATATATCACGTATCAAAGAAGATACGGAATTAACAGTAGCGAATACAGGTGGTTTCCATGTAGGAGATCATATTGTAATTCAGGAAAAGGTAGATGGAAGCAATTCAGCTATTGCTTATGATAAAGAAACAAATAGGTTAGTTGCATTTTCGAGAAGACAGACTCTTGATTATAACAATACATTAAATGGATTTTGGAATTGGGTGCAGACATTGGCAGTTGAACCATTTTCAAAATATCCAAATTATGTATTTTTCATGGAGTGGCTTACAAAACATACTATTAAATATATTCCAGAAGCCTATGGTAAATCATATTTTTACGATGTATATGACAAAGAGAATGAATGTTATTTACCTCAATCAGAGGTTAAGAGACTTGCTGACGAATTGAATTTGAGATATGTACAGACATTTTATGATGGAGAATTTATCTCATGGGAACATTGTATGTCGTTTATGCACAAGTCAGATATTGCGGTTGATATTCCTGAGGGAATTGTTGTTAAGAATCAAACAGAACTTAACAATCCAAACTCAAGAACTCCATTTGTATTAAAGATTGTAAATTCACAGTTTAGTGAAATCAAGAAAGATAATCACAGACAGAAAGTAGAAGATCCTCAGAAATTAGCAGCTAAAGCAAAGGCTTCTGAGATTGTGGAGCAGATTGTTACAAAAAATCGTGTCCAAAAAGAATTATACAAGATGATCGATGAAGGTGTTTTACCTCAAAAGATTGAGCCACAAGACATGAGAATTGTTGCACAGAATTTACCAAAGAGAATTTTTGAGGATTGTGTAAAAGAAGAGAATGAATTAGTTGTTGAAGCAGGTGAATTCTTTGGTAAGATGTGTGGTTCTGCAACTATGAATTGGGCTAAGAAGATTATTTTTGGAGAATAGTTATATGAGTAGTATTTTAGTTGGTGATTTGAAGTCTATTCTTGAAAACTATCCAGACGATTACGAAGTTGTTATGAATATTAAGCATAAATATCCAATCTCTAAGGGAGAAGGTCTTAGAGGTTGGTATGCTTATATCAATGGTGTAAAAGCCGATGATGATTTTCGAGAGATTAGGTTGATGAACTAGGAGAATAAAATGTGTAAACGTTGTGATTATGACTCACCTGATAATCAAATATATGTAGATCAGTAGAACAGATTGTACAAGTTTGGCGACATAATAATCTGCTCTACAGAGAATAAAATATAGGATAAACTATATTTGTTCTATTGTAACAAATCTATTTGGCTAATTCAAGTCAGTTTATCCTATAATCATTAGTCTTTTGACTACGGGCTATTTTGAGTCCGAATAGTGAGGGTAATTCCACTCACTGAAAAGTATGTAATTTGTATGTAATTTGAGGTTTTGGAAGTATATAAAATTACATACTAACAAAATATAAGTTCAATGTTGTTCTTCTCTAAAATAGTTTTGGAAGTGCATAAAATTACATACTAACAAAACCACCCTGTTAGTCAGCCATCTTAGCTTGAGGTTTTAGAAGTATATAAAATTTACATTTCATTAAGAGAATATATAAATGAAATTAAAATCAATTCTATTGCGGTAGATTTTACTGCCGAATCGTGAGCGCAATGCAACTCACGAAAATCTGTGTAATAACTTTGAGGTTTTAGATGTATATAAAATTACATGGATATAAAACATGTCCTTCAGGTGCTTACCCTTGTTGTAGTTTTAGATGTATATAAAATTACATGGATATAAAACGTGCATATGACTGAATGTAAATGTATATATGTTTTAGATGTATACAAAATTACATAGGTATAAAACTTGAAAGTTACAAAAAGAAGATGATTTATTGTCAATATTACATGGATATAAAACGGACTTTTAATAGATAAGGTATGGATAGTTATTTAGAGATATTAAAAAACATGAAGGAGATTTGCAAATTATGGAAAACAATAGAATGACAATTTGTAGAAAAATTAAATTATTTCCAGTCGGAGATAAGGCAGAAATTAATAGAGTATACGATTTTATTAGAAATGGTCAATATGCTCAGCATCAGGCTTGTAACCTGCTTATGGGACAGCTCATGAGTGAATATTACAAATACAATCGTGATATTAAGAATGAAGAATTCAAAGCAAGACAGAAAGAAATAATGACAAACTCCAATATTATTTTAAAAGATATTGATTTTGCAACTGGCGTAGATACTCCATCAGCAGTTACTCAGAAAGTCAAACAGGATTTCAGTACAGCTTTGAAGAATGGATTGGCAAAGGGCGAGAGAACAGTAACAAATTACAAGAGAACTAATCCGCTGATGACAAGAGGCAGAAGCCTAACTTTTTATCATGAATATGAAACTTATCAGGATTTCTTGGATAAGATTAATGATTCTGATTTAGCGGTATATATCAAATGGGTTAATAAAATTGTGTTTAAGATTGTATTTGGTAATCCGCATAGGTCATTAGAATTAAGATCCGTTATACAGAATATCTTAGAAGAGAATTATAAAGTGCAAAGAAGTAGCATTGAGATTGATGGCAAGTCAATTATTTTGAATCTCTCAATATCTATTCCAAAACAGCTTCGAGAGTTGGATGAGAATACAGTAGTAGGTGTTGATTTAGGTATTGCAGTTCCTGCGATGTGCGCTTTGAATAATAATCTGTATGAGAGATTAGCGATTGGAAATGCAGATGACTTTCTAAGAATAAGAACTAAAATGCAAGCTCAAAGAAGAAGATTACAGAAGTCATTGAGAAATACTTCTGGCGGTCATGGCAGGGCAAAGAAGCTGAAAGCATTAGAGAGATTACAGAAAGCAGAAGCACATTTTGTTGAAACATATTGTCATATGATAAGTAAAAGAGTCGTTGATTTTGCTTTAAAACATAACGCTAAATACATAAATATTGAAAATTTAACAGGATATGATACAAGCGATTTTATCCTGAGAAATTGGAGTTATTATAAACTTCAAGATTATATTACATATAAAGCAGCTAAGTACGGAATTGAAGTAAGAAAAATCAATCCTTGTTATACATCACAGATTTGCAGTGTATGTGGTAATTGGGAGTTTGGTCAGAGAAAGTCACAGTCAGTTTTTGAATGTGCAAATGAAAATTGTGATAGTCATAAAAAATATGAGAAAACTGGTTTTAATGCTGATTTTAATGCTGCCAGAAATATAGCAATGTCAACTCTTTGGATGGAAAGTGGACAAGTTACTGAAAAGAGTAAACAGGAAGCAAGAGAATATTATGATATCTCTGAAAAGTATGAACAAAGTAAGAATGATTCAGAGAATAATAAAGTAGCTTAAATGCTACTTAATCAATCGAAAGATTGCAGGTGATTTTGCACTTGAATGGTGAGGATATAATCACTCATCAGAATTTTAAATAATACAAAAATGGTGTGGCAGGGAATTAGGAGAATAAATAAAGAAATGAAGATAGAATTAATCAAATTAAAATTCAATGATACTTATTCATACAAATATAAACCATTTACATATTGTTGCGATAAAGTTCAGAATGATAAAGCTATTGTATTTACAGGTGAAGATATAAATGATATTGGTGGAGAACATGAAGATGATGGTAATTTTATTCCTCAATTCTGTACTTCACATACAGAAGTTATTAAATCTTATGAAGACGAATGGGAGCAAACAGACAATTATCCAATTCAGTTCTGTCCTCATTGTGGAGAGAAGATTGAAATTTTAGTTGTAGATGAGATTGATGTATCGGATAAATACAATGAATTATCTAAGCAGCGTGAAAATTTATGGAAGAGGTGTCAGAGAACAGATAGTAAGAAGAAAGAAGCTGAACTAAGAGAACAGGTTAGAAGGCTTGATAATCAGATTAACAGTTTCTATTGGTTAGATGAGTGGAAAGGAGAATATTAAAGTGGTAAACAGATTATTATTTGAAAAAGATGTAATCAAAGCAGTTGATAAACATACAAAAGATGATGATCGGCTGGACGATGATATTAGTTGCATTCTTGAAGAATTAAAATCACCAATCTTTGTCGGTTCAAAAGAAGCAATAAATAATTTGAAGGTAGAGAATAAACCAATACAGAGGCAGAGACGAGTATTATTATTTGAGAATGAGAATCTTGACTTAGAGCAGCGTGGTAACAGATATTATTTGTCCCTTTATGATAAGGAAGGAAAATTTCAGAGAGAGGTCACTATTGATGTTAAGGATGACTATAGTGTTGAACTTAGGAATTGTAAGTAGAGGAGCTTTATGAGATCAGAGATTAAAAGACGACAATTTTCTGAAAATCATCAATCTTGGTTCTCCCATGATTATGCTTGTTGGGCAAATAATCACAACGGTTGGAGAAAGATGAAAAAGAAGAATCGTAGATTATTTAAAAAGAAATATAGAAGAGAAGTTGAGAAAGATATTAATAAAGAATTAAATGATATGCAGTAACAGTAATTTCAGGTTTCTTTTGGTAACAAAGAGAGAATATTAAAGCAAGGAGGTAAGAAAAAATGAAGAGACAGATTCGTAGAGGAGTTTTTGAAACAAATTCATCAAGTCAACATTCGCTCTGCATTATGAAAAAAGATGAACATTATACGCCAGATGAGATTATAGAAGATTTTTGTTTATTTGATAATGAAGAAACTGGTGAAAAGGATTGTGAGTGGCAAATTTGGGACAGTGATATGGACTTTGGCAGAAGTCCATTTAGAGCATTAGGTAATTTTCATGATAAATGGTTATACGCTTGTGCTTCATTAGTACGTGAATATAATGATGAAAATTATAAGAAGCTTGAATCACTTGCATTAAAATATGTTCATGGTCTTAAAAAGATTGTCGTTCCTATGATTTCAGATTCAGTCGCTGATAAAAATCATCCAGAGAATAAAGATAGTGATTATGCAAAGAAATATGGTAAAACAGAGGATGAACTTAACGAGTGGCTTGAGCAGAAAGAAAAGGATTGGGGAATTGATACAATCGAATATTGGGAAACTGACGATGGTTATTTTCATTTTGAGATACCATATACAGGATATGTTGATGAGAATATACTTGGTGGATTCCTCAAAAAAGAGAATATATCATTAGAGGAATATCTGACAAATAAGAAATATGTTGTTATCCAGGATGGTGATGAATGTTGTTATTGGTTAGATATGAAGAGAGCAGGATTAGTAAATATGGATGCTATTGATCATGAGTATCCAATAGCATATGGAACGGAGGATTGAAGATTAACGGTGAATGCAAATATAAAAGAAAAGGTTATTCATTAGATCTAATTGGAGAGCGTTTTGGAAGATTGGTCGTTACTGCAAAAGCAGAAGATAAAATATTTTCTAATTCAGGAAAACATAAATCACAATGGTATTGTAATTGTGATTGTGGGACAAAAAAACAAAATAATTCTTGGTTCTGCTTTAACTTCTGGGAATATTCGATCTTGTGGGTGCTTACATAAAGAAGTTGCTTCTGAAACAGCTAAAACAAAAATATCACATGGTAAAAAATATAATGAATATGATTTATCTGGTGAATATGGTATTGGGTATGATTCTAATGGAAATAAATTCTTTTTTGATTTAGAAGACTATGACAAAATCAAAGATATATGTTGGTTTAAAGATTCAAGAGGGTATTTTGTAGGACATGTACTTGGGGAAAACAAGCAAGTTAGATTGCATAGATTAATTTTGGGCATACAGGATATTGATGACAGCTTAATTGTTGGAGATCATATATATTCTGATAGAAAATATGATAATAGAAAACAAAATTTACGGATAACTGAACAAAAACATAATACTAAAAATAGAATTCGTCCATCAAATAATACTTCTGGAAAAACTGGTGTATCGTGGAGAAAAGATATTAATAAATGGGTTGCATATATTGGAATAAATCATAAGCAAATATATTTAGGTTCATACAATGATATACAAGAAGCGATTGATGTGAGAATAAATGCAGAGAAGAAGTATTTTAGAGAATATAGAGTAAAGAACGAGCATTAAGGAGGTTTTGAATGAAGAGACAAATTAGACGTAGTGTATTCGAATCAAATAGCAGTTCAACACACAGTTTGACAATATGTAGCGAGGAAGAATTTGAACAGTGGAAGAATGGCGAACTTCTTTTTGATGAATGGGGTTCTGAGTCATTTGTAAAAGTAAATAGTTTATCAGATGATGATAAGAAATATGCAGCACAAGACTATGAAAATCATAAAGATGAATTTTTTAAAGATTGGTCAGACTTGTCAGAATCTGCGAAAGAAAAGTATTATACCAAATACGCAAAAGAAAACAATATTGTAGACGAGGATGCTAAAACCTATGAGGAGTGGCGGTATAGTAATCTTGAAACATTTGTAGATAGATATACAAGCAAAAGTGGAGATAAAATTGTTGCGTTTGGTAAATATGGATACGATGGTTGATTTAATTTAGGAGGATTTTAAGAATGGAATTATTAGGAAGATACATAAATGGTAACTTTAAAACCACAATTTTGAGCGATGGAACAAAGATCAGAGAGACAGAAGATAATGAGTTTGTACCAGCCTTTGCAGAGAATATGGATATAAAAATTTGTAATTTCTGCGATATGGGATGTCCATTCTGCCATGAAGGTAGCACAACAGATGGAAAATTTGGAGATATTTTGAATGAGGAATTCATTAACACACTTCATCCATATCAGGAAGTTGCTCTTGGCGGTGGAGATGCTACAAGTCATCCTGACTTAATTCCATTCTTACAGAAACTCAAAGATAGAAAAGTTATTGTAAACATGACGGTAAATCAGATTCATTTTGAGAAAAAACAAGAACTTATTAGAAAGCTTGTTGATGAAAAACTTATCTATGGTCTTGGCGTATCGCTTGTAAATCCAACAAAGAATTTTATTGAACTCATTAAGCAATATCCAAATGCAGTTATTCATGTAATTAATGGGGTGTTAAAACCATCGGACGTAGAAGCTTTAGAGAATAATAATCTGAAGATGTTGATTCTTGGTTATAAACATTTAAGACGTGGTGATGATTTTTATTTAGAAGATCATGAAAACATTGTTGTAAAGCAGAATTGGCTATATGAAAATCTTGCAGATATTATTGAGAAATTTAAGGTAGTTAGTTTTGATAATCTTGCCATCGACCAGTTAAATGTTAGAAGATTGATGTCTGATGATGAATGGAATGAGTTTTACATGGGCGATGATGGAACAATGACTTACTACATCGACATGGTTGAGCGTAAATTTGCAAGAAGTTCAACAGCAGCATTTGATAAGAGATATGACTTATTGGACTCAGTAGATGACATGTTCCAGAAGATTTTATCTGAGTAACTTCACAGGAAAGCAACATATCATCTGGTTTTATGAAAAGAGGTGCTAAATGGATAATTATAAAGTGCTTATTGATTCAACCGAATTACAACAGAAAATATTGGATTATATTGCATCGGAAGAATTTGATAAGATGGTTGATTCCACGGTGTTTAAAGATAACAATCAGTGTAAAATGGCTATTGCGTCTATGTTGACTTGTAGATGTGAATCATTTTGTATAAATTTTAAGAAAGAAGAATTTGAAGATGACAACAGACCACAATGCTGTATAGACCATGATAAGTATTTCTCAACATGTGATACTTGTGAATTTGGAGAATAATATACTGGAGGTGAAATTATGTATCAGAATTGTTGTAAGAAATGTGGAAGTATTTCATTGCATACTGAAGTAAAAGGTAATAATACAGGACTTTATTGTGATGATTGCGGAGCTTTTCAGAAATGGCTTGGAAAAGATGAATTGAGAGCCTTTGAACATGCGAATAAATCAAGAGGTTTGAGGGCGACTGCAAAACTATATGATGAAGCATTTGTCAATAATGATGTAAATGAAAGACTTAGCAGGTTTATAGATGGTATTGATGAAGCAATTGATAGTGTATACTCCAATCCAACGGCAGAACATGACAAACTTATCTATAATAACGCATATGTCTTTGCTTTAGAAAGATGTAAAGCATGTGTTCAGAATATCATTGAAGGTAGAGAATTTAATGATTCAGGAGAATCGAAGTAAACCAATCTTTCATTGGGATTTTATGACTATATATTGTATTTTACGATTTAATAGACACAATATATAGTATATGTATAAAATCCTATCTGCTACAATATTTTGTAGTCATGAGCAATTCGCTCAAAGATTCATATAAACAAGAGAATATATAAGTACGAAAGGAGATTGAGTTCCATGGATTAAAATTGCAATGCTCTGAGTAGTTAAATGAGAAAAGTATATTTAGAAAATCTTCCAAAATTAAGTAATGGTAATATTTCTTGGAAGGATAGTGTAGGTCATAAAATTAAATTTGATTATGACGATATTTGTGGCACTTTTGAAATAAAAGATTATAAAACTAATGGAGTAGCTCCACAAGTATATATTTCAAATGAAACAAACGAAGGATGGGTATATTCTGCAAGCTTAATTCATGCAAGATTGAGTAAATTTCTTAGTGCAAAAGTAGATTATAAAACACGAAAAAAAGATTTAATAGGAAAAAGGTTTGGAAAATTACTCGTTATAGAAGATGATGGAAGCAGAACAGATCAAGGTCAAATTAATTGGAAGTGTTTGTGTGACTGTGGAAAGTATACATATGCAATATCTTATAAATTAGAGCATGGTTTTAAAACATCTTGTGGATGTAATGCAAAGAGATATTTTAAACCAAAGCAAAGCACTGATATAGAAAAAAGAAATACAGCAATTTCCAGAATAATTGGCAGATATAAAAGTAAGGCAAAAACCAGAAATATTAAATGGGATATCAGTAAGAAAACTTTCATATCAACTATTGAAAAACCGTGTTTTTATTGTGGAATACAATCAAGTATGAGCCTTAATATTAACGGATTTAATTATAATTATAATGGAGTCGATAGAATAGATTCGAGTAAAGATTATACGAATGATAATATCGTGCCATGTTGCAAAAATTGCAATATGGCAAAAAGTGACTTAAAACAGAAAGACTTTTATGATTGGGTTCAACGAATAAGTGAAAATTTTACATATGATAAAGTAATAAACGAGTAAGAATCTTTCTTTTGAAAATTTTTAATCATATCTAAGCCATTCGGCTATGGGAATCCCAACAAATAAGAGAATATTACAGTGTAACTAATAAAAAATTATATATAAAGGAGATTAAGAATGAAGAATACAAATTGGAAAATGCCAGTAATTATTGGCGTAGGAGTATTAGCAGTTATTTTGATGATTGTATTTGGTGTACAGAGTATACAGAATAAGGCTGTCGCACTTGAGGAGCAGGTAAATACAGCATCATCAGATATTAAGGTACAGGAAAAGCGAAGAGTTGACCTTGTGTATAACCTTGCTGATTGCGTAAAACAGTATGACAAACATGAAGCTGATACATTGACAGCAGTTGCCGATGGTCGTGGATCAACAGGAGATATTGAGAATGTAACAACAGCTATTACAGCAGTTGCAGAAGCATATCCTGAATTGAAGTCCAATGAAAACTATAAGACTCTTATGAATGAGTTATCTATGACAGAAAATATGATTGCAGAGCATCGCAGCAATTACAATAAGCAGGTTAAGGAATACAAGAGATATGTAAGAAAGCTCCATATAAGATATTTCCTTGGATTGCTTGGATATGAAGTGCAGGAATATGAGTATCTGGATTACAATGCGCCAGTTGATGCTCCACAGTCATTGTTCAAAGAGGATTAGTATATGAGATATGATAGAAAAGGTTTTGATTTTGGCGATTTTGAAATAACAAAACGTGAAATCTTGGCTAGTATTTCTATCATTGCAGTTATGATTCTGTTTGGTATTCTGATTTCTTCTAAGATTTCAGAACACCAAATGGATGAAAATGAAATTTATAACAAAGCTGTTAAGATAGAAAGTCAAGAAATGTTCCAATATGGAATGGATACAAATGTTGGTAATGCGTTTGTATATGGTGATTTAAAAGCGGTAGATACAGTTACATATCCTGAAATTAGTGGAGAATATATGTATGTAGAGAAAGTCAAAGAGCGATATACAAAACATACAAGACGAGTAGCCCATACAAGAACTGTCAATGGTAAATCAAAAACTTATTATACAACAGAAACATATTGGACTTGGGATAGAGTCGGAAGTGAAGATATTAAGTGTAAAGAAATATCATTTTGTGGAGTGAATTTCACAAGTAATAAAATTGATTTACCTGGTACTGATTATATTGACACAATTAAAGAATCAAGCCATGTAAGGTATAAATATTATGGTGTTGGTACTGAGTATAAAGGAACAATTTTTACAGATTTGAGAGATAAAACTATTTCAGATAATACATCATTTTATAATAATTCGACTATTGATGAGACGATAGAAAGGTTAGAATCTGATTTTCCAATTATTATTTTCTGGATTTTTTGGGTTATTTTAATCGGTGGAATGGTATTTGGGTTCTACTATTTGGATAATAGGTGGTTAGATTAAGGATAGAAAGGAGAACAAATGAGTAGCAGTAGCATTTATGGAATAAGAAAAGATTATACAGGAGAAGAGATATTAGAGTATAAAAATTCGTGGTGTTTTTCTCCTATAATTTGGAGTGTCTTGCCAGACAAATATATTCATGACTACATTCAAACACCGTTTGGTTTTAAAAAGGGAATTATCGGAATGGACGGAAATGATGTATGGACAAGAACTAACAAAATCATTAATAAGTGTGATAACACGCCAGATAGAGTTTGTTGGGAGATGTCAAATCAACAGATTTTTCATACATCTGATAAACAGATTATTTCAAATTCTATTATGCAATTCTTAAAACAAAATGATACTTATGATGTATCAGAAGAAGACAATATCCCAGTTTTAAAAAGAGAACATATTATTGAAAGATTTACCGAAATAGCAAATGATATTTTGTCAATTGACGAAAATGAATTTCCATATTTTGTTTTTAAAAATACAACAGTTGATGATGGCGTTGAGAGATGGTTTAAAAAATATAATAAAAAATCTGACGAGTATGTTTCATGTGCAATGTCAGAAAATACAGATAGTTTTTATGCAGAATTTGTATTTTTCAAAGATGGAAAAATTGACAAATTTGTAAGTAACAAAGATTATCAGTTTGAATCATAGAAAGAATTTTTTCTTTTCTTTCCTTTGGACAGATTGGAGGTGTGAATATGTATCAAGAATTAAAAGGTAATGAAAATTTTTCAGATAAATACGCAACATGGGTTATAGCATATTGTTTAGATACAGATTCATTTTTTGCAACAAATCAAAGACATTTCTTTTGGGAATATAATGATGAATTCCAATGCGAAAACGATGCAATTAATTATTTCAGAAATCATTTGAATGAGTTTAGAAATGCTAGGAAAGAAATATTGAGTAATTGTGGTGGATGGAGCATTGATAAGGATTTATTTTTAGAAAATACGAAAGAAAGGTTTTCAAATGCAAATAGGAGAATAACACTATTTAAAGGCTACAACATAGAGTAAAACGAGGTGATTAATATTTCAGAGTTACATAATGAATTAATAAGTGATGCTACAAAAGTCTTAATAGTTGGTCAGCAGATGGACAAAATAGGAAAAATGATAAGTGCAACGATAGAAGCTCGAATACAAAATGAACTTGAACAAGAATATAAGGATTTAAATGTAGAGTCACAAGGGGACTTATTTGAAGATTTACTTAAAACAGCTAAAGAATTTGACCTTTTAGATGATTTAGCACTTGTTCCTGAACCTCCAAAACAAGATATACCTACTCTTAAGAAGAGAATAAAGTATTGTAAGAATCCTATGGAGAAAAAGAAATTAGAGCAGGAATTAAATGCTTTATATAAAGAACATAAAAGAAATAGGAGAACTGTATCATGAAGCTGATTAACAAATATGCGATTGGAGGTGTGAAATGAAAAAGTATTGTAGACAAGCAATTGCATTTCTTTTGGTGTGGTTCTGTAGTGGTGTAACGATGTATTCTTATCAAGTAGAAAATAAGATGCTTGGAATCACTTTTACACTTTTAAGTCTCTTATATTGGTTCATTATAGATAAAGATGATTAGGAGAATAAATACATGACACAATTAGTAAAAATAAATTATAGTATTAATCCCAAAGTCATTGCGAAAATTAAGCTATGTGGTGGTGCTATAGCGATTAATGTGGATGAAACAATGGCATGGAAGAAACCAGCTGATGAGCAGATTAAAAATTTACACGATTTATTTTGTATTGATGTTGAAATATTGGACAGTGGAGAATAACACTATGAAAGGTAAATATAGAGGTTGTAACATAGAAGTAAGACGATGTGATGAAGGTTTCTTAACATTTGCAGTATTCGATGATGGATATGAAGTGACAAGTGGATTTACTAATGGTAGTGATACTGTAAGAGATTATTTTAGTTATATGAAAAGTGTAGTAGATGACTATAAAGAACATCCAGAAGATTACGAATAGGAGAATAACTATATGAATAATTTAACATGTAGAGAAGAAATAAATCTTTATGAAGCAATTCAAAAATCGTTTCCTAAAATTCTAATCAAAGATCTTACAGAGCATGAAAGAATTTGTCCTGTCTGCAATGGTCTTGGAATGAGAATAGAAGACAATGTTTATGGAATTAAAGGTGACACATCCGAAGTTGGCAGAAAATATCATTTTCCATACAAGCATCAATCACTTTCATTTTGCCAAAGTTGTTTTAATGGAGTGCAGCGATTGTGTCCTTATTGTGGACAACCTTATAAAAATCAGGCTTATTTACATTGCGACTGTGAAGGACAAAAGAAAATTGATGAAGAGGAGAGAATAAAGAAGTGGAATGAGAAAGTAGCAAATGCAGTAGCTGTTGATGAAAAAGATGTAAACACAATGCTTTACTGTGAGGAATTTGACGAGTATTACGATACAGTTGACGATTTCTTTGATGATTATGCAGTGAACTATATAGATAAGGAAGTATATATAAAACCTGTGAGATTATGGGTATGTAGTGTAGAGAAGATTCATATTGATGCCAATAATGTAGCCGATAATGCTTGTGAAGAGTTACATGAAGATGCTTATGAGCAATGTGATATTGGTAGTCTACAAAATCTGTTGGATGTTTGGTGTAAAGATCAGACAGGAACGACAACATATTACCCTTGTTATAAGCAGTATGTAAAAATTGATTGGAGTAAATATTTAGAGGAATAACAGAGAATAAATATCTGTGAGGTGATGAAGTGAAATATATAGAACGAAAAAATTATAACAAGGTGATAACAGTTAAACTTGTAATTCCAGGTGGTTGTAATGCGAAATGTCCGTTTTGTTACAATAAAGATAAAGATATGTCGTGTGATAAGCAACAGTTTTTAGATAATTTCATCGAATCGCTTGATGATATTATAACAAGAATAGGTGATAAAAATCCTATATCAGTTGATATAACTGGTGGCGAACCAACTTTAGATTCTGAATATTTATCAAAAGTATTTATCAAACTGAAAGAGTTCAATATTAAATCAAAGGTTCTTAGAGTAACCATGACAACAAATGGTACTCATCTAAAAGAAGTAATCCCATATATGAAAGATGTTGTTGATTATGTAAATATTTCAATTCACGATTGGCGACCATTAAGAAGAGAAGAAATACTTGGATTTTGTTTTAATGGGATTGACTACAAGGATATGATTCAGCAGCTTAACAATATTGGAATTACAGTATCAGCGTGTGCAGTTATATTTAAGAAAATTCCAAACTTTGTAAAGTGGAGAGACTTCTTTATTGATTGGGCGAAAGATGTAGGGTTTATTGCAGTAAGATTTAGATGCGATGTTTTTTGGAATGATTCTGATGTGTTTGATTCCTATTTAACAGAGTCGATGAGTGAGACTGATAAATTTGATGTTATAGATTATGAAAACACAACGGATTCTCATTGGTGTAGACTTCGCAGAAAAGATAAGATGAGAGTATTTTTCTTACATGGTGTTTTAGACACCTCAATCAAGACAAAAGGTATTGAATATGTAATAGACACTGATGGTCATTGTTATTGCGATTATTACAGAAGGACTAAAGTAGAAGATTATCAATATGAAGTTGGAAAGATTTATGATGCAGTGAGCGATTAAATAGAGAATAAATATTTGTAAACAATAATTTTATATCATAGGAGGAAATAAATATGATGAACAATTTTTTAAATGGTATGTTTGGTAAGGTAGGAAGTGGAATGTGTAGACTTTCTATGAATGGTGGAATTGCAGTTAAGACAAATGGTGGTTATAAGACATATAACATCAAGACTGGCAAGCTCACAAACTGTAGTAACTTTGTATTTGATATTGGAGAGGAATTCTTCTTTATTATCCCAACTAATAAGGTAGAGAAGGGTGACATTATTCTTGTAAATGGCAAGCCAAGATGCGTTATTGAAGCGGATAAGACAAAGATCACAGTAATCAATTATGAGGATTCAACAATCGAGACTGTACTTCCTGAAAGACATGTATTTATGGGTAATACATATTTTTATGGCAAGATTGTTTCAATGTTTGGTAGTGACATTATCAAGGGTAAGAAAGGTACAAACAATATCTTCAAGTATATGATGCTTTCTCAGATGATGAAAGGTGATAATGGTTCTACTGGTATAATGAATGGCAATGGTGGAATGAATTCTATATTACCACTTATGATGATGGGTGGAAATATGGGCGACATGTTTGACGGAATGTTCGACTTTGATATGAGTGGCAATGATGACGATGATACAGAAGTAGACGAAGAGGAGGAAGCATAATATGGGATGTGGTTCATGGACAAGAGATAGTTATGTAAGTTATTCAACAACAAAGGGCATGAGTGTTTCAACGGATGGTATGATTAGAGGTTGTTATTCTAATCAGGATATGTTTAAGGCAAGAAATATTGATTCTGCACTTGATCCCAAGAATGTTATTAGAGAGTGTTGCGATACAGAGGAACATCCAAACACAATTCCAGTTATTCTTGCACTTGATGTAACTGGTTCTATGGGACAGGCTGCTGTTGAGGTAGCAAAGAAGTTGAATGTAATTATGACTAAGTTATATGAAAAGGTTACAGATGTTGAATTCCTTATCATGGGTATTGGTGACTTAGCTTGTGATAGCTGTCCAATTCAGGCTTCACAGTTTGAGTCAGATATTCGTATTGCTGAACAGCTTGACAAGATTTATTTTGAATTTGGCGGTGGTGGAAACAGCTATGAATCCTACACAGCAGCATGGTATTTCGGTTCTCGCCATACAAAGCTTGATTGTCTAAATCGTGGAAGAAAAGGAATTATTATTACAATGGGTGATGAGCAGTTAAATCCATATCTTCCATTTAAGAGTAGCGGTCATGGCTTATCAGAGGTGACAGGGGATAATCTTCAGTCTGATGTAGAGACTAAGGATTTATACAAAGAGGCTTCTCAGAAGTTTAACATTTATCATTTAGATGTAAATCATTGGCACAGATGGAATGAGGCAGAGATTGTAAAATCTTTTAAGAAATATCTTGATGATACACATTTTAGAAGAGTGACTATGGATAGTATTACAAATGAGATTGTAGATATTATTGTTAGTGAAGCAGAGAATAATGTAACAGATACAGTTACTACACCTTCTAACTCAGAAGGAATTACTTGGTAGGATAGGAGATTTAAAAGATGAAAGACATTAAGATTGTATGTGGATCGAATTGGGGAGACGAAGGAAAAGGTTTAATGACAGATTATTTCTCACAGAAACCTAATAGTATTGTTGTTTGTTCAAATGGTGGTGCTCAGAGAGGACATACCGTAACGACTCCTGACGGAATCAGACATGTCTTTCATCATTTTGGATCTGGAACATTCAATAATGCAAGTACATATTTATCTGAGGATTTTATTGTTAATCCAATTATTTTTAAGCAGGAATATGATGAATTGATAAAATTAGGATATATACCAAATGTTTATATCAATCAAAATTGTATGTTGACAACACCTTTTGATATGATGGCAAATCAGATTATAGAGGAGAATCGTGGAAAAAATAAACATGGTAGTTGTGGATTAGGAATTTTTGAAACTATCAAAAGATACAAAGCTGGTGTAACTGATGTAGATAATCATATCAGGGAATATTACTTAGAACAATTTGAAAGAGAGAATATCATATTAACAGATGAATGGTCAAGAATATTCTTTGATAATGGTATATTTGAACATTTTTTGGATGATTGGGATTTTATGAATAATCACTCATTGACTATATCAGATAATTATTTCTTAAATCAGTTTGACAATATTGTGTTTGAAGCTGCACAAGGTTTATTACTTGATCAGAATAATACCGAATATTTTCCACATCTAACACCGTCTAATACAGGTATAGAAAATCCCAAGAGAATAATTGAAAACGTTGAATGGAATGATGAGATAAATATTGAAACTTGTTATGTATCTCGTACTTATTTAACAAGACATGGTGCTGGTAAATTCCCATCTGAATGTAATAAGAGATTTATCAATGAGTATATGTTTGATAAAACAAATGTACCAAATCCATTCCAGGATACATTGAGATATGGAACACTTGATTTGAGAGAATTGTATAGTAGATGTTCCGATGATGTAGGAAATTTTGGAGACGAAAAATCAATCGCCATTACACATTGTAATGAATATGATTGGGATAATGATAAATTGATTGAATTATTCAAGGATTGGAATATTTATTATTCAGATGGCGAAACACATAATGATGTGAACTAAAAACAAGAAAGATTCGTTCTTTTGGAAATTTTTACAGAGAATATAAGAACAGGAGGTACAAATGGGAACACGAAATTTAACAATCGTACATAGTAATGGTGAATATAAAGTTGCACAGTATGGACAGTGGGATGGGTATCCTGAAGGTTTAGGCGTACAGTTGCTTAAATATCTTAAAGGGATAAATATTAATGAATTAAGAAATGCAGTGAATGATTGTACATATTTGTCTAAGGAAGATTTTGATGAGATAAATAAGAATATTGATGAAGCAAAGAAGGACAATCCAAGATTTTCTTGGCAGAAGTTTTATCCAGAATTATCAAGAGATACAGGTGGAGATATTTTAGAGCTAATTATGTTTAAGAATAAAACAAAGTTGCAAAACTCATTAAATTTTGCAGCAGATAGCCTTTTCTGTGAGTGGGCTTATGTTATTGATTTGGATAAGAATACTTATGAAGTATATGAAGGTTTTAATAAAGAACCACTAGATGAATCTGAAAGATTTTATTTTTTAACACCAATTGCAGAGAAAGAGTATCGAGAAAATCCCAAAGAATATTATCCTGTTAAATTTGTTACAGAATATAGTCTTGGTAATCTTCCTGACGAAAAAGATTTCCTCGAAGATATTAGTAAAATCTGTGGTTTTGATGAGGAAGAGTAGACTTGGAATATCGGTTTTTCTTATGGAATTTGAAAGGAAAATATAAGAGTAGGAGGTGAAATTAAATGCATTATTGTATTCATTTACTCACAAAAGAATTACCAAGTGAGAATAAAATTGCAGAAATTATGAAGCCATATGGAATGTATGGTGTTCGTCCCATATAGAGGTAAGCCAGTTGTAATTAAAAATGGCGAAGTAGTCAGTACAGATAGCATGACTTCGTTTGATGTTGATTGGGCTTATGATAGACGAACTGATGTGACTGTAAGAGGGGAATAAATGGATAGCAAGAATATAATTTTCGATAAAGATTCAAGAACTAATTTGATTGAAAGCATTGTACAGGACGCAATTCAAAATACCTTGGGAGAAATTGATAAGAATTTAATTGCACACTTGGAATGTAGATATGCGTGGTTTGGCGATTCTGATGAAGCATACAATCCGTATACAAAAGAGAGAATAGATTTATGGAAAAATAGAAAAAGATATACTCTTCCAACAAATAACTGTACATATAAAACAGTGTATGATTTTATGGAGAATATTATCAAAGAAGAATTATATAACAGATCCTATGATGATGCCAACATGCCGATTGTATATTTATCTGAATGCTATTTGTCAGGAACAGATATTATCGTAAAAATGAGTGTCACATTATTACAGAAAGGCGAGGATGAGAAGGTTGATGAAGATTGAAAATGAATTTTATGTACTAATTAAACTTGGAACAAGAGACAAAGGTACATTTAGAGCAAAAGCAGGTATTGGAGATATTGACACAGATACAGTATTTTTAGGTGTAGATGATGAATTTGTAGATGATATTAAACAGGCTGTTAGAGCAGTAAATAAAAAGACTGCGATGGCATTAATTCAGGAATATGAACGTAACCACGATTATGAAAAATCAGGGTTTGCACCTATTCTCGTAACAGAGAAACTTACATGGTAAAGGGAGAATATATAAATGAACGAAGAATTTTTATTAATCGTAGAAAGCTTAGAAAAATATAAGGATCTATTAGAAAACAAGAATGATGAAATTTGTGACGGAATGACTGAAGGCGAGAAGAGAGCATATCAGTTAGGAATTACAAATATGCATGAAATGTTGAAACAAATTATTGAACATGACCACAATGAAGGTAATTATAACGTATTTGTTCCTGAGATTAAGGAAGAAGAATCTGGTGAATATGATTTAGAAGATTTTATTAAATGGGATTCTAAGAACAGAGAATAAATAAGTAGGAATTTATCGCTTCTTATGAAATTGAAAGGAGAATAAATATATGGAAATTATGAATTTACCAAGAGGTCGTGGTAAGACAACAAATATTATTATTGAAGCTGTTAAAACAGGTTATCCAATTATTACGTTGCGTAGAACTACGAAGAGAGATATTGAAAGACGTGCAGAAAAAATCACAAATAAGAAAATAACTGTTTATACAGTTGCAGAATTTTTAGATGATGATTTTTGGTGCGATAAAATTGATAAGAAACCAGAACATGTTTTAATTGATGAACTCCCATTTGTACTTGAGGAATTATTAGGTACAAAATGTGAAATGGCTACTATGACAAGTAAATCTCTTGAAGAATATTACGGGTATAGAGACTACGGTGGTTGCAGAACAAAAGGCGAATAACAATATATAGAAAAGTTGAAAAATAGTACACTATATATAGTGACTAGATAAATTTAAACTACTATATATAATAACAAAATGGACAAGAAATATCGGTTTCCTTGGGAGGTGAGGTTTTGGAGAAATTATGGGAAAAAGTAGAAGATAAGTTAAATAAGAGTGGTCGAAAGTGGGCAGAAACTGATTACATGCCATATAGATGTGCAGAGTTATTTTGTGAAAAATGCGGTAAGAGTATGGGAGTACAAGATATTGTATACACTGATTTGCGAACACTTATGTACTGTAATGATTGCGTTCAGCCATATGTACGACAAGTACCATATAATTTGACAGACGACAAAGAAATAGTTTTTGATAACGGTTTAACAGTTGAAATCAAATATAAGGATAATTATTATCATGACCTGACTTGTGATAAGATTTGTTACTTTAATAAAAAAGGAAGATATATCAAGATTAAAGGGAAAACTTATTACTTGAATATTAATAATGAATTACAGTTATAAATATTGGATGCTTACGGAGGTGCAACAGTGGAAATTTTAGGAAATAAATTAAAGAGATTTTTTGACAAAGTGGATAATCCACCAAATGACGCAGATATTTCTTATGCTGGCAATAGATATGAAGTATGGGAAGTATCTGAAGATCTATTTAATAAGATGTGTGATATGTCAGAAGATGAATTTGTTAAATTAGCAGGCGAAGAGGCATGGTGGAGACAGTGTAATGGTAGTGTACTTGGTGTTCCTGATTCATATTTTGAAGTGAATGGCGAATGTTTACTTGGATGGAACAGATTGGAACATGAAACAACAAGATATACTAATTTATCTGAATATCTTTGTGATTGTGTAGGTGCTTCAACATGTAAAAATGTATGTGCTTGTTGTGTGGATCTTGCAAAATACAATGATATGACAATGGCAGAATTATTTGAAAAATATGGAGAATAATCTATCAGGAGGTGAAATTTCAAATGACTTGCAAATATCCAGTAAATAGCAGAAGTTATAGGTTTTGTTTAGGCTGTAGTGATATAGATTGTTGTGAAGACGCAGTTACTCCCATCACTTCTATATCAGAAGTTTACTCACCACAGAATGTTATTCCGTCTGCATCAGAAGCAAATAAAATGACAAACAATGTAATTGATAGTTGCATTACACAGCAATTAGCAGAGTTATCAAAATTGATTAGAGATGCGGTTGCAGATGGCAAATTTTCAATCAGTAAAGATGGTTGTTTAAAACCTGCAACACGAAAAAAATTAGAGGAACTTGGTTATAAAGTTGAAACTGGCAATCAATATAATGAATCATATTACAGTATCAGTTGGAGAGAAACGAAGTAAATTTCGATTTCTTGCGAACAGAAAGAGAGAATATATAAGTGTAACAAGGCGACAAGCCTAAAATATAAAGTTTAAAAATCAAAGTTAAAAAGGAGAGAACATTATGACAACAGAAAAAATGACAATTCACAAGGCACTTGCAGAGTTAAAAATCGTAGATGATAGAATTATTTCTGCAATCAATGGTGGTACTTATTGTGTAGCAAACAAGCATTCCAATGAAAAGATTAAGGGTGTACCAGTTAAGGAATACGAAGGCGTTATGCAAGGTTATTACGATAAGGCAACAGATCTTATCAAAAGAAGAAATGCAATTAAGAGAGCAGTTGTTTTATCAAATGCTACAACAAAGGTTTCTATTAATGGTATTGAATATACAGTGGCAGAAGCTATTGAAATGAAGAATCATGGTGTAGAGTTTGATGAAAAGATGCTTAGTGCATTAAAGAAACAGTATGACAAAGCACAGGCTGAAATCCTCAAACAGAACGGTGATGATCTTGAAAAGAGAGCAGAACAGTATGTAATTGGTATTTACGGTTCTAAGGAAGGTAAGACTAATACAGATGATTTCGAGAAGACAAAGAAAGATTTCATCAATGCAAATTCATATGAGTTGATTGATCCTATTAAGATTTTGGACAAGATTAACACATTAGAAGAGAACATTGCATCTTTTAAAGCAGAAGTAGATGCTGCACTTAGCACATCAAATGCTGTAACAGAGATTGAAATTAACTATTAAAGAGAGAATAGTTAATTAGAAGTTATTCACTGTTTACCGAAAACTTTAAACTACAACTCATCAGTCTTTTGCAGATATAGACTTATGTAAAGCTGAAAAAGAAATCTGCATTATAATAAAAATATTACAAATTATTGAATTAATAAAAGATGATTAATTTATATGGTTTGTATAATTTCAACTTACTACAGTACATAATTCGGCAAGATAATGGTGAAACCATTGGCTGATATGTATAACATCAAATATGAAATTATACTCTAATTATCAGATTGCCTACGATAATGATAGGTGTGTGCTGTAAAGTTTAAAGTTGTAAGGCTCAAATAACAACGCTCAGAAGTTCAAAGTTTAAATTATGAGTCAAAGTTAAAAGAGTAAATAGTAAAGTTGTAAAGATTTATCAAATCCTTGATATACAGTTTAGCATAGTTGTATTTGGCTATAAGCATCTGCAAGGCTGGTAAATGGTGAATAATTTTATATAAAACCTTGGGTGTTTTATGGAGTGTTTAAGCACTCTATTCTTTCAAGAGTGAAATTAATAAGTTACAGGAATATTCGAGAGTAATTAACTTGAATATTCCATTAAACATCCAAGTGAAAGGTATTCCCAAACGTTCACAAAACAATGGGATAGAGGCTATGGTTCTTAGCCGTTTATCAAATATTTTGATAATAAATGGCATTTTTAAAAGCCAATGAACTGACATTTCTTAGTATAAATTGGAGAACATTATTATGGAATATAAAAGAGGTCATAGGGCGTGTCTTAATTTGATACGAGATCCAGTTGATAATTACATAAAACATAAGGACGAAATCGAAGAAGTCCTTAAACCATTCACAGTAGTTCCACGAAATAAAATATCTACATTTGATATAAATCAGTGGTTATATGTTACTTCAGTTAAACAAGATAAAAGATATGTAAGAGCAGTTGAGATTTGTAAGGGTAGTAAGATTTACAGTACAGATGAAAATGACCTATACAAATTAGACAAAGAGTTAAATGAACTTGGATTTAAGACAAGAATGGGTAGAAATTGCGATACAGGAACTTTAAGTATTGCAGTCTTGGAAGAACCTGAAGAGGTAAAAAATTGAAAATATGTGTAACAGGTCACAGACCAAATAAATTATATGGATATAATTATCTGATCCACGGTGGCAGAGATTAAAAGAGCAGTTCAAATCAATTTTAAAAGAGAATAATTGTGAGGAAGCAATTACAGGAATGGCTCTTGGAGTTGATACAGTGTTTGCATTGGCAGTATTAGAATTAAAAAACGAAGGATATGATATTAAGCTGCATTGTGCAATCCCTTGTAAAAATCATTCCTGCAAGTGGATTAAAGAAAGTGTTGACCAATACAATTACATTCTTTCTAAAGCAGATATTGTCAAGTTGGTATCTGATGAAGAATATAAGCCTTGGTTAATGCAGAAAAGAAATGAATATATGGTTGATTTAGCTGATAGAGTTATTGCAGTTTGGGATGGTTCAAAAGGTGGAACAGCAAATTGCATAAAATATGCTGAGAAGGTTGGTAAAGAAATTATTAGAATTGAACCATAAAACAGAGAATATATAGATGGAGATGAGACAGGGTTGAAAGAAACATGCGATATTTTAGAACTACGAGAAAAGCTTAATAAATATGAAAAACTTGGAACATTTGAACAGATATGTAGAAAAGTCAATGAAGAAGATATTTTTAAGTTTTATTATTGTGAAAGCCTTGATAAATATTATGTTGGAAAACGATGTGGAAATTTTTACTATGCTTATGTAGAAATATATCCTGATGGTGATATTTGTTTAAACTATGAATGGTCAAGATATTTGCCATGGGGCGAACACATAGTAGATGAAATAACGGAGTGGAAAGAATTTACATATCCAAGTGAACCTAAAGAAATTTCGTTTGAAAAATGGTTAAAGGGCTTTATTCGAAGTATTAAAACTAATTAATTTTTAAAATTCATTCGAGTCACAATTTCCCATAAAAATGGAAAAAGAGTTGGATAATAAGAGAGGATAAGTAAGTGAAACAGTTTAAAAATAAGTTTATAGGATTTAAACGAAATATTGAAGAAATGAATAAATACATTGATAAGATGCCGCATCATGTAATAATTGATCCAGCTGAATATAAGGAAAGGTTTGGATTTGACTGGCTGTATGAACAGGACATTGTTGAAATCTTGGATAAAAGGATCGAAGAGAAACATGACCTGATAAAAATGGTACAGTATGTCTGCCCACTTTGTCATTGTGAGAAATGGAAGTTCCCATATCCTATAGGTCATTTTACAACAGAATGGCGGGAGTGTTGTGGTTACGTTGGAAACATCAACAAGCATCATAAATTCTACTACATGAAAGATATTTATAGATGTTAGGACGAAACATCATAGTATGTTATCAATTAAATAATAAATTGCTGTTTCATGTGGATTTTGAGGAGGTGAGAAAAGTGTCACAGTTTAGATTTAATGAAGATTTTGCAAATAATTGGGAGTCAGGACAGATTGTTACTTGTGAAGAAAAAGAGAATGATTATTTAGTTGATAATGTGGCTCTTATTGAAAAGGAAGAACTTCTGAAACATGGTGAATTTATCACAATGAATGTTGAGATTTTAGGACATATGGAATCAAATGGCGCAGATGATTTATTTGTGTATGATAGAGATTTTAAACCAGGAGACACAGTGCAACATTTCAAAGGTGGTTTCTATAAGATTGTTGCCATTGGAACTAATACAGAAACAGAAGAAAAGATGGTTGTATATCAGAGTTTAAAGGATAAAAGAGTATGGATTAGACCATATGAAATGTTTATCAGTAAAGTGGATAGAGAGAAATATCCAAACGCTGATCAGTCATATAGACTTATCAAAGTAAAGATTACTGTATAAATAGAGAATATAAGTGGTGGAAAATGAAGAATTTGGATACGCAGTTATGTAAAGCGAAGAGCATTAGTAGTGGTCAATGGGTTTGTGGATATTATGTAAAAGGTTTAGATATGTATGACAAAGAAGTTCATCTAATATTTGAACCTGCCACGATATTCTATTCTAATGGCGAAACTGATGGTTTTGAAGAAATAGATCCAAAGACATTGTGTAGATGTACAGGCAGCCATGATAAGGATGGTAAGTTAATCTTTGAAAATGACATTCTAAACGGAGAATTATATAATGTAGTCTCTTATGGAAATGGTGAGAATGAATTTCTCGGAATGAATGTTGGTTGGTATGTTCAGAGAAATAACTTTGAATCATGGTGTGAATTAAATGATTTGGAAATGTATGAAGTAACAGGAAATATCTTAGATAATATCTAATCAGTCTTGAACGATTCAGTTCAAAAATTCCAAACAAAAACATAATGAATATTATATTCGTTGGAAATAAGAGAATATATAAGCGAGGTGAGAAAGTGAAGTGCCCTAATTGTGACAAAGAAATGGATAATAAAAGCTATTGTAAAATGGAAGAGTTTTATCATTGTGGAGATAAAGAGATTTATTATCAGAAAGTTGAACATAAAAAATTTGTTTGTAAGTCCTGTAAAATTATATATTTAGATGATGAATGGAAGATTCCTGAGAAATATAATCCAACGGAAAAACAGAAAAAGACAATATTATTCATCAACAATCACTTAGGTATGGATATTCAACCTCTTACGAAACATCAATGTTGGTTAGATATTGGCAAGTATTTTGAAAGAGCTAAGAAAACTCCATTATATGATGACCAATGTTGTATTGAGATGCAAGAATATTATGGCATGGATGCAAGTGATTTTTGCTAAATCATCTTGTTCTTAGAGATTATCTAATCAGTCTCGAACAAATCAGTTCAAAAAATTCCAAAAATCAAAACTGAATAGAGAATATAAATATGGGTGGAAGAACAGCATACCCTTGGGTTTTTATACTCAAAAATCACTGATTATACATAGATGTTTACATAAATTAATTTCTGTGTTCCGTCCATTTTGGGCGTTTAGATAGATTGTTTTATTAACAATATTTACATAATTTTTTAATTTTAAGGAGGACAAGTAATGGGATTTCAGAAAGCAAAAAGAGAGCAGGTATGGTTAAAGGTGTTGCTGAGTGGTGCATCAGGTAGTGGTAAGAGTTACAGCGCATTAAAAATGGCAACAGGAATTGCAAAGAAATGCAATAGTGGCATTGCATATATTGGCACTGAGGGATCTCGTAACAAGTATTATGCAAATGAGTTTGATTATGACTTACTTGAACTTGAAGAGCCTTTTGAGTGTGAGAAGTATATGGCTGCAATTGATGAGGCTGTTAAAGCTGGATATAAGGTGCTAATCATTGACTCAATGACGCATGAATGGAAATGGTTGAATGATGTACATGATAAAATGCCTGGCAATAGTTTCACTAATTGGGGCAAATTAAAACCACGTCACCATAAGTTTATGGACAAGGTGCTTAATAGTCCAATTCACATTATTGCTACAGCAAGAGGAAAAGACGATTGGGTTCTTGAAGATAAGAACGGTAAGCAAGTACCAAAGAAAGTTGGTATGGGGCAGCAGCAGGATAAGGATATTTCATATGAGTATACGGTATCACTTATGATTTCTCAGGATACACATGTTGCTTCTGCTGATAAGGATAATACGCATTTGTTTGATGGTAGATTTGAAGTGCTTACAGAGAACGATGGAGAAAAACTTTATGATTGGGCTAATCAAGGTGAAGCACCTACTCCAAAAGCACCACAGCCTACATATTCAGAAGTAGCCGAGACAGACGAAGACATTTTAAAAGCTATTAAGAAAGAGATTATTTCTCTTTGTACTCAGCTTGGAGGAACAAAGAACGAAGCTCTTATGACAACATTAAAAGAGTTTGTGCCTAGCGGAAATCCAAATGCAATTAAGGATGTACAGAAAGCAAAAGATTGTTTAGCAAAGATTAAAGAGATTCAGCCAGTACAGGCGTAATTATAAGGAGGACAAAAATAGATGAATAAAGTAATTTTAATGGGACGCTTAACAAGAGATCCAGAGGTAAGATACACACAGGGCGACAATGCATCAGCAGTAGCAAGATTTTCTCTTGCCGTTGACCGTAGATTTAAGAAAGATGGAGAGCAGACAGCAGATTTTATCAATTGCGTAGCTTTTGGTAAAACTGGTGAGTTTATCGAGAAGTATGGTCGTAAAGGCACAAAGTTTGTTGTAGAGGGACGTATTCAGACTGGTTCTTATACAAATAAGGACGGACAGAAGGTATACACAACAGACGTTGTTGTTGAGCAGGTTGAGTTTGCAGAGAGTAAGTCTTCTGCTGATGGTAATACAACAAACAACACTGCCAATTCAAATGCACCAACTGACACAAGTTTTATGGATATTCCAGATAGCATTGATGAGGAACTTCCATTTAATTAAAAGAGGTAGATATGGCAGATAAAAAAGAAAGAGAATATGTCTGCGCATATAAGTATTGTTTACACCACGGACAAAAGGTTAAAGCCTCTGAGTCCGTGGTAATAAACAAGAAACATTACCATTGGGATTGTGCAGGTATGAAACAAGAAATTAAAGACTGTGTAGATGCTTATATGGATTGTATAGAAGATAAAACACAGTTCCCTATTGCATGTAGAGCAATAAACACAATGGTTTTTAAAAACAAAGTACCTATAGAGTTCATCAGAAAAAATATTGAATCATCGAAATTATATTATTCAACAAAACCTGTTCAGATTCTATATGGACTTAGAAAGCTATTTTACGAAAAAGAATTTAAAGCATAGGCGGTGAGTAATTGCTAATCGAAAAAACTGACATCGAAAAAGCTAAAGATAAACTTGGCGATAATAATGCCTTTTTAATGGCAGAACTACTTGAATTAGAAAATTTTGATGACAAAAATCTGAAAGCCTGTTGTCCTTATCATAATGAGGACACTGCAAGCTTTATATATAACAAGAAAAATAAGACTTTTCATTGTTTTGGATGTAATAAAACGGTAGATATTATTGATGTCTTAATGGAAAAAGGAAACACATTCTTAGAAGCTGCCAAGTATCTATTCGAGAAAGCTGGTATCGAATACAGTTTTGGCGAAAAGGATGTAAGAACTCGTCACAATTATAGATATCCACATGAAGAACCAATAAATGAAAAAGAGCATGTAGTTGACTATTGGGGAAAGCGTGGCATTTCAAAAAATGTAATTGACTATTTGGATATTCGAGAGGATTCACATGGTAACGGTGTATTTAACTTTTATGATACAAATGATGTTTTGACTATGGTTAAGTACAGACCTGCAAGAACTGTTGAAAAACATTCTGGTCAACCTAAAACATGGTGTCAAAAAGATGCTGATACATCAGCACTTTTGTTCAATATGAATAGAGTTAATACGTCAAAGCCGTTACTTATAACAGAAGGCGAGACAGATTGTGCGAGTGCTATTGAGGCAGGATATATCAATACAGTAAGTGTTCCTCTTGGAGCTGGCAATCTTCATTGGATTGAAGAAAATTGGGATTGGTTAAATAATTTTGAATCTATTATTATCTGGTCTGATAACGATGAGGCAGGTATTAAAATGAGAAAAGAATGTATTTATCGTCTTGGTACATGGCGAACAAAATATATATCAACACCTGAATTCTTTGAAAAAGAGAATGGTAAGAGAGTTCCACTAAAGGATATCAATGATTGTTTACAAGTTGGAGGAAAAGAATTTGTTATGAATCTTATTTCAGAAGCAAAGGATGTTCCTGTAAAAAGTGTTGTTGATTATTCAGAGATTGAGGAACTTGATATTTCTCAGATGGATGGTGTAAAAACTGGCATTAAACCATTAGACGATGAGTTGTTAAAAATCTTCTATGGAACATTGACGGTGTTATCAGGAAGACCTGGTAGTGGTAAGACAAGTATTATTGATCAGACAATAGCAAGGACTATTGATGATGGTAGTCCTGTATTTTTGTTTAGCAAGGAAATGCCAGAAAGAATGAGTGCAAACTGGTTTAATACAATTATCGCTGGCAGAAGAAATATGGTTGAAAGGACAAGTCGAAACAACCGTAAATATTACATAGTTCCACAAGCAATACAAAAGAAGATGCAAGCACATTATAATAAGAAGCTTTTCATCTATAGAGATGATGAGCCAAATGATGTAGATTCAGTTTTAAAATCTGCTGAAGAATGTGTTAGAAAGTTTGGATGCAAGCTGATTGTACTTGATAATCTTATGATGATTGACTTGAATTGTTCTGAAAGTGACAAAAATACGGCACAAACAAATCTGATAAATGCACTTATTAAGTTTGCTGCTAAATTCAATGTAGCTGTTGTTCTGATAGCACATCCGAGAAAAACACAAGATACAAATTCTGATATTGAAATGTATGACATATCTGGTACTTCTAATATTATCAATCTTGCTATGAGATCCATAGGTCTTAGAAGAGTTTCCAAAAAAGAGAAAAATGATCCGAAATCTAAATGGCATAACTACGATGTGGTTTTAACTGTAATAAAAGACAGATTGCTTGGCAAGGCAGACTTCCAGATGGGATTATGGTATGACTTGACGTCACGTAGATTTTATACAGATTATGATGAATATGACGCAAAATTTGCATGGGATGACAATGTATATACCGACAGGCTTCCATATGTTGATAGAAGCATAGATAACACATTTCCAGACAAATAAGGAGAATAAATTATTATGATGGATGAAGAATTAGATTTTTTACTTGGAACGATGCAATGGTCGTTTTCAAGACTGAATTCATATTATAATTGCCCTTACGAATGGAAACTCCATTACTTAGAATGTAATAAATCTGAGAATGGTTTTTTTGGAGAATATGGTTCACTTATTCATAAAATCCTTGAAAAATATGAAAAAGGCGAACTTTCCTTGTTTGAATTGAATGAGTATTATGAGGAACACTTCGATGAGGATGTTCCTCACGATGCTCCACCAAATAAATTCGTAAATATTAGGCAGTCATATTATGACAAAGGTATTGATTACCTTGATAACATTGACCTTGATTTAGAAAAATATGAAGTTCTTGGAGTTGAGAAAAAAGTAGAATTTAAAATTAACGACAAGGATTTTGTTGGATATATAGATTTACTTGTAAAGGATAAAGAAACTGGTGAGATTATTATTATTGACCATAAATCCGCAAGTATTAAAATTCTGAAAAATGGTAAGATTAGCAAATCTGACCAACAGCATTTCTTAGATTTCAAACGACAGCTTTATTTATATTCAATCCCTGTAATAAAAGAATATGGCTCTGTTTCAAAACTTAAATGGAACATGTTTAAGGATCAAAGGTGGATAGAAGTGCCTTGGATTCAAGAAGAGTACGATGAGGCTATTCAGTGGGCAAAAGATACTCTTGAACTGATTGAAAACGAGAAAGAATGGCGACCTAATCCAGATTATTACTATTGTCATTATCTTTGCGGTCAGAGAAATCATGCATGTGAATATAAACCACAACCAACGAGTAAGAAGAATGAAATCGACAATAGACATTATAACCCTGAAACTGACTCATATGAGTAGGAGGTGATATTATCAGCAATTACACAGTATATCATTTACATACAGAAGATTCTTTATTAGATAGTTGTACAAATTATAAGTTATATGTAGACAAGGCAGTAGAACTTGGACAGAAAGCTATTTGTTTTACAGAGCATGGCAATATTTATAACAATATTGAGAAGAAAATGTATGCAAATGGCAAAGGTTTAAAATATCTACACGGTGTTGAGGTTTATTTGACAGCAGCACTTGAACCAAAACAAAGAGATAACTACCATACAATTCTTATAGCAAAGAATTTTGAAGGTGTAAAAGAAATAAACACATTGGTTGACTTGTCTACACAATCAGACCATATGTATTATAAGCCAAGAATTACATTCGATGAATTCTTTAATATTTCTGATAATGTCATTAAAATTTCTGCATGTCTTGCATCTCCATTGAGTAAATATCCTAATTTTATTGGAAAACTGGTTAATGAAAAAATAGCTGAATTAGAAAAAAATAAAGAAACAGAAGCTAACAGACTTTATACAGAACTAAATTCAGAAGCTGCAAGAAATCAGTGGATTGAAGATGACACAATTATTCATAACACATCTTATGAAATATATGTAGAACAATGTATTGAAAAATCCAATAATGCATTTGATTTACAGATAGAAGAAGCAAAATCAGAATTGGAAAATGCAAGGATTGTATATGACAAACTGATGAAAACATATGACTATTATGAAATTCAGCCGCATGTCAAGTCTATGGATCAAATTCGATATAACAAAATGCTTTATGAGGCATCAAAAAAATATAACAAGCCTTTAATAGCAGGAACAGATACACATAGTATTGATAGTTACAAGGCTGAGTGTAGGAGTATTCTTCAGAAAGCAAAACATATTGAGTTTTCAAACGAAGATGAATTTGACCTTACATATAAATCGTATGACGAGTTAGTTGATATGTTCAAACAACAAGGTTCTTTACCTATGAATGTTGTGTTGGAAGCTATCGAGAACACTAACCGCATGGCTGATTCTGTTACAGATTACGAATTAGATACAGCTTTTAAATATCCGATTCTCTATGACAATGAAGAAGAGGTATTTGTAGAGCGTATCTATAGAATGTATCATGAAAAGCTTGATAAAGGAATTATTCAACCAGATCCACGATATGAGGAGAATATAAAAGAAGAACTTCGAGTATTTAAGAAGATTGGTATGGTTGGATTCATGCTTTTCATGTCAGAATTAGTATGTTGGTGTTGGGATAATGGTATACCAATTGGTTTTTGTAGAGGTTCTGTTGGTGGTTCAACTATTGCATATTTAACAGATATTATTGATGTAAACCCTGTAGTATGGAATACGGTGTTCTCTCGATTTGCCAATGAGGATAGAAAAGAGATTGGTGATATTGATTTGGATATTGCACCATCACAAAGACATTTAGTATATGAGCATATCATTGAAAAGTTTGGTGCTGATAAAACAGCTTATGTGTTGGCTATCGGCACGATTTCTGACAAAGGTACTATTGATGAGATTGGACGAGCTTTGAATATGCCACTTGGAGATGTCAAACAAGTAAAAGCTCAGTATTCATTATTTACCGATGGTATTACTGATTGCAATGACAAGATCAAGAAAATTGAATCTATTGATGGATATGAAAATAATGAAAAGTGCTTAAAAGACTTGGAAGAACTTAGAAGTAAACTTGAGTATAACGAAAAGTCTTTGAAGGACTTAAAAGAAAAACAATATCCTAAGTTATTCTATTATTTTGACGGTCTTGTAGGAACAGCAATTTCTCAGTCGATGCATCCAGCAGGCATTATTGTAAGTCCAGTAACACTACCTGATAATTATGGAACATTCTGGTCTAAGGATGGTAAACGTATTTTGAGTATTAATATGGAAGAAATTCATGAAGTCTCCCTCGTAAAATACGATTTGCTTGGTCTGAAAAACATAGAAATTATCAAAGATACATGTGAATTAGCACATATTCCGTATCCGAAATCACATACAGTCAATTGGAATGACGAGAAAGTTTGGGCACATATTGCAGATAGTCCAGTAGGCATATTTCAGTTTGAATCAAAGTTTGCCTATGATTCAATGAAAAAGTTTGAATGTCATTGCGTAAATGACTTGTCGCTTGTAAATGCCTCAATCAGACCTTCAGGAGAATCATATAGAGATAGGTTATTAGCCCATGAACCAAACAAAAATCCATCGGAGTTGATTGATAAATTGTTGGAAGATAATCATGGATTCCTTATATTCCAGGAGGACACAATTAAATTCCTTACAAATATTTGTGGTTTGAGTGGTAGTGATGCTGATAATATTCGTAGAGCTATTGGACGTAAACAAAAAGATCGTCTTGAAGCTGCGCTACCATCTATTCTTGAAGGATATTGTAATATGTCCTCTCAGCCTAGAGAAATTGCAGAAAAAGAAGCACAAGCCTTTTTGAAGATTATAGAAGATAGTTCTAATTATCAGTTTGGTTTTAACCATTCAACAGGATATTCAATGATAGGTTATATGTGTGCTTATCTCAGATATTATTATCCGAAAGAATTTATTACTGCGTATCTAAATAATGCCAATAATGAAGATGACATTATGCTTGGTACAGAATTAGCAAAACAACTCGGTATTACAATTCATAGCATCAAATTCAGACATTCTACTGCAAAGTATTCTTGTGATAAAGATGGTATTTACAAGGGTATCGCTTCTGTAAAATTTCTAAACGAAGATGCCGCAAACGATTTATATTCCATTAAAGATGAGAAATTTAATACATTTATTGACTTATTGGTAAGAATTTCTGACCTCAAAGTTGATAGCAGAAAACTTGAAATCTTGATTAAACTCGATTTCTTTGAAGAATTTGGTGGTATTCGTTATCTACTTACTTGCAGTGATTTGTTTTCAAAATATTATGGCAAGAAACAGATGAAGAAGGATAAGGCACTAGAGTATGGACTTGATTTTGATGTACTTAGAGAATGTTCTGGCAAGGAAACTCAGAAGACGTTTATGGAATTAGATAGTGCAAAACTACTTAATAAACTCTTGCAGAATGTCCCAAATGAGAAAACTGATATGCGAACAAAGATTGCTTATCAGATAGAAAATCTTGGGTATGTAGATATTGTTGATAAAAAGCTGGCAGGTTATTGTGTGGCATTGGATCTTAATGTTGACTATTCTCCACGATTGAAGCTATATGCATTGGCAAATGGTAACACAATTCCAGTAAAAATTAGCAAGAAAATATTCAAACAGAATCCTATCAGACGTGGAGATATTGTAAAAGTCACAAATCAATATAAAAAACAAAAAATGAAAAAGGTTGATGGTGAATGGCAAGAAACAGACGAACAAGAATGGTGGGTTTCCGAGTACCAAATTTGTTAGGAGATGTAAATGAAACAGTATTATACAGACAAAAAATATAAAGAATTACTGTCACACATGGTTGTATTAGTAGACACTCGTGAGAATACTAATAAAAATGTTACTGATTGGTTTGATAGGAATAACATCAAATGGAAGTCAAGAGCATTGAAAACAGGTGATTATGGTCTTATGGTTGAGAGTTGCCCTGAATTGGGCTTCTCAATCGACACCTATTTTAGTGACGAACTTTGTATTGAACGAAAGAATTCCGTAAGTGAGTTAGCTGGTAACATAGCAAATGCAACTAAAGATGATGACAGAATTTTTAAAGAATTTAATCGAATGATTAATATAGAGAAAAATTATCTTCTTATAGAGAATGACAACATAGAGGATATTTTTACAGAGAACTATAAATCGAAATTGAATCCGACATCGTTTTTTAGAACATTGCTTACATGGCAAAGCAGAAATAACATGCACATTTATTTTGTAGAAAGAGAATATATGGGTAGGATGATATACGAATTATGTAAAAATTGTTTAGATTCCAAGATATTGAAGTAAAGGAGAAAATATGGACAAGGTAAAAGTTTTTGAAGGACTATTAAATAAGTTTGAGACAGATGAGATTAGAAATTATTGTACTGATATGATTAAGGAAATTCCAGATTATATCTTCACAATTCCAAGTAGTACATCTTTTAAATATCATAATAAAACACAGTGTCAGCCACATGGTCAGATTTTTCACATTTTAATGTTTGCAGAAGTAATGAATTATGTTCTTGGATTAGAGTATGTAAAAGAAAAGACCAATGAGCGACAGCGAGATTGTTTACGCTGCACACCAATTTTTCATGATGCAATTAAATGTGGGCTAAATGGTTCTCAGTATACAGTACATGAACATCCAATGCTTGCAGGTGAATGGGTGAGAAATACATCGGTTGAACATGATGTAGATGCTGGCACTAAAGCTTATATTGCAAGATTATGTGAGAGTCATTCAGGCGAATGGACTTCTACAAAGAGAAGTAAGACAGTATTACCAAAGCCTGAAAATGACGAGCAGTTCTTTGTACATATGTGTGATTATTTAGCAAGTAGGTCAAATCTTGATATGACATATTCTGATGATGTAGTTTCTGCATTAGGTGGTGTTGATATTCCAAAGGAAGAGTTACCAGATATTGATTCTTATGTAATTACATTCGGAAAATATTCAGGAAAGACGCTTCCACAAATCAAAGAAATTGATCCTGGTTATATTTCATGGGCAAAAGAAAATATGAGTAGAGAACCAGTAAGAAGTTTATTGGCTCAACTGTAGAGAATAATACAGTAGGAGGTAATAATCTATGAAAATTCTAACACGATTATTTACGAAAAATCTTACTAAAGTTCCTCTGTTGTGGATTACATTCAATTGGAAGCTATTCAAAGAAAATGGAGCGAAAGGTTCTTGTATGTGCAATATTCATCCTTGCTTAAAGGACGATGAGCATATCATTTCCACTATGAATGAACTGTGTGATTATATCAGAGAAAATTATGATATGGAGAAGATTATATGAGTGAGATGTCAATAGAAGAAGCAATTCGTATTCTTGATCCTGAAACTTCAGCAGATGCTATTGCAGAGATTGAATACTATGCAGGATTCAACAAAGACAAGGCAATCGAAAAGGTTAATGAGGCTTGTGAAGTAGCTTGCAAGATTATGAAAGAATATATAAGGAGTAGAACAACATGAAAATCATTAAACAAGGCGAATTAAAACCTGTCACAAAAAGAATAACATGTGAGAATTGTGGCACGATTTTTGAAGTAGAAAAGAATGAATGTAATTGCACTTCGCAAATGGGAGTTATACACGATGGACTTGGTTCTTACAACATTAAATGTCCTACATGTAAGGACACACAATATTTTAATTGGAAATAAGGAGAGGGCAAATGAATAGAGATGAATTATTGAAAAAAGAAATAATGTCAAAAAAGGATACAATAAAAAATGCATTCTTGAATCGCCTTAAGAATCAACAGTTTCTACAGAAGATGAAAGGAGAATATACTAATGAAAAATATCGCAATGACAATTGCTTATGCGTCTGCATGGATTGCAACCGCAATAGCTGTAATTTTTGCAATTAAATATACAGGATCTATTTGGTGTCTTTGGGCGTTATTGTTTCCTGCTTGCATTGAAGCTAGTGTTGATATTAGCACGAGTGATAAAGGTGATGATAGCAAAGAAGAATAAGCCATTATTCATGTGGAGATTAGGAGGTGAAAAATATCATGAAAAAGGTTTTATATAGTATTGCAATGATGTTTATATTTGTATTTTCTTTAACTGGCTGTGCAAAATGCATTAGTACTGAAACATCTACAGTTCAAGTAAAAATAATAGATGAATATCATAGAGCTGCTTATACAACAATGTATTATAGTCCTGCGACTAAAACGATGATGCCACAATCGCATCCAGCAGTTTATAGCATTACTGTTGAATATAACGGTGTAGAATATGATATTTCTGATAGTGATACATATAACAAATATTCAGACAAAATTGGAGAATATGTTGATGGAATATTAGAAACCAAGAAATATGACGATGGTACTGTTAGATACAATATTGTTGACTTAGAATAAATCAACAGGAAACTAAACTAAACTTTCATTAGAATTAAGAAATAGGAGGATTAAGATTTGAAATTTGATAATACAGAGGTATGGGGATTTGAACACGCATTTAGGGGTTTAAGAAATCCAAAAAATTCTTGGAATAGAAGTGATAGTAAATTTAATGATTATTATGACGAAGAACGAGCAGATGTTGATTTTGATGAATTATTAAAAGTATATCCTAATGCATATATACATCATTGTAACATTAATGGATATTATGCAGATATTATTGGTGAAGCGGATTTGAAGCTTGCACAGACTCTTATTAAAGCAGGGAATGAGCATAGAAAGTTTATGAGACAGATTTTTGTATCGGTTGATATTACAACTCCTCTTTATTGGTGGAAAGAATTTGATACTTATAAAGTAGGAACGGTTGCTAATTCTACAAGTACAATGCACAAGATTACGAGTCAACCTATTACATTAGACTGCTTTGAAATTGACGACTATGAGGAAGACTTAAAGTGCTTAGAAACATATGATTCAAATATTGAAGTAGATTATAGTACAGTGGATTTTGAAGTACATAAGTTCATTAACTTTCTTGAGAACCTGCGTCAAAAATATCTTGAAACAAAAGATAAGAGATATTGGAAAGAGCTTATACGTTGGCTTCCAGAGTCATGGTTACAGAAGCGTACAATTACAATGAATTATGAAAATGTTCGTAATATGTACTTTCAGCGTAGAAACCATAAGCTTACAGAGTGGTCAGAGTCGTTTATCAAGTGGGTAGAGTCACTTCCATACGCAGAAGAGCTGATTATGTATGATGGGAAGCATGAAAACCCTTGATTTATAAGGGTTTTAGAGGACGAAAAAGTAGAAGAAATGTTCATTTCTTGGGAGACAATATTATGGCGAAAATTCAACTTATATATGATATAGATAATTGTAGTCGTTGTCCATTGCATAAAATACAACCTTTGGTCACATCAGATTCATGGGAACATGCAAGTGATTATTATTGTGGAAGTAATGGTAAAAAGATAGCAGGATACGTAGAGTGGGAAAGTGATATGCCAAATATTCCTAGTTGGTGTCCGCATTTACTAAAAGAAAAAGAAGGTGATTAAGATTAGAAATCCAGAAAAATTAGACTCATTTTATTCACAGTTATGTGAGATACATAAGAAATCATTTCCAGATATGCGACCAGGACAATTCTTGTTAAATGCTCTTGGGTATATCAATAGTACATTACATAGAGATCCGTTCTTCCCCGAATCGGATGAATTAATAGAATTATTCAACCAATATGCTAATTCCAATTCAATGTGGTATCAAGGTTGGGATGTATTAAATAGAAAGGAATCTAATAATGACTAAAAATCAGATAATTAATAGAGTCAACGAACTTAATAAAGCATCAGGAGCTTACTACAATACTGGGCAGCCTATTATGAGTGATACTGAGTTTGATAATAAACTTGAAGAATTAAGACGGTGGGAAGAAGAGTCTGGCATTGTATTATCTAACAGTCCAACACATAACGTTGGTGCTATTGTATTGGATAATATTAAGAAAGTTACTCATGAGTCACCTATGTTATCGCTTGCAAAATGTCATAGTGCAGAAGAGGTCAAGCAATTTGCGAAAGGACATACATTAGTAGGTTCTGTAAAGCTCGATGGATTAACCTGTCGTTTGATTTTTAAAGATGGTGAGCTTATAAGGGCTGAATCACGAGGTAATGGCACTATAGGAAATATTATAACAGATCATGTAAAGCAGTTCCTTAATGTTCCTTTACATATTAATAAGGAAGAAACTTATATTATTGATGGTGAAGCACTTATTAAAACAGATGATTTTGAAAAATTAAATAAGAATGGTGAGTACAAGACTCCACGTAATCTTGCGTCAGGTACACTTGGCGGTCTTGATACATCTGTTGTAAAAAATCGTAAGCTGAGATGGTACGCATGGGAAGTTGTTGAAGGTTCTAAGCACCCAGAATCATTTGCAAGTTCTCTTATGGAAGCTAACGATTTGGGATTTGAAACTGTTCCATTTGCTAATCTTAAATGGGCTGAGTTAAATATCCAAGAAGCAATTGACTTTTTCTTAGATGAAGCAAAGAAAGAAAATCTTCCTCAAGATGGTGTTGTATTTAAGTATGAAGATGTTAAGTATGGTAAATCGCTTGGTAGTACAAGCCATCATTTCAACAATGGTATAGCTTTTAAAGTGTTCAATGAATCGGTAGAGTCAGAGCTTATTAATATAGAATATACGATGGGAAAGACAGGCACATTAACACCAACAGCAGTGTTCAAGCCAATTGAGATTGAAGATACAATTGTTGAAAGAGCGTCTCTTCATAATATATCTGTTATGAAAGAAATTATGGGTAGACCGTGGGTTGGTCAGCATGTTGGAGTAATAAAAAGTAATCTCATAATACCTCAGATAAGATGGGCAGAGCAAGATGACGAGTATACAAAAATTTATATTGATATACCTCATATGTGTCCTATATGTGGTCAGCCTACTAAGATAGTAAAAGATAATAACTCAGAAGTACTTGTATGTACTAATGATAATTGTAATGGTAAACTGCTTGGCAAGCTCAGTCATGCGGTGTCAAGAGATGCGCTTAACATTGATGGGCTATCTGAAGCAACAATAGAGAAATTCATCGATCTTGGTTGGTTAAACTCAATTCAAGACATTTATCATCTATCAGATTATGAAAATAAAATGAAAGCTTTAGACGGATTTGGTAAGAAATCAGTAGATAAGCTTCTTGCCTCTATTGAGAAATCTCGTAAGACAAGTCTTGAGCGTTTTCTTTATAGTCTTTCGATTCCGTTACTTGGCAAATTAGCAAGTATGATGATTGCAGATTCTGTTGATTATGATTTTGATACATTTATTAGCGAAATGACAATTAAGGGTGCTGAGTATTTTAGGTATTTGCCTGGTGTTGGAGATGCATTAATAAGCTCGCTTAATGCTTATTGGAAAAATCATTACTCAGACATACTTCAGTTAGCAAACGAATTTACGTTTGAGACACAAAAATCCATTATGTCAGAAACTACAAATGAATTAGAAAATAAGACTTTTGTTATAACTGGCTCAGTAAAACATTATCAAAACCGTGATACTCTCAAAGCAGACATTGAAGCTCATGGCGGTAAAGTCGTAGGAAGTGTATCTTCTAAAGTAAATTATCTTATCAATAATGATATAAATTCGACAAGTTCTAAGAATAAGAAAGCAAAATCTTTAAATATCCCAATCATTTCAGAGGATCAATTTTTATCAATGCTTAACAACTAAAAAGAGAATATATTAGTGTACCAATTCAATAAAATGAAAGGAAACTATATATGAAAAGAAAGAAACTAGCAACTATGTTAGTGGTCGCTTTTGCTATATCTGCAACATCTGTCGCCCCTGTTATGGGGGCTGAGAATGAAGACATTAGTAAATACGACTGCGATTACAAACCTTGGTTGGAGATGAATGCAGGTGTAAGTGATACACTTGCATCTGCATGGGCATCTGAAACCACATTTGAACCTTATTGGACTACAACTGCTGTTAATGTAAGAACCAAACCGAATACTGATTCAGAGATTGTAACCACGTTATCTTGGAATCAGCAAGTAAGTGTAGCTTCATTTGATAACGAATGGGACTTAATATATTGGAATGATAATATCTATTACATTAACAAGGAATATCTTCAAGATCATGAAGCTGAGTTTGAAATGTTTGAAGTGCCATATGCGGCACATAAAACATGGATGCCCTATACAGCTATTACAAACAGAAAAAGTCCTCAATATATACTTCAACACACATCTGCTTATACTGGTAAGTATGGTGTCCGCATGGTTGGAGATAGATATTGTGTGGCTCTTGGTTCGTATTTTGGATGTGAAATTGGTGATGAATTTGATTTAGTTCTGGCAAATGGCACTGTAATTCCCTGCATAATGTCCGATGAAAAGGCTGATATACATACTGATTCAAGCAATATAATCACCAAAGAGACTGATTGCTTAAGCGAGTTTGTTGTAGACAAGTCTGCATTAAATATAAATGCTAAAAGAGCAGGTGATATGTCAAGTGTATGTCAAGAATGGAATAGTCCAGTAACACAAATAAGGGTATACAAGTCAAGTAAGGAGGAAAAATGAGTTCAAAAGAATTTATGAGAAAGGAATTTACTTTGAATTTGGACAGCTTAACCGATTTGGAAGAGTTCGTTCGCTTATTAATAAGTAAAATTTCTGCTGATGTAGATGGCTGTTACGAGCATCAGATAGTAGATGCCAAGTCATTTATGGGTATGGTTAGCATATCAACACATCCTGTTACTGTAAGAATTAACAGTGATGATGAGAAGGAGGTTGAACTGTTCAATGGAATTTGTTCACGATATTCCTATTCCAGATAGTATGGATACTTATTTAGGAATTGATGTTGACTTAGTAACATTAGAAGATTGCGAAAACCTTCACAGATTCAAAAACAAGAACGTTATTATAAATGACGGTCATATAGTTAATTGGGTGGTTGAGTCATGAGTTTACTGGTGTTAATGGGTAAATCGTGTTCTGGTAAAGACACTATTACAAATGAATTAGTAAACAAGCATGGTTATGAGAACCTTGTATCTTATACGACTCGCCCAATGAGAGATGGCGAAGTTCAAGACCAAACATATCATTTTATATCGGAGGATGAATTTATCAACAAAATAAATGATGGATTTTTCCTTGAATATAGAAAATATCTTTCTGAAAATGGCTTATGGTACTACGGCACAGCAAAAGAAGATTATGAAAAAGACTCTAAAATGGTATCAATTCTACCACCTGATGGTGTAAATACTCTTATTTCTAAGGGTATAAATCCCAAAGTTATATACATATATGCTAATCAAATTACAATTAAAAATAGGTTATTAAAACGTGGTGATAATAAAGAAGAAGCTGAAAGAAGAATGAAAGCTGATAATGTAGATTTTCGTGGAGTTGAAATGTTGGCAAATCGAATTATCTATAACAATGAAGGAAAAGAGCTTTCAGAAGTCGTAAATGAAGTATTGAAATGGGGTGATTAAGATAAATTATAGTGGTTTACGTCCCATCTATAATGGTGGGATAACTACCACTCGTCAATTAATGAGAGAGCTAAAAGATATGGAAGATAATTTTATTACTGTTATCATTGGAGACAGAGAATATATAATTGACCACATTAAAAGTGTAAGAACTCATGCAAATATGGATGACAGTTGTACACATAAAGCTCTTATGTGCAATGAAATGAGTGGTAAAAATATAATAAGGTAGGAAATAAAATGAAATTCAATTTTGTAGATTGTATAGAATTTGAAATTGATTGGAAAACTGTGGCAGCGATTGCAGCATGTGTACTTGGTTATGCAATCATAACAGTAATTTAGAAAGGAGATAAAATTTGAAAGTAATTAAGAGAGATTGTTCAGAAGTTGATTTTGATAAATCAAAAATTTCAACAGCAATTCTTAAAGCAATGAAAAATGGTTCAGGTATTGTAAAACCAAAGATTGCAGAAGATATTGCAAATGAGATTGAAAATGAATGTAAAGATAAGAATGAGGCAAGTGTATCTGATATTGAGTCAATGGTATTTGATAAATTGATTACTAAGAAACAGAGACTTACTGCAAAAGCTTATGAGGGATATAGAAGTATTCGTGAGTTCCAAAGAGAGAATGAGAATACAACAGACGAAGAAATTCAAAAGCTTGTAGAAGATCTTGATGAATATTGGAAAGATGAAAACGCTAATAAAAATCCAGTGTTAAATCCAACTAAAAGAGATTATATTGCTGGTTCTGTAAGTACAGATGCGACAAAAAGATATTTGTTATCTCCTGAAATTATACAAGCTCACAATGATGGCATTTTGCACTTTCACGATGCCGATTATTTCATTCAGCATATGCATAACTGCGGATTAGTTAATCTTGAAGATATGTTGCAAAATAATACTGTAATTAGTGAGACATTGATTGAAACACCACATGCATTATCAACGGCATGTAATATAGCAACACAAGCAATTGCGCAGATTGCATCTAATCAGTATGGTGGACAGAGTATCTCGCTTGCACATCTGGCATCATTTGTAGATGTATCAAGAAAGAAAATCAAAGAAGAAGTGGAAGATGAGATTGCAATTTTGCAAGGTGGAATTTACGAAGATCAAACTACAGCAATTAATGAAATCGTAGAAAAACGTCTTGTAAAAGAAATCGAAAAAAGCGTTCAAACTATCCAATATCAGTTGGTCACTCTTATGACAACAAATGGGCAAGCACCATTTATTACGATTTTTATGTATTTGAACGAAGCTAAAAATGAGCAAGAAAAACATGACCTCGCATTATTAATTGAGGAAATTCTGCGACAAAGAATTCAAGGTGTAAAAAACGAAGACGGTGTTTATATTGCACCAGCTTTCCCAAAATTAATTTATGTACTTGAAGAAGATAATATCACTGAAGGTTCGGAGTATTGGTATTTAACAGAATTGGCTGCCAAATGTACATCAAAGAGACTTGTACCCGATTATATATCTGAAAAAATGATGCTTGAATTAAAGGGTGATGTCTATACATGTATGGGCTGCGTTGACGGAAAAGAACTTATCACATATAAGATTAAGAATAATTTATATGTAGAATCATTCGAAAGAATGTGGAGGAGGTTGTCTGATTCATTTGAAATCAAACACCAGTATTCCGAAGATAATCCTAATTTATATATGGATTTATCAGAAGTAACGATTTATGATACAGAAAAAGGATTTGTTGATATAAAAAGAATTATTCGTAATGTATCAAGTGAATGGTTGGATGTGGACTTTTCTAATGGTAGAAGATTATTATGTACAACAGATCATCCATTAACATTAAGAGATGGCAGAAATGTACACGCATCAGAATTGAAACTTGGAGACAAAATCTTAATCAACTCAAATCAATATAATGAAGAATCAATTCTGTTCAATGCTGATAAAGCATGGCTATTGGGATTTATGTTATGTGATGGATGTTATCAAAATAATCATGTATTTGCGTCTATTGCTGCAACAGGAGAAGATGAAATTGAAGAAAAATTTAGCAATACATTTACCAAGTATTTCGGACTGAATGTTAAAACAATTCTACAAGAACGTGGTAAAAAAGGAACATACAAAGATTTATGTGCAATTTCAGATAATAACGGTGGAATTCAATATGTGACAAATTATTTTACATCAAAATTTGGCGGTATCAATAAAGTAAATAGACAAATTCCAAATGAAGTATTCTCATGGAATTATGAAGCGAAGCTTGCCTTTTTTGCAGGAATGATTGATGCAGACGGATATATCAATTCACATCAAAATGAAAATAACTTTTCTACTGTTCAAATCGGTTCTACTAATAAAGAATTGGCGCTTCAGCAAATGGCGTTAGCACAATCTATTGGAATCCCAGCTAAAATTTATCATAATCATTACACAAAGAAAAATCCAGAATTGATTAGATATAGGGTTGAATTTTACCCAACTGATGAATTAGTTAATTACATTGTATGCAAAAAGAAATGTGATAACTATATTGAATCAAATGTATCAGGATATGCTATTGAATCAGAGGTTATCAAGATTAATCCGATTCATAAAGAAATGTATAGTTATGATGTGACAACATCTAGTGAGCATTTTGAAGTTAGTGGTATTTATAGTCACAATTGCCGAAGTTTCCTTACTGTAGATAGATTTACAGATAAAGTGGGAAATATTGCAAATGCAAAGAACTTTGATCCGAATAAACATAAATATTATGGACGATTCAATCAGGGCGTTGTAACGATTTCTCTTCCAGATATTGCTTTCTCATCTGACGGAGATTTTGATAAGTTTTGGGAAATCTTTGAGGAAAGAACGGAATTATGTCATAAAGCATTAAGAGCAAGGCATGAGCGATTACTTGGCACGTCTTCTGATGTAGCACCTATTCTATGGCAGCATGGAGCATACGCTAGATTAAAGAAACATGAGAAAATCGACAGACTTCTTTATGATGGTTATTCTACAATATCGCTTGGTTATGCTGGTTTATATGAATGTGTAAAATTTATGACTGGTCACTCTCATTCGGATGAAGGAATTGGCGAAGAGTTTGGATTAAAGGTTATGCAGGCGTTAAATGATAAATGTAATCAGTGGAAACAAGCAGAAAACATTGACTATAGTTTGTACGGAACACCATTAGAGTCCACAACTTACAAATTTGCAAAATGCCTAAAATCTCGTTTCGGTAACGATATTTTTGAAAAATTAGATGGTTTCGATAGAAATTATATTACTAATTCATATCATATTCCTGTCTTTGAACATATCACAGCATTTGAAAAGTTAAGAATCGAATCAAAATTTCAAAAATTAAGTCCAGGAGGAGCAATTTCATATATCGAAATACCAAGTATGAGCCATAATATTTCTGCCATACTAGAAGTTATTAAGTTTATTTATAACAACATCATGTATGCAGAGATTAATACAAAGAGTTGTTATTGTGAAAAATGTGGCTTTGATGGTGATATTCCTCTTGTATCAGACGAAAACAATAGACTTAAATGGGAATGCCCTAGCTGTGGGAATACTGACAATACAACAATGGATATAGCATTTAGAGTTTGTGGTTATATTGGTACTGCAAAAAATGGTGGTAATCAGGGTAGATATGGCGACATTCATGACCGTGTTTATCATTTGGATGACATGGAATATACGGAGGATTAAATATGAGATTTGCAAGTATGCGTAATCTTGATATCTCAAATGGAGAGGGAGTTGGAGTCTCCCTCTTCGTTCAAGGGTGTGACAGACATTGTTTTAACTGTTTTAATCCTGATACTTGGGATTTTAATGGTGGTAAAGAATGGACAGAAGGAACAAAAAATAAATTTATAAAGCTTATTGATAGACCATATATTAATCGAATTTCTGTTCTAGGGGGCGAACCTTTGGCAGAACAAAACCTCGATGAAGTCTTGTCTCTAATTAAAGAAATCCGTATTTCTTTTCCCGAAAAAACTATCTGGTTGTATACAGGATATAAATTTGAAGATTTAATAAACGGAATACATTATCCATTAGATAGTGAATGGGAAGATAAAGTATTGCGTCAGTCTATCGTGAAACTGTGTGATGTACTTGTAGACGGAGAATATATAGATGAACAGAGAGATATAACGCTCAAGTGGCGAGGCAGTTCAAACCAAAGGGTAATTGATGCAAAACAATCTCTGGCTCAGAACAAAATAGTTTTATATTGTGATTAAGGAGGATTAAATATGGTAGCAGTAGGTGTAATAAGTTTTATAATCGGTGGATTTGTTGGAACATCAATTATGGCATTATGTGTAGCTGCACGTAATGAAGAGGACAGGAGAGAGCGAGATGCAGACAACTCTAAGTCTTAATGATTTCATCAATAAAGCATCAGAAGAAAGATAGGAGAGAAAGCAACATGGAAACAATTAAGATTAAATATTTTGATAATGAGATAGATAAGGTAGAGAAAATAAGCAAAGGTGACTGGATTGACCTTCGTTCTGCCGAAACTGTACATCTGAAGAAAGGTGAGTTCCATCTAATTCCACTTGGAGTTGGAATGAAACTACCAGACGGATATGAAGCCAATATTGTACCACGTAGCAGTACATATAAAAACTTTAAAATCTTACAGACAAATTGTTTTGCAGTAATTGATAATTCATATTCAGGAGACTCAGATGAATGGAAACTTCCTGTAATTGCTATGGAAGACACAGTAATCAACAAGAATGATAGAATCTGTCAGTTTAGAATTAATAAGATTCAGCCAGAGATTGAGTTTGAGGAAGTAGAGCATTTAGACGAAGTATCTCGTGGTTCATTTGGTTCAACTGGAAAGGCGTGATATGGAGAATAAAATTCTATCTCAGCAAGACCTATATGATGTTTTGCCATTTGGAAAAACAAAAGTATTACAGCTAATCAAATCAGGTGAACTTCCATTAGTAAAAGTTGGTAAAGATTACATTACAACATTTAATTTATTGGAAGAATGGATAAAAAATCATATAGGCGAAGAAATCTATTATTGATTGATTATTAATAAAGGCAGGAGTATAATATAATTATACAAATGCCTTTATATTGTTTTAGGAGGTGGAACATGAGCAATATAATGGCGACTATTAATAACATGACGATTTGTACTCGGACTGATGGTCGTTATATGGGAAGAATTACTGTTAATTCTCACAGAAAAAGTTTTTATGGTAAGACCAAAACAGAAGTAAAAAATAAAGCTAAAGATTATCTTATAAAAATAAAAGAAGGGTATGTTGAGCCAGAGAACATTCTTTTAAAAGATTATATGGAAGAATGGCTAATGAAATATAAATATGGTAAAATCGAACCTTCTTCATTTACAAGATTATATAGAGTATATGATTGTCAAATAAAAGATAGTGTTTTAGGACAACAAAAACTTGGTTGTATTACAACAGAAATGATTCAGGATATGATTGATAAACATGCGTGTCCAACAGATGATAAAATTAAACCATTAGCCCGTTCAGGATTAAAAAAATTGGTACAGATTATAAGACCATGCATGAACAAAGCTGTTAAAGATGGAATTATTCAAAACAACCCTGCAAATGATGTTATCATTCCTTCAGATAGTTATATAAAAACTTCAACAAGAAAACAATTATGCTTATCTGATGAACAGATTGAAGAATTTAAAAACGCAGCTTTGGCAAGATATAAAAATGGGGAATACAAAAGCAGAGATGCTTTGGTTTTAATGATAATTCTAAATCTTGGATTACGTGCAGGTGAAGCTTTGGCATTAGAATGGAATAACATTGATTATGAAAACAAATTAATGTATATCAATAATACGGTTCAAAGTAATATCTATGACGTTAAAACTAAGAAATTATACAATCGAGTTAAAGAATCTCCTAAAACAAAATCTGGAATAAGAGTGTTAAAATTAAATGACACCACTATTTTGTATCTTAAAGAGCTACAAGCATATGACAAGCGTAAAAATATTATTTCTAACTATGTGTCAAGTACAAGTGTAGGTACTAGAAACACTTACAGAAATTTAGAGAGAAGTCTTAAAAGAGTTATTAATGGAACGAATTTACCACAAAACATGTCTCTTCATACACTAAGACATACATTTGGATCTGTTCTCATCAGACGAGGCATCTCAGTTGAGGTAGTAAGTAAATTGATGGGACATGCGAATATTATGATAACTTACAATAAGTATATTCACGTTTTGAAAGAACAAGAAGCTCTTGCAATGGATATGATAGCAATATCGTAAAAAGTGGTGTCAAATTGGTGTCAAACAATTATCGAATGGCTGAAAGCCAGTGTTTTCAAGGGGTACAAGACTTATATAAGGGTTCGACTCCCGTCTAGTCCACTAAAAGGCGGTTTGCGATAAAACCGCCTTTATTCTTGCCCGATTTCCTACAGCAGAAAGTGCGATTAATAAATCATTTAAGGAGTTAGTAAAACTGTTATTTCAGGTTATCGAAAACATCGTAAAAACGCGGGATGTATCGTATTTGAAAAATTAATTTAAAAAAAATGTAAAAAAGTGTTGACAAGTATGGAATAGGGTGATATTATATCGAAGTCGCTTCGGTGAGGCAACAAAAACGAAACGGCAAAACAGCATATCGGGGTGTGGCTCAGCTTGGCTAGAGCGCCTGGTTTGGGACCAGGAGGTCGCAGGTTCGAATCCTGTCACCCCGACTTGTGAATAATTAAATATGCGGGTGTAGTTCAATGGTAGAACACCAGCCTTCCAAGCTGGATACGTGGGTTCGATTCCCATCACCCGCTCTCGTGCAGGGGTATCGAAGTGGTCATAACGAGGCGGTCTTGAAAACCGTTTGTCCGCAAGGGCGCGTGGGTTCGAATCCCACCCCCTGCGCTTCATATAGGGCTATCGCCAAATGGTAAGGCAACGGACTCTGACTCCGTCATTTCAAGGTTCGAATCCTTGTAGCCCTGCTTGATAAAAAACTTAAAAAAGTTGTTGACAAACACTTGAAAGTTTGATATCATATAATTCGTTGTCGCAAGACAATAAACTAAAGAACATTGATAACTGAACAGTGAGAAACCTTGAAAGATTTTGAGAATCAATC
>ENA-OQRA01000030-OQRA01000030.1-human-gut-metagenome-genome-assembly--contig:-NODE-30-length-71810-cov-7.721943_pt1 | contig 71810 bp, 60 predicted proteins | sample MGYA00243238_ERZ505106 | MGnify/ENA primary metagenome ERZ505106 (study PRJEB26097, sample SAMN02711298) | human gut metagenome | biome: Gut microbiome | host: Homo sapiens | place: Denmark: Copenhagen...
CGCTGTCCTCGCAGCGCTGCACTAAGTCCCGCATCAATGCAACCGTCGGGAGAATGCCAATCAGCAGATCGTTTGGGTGCATGGCAACCATAGAAAGAAAGCAGATCGACTTGCCTTCAGAGGTTCGAGCTAAGCCAAGAACATCTTTACCATTGAGTAAGTCTGTAATTACATCCTTCTGAAACGCTTTCAGCTTCGATATACCAAAGCTATTGCATATCATCTTTTCCTGTTTGTTTGTCATAATTTTCACTCCTAAACATAGAATTCTCGTTCAAAACTGAAATTTAGAAATTTCATCTGAACTGCCTTTATTCCATTGTTGAGAGCGTAATCAAATTATAATTTTACAGAAAAAACATGATATATAATAATAATAATCATGGCGAATAAATGATGCTGTAAACGTGGCAATGGTCAAAAGATTGACCTTGCAAAAGTCTGAATCTCGTCCTATTCTATCAATCACACGGATAGAACGGACTTGAGAGGAGGACTTCATGCAGGCAATAAAAATGGCCGCATTACAAGAGGCAGAGAACACCAGCAGACGAATTCGAGAGCAGGCGGCGTGGTTTTATCTCCGGCATATGAACATCGGCGAAGATACGAAAGCGTATGCGGTATTTAACGGTCTTCTGACTCGCAAAGAACGCGAAATGCTGCCCACGCCGCAAGGCGAAAAAGAAAAAGAGGTACGGAGCTAGCTTTGTACTCGTTCGGCCTTGTTAGAAGCACAGCTTTATGATACGATAAACGCATACACAAAGCTTTTTATCATGAACGATGCCAGTCTGCCAGATGATCTGCGTAAAAAGCTGAATGCGGAGCTGGAGCAGTTTAATGCGCAGACAACGCAGATGCTGACCGACAAATCAGCCGATTGTGTGCGCCGAAATGCGTCGGCCGATCAGATGGCTGAAGAGCTGCTTGAGGTGTTCAATAAAGCGGCGAAAAAGCTGGCCGGGGACATCGACGGAGCCTATATGCAGGCGAGCTGGTATTATCTTCTGCATCAGTTCGCTAAGGCAGGATACCGTGAATTTCGGCATGTTGTCGAACATAAAGCTGGACTTTGCGAAACCTGTCTGAGCCTGAGCGAACAAACATTTACTCTGGAGGAACTGGTACAGCAGGAGCTTTTGCCGCCGCTGCATCCCAATTGCCGCTGCGTTATCGTGCCGGTTTATGAAACCGGGATGGACGGAAATCGAACATCCGGCGGTTTCAGCTCGAAAACGACAAACTGGTATGACGGACTCCTGCAAATTCCGGCTGAGGCCAAAACACTCCTGAACGGTTTTGTATCGGCGCAGCAGGAGCGTATCGGCCGCGGAACGCTTGGCGGATTTCTTGATTGGCTCACAATGGGCACGATCAGTGGGTTTTATGACGGCTTAAAGACACGCACCGGCGCTGTTTTCGAAAATCCATCGCTGTATAACATTGCAAACTGGCTGACTTTAGGCACTGCCGATACCGTAAAAGGTGCGGTTGCGCCGGAAAAACCGCTATCGCTTGAGCACTGGCTGAATGCATTGGGTACGGTTTCAATCGCGGCAGGCGCATATGAATTAGCGCAGAAATATGCTCCGACGATGATTGATGATGTGGCGGCGTTTGAAAACACAGCCAGACATCCATTCCATGATTCTGCGATTTCTTCCGAATATATCTCTGATTCAGAACAGCTTATACAGCAACTCGAACAACGGCATGAAAAAATTACACGCGAAAATATTATGCGTATAGAACAATTACCATCCGGAAAAATTGTTTGGCTTGAAACAGGTAATGAAAGAGCGGGATTTGAACATATCTTGAAACATCTTAAAGAGTTTGAAAAACAAGGACTTCCAGAACACGAACTGGCTGATTATATTATGGATGCGCTGAAAAATGGAGAACTTGTAGGAATGCAAGGTACTCGAGAAATTTATGAAGTAACATATAATGGCATAACTCGGCGAGTTGCAATTACGGTAAGCGATAATGGCTTTATCATTGGTGCAAATCCCAAATCCATACCAAAACCCTAATCATAAGAAAGAAAAGGTGATTTACATGAAAAAAACACTCAAGCTCATGCCCGAATACCAATGCTATCCGCTGTGGCTGTACGATTCCGATGGCACATTAATTGACAATATTATTCCCGAAAGCCTGCAAGCCAACAAGGAATTGATGGACGCGCTGACTTCTGTACAGCAGCAGTTCGATGCGTTATACACGAATGCACCGCAGACATACCCCTACGTAGGTTTTCCCGACGAGAAATCCAAAGAACGTTTTATTCACGACTCATGGCGTGCCTACGAGCTGCTGTGCAACGCCGCACGGAACGAATACGAAGTCTTTTATGCCATTGATTATGAAGCGCTTTAAGTAAAACATCTCTGTTTCAGAAAAGGAGGCCCCGTCATGACTGCATTCACCGTAAAATACTACATGTACACCATTGGTACCGCGGATTTTCTCACGGTATTTTCCGCTGCGCTGGACAAGGCACGTGAGCTCAATGTGCCGCTGACAATCCGGGCGCTCTAATACGACTGTAGAGGTGATTGTGTCATGACCACAATGAACCAAGATCAGCTTCGTGCGATCTTCCACTATTTGAAAGTCCCTGCAAGGGCTTATGACTTGGGCAATAATACGCGTCTGGACGCCTGCGCAACGATAGAACATACATCGCAGGGCTGGGAAGTATATGGCATTGAACGCAACAGCAAATATGATATTGAGGTATTCTCCAATGAAACCGATGCCTGTTATAATCTGCTTTATCGCATGACATACTATAGCGATGTTAATAAAACCCTGCCGAAATTAACTATCCATCAGCTGCATTCCATTCTGGTCTATCTGAAAGTACCCGAAGATCTGTATAACTTCAGTGCCGGATATTTCGGTACGAACTGCTATTCCATGGAATGGACTGAACAGGGCTGGGAGGTATTCTTCGCCGTGAACGGTGAAAAGCACGACGTCACTGTCTTCGGCAACGAAACCGACGCCTGCCTTGACCTGCTGTATAAGGTGATGCACCGGTAAACACCTTGCGCAGCAGCAACAGATTGGGTATAATAAAAGCAGATATCTGGCACAGCAGGAGAGCTAACTATGGCAGAAAGTTTTACCACTCGGCTTACCCAGCGTCTTCAAATCGAGCAGAAGAAAAATGACCACGGCGGCGTATACGCGTTCGCACAGAGAACGCTCGCCTACCATTCCAACCGAATTGAAGGCAGTACATTAACGGAAAAGCAGACGGCATCTCTGTTCGATACCGGCACCTTGACTTCGGAAGATGCGCTGATTCGCGCAAAAGACGTGGAGGAAATGACCGGTCACTTTCTGATGTTCAATGAAATGCTGAAAACCTATCAAGAGCCGCTTTCGCATGAACTGATGAAACGGTATCATTACAAGCTGAAAAGCGGCGTGTTTGAGGACATTGCGAACGGTTATCCGATCGGAGAATACAAGAATTGCCGGAATATCGTATCGGATATTACAACTGCGCTGCCGGAGGATGTCCACGCACGCATGACGACACTTCTGGACGAATACAATGCAGCAGACAAACATGATCTGCACGGATTGGCAAAGTTTCATGCAGATTATGAGGCCATTCACCCATTCCAGGACGGAAATGGACGAACCGGACGGCTGATCCTGTTTAAGGAATGTCTGAAAAACGATATTATCCCCTTTGTGGTAAATGATAGCCGCAAAGCAGAATACTATCATGCGTTGAATACCGCGCAGACAAAACAGGATTACAGCCTGTTGGAGCGGTTCTTCCGCGAGGAGCAGACCGAATACCGCCAGCAGGTCGAGGGTTTCCTGCCACCGGTCAAAGAATAGCCAACGCCACTGCGGCTACTACGAGGCTACTGCCACCGAATATCGGCAGTCCCAACAGGTGCAGAAAACATACAAAAACCACACAAAATGTTGGTCAAATACGTCTTTTCAGTAGTCGCTGCGATGCAAACACCTCATACAGCACCGCTCCGACTCCAAAGGCCATGCGTTCGAATCGCACCGGGCGTACCATGTTAAACCGCTTGTTTCGTTGAAATGAGCGGTTTTTTGTTATCTTTTTGAGCGTTACCATAACAGAGTAAAACCGAGGCTACTGCGTGGCAGCCGGACTGGAATGGCCGAGCTGCTGCGCAAAGAAAATATGATCACACAGGATGGACTTTTTTCGCCGATGCGTGTACAGTATAAGGATACAGACAGATCACGAATCCGTCCCGCAGGGGCGGTCACAGGAAAGGCGAAGATCAATGATAAACCGGAAAAGAAAGCTGCTGCCCGTCCTTGCGGCGGTCAGCCTCATGCTCGCAGGCCTCTCGGGCTGCGGCGGACACGCAGAGCCGCCGCTCGAAGCCGCGGCGTACTCCAATCTGACAGATGCAGCCTCCAGAGGGCTGCTCTCCGAGTCACTCGCAGACTCCGGCATCAGCGAAAACAGGGTCAGCATTCTTCTTGACCGCGTCGATCAGTTCAACGCCAGCGTCAAGAACGAATGGCTGACGGAGGGCTTTGAGAGCGGCGCGCCGACCGATACCAAATATGACCCTTATGAGATGCAGGAGCTGTGGACGGAGAAGAACGGGAGCTTCCCCGGCTATAACTGCCGCATCACGGCCTTCAGCCTGTTCGGTGGGTTCGTCACTGCCGGGGCAGACCAGCCGGAAACGCAGGGCGAGGACGCCCTCTTTCTGGATCTCGAAACGCTGACCGCAGATCCCGCCGTTCTCTGCGGAGACAGCACATCCAAATTCTGTGCGCTGTTTGCGCCGGTGACTGCTGCGGACAGCACGGAGACGGCGGAACAGGTCAAGGCCCTTCAGGCAGGCTGGGCGGAGCGCGGTGTTGCCTTTGAAGAAGGGACTGCCCGGCTGATCTCCGTGGTGCTCCATGACCGGTTCTCGGATACGGACAATACCCTGTTCATCGGACACGTGGGCGTCCTGCTGCCGGCCGGGGACGGCAGTCTCTATTTTGTTGAAAAGGTGGCGTTTCAGGAGCCGTACCGGCTGGTCAAGCTCCGAAACCGGATCGAGCTGAACGATTATCTGATGGAAAGATACGATACCTCCTGGGATCAGGACACGGCGCGCCCGTTTATCATGGAAAACGACAGTCTCATGGAGGGATACCGTACCGTTCCGACAGCGGCGGACTGAGAATACCGCCGCGAAGCGCCGCAGTTTTCGCTGTCCGGTGCTGCTTTATATACGATTTACTTGTAATTTTCCGATATTTGTGATATGGTGTAAATAGAAAACAGCATGACAAGATAGCTGCATGGATTTTTCGGACAGGCGGGGGGGAAAGCTGCAATGAGCGAAACGATACAGGTTCAAATGCTGGGAGAATTTACGATCCGCTACGGAGACTGCGTCATCTCAGACAGCAACGACCGCTCGCACCGGGTATGGTCTCTGCTCGCGTATCTGCTGGTCAACCGCAGCCGCGAATTTACGCAGGAGGAGCTGATCAACCTCTGCTGGAGCGGCGGAACGGGCAGCTCGGACCCTGCAAACGCGCTCAAGTCGGTCTTTCACCGCATCCGTGCACTGCTCGACCGGCTCGAGGACGGACTGGGACACCGGCTGCTCCTCCGCCGGTCGGGCCGGTATGTGTGGAATGAGGAGGTACCGATTACGCTCGACATCGAGCAGTTTGAGGAGCGGTGCCGCAGAGGAGACCGGGAAAAGGAGCCGGAGGCGCGTCTGCGCGCGTATCAGGCTGCGGTCGGTTGCTACCGCGGCGATCTGCTGCCGCGCCTGTCGGGCGAGATCTGGGTCATGCCGCTCGAGACGTATTACCACGGCCTGTATGCCGGGGCGGTATCGAGCGCGATCGAGATCCTCGAAGACTGCGGACGCACGGAGGAGCTGGCCGCGCTGTGCCGGCAGGCCGTTAAGATCGAGCCGTACAAAGAGGAATTTTACGAGCATCTGATGGGTGCGCTCATCGAGAACGGAGACAACCGGGAAGCCATGGCGGTCTATGACGACATGAGCGAGATGCTGTTCTCGGATTTCGGCGTCATGCCGGGAGAGACCCTGCGCGAGCTGTACCGGCAGGCATCGCGCACGGTCAACGACCATACTCTTTCGATGGACGAGCTGCGCATGCAGCTTCAGGAGGAGAACAGCGCCGGCGGCGCGATGCTGTGCGAATATGACTTTTTCAAGATCCTGTACCGTATGCAGGCGCGTGCGGTCGCACGCATGGGCATCGCCGTGCATATCTGTCTGCTGTCGGTGACGGCGAAGGACGGTTCCGCCCTTGCGCGCCGCAGTCTGGACGGCGTGATGGAAAAGCTGCCGCCGCTGCTGCGCGGCAATCTGCGGCGCGGCGACGTTATCTCGCGGTGCAGCGTGTCGCAGTTTGTCATCATGCTGCCGCAGGCGAATTACGAAAACAGCTGCATGGTCGCGGAACGGCTGACCGGCGCCTTTTACCGCCGTTATCCGCATTCGTCCGCGCGCCTGCGCTGCATGGTGCAGCCGCTCATTCCAAACGAATAAAAAGAAAGCTCTCCGCAGTTCAGGTCGATGCGGAGAGCTTTTTTTACAGATTCAGATTTTTGAAGCGGGAATACATGGACTGTGCGCCGTACAGGGCGGCGGCCGGATTGTGCTGGAGTACGCGGTCCTTGACGATCATGACGGTGGTCGGAACCTTGCTGTGATGCAGGAACAGAGTATCGTGACCGACGCACAGGCCGATGACGATATTGAAGTCGCAGCCGTTCGCGGCGAGCGTTTTCGCCTGCATGATCGGGTTGCACATGGACTCGTGGCCGCAGCCGCCGTTGAGCTTTTTCTCGTTCGGCACGCTGATCTCGGTCTTGTCCACCGCGCCGACCTTGCAGCCGACGGTAAAGTAATCGATGCCGCTTGCCTTGAGGATGCGGGCGAAGATCGAGGTCTCGCGCATCAGACCGACGCAGGAGGCGATGCCGATTTTCTTGAAGCCCATGCGCCGGATGAACTCGATGGTCTCCTCGACGCGCGTCAGGCGGCCGTAGAATTCGCCTTCGATGCAGGCGGAGGTGCGGGCGATCCTGCCTTGAAGCTCGTCATTTCTGTAGATCTCGAGCGTCTCGTCCAGCAGCTCCCTGTCAACATTGGTCGTCAGGCAGAACGGGGGATACTGATCCTCGCTCGCCGAGCGGCAGCCGAGTCTGCTGCAGTCCGAGCAGCTGTGCGTGCATTTGATTTCTGACATGATATCCTTTCCTCCCTGTGTCCGTCAGGCTTTTCTGGTGGTGTCCGGCTTTTCGATCTTGCCGCCGCAGCAGTCGTTCTCCTCGGTCTCGGCCGCTTCGGTGAAGCTGACCGAGGAGGCAGAGGCGGACGGAGCGGCTGCGGTGGTGCCGGAGGAGGCCTCCGGCGCATCCGGCACATCGTCGAAGAAGATGTAAGCATTGTCTGCGAATTTCTGTGCGTCGGTGCCTTCCTTGAGCACGCCGATTTTGCTTAGCTCCTCGGCGTTCAGCTTGAGCGCGTCATAGCCGCCCTGAACCGAAGGCTTGTAGTTGTAGGTTTTGAGGATCTGTGCGCAGAAATCGACATCGCCGGAGACATACTGCTTGTCAACGATGATCTTTGCGGTCTCGTCCGGGTTCTCCTGCACCCACTGAGAAGCCTTCTGCACCGCACGGGTGAACGCTGCGGCAGCCTTCGGGTTTTCGGCGGCGAGCTTGGAGGTGACGAACGCATTGCAGCAGTATTCATCCTTGTACTTGGGATCGGTTGCGGTGTCGATGAGGGCGGTCAGACCGTACTGCTCCTCCGCGATGGATGCGGTCGGGTCGCCGAGGGCGATCGCGTCGACCGCACCGTTCTCGAGCGCCTGCGGCAGGTCGTTGCGCGAGTAGACCGAGAACTCGACCTCCATGTTCTGCTCGGTCACGCCGATGCCGGCCGCGCTGAGCGAACGCTTGGAAACAACGGTTGCGGCGTCGGCCAGACCCGGCACGCCGATCTTTTTGCCCTTGAGGTCAGCGATGCTCTTGATGTCGCTGTCGCCCGGGACGAGCAGCTTGGTGCAGCCGGTGTGCAGGCCGGTGGTGAACTTGATGGGCAGGCCGTTTTCGATCGGCTGGAGCAGCTTGCCGATCAGACCCATGCCGACATCGACCTGATCCGCGCCGATGGCCTCGGAAACGTGCGCCGCATCGACCGTTACCTGTTCGATATCGAGGTTTTCCTCCTCGAAATAGCCGTTTTCGATCGCGATATACATCGGCGCCGCGCACAGCGAGGGGGAGTAGATCAGGCGGAGATGGGTGGTCCCGCTGTCCGAAGCGCCGTCAGCGGAGGCGTCGGACGAGGCGGTACTGCTGCTGCCGCAGGCGGAGAGCGAGAGGGCGAGTGCGCCGGCGAGCACGCCGCTCAGCACACGGGAGAAAATCCGGTTCTTTTTCATGGATATCGTTCCTTTCGAGGAGTAGGGTGGGTGTTTTGCTTTAACAGAGGTAGGTGTTTTGGTGGTGCAATAATTAACAGCGGAGGAAATCCCGCGCTTTCAGCGCGGCATTCAATCGGGCATCTTCGATGCCCGAAAAAAGCCGGGGCGTGGCCCAGGCCACCTTCTCTTGCCACTACGTGGCAATTCACCTTGTGTACCTGGCTTTTTTCACCCCGACCCAGCCGCCTTGGGCGGCGTCGTTGGGGTATCACAGAGTGGTTTCTTCGGAACCGCTCTGTGTATATAGGGGAATTTTGAATTCCCCTATAAAGCGAAGCGTCAGATGTAGTAGTTCGGCTCCTCGACCTTGCCGCCGTAGTGCAGGCGGCGCAGGATCTCGCCGCGGTACTGGAGAAAGTCTTCCGAGCTGCGCGCACGCGGGCGGGAGAGCTGGATATCGAGCGTGCCGGTGATGCGGCCGGGGCGCGGGGTCATGACGACGACCTTGTCCGAGAGATAAACGGCCTCGTCCACGTCGTGCGTTACCATGATGGCGGTCATGCCGGTCTCCTTCCAGATGCGCAGGATCTCATCCTGCATATTCATTCGGGTGAAGGCGTCGAGTGCGCCGAGCGGCTCGTCGAGCAGCAGCACCTTGGGCCTGCCGACAAGGGCGCGTGCGAGAGAGGCGCGCTGGCACATGCCGCCCGAAAGCTGATGCGGATAGGAGTGCTCAAAGCCCTTGAGGCCGACCATTTCGATGAACTCATCGACGCGGTCCTTTTCCTGCTTGTAGATGCCGCGGGCGCGCAGGCCGAAGGCGATATTGTCGTAGATCGACAGCCACGGGAATAGCGTGTGCTCCTGGAACATGAAGCCGCGGTCGGCGCCGGGAGCGGTGACGGGCACGCCGTCGAGCGTCAGTTCGCCCTCGTCCATCTGGATGAGGCCGGAGATCAGACGCAGGAGCGTAGATTTGCCGCAGCCGGACGGGCCGATGAGCGACACGAACGAGCCGGAGGGGATTTCGAGCGACACATTGTCGAGCGCGGTGATGCGTTCTCCGGTTGGGTTGATAAAGTGCTTGGAGACGCCCGAAATGGAGATATTTCCTACCATTTGATAACTCCTTTCTGCCATGCAAGGACATGATCGCGGAATTTGAAGAGCAGGGTGATGAGGATGAAGAACGTAACGGCGATGATGATCAGACCGGCGTAAACGTTCGCGTAAGCCATCATTTCCTTCTGCCAGTTGATGTACCAGCCGATGCCGTACTTCGCGCCGAGCATTTCGGCGGTCACGAGCGTGATGAACGACGAGCAGGTGCCGTTGAACAGGCCGAGGAACATATGGGGCATGGCGGCCGGGATGCCGACCTTCACGATGCGGTAAAGGCTGCCGGCGCCGAGCGTCGAGGAGACCTCAAAGTACGAGTTGGGGATGGAGGCGATGCCGCTGCTCGTGAGAACGGTGGTCGGGAACCATACGGCGAGCGCGATCAGGAATGCGCTGGCGGAGACGGCGGAGGGAAAGGCGATCAGCACGATCGGGATCCATGCCGTCGAGGGGATCGGGCCGAGCACGCGGACGAGCGGCTGGACCCAGTAGGAAAAGGTCTTGCTGAAGCCGATTGCGATGCCGGTCAGCATGCCGACGAGCGCGCCGCAGAACCAGCCGATGAGCAGCAGGCGTGCCGAGTAGGCGAGGCACTTGGCGAGGAACGTGCTGTCCTCGACCAGAACGCCGAACACGCGGTCGAGCGACGGAAAGTACAGCACCGGGAGAACGGCGAACTTCACGGTCAGCAGGTTAAGGATGTTGAAGAACAGCGCAGCGCCGGCGTAGAAGAGCGCCTTGTATTCGAGCTTTTCGCGCAGCGCCGGACGGGCGAAGGACGCGATATAAAATATGAGGTACAAGACGAGCGCCGCGATCAGCAGCCAGGTGAAATACGGGTGCTCGGCGGCGGGGTGCTGTAAATTGTCCGGCAGGAGCGCGTCGAGCGCGAGCGCCAGAACGATGGACAGGACCGGCAGGGCTTTGATAAATTGCTTCACGGTTGGGAAACTCCTTTCGACAAAAAAGCAGGAAGCACACGCCTCCTGCATACAGAATGATGCTTTTTCAGCACATTCGACATGTCACAAGGGAGCGCATACAACAGCAGCGGTGCATACACATACAGCAGGTCGGCATACAGTTCATTCGGCTCATGGTGCGTTCTCCTTTCAATTCATATAATTCCTATGTGAATTAGCATGATTGCAGTATACGCGCCATTATCCTGTTTGTCAATAGGATTACTATGATTTCGTCGGACGAGACAAAAATATAAAAATCAGCCGCGCTTTTTTGGCGATAAGAGAGAAACGCCGCAGTGCCGCCGCTCAAGATCAGCCGCGCGAATGCTGCGGACAGACTGACCCTGAAAAAATAAAGCGGACTGACCATTTTATACAAGCCAGAGAAAGAGTATCATCTATATAAAGAGAACAAACCCGTTGGAAATAAAGAAATTTCCACGGGTCTGACAAAAGAAAAGCAGGTGTATGACATGAAAAACGCAAGCCTTCGAAAGATCATCTTTGCGGCGCTCATGGCGGCACTGACTACGGTCGCGACCATGATCATCCGCATTCCGACCCCGACGCAGGGCTATATCCACCTCGGCGACGGCATGGTGCTGCTGTGCGGCGCGCTGCTCGGTCCGGGTCTCGGCGCGCTCGCGGCAGGCATCGGCTCGATGCTGAGCGACCTGTTCGCAGGCTACATGAGCTATGTTCCGGGTACATTCGTCATCAAGGCGCTGACCGCGATGGTCGGCGGCTGGCTGTATCTCCGTCTGAGCGCAGGCGCAGACAGGCGCGCCGTTCCGGTCCGCGTTGTCCTGAGCGGCATCCCGGCAGAGGCCGTCATGGTCATCGGCTATTTTCTGTATGAGATGGGCATGGAGGTCGCAATGGGCAGCAATGCAGCCGCAGCCGCGACCGCTGTCGCCGTCGGCATCCCGATGAACATCGTACAGGGCGTCGCGGGCATTATCGTCTGCGCGGTCCTGCTTCCGGTGCTGAGCCTGCACAAGGGTATCGTCACCGCGAAGAACGGCTGATTTCTATCGAACCATTACCCCTTTTCATATTTCTTTCAACCCGCGCAAAGGAAAACCACCGCAGAACGTTAAAAATGCGTTCTGCGGTGGTTTTCGCTTTCATTGTGCGGTGCTGCCTTTATTCGATGCGCAGCAGCATGCCGCTGTACGGCGGCAGGATGAGCGGAAGCTCGGTATTCAGCTCGCCTTCCTCGGTGTCGCCGCCGAACTCGATGAGATCGGTGTGCAGCAGCAGGGAGGGCGCATCGCCGAGCGGGCCGTCATAGACCGCCGGGTCGCTGCCGAAATTGCACAGCGCGAGCAGTGTCTCGCCGTGACCCCGGCGCACCATGCCGATAAGCGAGGGTACGTCGGCGCGGCTGTCCGCCCAGGAAAAGCTGTCCGGCGCGTAGTCGCAGTGCAGCGCCGGGTTATCCCGATAAGTTCTGCACAGGCTGTGGAAAAACAGATGGAACGGGCGCTCCGCGAGTGCGCCGTCGAGCGTGCCGGCCTCGTTCCATTCATAAAGCTGTCCCAGCTCATTGCCCATGAAATTGAGCTTTTTGCCGGGATGCGCGAACATATAAAGATACATCGTGCGCGCCTGCGCATACTTGTCCTTTTCGTCCGCGCCCCACATTTTCTGCACGATGGAGGCTTTGCCGTGTACGACCTCGTCGTGCGAGAGGGGGAGCAGATAGCGCTCGTTCGCGAAATAGTGCATTGACCACAGCAGCTTGCCGCGGTTGCGCGGCCGCAGGTCGGGCTGCGTCTGGCAGAATTCGAGCGTGTCGTGCATCCAGCCGAGATCCCATTTGTAGTCGAAGCCGAGGCCGCCCTCGTCGAGCGGACGGGTGACGCCGGGGTAGGCGGTCGAGTCCTCCGCGATGAGCAGAGCGGAGGGGTGGCGTGCCTTGAGGCCGCGGTTCATGCCCTTGAGGAAGTCGAGCGTATCGCCGTTTATGCCGCGCTTCTCGTCTCCCTGCCAGTAGATGAGGCGCGAGACCGCATCCATGCGCAGACCGTCGAAATGGAACTCTTCGAGCCAGTAATTCGCGGCAGATTGCAGAAAACACCGCACTTCGCGGCGCGAATGGTTGAAATTGTAGCTGCCCCACTCGCTGACGCCGACCGCGTCGTTCGGGTACTCGTACAGCGGCGTGCCGTCGAACTTCGCAAGGCCGTAGGAGTCCACCGCGAAGTGGACGGGCACGAAATCCATGATCGCGCCGAAACCGGCGTTGTGCAGCCGGTCGATGAGCTGTTTGAGCTGCGCGGGCGAGCCGTAGCGCGCGGTCGGCGCGAAAAATCCGGTATTTTGGTAGCCCCACGAGCCGTCAAACGGGTGCTCGGAGAGCGGAAGGAACTCGACGTGCGTGTAGCCGCCGTCCAGCAGGTAGGGGATGAGCCGGTCGGCAAGCTGCGCATAGGTAAACCAGCCGTTTGCGTCCTCCGGATTGCGCTGCCATGAGCCGAGGTGCATTTCGTAGATATTCAGCGGAGCGTCCGGGTCGGCGGAACGCGCCTGCATCCATGCGTCGTCCGTGAACCGGTATTCCTCGAGGTCGGTCACGATCGAGCAGCACGCCGGGCGCAGCTCCATGGCGAAGCCGTAGGGGTCGCAGTGCTCGGTCACAGAGCCGTCGGCGGCGTAGATGCGGTACTTGTAGAGCTGCCCTGCCTGCGTGCCGGGCACGGAGACCTCCCAGAAGCCGCTGCGGCCGTCCTGATGCAGATCGGTCTCGGTCCAGCCGTTCATCGCGCCGGTCAGCGTGATGCGCGAGGCATTGGGTGCGAACGTGCGGAAAACCGCGCCGCCGCCGCCGAGATGCGCGCCGAACCAGCGCCACGCATCGAAGACCGCGCCGTTGAAGAATTGCTGCTTGTCCAAGGTAGCGCTCCTTTCCGTTTACTCCGCGAGACGGTAGATTTCGATGATCGCCTTTTCGTCGAGCGGCGAGTAGCTCTTGACCGGGCCGTTCACGGTGCGGACCGTGTTCGCGGCGAGCTTTTCATAGTTTTCCGGCTTGATGCCGAGCTGAGAAAGGTGGGTCGGCATGCCGATCTCCTCGAAGAAGCGGCGCAGCGTGCGGATGCCCTCGCGCGCGGTGCGCTCAGGGTGTTCGAAATCCATCTCGACGCCGAGCACGCGGTTTGCAAACTGCGCGAAACGGGGATAATCATACGGCATTTCGTGCTCCGCCCACGCCGGGAACAGCACGGAAAGACCGGCGCCGTGGGCGATCTCGTCGCGGAACGCGGAAAGCTCATGCTCGAGCTTGTGCACCGGGAACAGGCGCTTTCTGCCGCAGCCGGTGTAGTCGTTGTGCGAAACGCTGCCGGCCCACATGAGGGTCGCGCGTGCCTCATAATCGCGCGGGTCTGCGATGGCGCGGCGGCCTGCGTCGCGCACGGCGATGAGCAGACCCTCCGCGATGCGGTCGGTCAGGTCGCTCTCGCCGCCCTCCGGCGTCAGATAGCGCTCGAGCGTGTGCATCATGATGTCCACGATGCCGCAGCCGGTCTGGAATTTGGAAACGGTGAACGTGTTTTCCGGGTTGAGGAAGGAAATGACCGGACGGTTGGTCTCGCTCGTGATGCCGCGCTTCTCCTTGGTCTCCTCGTTGGTCAGCACGCAGGAGTTGCTGGTCTCCGAGCCGGAGGCCGCGAGCGTGAGCACGGTCGCGACGGGGAGCGTTTTATCCGGTCTGGTGCCGGTGGAGGCGAACTCCCACGGGTCGCGGCCGGTCGCCGCGCCCATGGCGATGGCCTTGGCTGAGTCGATGACCGAGCCGCCGCCGACGGCGAGCACGAAATCCAGACCCTCGCGGCGGCAGAGCGCGACGCCCTTGCGGACGAGGGAGATCTTGGGGTTGGGGGAGACGCCGCCGAGCTCGACAAAGGACAGGCCGGCGTCAAACAGGCTGTGCTCCACGCGGTCGAGCAGACCGGAGGAACGTGCGCTCGCGCCGCCGAAATGGACGAGAACACGGTGCGCGCCGTATTCCTTGATGCGCTCGCCGATCTTTTCCTCGATTCCTCGGCCGAAAACGACCTCGGTCGGTGTCTTAATGGTAAAATTCAGCATATAGCCTTACCTGCCCTTCGTTATACAAAATGATACTTATATTATAGTAGTCTACTTGCAAAAAGTCAAAAGATTGGATAGAATATAATAATGCCGCCGCAGGAGGAAACGCGGCGCTGAAAGGATGAAAAGCAATGGGTTACAGCTATTCCGCTCCGCAGTGGCTGCTGGTATTCTTCCTGTACTGTGTACTGGGATGGTGCTTCGAATCGACGGTCGTGTCGGTCAAACAGCGCCATTTTGTCAACCGCGGCTTTCTGCGCGGGCCGATGCTGCCGATCTACGGCTTCGGCGCGGTGCTCCTGCTGCACGTTTCGCTGCCGCTGTACGACAGGCCGGCCGCACTTTTTTTCGCGAGCATGGCCGCCGCGACGGTATTCGAGTATATTGTCGGCGTTGTGATGGAAAAACTGTTTAAGGTGAAATACTGGGACTATTCCGAGCACCGGTTTCAGTTCCGAGGCTATATCTGCCTGCAATCCTCGCTGTGCTGGGGTTTTCTCGGCCTCATTCTGGCGCGCTTTATTCACCGGCCGGTCGAATGGGTGATCGCGGCGCTGCCGTTCCGGGCGCTGCTCGCGGTGGATGTGCTCTGGTCGGCCGCATTCCTTGCCGATGTGATCGTTTCCGTTCGTGCGGCTCTCGATCTTGCCAGAGTACTCGAGGAGCTCGACCGTCTGCGCGAACAGGGTGCCGAGCTTCGTCAGGAGCTGAGCGAGACCGCGCTGACGCGCCTGACCAATCTCTCGTACCGCGTGGAGGAGGCCGCCGGCGAGCTTGCCGAGCGCACCCGTGACGCGCGGGAGGAGGCGCAGGCGCGCACCGCCGCCGCAGCCATGCGTGCAGCCGATCTGCGCGAGGACATCGAGCAGAGGCTTGACGAGGCGAAGGACGAGCTTGCCGAGCGCACGCGCGACGCGCGCGAGGAGGCCGCATCCCGCCGCGCTGCCGCCGCCCGGCACGCCGCCGATGTCCGCGAGGATATTCAGAACCGTCTGGACGAGCTTCAGCGCCGCTTTGACGAGCGCGCTTCGCGTCTCAGCCGCACGCGCAGGAGCCTGCTGCGCGGCAACCCGACCGCCCGTTCGGCACAGTACGACGCAGTTCTCCAGAAGCTGAAAAAGCATCTCGAGCGCTGAAACCACGGAAACCGGATGTTAAAACTACACAAAATGCACGAAGTGATGCAAAAAGCGCCCGCGCATGAGTGCTGTTTCGTCAGTTTTTCACTTGCTAAAATACCCGTTTCGGGTGTATATTAGATATACGAAATGAGCCTACCGTTTTACTGGTAATTCGTTCAAGTCTGAGCATCCTTTTTGGGAAAGAAAGGTAGATATAAAATGGAAAAGAGATTTGTATATGCGGACAACGCGGCGACGACCCCGCTGTCCGAAATCGCGTTTAACGCGATGAAGCCGTGGCTGACCGAGCACTACGGCAATCCGTCCTCGCTGTACCGCATGGGCCGCGAGGCGAAGGAGGCCATCAATGAGGCGCGCAAGGTCGTCGGCAAGTGCCTGAACGCAGCGATGCCGGTCAACGAAAAGAACGATTACGCACCGGGCGAGATCCTGTTCACCGGCGGCGGCTCGCAGGCGGACAACCTCGCGATCCGCGGCTTCATGCACGGTCCCTCCTCCAAGGGCCGCAAGCATATCATCACCTCCAAGATCGAGCATCATGCAGTGCTCTACACCTGCGAAGCGCTCGAAAAGGAAGGCTACCGCGTCACTTATCTGAACGTTGACAAGGAAGGCCATGTTGATCTGGAGCAGCTGAAGAACGAGCTGTCCGAGGACACCGCACTGGTCTCCGTCATGGCGGCGAACAACGAGATCGGCACCATTCAGCCGCTCAAGCAGATCTCCGAGCTGGCGCATTCGGTCGGTGCAAAGTTCCACACCGACGCGGTGCAGGCAGTCGGCCATATGCACATCGACGTACAGGAGATGGGCATCGACATGCTGTCGCTCGCCGGTCATAAATTCCGCGGCCCGCGCGGCACCGGCGTGCTGTATGTGAAGAACGGCATTCAGCTCGAGCCGCTGGTATACGGCGGCGGTCAGGAGCGCGGCCTTGTCTCCGGCACCGAGAACACCGCAGGCTTCATCGGCCTCGCGGCAGCGATGCAGGATGCGTGCGAGCATCTGGACGAGAAGATGGGTTATGTCAAGAAGCTGACCGACAAGCTGGTCAAGGGCATCATGGAGAACATCCCGTACTCCCACTACACCGGCGACCCGGTAAACCGCCTGCCCGGCACGGCTTCGTTTGTATTTGAGGCGATCGAGGGCGAGGGCCTGATCCTGCGTCTGGATAATGCGGGCGTCTGCGGCTCGACCGGTTCGGCCTGCTCGACCGGCTCGCTCGACCCGTCCCATGTCCTCATGGCAATCGGCCTGCCGCACGAGATTGCGCACGGCTCTCTGCGTCTGACCCTCGGCGAGCAGAACACCGAGGAGGACGTCGACTATGTCATCGAGACCGTTACCGACGTCGTTAAGACTCTGCGCTCGATGAGCCCGGTCTGGGAGAACGGCAAGCCGAATCTGACCGCAGCGACCGAGCTGCATGCACATTAAGTGCGCAGAAATGTTCCCAATAACATAATATTTCGTTTGATTGGACAAAAAGGAGATAGATTTTATGCAGTACAGTGAAAAGGTACTTGACCATTTTACCCATCCGCGCAATGTCGGTGAGATCGAGGACGCGAACGGCGTCGGCGAGGTCGGCAACGCAAAGTGCGGCGACATCATGAAGATTTACCTCAAGGTTTCGGACGACGGCATCATTGAGGACGTAAAGTTCAAGACCTTCGGCTGCGGCGCGGCGATCGCGACCAGCTCGATGGCGACCGAGATGGTCAAGGGCAAGAGCCTCGAGGAGGCGCTCAAGCTGACCAACAAGGCAGTTGCCGAGGCGCTCGACGGTCTGCCCCCGGTCAAGATGCACTGCTCCGTGCTCGCTGAGGAAGCGCTGCGCTCCGCAATTTCGGATTACTACAAGCGCATGGGCAAGGACCCGGCTGAGATCCTCGGCTGCGACGCAGACTGCAGCGCCTGCCACAAGGCCGACTAAAAAATATTTCGTATCACAGCAGGGCAGATTGCAAAATCTGCCCTTTTGGTGTCTTTACAAAACGGATGTACCAGAAAACCTTCATTCTGCGCGCAGAATGGCGTATACTGTAACCGGAAGCACCGGACGGAGGTGAACACATGACAGAGATTACAAAAGGTATAACTTATCTGAATGAATACAAATCGTTGAAAAAAGCGGTCGATGAGGGGAAAACACCGGTCCTGACGGTCGGTCTGTCCGCCATCCACAAGGCGAATCTGGCGGCGGCGCTCGGCGCGGATACGGCGCGTCCGGTGCTCGTGCTGACCGATGACGACAACGCGGCGAACCGTTTTGCCGCCGATCTGCGCGGCTTTTCCGAGCGGGAGGTCGTGGTCCTGCCGCCGCGCGAGCTGGTCATGGCAGATGTGGCCGGTGTGTCGCGCGGCTATGAGCAGGCGCGTCTGGCTGCGCTGGACACGCTTTCGGGCGCGTGCTTTGCGGTCGCGTCCGTGCAGGCGGCGGCGCAGCGCACCATGCCGCCCGCGCTGCTCGCTTCCTCCATCGTGACGCTGAAGGCGGGGGAGGAGGCGCCGCTCGACGAGCTGACGCACAGACTGACAGACGCGGGCTACGAGCGCTGCTCACAGGTCGAGGGCATGGGTCAGTTTTCCGTGCGCGGCGGCATTCTGGATATTTTTCCGCCGCAGGCCGAGCATCCGTACCGCGTGGAGTTCTGGGACGATGAGATCGACTCGATCTCCACATTCGACGTCGGCAGCCAGCGCCGTCTGGAGCAGTGTGAAACGCTGCGCTGTCTGCCGTGCATGGAGGCGCTGCCGTCGCTCGCGCAGGGCGGCGCGGCAGGGCTGGCGAAGGCGGTCGCGGCGCTTGCCTCGAGCCGCCGAAAAAAACAGCACGCCGAACTTCAGAAAAATCTGGAACGCGATGCGGAGCGCCTGCGCGAGAGCGGAACGCTTCCGGCGGCGGACAAGTATCTGCCGCTCATCTATCCGCAGATGGCGACGGCGTTCGACTATCTGCCGGAGAACACGCTCATCCTCATCGAGGATACGCCGCGCCTGCGTGACGCCGCGCGGGATTTTCATGCCCGTATCGCGGACGATGTAACGGCGCTCATGGAGCGCGGCGAGCTGCCGGGCGGCATGGACGGCTACGCGCTAGATTTCGCCGGGATTTGCAGCATAAAGCGGCAGATCGTCCGCATGGACAGCTTTTTGAACAGCATTCCCGAGCTTGCACCGCAGCATCTCGAAAATTTCGTCGCCAACCAGATGAATGCCTACGGCGGCAATCTGGACATGGCGTCCGCCGACATCCGCAGCTATACCGAGCAGGGACGCGCGGTCGCGGTCGTCTGCGGCAGCACGCTGCGCTGTAAAAATATGTTCGACGCGCTGACCGACAGCGGCCTCAAGGTGCAGCTGAGCGACCTTCTCCCGAAGGGCGGCTGCGTCAACATCATGGAGGGCACGATCTCCGCCGGCTTTGAATATCCGGATCTCGGTCTGGTGGTCATGACTGAGGGGCAGGTGCTCGCACGCCGCAAAAAGGCCAAGGTCAAGCGCTCGAACCGCGACCGCGTCAAGTCGTTCACCGACCTGTCGCCCGGCGACCTCGTCGTGCACGAGCACCACGGCATCGGCCGCTTTATCGGCATGGAGCGCATGACGGTGGACGGTTCCGAGCGTGATTTCATCAAGATCGCCTTCGCCGGAACGGATTTTCTCTATGTCCCGGCAACGTCGCTCGACCTCATCTCTAAATATATCGGCTCGGGCGACACCGAGCGCGTGCGGCTGAACAGGCTCGGCGGCACGGACTGGACAAAGGCCAAGGCGCGCGCCAAGGCGGCGGCAAAGGAGCTGGCCGACGGCCTCATCAGGCTGTACGCCGCGCGCGCCAAGGTCAAGGGCTTCGCCTTCCCGGAGGATGACGCATGGCAGCGCGAGTTCGAGGAGGCGTTCCCGTATGAGGAGACCGACGATCAGCTGCGCTGCATCGCGGAGATCAAGGACGATATGCAGTCCGACCGGCCGATGGACCGTCTGCTGTGCGGCGACGTCGGCTTCGGCAAGACCGAGGTCGCGCTCCGCGCCGTGATGAAGTGCATTTTGGCGGGCAAGCAGGCGGCGATCCTCGTGCCGACGACCGTGCTCGCGCGGCAGCATTACCTGACCGCGATGCAGCGCTTTCAGGGCCATCCGATCACGATCGAGCTGCTCACGCGCTATAAAACCGGCGCAGAGCAGACAAAGCTGCTGAAAAAGCTCGAAGCCGGGTCGATCGACCTGGTCATCGGCACGCACAAGCTGTTCAACAAAAAGATAAAGTTCAAGGATCTCGGCCTGCTCGTCGTGGACGAGGAGCAGCGCTTCGGCGTCGGCCACAAGGAGACGCTCAAGGAAATCAGCAAAAACGTGGACGTTCTGACGCTGTCGGCAACGCCCATCCCGCGCACGCTCAACATGGCGCTGTCCGGCATCCGCGATATGTCCTCCATCGAGGAGCCGCCGATGAACCGCCATCCGGTGCAGACCTTCGTGCTCGAGCAGAACGACGGCGTGCTGCTCGATGCGATACGGCGCGAGCTGTCGCGCGGCGGTCAGGTCTATTATCTGCACAACCGCGTGGAGTCCATCGAGCGCTGTGCAGGCATGTGGCAGCAGCGGCTCCCGGATGCGCGGATCGGCATTGTTCACGGAAAAATGGGGCAGAAGGAGATCGCAAAGGTCATGAATGAAATGGCGGACGGCGAGATCGACATTCTGGTCTGCACGACCATCATCGAGACCGGCATCGACATCCCGAACGCCAACACGCTCATCATCGAGAACGCGGACAGCATGGGTCTGGCGCAGCTGCATCAGATCCGCGGCCGCGTCGGCCGCTCCTCGCGCCACGCCTACGCCTACCTGTGCTACCGCCACGGCAAGGCGCTGAGCGAGATCGCGCAGAAGCGCCTGTCGGCCATCCGCGAATATGCGGCGTTCGGTTCGGGCTTCAAGATCGCCATGCGCGACCTCGAGATCCGCGGCGCGGGCAACGTGCTCGGCCCCGAGCAGTCCGGCCATATGATGAGCGTCGGCTACGACCTGTACCTCAAGCTGCTCGAGGAGGCCGTGCAGGAGGAAAAGGGCGAAACGCCCAAGCCGCGCGTGGACTGCGCCGCCGAGCTGCTGCTGTCGGCAAACCTGCCGTCGGATTATGTGCCGGACGCCGGTCAGCGCATCGACCTCTACCGCCGCATCGCGCTCATCCGCACCGAGGAGCAGCGTAGCGATATGCTCGACGAGCTGATCGACCGCTTCGGCGAGCCGCCCGAGGAGACGACCGCCCTGCTCGATATTGCGCTGCTGCGTTCGCAGGCGAGCGAAAAGGGCATCGCCGAGATCAAGCAGCAGGACGGACGCCTGCTGCTCACGTTCGCGGAGACCGATTTCGTGCGCCTGTCTGCGCTGTGCGGCAACGCCGCGTTCAAGGGCCGCCTGCTGCTTAACGCAGGCTCGTCGCCCTACCTGTCGCTCCGTCTGGAAAAGACCGAAAAGGCCATGGACATGGCGCGGCTGCTGGTGGCGCGCTACGGTGCCGCCGCAGGATAAAAACCGCACGAAGAAGGAGAAACTGCCATGAAAAACCCGGAAGCTGTACAGCTGATCATGCGGTATTATGAAACGTGGGCAGGCATCAACGCTGCCTACGAGCGCTTTGCGGCGCGCCTCGGCGTGACGGCGAACCTGCTGTATCTGCTCGATCTGCTGTGCTGCGTGGAGCAGCCCCTGACGCAGAGCGAGATCGGCACGCGGCTCGGCCTGCCCAAGCAGACGGTCGCGAGCATGGTCAGCGGTCTGGAGCGAAAGGGATATGCGGTGCGCGAGGTGTCGAGCGCCGACCACCGCCGCCGCTATGTCCGCCTCACCGAAGCAGGCCGCGCCTGCGCACAGCCGCTCAGCGATAAAATCTGTGCGTTCGAGCGCGCCGCCTTCGGGCGGATGCAGGATGCAGAGCAGCTTGCTCTCGTCGAGACGAGCGAAAAGCTGCAAAGGGCGCTGCATGAGGTGCTGGACGAAGAGTGAAGAGCCTGTCGCGAAACTGACGTTTCGCCGACAAGATGTGTTCTGACTTCGCAGAACACGAGTCGTCCGAAAGTTCCCATACGGAAACTTTCTTCCTCCAGAAGTATGAAAACCGAGGTACACGCCCCCGGTTTTCATGCAATCACGGAGTGATTGCTATTTTATGCGCGCTGTCGCGCGAGTGCCGCAGGCCGGGGACATGTTCCCCGGCCTTTTTTGTTTTTCTGATACGGTAACATAACTGTAATATTTGGCTTGCTTATGTCATGTTTGTTACACTTGGTCCGGTTTGCTTGTCTCCGGCAGAGCAGGAGGGTATAATTTTAACTGGGGATATCTGTCCCCGGTCTGATACGTGAGCAGCGCCGTGCGGCGCTGTGAATAATACTGCTCCAAGGATGGAAAACTGCTATGATGAAAAAACTTTTGTGCACCGTTTTTGCGGTGTTCGCCGTGATGACGGCGGCCGGAGCCGTGGGAAACATCTTCCCGGCGAGCCGCACGGACATCGACGGCGTGACCCGTTCGGGTTATCTCGATGAGGAAGGGCGTACCGTGCTGCCCTTCGCCTACGCCAGCGCAGGAGAATTCGCGCCCTGCGGCCTTGCGGCGGTCGAGGACGAAAAATGGCAGACCGCAGTCATTGACCGCGAGGGAAAGCTGATCGTCGACTACACCGAGTCTCCGGTCTCGGTCGATTTTTCGGACAGCATGATCGCCTACCGCTACGCCGATCACAGCGTCTACTACACGCTCTCCGGCACGAAGCTCGGTTCCTATCCGGGCGCTGAGGGCTTTTTTGAGGACGGACTGCTGCTGTGCAAAAACGCGCAGACCGGCCGATATTCCTTTGTGAAGGAGGACGGCACGGCGGCCTTCGCGGCGGAATATGCCGCTGCGGGCGCGTTCTCGGACGGTCTCGCGCTCGTGCGCAGCCTGAGCGGCGCCTATCTCGTCATCGACACCGCCGGCGCGACAAAAGCGACGCTCGACGCAGGTGCGGACCCGGCATATTACACGGTCTACGGCGGCGATACGGTCGTCATGACCAACGGCACGAACAGCGCGCTGTACTCGATCTCGAAGGGCGAATATCTCACGGATTTTCTCTATAAAACGATCTCCGAGTTCCGGGACGGCGCGGCGATGGTGCGCCAGATCAACCGCTGGGGCCTCATCGGCACGAACGGAAAACTGCTGACTGCGCCGACGTATTACTACCTCAGCTACATGGGAGACGGCCTGTATGCCGCGCGGAGCGAGGACGGTTCGGCCTCTGCGGTGGACGCGAACGGCAACATCGCCTACCGCACGATGAGCTATGTCGGCGGCTTCAACGAGCTGCGCTACGGTCTTTCGTGGCACGGCATGGCGGACGGCAGCCTGATCTTCTTCAAAAAGAACGGCGGCTATTTTGCGAGCCTGAAAAATGCGGAAAATCCCACGCTCCTGAGCGAAAACGTCGTGCGCGTGACGCAGGATGAGACCACGAAATACATCAATCTTTCGACCGGCAGGACGCTGCTAGCGCAGGCGGCCTCGTTCGACCTCGGCAGCGGCATCACGGCCAAAACCGTGCACTACGAGAAGTTCATGGGCTATCAGTCGGACGGCACCGAGCACGGCTGGGACGTTTGTTTTCCGGAGATCAGCGGCCTTGCGGACGCAAAGGTGCAGAAGAGCATCAACGATGACATCCGCTCGTTCTTCCTCAAGGGCCCTTCGGTCACGGCGGAATACGAGGCGCTCGAGGGTACCTACGGCGCGTCCGTCGAGGGCAGCGTGCTCGTCGTGTGGGCGAACTGCGTCAGCGGACGCGGCGCAGGCTCGTCGGTCTGGAACAACAGCCTTGCCTTTGACCTCAATACCGGCAGGCAGTACCGCCTGACCGATCTGCTGACGGGCGACTACATCGATACCGTGAAAAAGCTGCTCCCGGCGGAGCATGAGCTGTATCTGTACAGCTTTCCGCGCATCAGCACGAAGGGGATCACCTATTACTATAATGAGTACGAGAGCGAGACGCGCCGCGCCTATACGGAGAGCTATCTGCTGACCTACGAGGCGCTCGGCGCTGCGGTCGACCATAAGAGCGCGTGCTGGGCGGCGCTCCAGACGCCGTACTCCCGTCCGCTCGCGGCGGCGAAAACGACGTTTTCCGATGTTCCGGCGAACTACTGGGCATCCGGCTATATCGAGCAGGCGGCGGCTGACGGTCTGATGAACGGCGCTTCGGGCGCGTTCCGCCCGGAGGACACGGTCACGGAGGCCGAGGTGTGCATGACGCTCGCGCGGCGCGAGGGCCTGAGCACCGCCTCGAACAGCACGGTCTGGTACGCCGGCGCGGTATCGTCCGCCGGCAGCGCCGGTCTGCTCGACGGTCTCGACCCGGCGCGCGACCCTGAGGCGGCGATGACCCGCGCGGACACGATGCAGGTGTTTGCGAACGTGCTCGTGCGCGGCGGCGCGGCGCTCCCCGGGGAACAGCAAACGGCAGCGGCGCTGAAAAACGTCAAGGACGCCGCGGCCATCCCGGTCTCCCGGCGCGCGGCAGTCGCGCTGTGCATGGAGCGCGATCTGATCTCCGGCTATGACGACGGCACGATCCGTCCGCAGCAGACCATCACCCGCGCGGCCTTTGCCAAGCTCATGGTGACGGCAGAATTCTGAAATCTCCCGGCTTCCGAAAAAATTTCGGCGCCGGGAAATTTTTTTTGAACCAAATCCGTTCCCACGGCTCTTATATACAGATGCATCGAAAGCAGGGGGCGCGCCTGCCAGGAAAGGACAGGATAGAATGACAGACTGTGAACTCGTCCGGCGCATGCAGCAGGGCGATATGCAGGCGTTCGACACGCTCTACGAGCGCTACAAGGACGACGCATACCGGCTCGCCTGCCTCATCACCGGCAGCCGGACGGACGGCGAGGATCTCGCGCAGGAGGCGTTTGTCGCCTGTGCGCAGTCGATCGGTTCGCTGCGCGACGGCGCGAAATTCCGGCCGTGGCTGCTCCGCACGCTCAGCCGTGCGGCGTGGAAATACTGCCGGAAGGCCAGACGCGAAACGCCGGTCAGTGAGTTTTTCGACGAAAACACGGGCGAAAGCGCGCTTTCCGCCGTGCTGCGCACAGAGGAGCAGCGCCGGCTGTATGCCGCGCTCCGCACGCTCGATGAGAAACGCCGTGTGGCGGTCGTGCTGTACTATTTTGACGACCGCTCCGTAAAAGAGATCGCACAGGCGACCGGCGTGACCGAAGGCACGGTCAAGAGCCGCCTGTTTTCCGCCCGCCGTCATCTGCGGCAGGCGCTGACCGCAGGAGAGACAGAGCCGAGGGAGGCTGTATCACATGAATGAGACCGTTTTTGACAAGGAAATGAAGGATATGCTGCACCGGTGCGCAGATGAGCTGCATGCGCCGGACAAGCTCAAGACCCGTGTGGACTTCGCGCTGAAGAACGGGAGCAGCAGGCCGCGCCGCCGTTGGGGCCGCCGTCTGATCGCGCTTGCGGCCGTCGCCGCCATCACCGTGACCGGCGCGTTCGCCGCCGGTGCATTCGGCAGCATCACGAGCCATTCGTGGTCTGACCAGCGCCTGAGCATGGAGCAGACGCAGCAGCACATGGAGGATGCCGGCGCGGCGCTCACGCTGCCCGAGACGATCGGCGACTTCACGTTTTCGCACGGCTATGACGTGGCCGCCACGGCGAAGAGCGCGACGGGCAAGTCCGAGCAGGTCGATGAGGTGAACGCGGAGTACGAAAAGGACGGCGTAACGCTGAATTTCAACGCGCACAAGACCTATACCGTGTTCTCCGACGAGGAGAACAGCGACCCGGAGCCGGACGAGGTGCAGGAGGTAAACGGCGTGACGCTTTCCTTCCGGGACTCGCATTACCGCTTCGTTCCGCCCGACTACGAGCCGAGCGACGAGGAAAAGAAACTGGAGCGCCGCGGCGAGCTGACCATCAGCGAGGGCTCGGACGAGGTCGAGGACAGGCAGTTCCAGTCGGTAAGCTGGCAGAAGGACGGCATGAGCTATTCTCTGTACGGCTTTGATACCGGTCTGGACGCGCAGACCATGCTGGAGCTGGCCTCCGGTCTTGTAGAATAAAAAGTGCTCCCATGCGGCGTAGAAAACCGTATGGGAGCATTTTTCTGTGTTTTGCGGAACAAAAACCGCCGGGAAATCTTTTCGTCACAAGGATGTATTTCCTCTCTGCCGCCTTCGGCACGGCTCGCGGTGCAGCCGTGATACAATAGGCATCCGCGGGGAAGGGGAACCGCCTGCGGCAAACCAAGACAAACGGAGGAACCGGTTACGAATACGGCAGCATTGACAGAAATACAGCAGAAAACAGGAGAAGGCAGACACGAGGGAACGAAAAAGGCCGCCTCTTCGATCGCGCTGCGGAGGATCGCGATGCGGGAGGGCGGCGAGGCGGCGCTGTGCGTCCTTGCATCGTGCGAAGCGCCCGAGCGGGAGGGCGACGGACTGACGAGCATGGGAGCAGGCGTGGTGCTGAGCAGCACGGCGGTGCGTCTCGGCGAGCACGGCACGGTGCATGAGCTGGCCGAGGGCGAGCTGTTTCGGTGGGCCTACGCGAGCGAATTCGACGCGCTGCGCTTCACGCATCCCATCGCGCTCAGCGCGGAGCGCTGCATGGTGCATCTGCGGCTGACCAACGCCCGGGTGGGCATGGAGCAGCTCGTGTTCTATACCGCGCTCGGCGGCGGCCTGGCGCGCGTGGACAGGCTGTGGCGCACCTTTGCCGGAAAGGAGGAAGCGTCGCTGGCGTTCGACACGGTCGCGGCCGCGCTGGCAGCAAAGTAGCGGGAGCAGGGGACAGACATGCGGTTCTGTCCCCTTTTTCCCTGCAAGAGCGGAAAATCGGGAATAAAAAAGCAAAAGTCCCTCCGAAATTTCGGAAGGACTCTGGAGCTTGCGGCCGGACTCGAACCGGCGACCTGCGCATTACGAATGCGCTGCTCTACCAACTGAGCCACGCAAGCAGTTATTGCCGCTGAAACGAGAGTTTTCTCGTTCACAGCTTTTTCAGTATAGCATGGTTTTGAAAATTCGTCAAGATTTTTTTGAAAATTTCTCTTGACTTTTCGCCACGGTTGGTTATAATGGTATAGTATCCTTGCTCACATCAAAGGGTGTGGGCCAAAAGTCCAAAAGGAGGTGCTAAGAATATGGCAAAGATTTCTGGCAAGTACGAGACGATCTTCATTGTCAACCCGTCTCTGGAAGAGGCAGCAGCTACCGCTGTTGTGGACAAGTTCAAGTCTCTCGTCGAGGCAAACGGCACGAACGTAGAGGTCGAGGATTGGGGCAAGCGTCGCCTGGCGTACCCGATCGAGGATCAGACGGAGGGTGTTTACACTCTGATCCGTTTTGAGTCCAAGCCCGAGTTCCCGGCTGAGCTGGACCGTATCTACAAGATCACGGACGGCGTTATGCGTTCTATCATCGTCAGCCTGGACGACTAAGGCGGTGAACTGAAAATGCTCAATAAGGCTATTCTGATGGGTCGTTTGACCCGTGATCCCGAACTTCGTCATACCCAGTCCAACATGGCTGTGTGCTCGTTCTCTCTCGCGATCGATCGCGGTCGCAAGGATCAGAACGGCGAACGCCAGACCGACTTCATCGACTGCGTCGCATGGGGCCGTCAGGCAGAGTTCGTTGCACAGTGGTTCACCAAGGGTTCCATGGCGATCGTAGTCGGCCGTATCCAGTCCCGCCGCTGGCAGGATCAGAACGGCAACAACCGCACCGCGATTGAAGTCAACTGCGATGAGGTTTCCTTCGGTGAGACCAAGAAGTCCCGCGACGCCTACAACGCAGGCGGTCAGGGCGGTTTTACCGGCGGCTATGATAATGGTTCGCAGATGCGGCCCGAGCCTGCCGCGTCGCAGGTTGCTCCGGCGTTCGATCTCCCGGCGGGAGATTCGGATTTTCAGGAGCTCGCTGACGATGACGGCGATGTCCCATTCTAATCTGAAGGAGGTTACGTGACAATGGAAGAAACCAAGAAGGAATTTACTCCCCGTCCGGAGCGTGCAGAGCGTCCGCAGCGCGGCCGTCGCCGTCGCAAGGTTTGCGCTTTCTGCGTAGATAAGGTTGCACACGTTGACTTTAAGGATGCCGGCAAGCTGAAGAAGTACATGTCCGAGCGCGGCAAGATCCTGCCCCGCCGCATGACCGGTACCTGCGCTGCTCATCAGCGTCAGCTGACTGAGGCAATCAAGCGTGCACGTCACATCGCTCTTCTGCCGTACACCGCAGAGTAAGCGATATCATTCGTTTTTAATTGTTTTAAGGATACGCAAGGCCCTGTTTTCCTCGGAAAGCAGGGCTTTTTTGCGCCCCGAAGCAAAGTGTTACACCTGCGTTACAATTGCACCCATACTATACACAAAAAGCACAACCTGTGGTATAATCATATAGCCGAAGAAAATACATCTTCGCCAATTTCCCTCGAAAGGAGCTACACACGATGACCTTCAAAAAGGTTCTTTCGTTTTTTCTGACCGGCGCGACCGCGCTGTCCATGACGACCGCGGCGCTCGCGGCGGACGACACCCCGATCATGCTGCCGGCGGATGTTGCGTCGCAGGACTGGTATGCGCCGGCGGTGCGCTATGTCATGGAATACGATCTGATGGATGTGGGCCGCCCGGACGACGGCACGACTGTATTTGAGCCGTCGCGCACGGTATCGCGGCAGGAGGTCGCGGACGCGATCTGCCGCGCCGCACGCTGCCTGAGCACAAAATTCGCCGGCGAGCCGAGCCAGAGCGGCATTTCCGGCATGGCGGATTACGCTGAAATCGGTCAGGATTACTACAACGCGATGGCGTTCTGCTATGAAAACGGCATCATGACCGGCTCGGACAAAAAGCTGAACCCCGGCGCCGCTATCACCCGGCAGGAGTTCGCAGCCGTCCTTCAGCGCACGATGAAGCTGTTTGCGGAGAACGGCCTTGCCGAAATTGTCCCCGGCGACGGCATGGCGGTCTATGAGTTCAGCGACAGCCGCAGCATCCAGAACTGGGCCATCTCGTCGGTTTCGTTCTGCATCAAGAACCACCTTATGCAGGGCGATGACAAAAACGCATTCAACCCGCTGGGAAATGTAAACCGGGCGCAGGTTGCGAAGGCGCTGAGCAATATTGCCGCCGCCGCAAGGAAATAACAGAAGATACAGAGGAAAGACGATCGTTTTACGACAGTTTCATCCGAGGCCATGCGCCTCGGATTTTTTTTCGCGCAAGACTAAAAAGTTTGCACATGTCATGACACGTGTGCTATAATAGCTGTAAAACGGCTATCGGCAGCACCGCATCATAAGAGCGGCGGTGCTTGACAGGGAAGGAGCATAAACGAATGAAAGCATATTTCGACAGCATCGAAAAGGAGGTTCCGGAAGCGTTGCGGGAGGTTTTTCTCGACCGGCACGACACGGCAGTCATCACCATTGACATGCACGACGGCCATCTGTCAACCGACCCGGACTGCCCGTGTCCGTCTCCGCGCGGACGCGAGATCATCGAGCCGCTGAATCATTTTATGGACGAGGCGCGCGCACTCGGCCTGCCGGTCATCCATGTGCGCTCGACGCTTCGCAGGGACGGCGCGGATGAAAAGCTGTTCCCGTCGGCGTGGCGCATGGTGTTTCCGGTTACGGTCGGCGAAATCCCCAACATCGCAGAGCACGCCCTCGAGGGCACGCGCTGGAACAGAATGTCCATCGACGTACACGACGAGGATTACATGGTGACGACGAAAAAGCGCCTGAGCGCGTTCTACCCCACCGACCTCGAGCTGCTGCTGCGCAATTTGGGCATCCGCCGCGTGGTGCTGACCGGCTGCATGACCGACTGCTGCGTCATCAATACCGCGTTCGACGCCGCGAACCGCGATTTCCGCGTGGTCGTGCCGCGCGATCTGACCCGCGGCTCCGAGCATCTGGAGGAGCCGGCGCTGCGCATGATCTCGCTGCATCTGGGACTGGTCGTGGATTCGGAGGCGCTGCTCGGCGAATGGCGCTCGCAGAAGGAATGAAAAGGTGAAATAAGCTATGAAAATCGGAAGAACGGAAAAATGCTGGCTGGCGGCGGTGTTCTTTTTCTGGGTATTTTATAATTTCCCGGGATTTCCGGCCTACGGCAATGAAACGGCCTGCATCGTGCACGGCCTGATCAGCTTTATCGGCACGGTGCTCTCCGTGTACATCGGCTGCAAGCTGACCGAAAAGGAATATCCTCTGATCGAGGACGAGGAACAGAAAGAGACGGCGCAGGAGGATACGCATCCCGCGGCTGAAACCGAACGGAACAGATAAAGGATAACAGAGAAATGACAACACAGGGTTTACTTTCGGGCAGAACAGTATGGATCGTTTTTGCGGCATACTTTCTGTTTTTGATCGCTATCGCACGCTACACGACATGGAAGGAAAAGCGCGACGCAGGCAGGGTCGATTTACAGGGCGGCCGGTTCAAGTGGCCGGTCATGGTCATGACCTATATCGCCTCGTGCATGAGCGTCTGGGTATTTTTCGCAGGCCCGGGCGCGTATTACCGCTACGGACTGGGCTACTTCTTCTCGGAAATGTGCATCTACTCCATGTTCCCGATCATCTGCTATTTCACGATGACCAAGGTATGGCTGGTCAACCAGCAGAAGCACTTCACCACACCGGCGGATTTCTTCTACTGCCGCTACAGGTCCAAGGCGCTGACCGTCATCATCGACCTCGTCTACATCGTCTGTGCCGTGCCGTTCATCTCGGCGGTTCTGGTGGCGGGCGGCCGCGCGGCTGAGGTCGCGACCGGCGGCGCGGTGTCCTCGCAGACCTTCACGCTCATCTGCGGCATCATCATGACCGTATTCGTCATGCTCGGCGGCGTAAAATCCACCGCGCTGGCGGATGCCGTACAGGGCTGGTTTTTCATTCTGGCGCTGTGGGCGATCATTTTCGTCACGCTCAAGGTCGTGTTCAACGGCTCGCTCATCGAAGCCTTCCAGACCGTCCGCGTGCAGACGCCGGACTGGTTCTCCTATCCGGGTCCGATCGGCGTGTGCACCTATCCGTCGCGCGTCAGCTATCCGCTCGCGTGCGCGTTCGGCTACACGCTGCTGCTGCCGCAGGTCTTTGTGCGCTCGGGCTATTACAGCGCGGGCCTGAAGGACCAGCGTCAGATGGCATTCCTCGCGCCTTTCCTCCAGATCATCGTCTGGGGCGGAACGATGCTCATCGGTCTGGTCGCGCTCGCAGCCATGCCGGACCTGACCAGCTCGGAGACCGAACTGGTCATCCCGTATATGTGCAACATCATCGCGGGCACGCACGGCGTACTGGCGCAGATCTTGATGATCGTATTCCTCATCGGCGTGCTGGCGGTCGGCCTGTCCACCGCGAACGCGTTGCTGATGGTCATGTCGTCCATCATCTACAAGGACCTGCTGGTCGGCATCGGTCACTGCAAATTCAAGGCGTCCGAGACCTCGGTCGTCCGCGTGGTCATTCTGCTGTTCGGCGCGGTGACGGTCGGCGTTTCGCTCATGCACTGGGAATACGTCTACAATCTGATGATCTTCGCGGATTCTCTGGTCGAGTCGCTGTTCCCGGCGCTGGTATTCGGCATCTACTGCAAGTGGGCGACCCGCAAGGCGGCCATCGTTTCCATCTCGACCGGTGCGATCGTTATCTGTCTGACGTTCTTCGTCTGGGACCTCGGCTATGTGTGGTACGGCACCATCGGCCTCGCGACCGCGCTCGTGCTGATGTATGTCGTCTCGAAGCTGACCAGGGACGACCCGAAGGACAGCGACGACTTCTATGAGGCGCTGGACTCCGGTCACAGACGCTTTATGCGCATCAAGGCAAAGATCAGGTAACGGCAGGGAGGGCGAAAGCCAATGATTCGATTTACGCTCAACGGAATACAGATCGAAGTGCAGGACGACGAAGACCGCACGCTGCTGGAGTTCCTTCGAAACGTCAGGTGCATGAAGGGCACGAAGGAGGCCTGCGGCACGGGTCACTGCGGCGCGTGCAGCGTCCTTGTGGACGGCAGGCTGACGCGCTCGTGCGTAACGCTCGTGCGCCGTCTGGACGGCAGAGCAGTCGAAACCATCGAAAATGCGCCGAACGATGCCATGCTGCCGATCATTCAGCGCTCGTTCCTCGATGTCGGCGCGGTGCAGTGCGGCTTCTGCACGCCGGGCATGGTCATGGCGACCAAGGCGCTGCTGCTGCACAATGCAGCACCGGACGAGCGGGAGATCTATGAAGGACTGAAGAACAACTACTGTCGCTGCACCGGCTATGTCAAGATCATCGAGGCGGTCAAGCTGGCGGCAGCACGCCTGCGCGGCGAAACGCCGGACATCGACAGCTTCCGCACGCACGAAAGCACGGTCATCGTGGTCGGTGAAAACCAGACCGTACCGCCCATCACCGGCTCCGCGGTCGGCAAGTCGGTCTGGGATGTGGACGGCATGGACAAGACCGGCGGCAGGCTCAAATTCTGCGACGACTACACCGCCGGGGACATCGGTGCGGACACCCTGCTGCACGGTGCGTTCGTCTGGGCGCCGGTGCCGCACGCGAAGATCAACGCAGTGGATTACGCCGTCGCCGGGCAGGCGGAGGGCGTTGTCCGCATCGTCACCGCCGCCGATGTGCCCGGCATGAACAAAATGGGCACGTGGACGCCTGAGCAGCCGGTGTTCTGCACGGACGAGGTGAACTTCCTCGGCGACCATCTGGCGCTTGTCGTGGCGGATACCGTGGAGCACGCGAGAGCGGCCGCGAAGCTGGTCAGGATCGACTATGAGGAGCTGCCCGGCATCTACACGATGGCGGACGGCTACCGAAAAAACAGCTTTATCGTGCACACCGGCCGCAAGAGCGGCGATGTGGAGCAGGCCAAGCAGCGGCCGGACATCGTAAAGATAAACGTTTCCAAGGAGATCGAGCCGCAGGAGCACGCCTGCATGGAGCCGGTCTCCGCCATCGGCATGGTGCAGGACGGAAAAACGACCGTCTATGCCTGCACGCAGGCGCCGTTCGAGATCCGCAGTATGCTGGCGAAGATTCTGGACAAGCCCGAGGAGGATATTCGTGTCATCGTGACGCCGCTCGGCGGCGGCTTCGGCAAAAAGTGTGATGCGTTCCTCGAGGCGCCGGCGGCGGTCGCGGCGCAGGCCTGCGGTCAGCCGGTCAAGATCACGCTGACGCGCAGGGAGGATCTGCTCCTCACCACCAAGCGGCACGGCTACCATACGGACTACGAGATCGGCTTTACGCCGGACGGCAGATTTCAGTATCTGGACTGCCGGATGTTCTCGGACGGCGGCCCGTATGAGTGCGAGAGCTACGGCACGCTGATGACCGGCGCGCTGATGAGCGGCGGCCCGTATATTATTCCCAATGTCCGCGTCGAGGGCTCAGCCATCCGCAACAACAATTTACAGGGCGGCGCGTTCCGCGGCTACGGCATCAATCAGGCGGCGATTTCGATCGAGACCGCGATGGACATGATGGCGGAAAAGCTGGGCATCGACCCGTTCGAGCTGCGCCGCCGCAACGCTGTCTATCCGGGCGCGACGTCGGTCGGCGGCGAGGTGCTCAAATACAGCATGGGCATGATGGATACCATCAACCAGTGCGAAAAGAGCCTGAAAAAGGCGCTCAAGGAGTACGAGGGTCAGTATCCGAAGGGCAGTAAGGTGCTCGGCTGGGGCATGGCCTCGGGCTTCAAGAACGTCGGCGTCGGCAAGGGCATCTTCACCGATGACGGCGCGTGCAGACTGATTTTACAGGGCGACGGCCGCCTGCACATGATCGTATCCGGCACGGATATGGGACAGGGCTTCCGTACCGCCATGACGCAGGTCGCGGCGGAAACGCTGGATATGGACATCTGCGACATCTATATCACGAACGGCGATACCGAGCTGACGATACCGACCGGCGAGTCGGTCTCCGAGCGTCAGACGCTGTGCGGCGGCCGCGCGGTGTACGAGGCGTGCGTCAAGCTCAGACAGGATTTAGACAGCCGTCCGTGGCAGCCGGGCGAGGAACGCCGCGCCGAGTATTATTATGCGTGCGACCCGTGCTTTGCCATCGGTGACTTTGAGGGCGCGAAAAAGCGCGGCGCGAAGTACCGCAACTTCCCGGCATATGCGTATGCGACGCAGGCCGCTATTGTCGAGGTGGACAGGGAGACCGGCGAGGTGCGCCTGCTCAAGGTTATCGCGGCGCATGATGTCGGCCGCGCCATCAATCCGCATATCATCGAGGGTCAGATGCACGGCTCCTGCTCGATGGGGCAGGGATATGCGCTGACCGAGGGATACCCGACGGAAAACGGCTATCCGGTCAAGACACTGTACCGTCAGCTGGGTCTGCCGCGCGCCGAGGATACGCCGGACTACGAGATCATTCTGATCGAGGACCCCGAACCGCAGGGTCCGTTCGGCGCGAAGGGCATTTCCGAGGTAGCGACCGTGCCGGTGACGCCGGCGATCCTGAACGCCGTGTCGCGTGCCATCGGCGTGCGCATCAATAAGGTTCCGGCGTCTCCGGAGGTGGTTCTCGAGGCGATCCGCACCGGAAAATGCGACGTGCCGACCATGGAGCAGCAGGTCAAAGAGCTGGAAAAATGATAAAAGCAGAGCGCTCCCTGTCGGGAGCGCTCTCAGTCTGTCGAAAAAGTCCTTTTCGCGACAGCTTATTTATGAAAAACATATTCCTTCCGGAACGTTCGCGGCGACATGCCGACCGCCTTGGAAAACTGCGCGTTGAAATGGCTCGGATTGTCGTATCCGACCTGTGCGGCGATGCGCGTCACCGGCAGCTCGGTCGTGATGAGCAGCGTCTGCGCCTCGCCGATGCGCCGCCGCAGGACATACTGAAGCGGCGAATAGCCGGTCACATCCTTGCAGACATGCGCGAGGTAGTACGGACTGACGTGCAGCGCGTCCGCCATGCTCTGAAGCGAGAAATCCTCGGCAAAATGCCGGTCGATGTAGTCCTTGATGCGCTGCGCGAATACGTTTTCTCCGCGGCTGCCGTCCTGCGCGGCGGCTGCGAGGAACTGCTGCACGAGCGTCAGCAGCGCCATCAGCAGATGATGCGCGCCGTCGTCGTTGCCTGCGGTCAGCTCGCTGTACAGCACATCATACAGCCTTTCGAGACGGACGGTCTGCGCCTCGGTCAGCGGGCAGACAGGCGAGGCATCGTCCGGGATGAGCGCGTTTTCGCGCAGTCCGGGCACGCTCAGACCGCCGAGCGCCAGACTGAACGAGGCAACCGGCCGGTCGGGGCCGGATGGCTCATCGTGCACCACGCGGCTGTTATAGATGAACAGGTCGCCCCGGCGCGCGTCATACGGCATGCCGCCGACGAAATAACGGCTCTCGCCGCCGCGCACGAGCACGATCTCCACCAGATCGTCATGCGCGTGCATGACGCGCGGATGCGCGGACGCCTCTGCATCCGTCCTGCTGACGGAAAACAGGCGCGGCGGCCGGGTCAGCCCGAACGGCGGCTCATATTCCTTTTTGACAAAACACTGTATCAATTTTTTCGCCCTTTCCGCCTGAATATAGTATCATCGTAGCATAATCAGCCGTATATCGCAAGAGAAACGCGCCTCGGAGTCCGACGGAGCTTCCAGACCTTCCCTGAATGAATGCACAAAAGAAATGACGTAAAACTGTGCAGAACAACGAGATGCTGTGGGAGTTTTTTATAATTCGCGCAAAATCCCCTTGCATTGACAGGCAAATATCGTATAATTTAGATAGAGGCTTCGGCAGATGGCGAAAGCGCGCCTGCCGGAGCAAATATCTGGAGAGGTGATAGACATGGATTTCATGGCTGAATACAAGCACTGGCTGGAGAGCGGCGCACTGAGCGCAGAGGAGCACGCAGAGCTGCAGTCGGTTGCAGACGATAAAGAAGAGATCGAGAGCCGTTTTTATGCGCCGCTGTCGTTCGGCACGGCAGGCCTGCGCGGCGTTCTGGGCGTCGGCCTCAACCGCATGAACCGCTTTACCGTCGGTCAGGCGGCGCAGGGCCTTGCGAAGCTGATCGTATCGAACGGTCAGGAGGCGATGGACCGCGGTGTTGCGATCGCATACGACTCCCGTCACTTCTCGCCCGAGTTCGCAAAGCAGTCCGCGTGCATCCTCGCCGCGAACGGCATCAAGGCGCTGATCTTCGACGAGCTGCGCCCGACCCCGGAGCTGTCCTTTGCAGTCCGTCACTACGGCTGCATCGCGGGCATCAACATCACCGCATCCCACAACCCGAAGGAATACAACGGCTACAAGGTCTACTGGGAGGACGGCGCACAGCTGCCCCCGGCCGAGGCGGACGTAGTCGCAAAGGAAATGGCGGCGACCGACATCTTCACCGGCGTTAAGACCACGGATTTCGACGAAGCGGTCAAGAGCGGCATGATCCGCATTCTGGACAAACAGACCGACGAGGCGTACCTCAGCGAGGTCATCAAGGTCGCGGTCAATCCGGACTGCGTTAAGCAGGTCGCAGACGACTTCAAGCTGGTCTACACGCCGTTCCACGGCGCCGGCTACCGTCTGGTGCCCGAGATCCTGCGCCGTCTGGGCTACAAGCACATTATCTGCGAGCCCGAGCAGATGAAGATCGACGGCGATTTCCCGACCGTCAAGAACCCGAACCCGGAGTACAAGGAAGGCTTCTATCTGGCCATTGATCTGGCAAAGAAGAACGACGTTGATCTCATCATCGGCACCGACCCGGATGCGGACCGCACCGGCATCGTCCTCAAGGACAAGTCCGGCGAGTACGTCACCCTGTCGGGCAATCAGGTCGGCGTGCTGCTCACCGATTACATCATCACCGCGAAGAAGCTGACGAACACCATGCCGGCGCATCCGGCGGTGCTCAAGAGCATCGTCACCACCGAGATGGCGCGCGCGGCGGCGGAGAAGAACGGCGTTGCGTGCTTCGACACCTTCACTGGCTTCAAGTTCCTCGCAGAGAAGATCAAGCAGTTCGAGAAGGACGGCTCGCATGAGTACATCTTTGCGTTCGAGGAGTCCTACGGCTACCTGTGCGGCGACTATGCGCGCGACAAGGACGCAGTCACAGCCTCCATGCTGATCGCGGAGATGGCGGCTTATTACCGCACGCAGGGCAAGACGCTGTACGACGCAATGGAAGAGATGTACGAAAAGTACGGCTACTACTGCGAACAGACCATTTCCATCGTCATGCCGGGCGTTTCCGGTCTCCAGCGCATGAAGGAGCTCATGCAGGAGCTGCGCGACAAGCCGCTGACCGCTGTCGGCCCGGACAAGGTCGACTTCACCCGCGACTACATGCCGGGCACCCGTACCTGCATGGCAGACGGCAGAGTCGAGCAGATGGAGCTCAAGGGTCAGAACGTCATGTACTACGAGCTCGAGGGCGGCACGACCTTTATCATCCGTCCGTCCGGCACCGAGCCCAAGGTCAAGGTATATATCATGGCCAAGGGCGCGAACAAGGCCGAGGCTGAGGCGAAGGTAGACGTTCTGGCGGCTGCCGCAAAGGAAATCGTCAAGTAACCCGCGAAAACAACCAGATACACAAAGAGCGGCCCGGTGCAGGGGAAAAATCCTTTTGCACCGGGCCGCGGAATTTGCTGTGCAAATTCTTGCCCGCTTCCGCGTGCGGGACGCGGAGATAGCGGTCGATTACTCTGTAATTATCTCATCCTCGCGGAGGATGACGCGGATGCCCCAGGGCGGAACGCTGTCCGGCCAGCACTCGCCCTCGAGCATGACGAAGGCGGCGTCGTACTTCGGGCGCTTTTTCGGGTACAGGCCGAGACCGTCCGTAAAATAAATGAGACCGCGCAGCGAGTGGAACGCGCCCTCAGCGACAAGCTGGTCGACGTGCTCGAAAACCGGGCGGAAATCGGTCGCAGACTGGCCGATAAGCTCGAAATGCGACATGTAGTCGGCAAATTCCTTCGCGTCGTGAATAACCTTGTCCGAGCGCAGCTTGTCGTCGCATTGCAGGATGCGCAGGTTGATGCGGCGGAAAAAGCTCGTGTTCTGCTGGAGCAGCTCGCAGGTCCTTTCGAGAAAGGCGCGGACGAGCTCGCCCGAGGTGGACATGGAGGTGTCGATGGCGATGACGAAATCCTCGATTTTGCGCGTCTCGCGCGTTTCCAGCGGCTCGATCAGCGGCATATTGCCGTAGCGGCGCAGACCGTAGGCGTAGTAGCCGTAGTCGAACGAGTCTGCGTCGATGGCGGTCTCCTCGCGCAGGGCGGAAAACCGCCGCAGAAAGGCGCGGTAGTCGGTCGTGCGGCGCGCGGAGACGGCAAGCTGCTCGCGCACGGCCTCGCCGCCGGTCGCTTCGCTGGCGAAAACCGTATCCATGGCGGTCTGGGTGCGCTGCGCCTGCTGCTGCCAGCGGCGGTCCTGATCGTCATCATCCTCGGGCCAGAGCGTGTGCTCATCGACCGCGAAAACGCGTGTGAGCGTCGCGCAGTCGTATGAATTCATGCGCTCGCGGCGGAAATGGCGGTAGACCGCCTCAGCTGTCAGCACGGGCATATGCTCGTGCAGCGAGCGGTAAAGGCTGCGCCGCCGCACCGAGGTCTTGTCCGGCGCGAGGCAGCGGTAATCCAGACTGTCGAGCAGGCTTTCGACCGCAATGTCGCACGCGAGCGACCAGAGATCGCGGTCGCGGCCGCGCATTTTCGCCGGATGGCGCAGCAGACAGTGAAAGACCGTGTGCAGATAGGCGCGGTTGACGCTCGTGCGGCTGCGCTCGAAGCGCTGCGCAAGCCACGCGCCGCTGAAATACAGCGCCTTTGCATCGGTCGCGAGCGAGCTCGTCTCGAAGCCGTCCTGCACCGGCAGCGCCGCGAGTGCGCCGTCGAGAAACGGCAGGTTCATATAAAGCTCGCTGCGGGCGGAAAACAGGATTTCGCGCCCGATATTGGCCCATCGTTCGGACTGCATGGCCGAGCCTCCTTACAGATCGAATGTTTTTGCGCGTCCGCGCGGCTTTGACGGGCCGGCGGCGGCGAGCAGCACGGAGAGCGCAGCGGTCTGCCCGGCCTCGCGCGCGGCGGTGCAGGCGGCGTCTATGCCGGCATCCGACAGCACGGAAAGCGACAGCAGCACGTGGAGCGAAACGCTGTCGCCCTGTTTTGCGAGCGCACAGGCGAGCGGGCCGCCGTGCTCGCGCAGAACGGCGAGATAGTCCGCGCGTGCGCTGTCCGACAGAGCAAAGGGCGCGGCGAGCCGCCGCACCGCGACCCGGGCGGCGATAGCGAAATCATGCCGCTCGGCAAGCTCGGAAAGCGCCCGGTCGTACTGCCGGAAGTTCAGCGCCGCGCCGTCAAAGCACTGGCGGTAGCTGTACCCGGCGCCGTGGATACGGCGCTGAAAGATGTGCGCCGGGCTGAGATCCTCGAGCTCTTCGGTGTAGGCCGGGAACAGCAGCGGCGTGCACGTGTCGCCGTGCAGAAAGCGCACATCCAGCTCACTCGCGGTCTCGCCGAGTATCTTCGGCAGGCAGGTCGCGCCGCCGGGCGGCGCGAGCAGGCGGATGCGGTGCAGACTGAGGCAGTTCATCAGCGAGCCGCCGTCAAACGCGGAAACACTGTCCGTCATGGTCAGCTCCTCGAGCGAGCGGCAGTTGTAGAACGCATAACTGCCGACGGTTCTGGCGTGCTTCGGCAGCGTCACTGCGCGGATGCTGTCCGCTTCGTGCACGGGGAGCGGGCCGCCGCAGGTCACGCGCACGGAAAACGTGTCCCGGCCGGAGAGGTCGGGGGCGCGGCCGCTCAGGACATACCTGCCGAGCGCGGTGACGGGCGCGCCGTCGATCTCGTCGGGCAGCAGCACGACCGGGTCGCGTGTCTCGCACCGCAGGATGCACACCCCCTCCGCCTGCGTCTCGCAGGTGAGGATAAGTTCGTTTTCGCCGTCGATGCAGCGCATGGCTACCGCTCCTTTGCCTTTTTCTCGTGTAAATTATAGCACGTGCGCCGGACAACGGCAAGGCGGCACTTGTGCGGCCGGGGGAGGCGTGGTATAGTAGGGAATAGACAGAAACAAAGCCGAGGTGCTTTTCATGAATATCAAACGAGCAAAACAGGAGATCAAGAACGCGCTGCGCGCCTATCTGGCGAAGGACGAGTTCGGCGCGTGGCGCATTCCGCCCATCCGGCAGCGGCCGGTGCTGCTCATCGGCCCTCCGGGCATCGGCAAGACCCAGATCATGCAGCAGATCGCGGAGGAGACCGGCGTGGGACTGGTTTCCTATACGCTGACCCACCACACGCGCCAGTCCGCGCTCGGACTGCCGTTTATCGAAAAGGTGCGGCTCGGCGGCGAGGAGCGCACGGTGACGAGCTACACGATGAGCGAGATCATCGCATCGGTCTACCGCGAGATCGAGCGCACGGGCGTTTCCGAGGGCATCCTGTTCCTCGACGAGATCAACTGCATCTCGGAGACGCTGACGCCGATGATGCTCCAGTTTTTGCAGTGCAAAACGTTCGGCAATCAGCAGCTCCCGGCAGGATGGATGGTCGTGGCGGCCGGAAATCCGCCCGAGTACAATAAATCCGTGCGCGAATTTGACGTTGTGACGCTCGACCGCGTGAAAAAGATCGACATCGAGGAGGACTTCGGCGTCTGGAAGGAATACGCCGGAAAACGCGGCATTCACGGCGCGATCCTGTCCTATCTGGAGATCCGGCGCGACAATTTCTACCGCGTCGAGGCGACGGCGGACGGTTTGCAGTTTGTCACCGCACGCGGCTGGGAGGATCTGTCCGAGCTGATGCAGACCTATGAAACGCTCGGTCTCCCGGTCGACCGGCAGGTCGTCGAGCAGTATCTCCAGCTGCCGCAGATCGCGTCGGATTTCGCGAACTATTTGCAGCTTTACGAAAAGTACCGTCAGGTCTACCGCGTCGACGAGATCGTTTCGGGCACATGGGAGAAGGTGCGCGCCTCCGAGCTGCGCGACGCGCCGTTTGACGAAAAGCTCGGCGTGCTCGGCCTGCTGCTCTCGCGTCTTGCGGACACGGCGCGCGCGGCTTACCGGCAGGATGCGCTGACCGACGCGCTGCACGGCGACCTGCTGTGCGTCCGCGAAGGGGAAAAGACGCTCGGCACGCTGCTCGACGAGAAACGCGAGGAGCTGATGCGCCGCCGCAGCGGCTCGACCGACCGGGACGCGCTGTTCGTCGCAGCGCGCGAGGCGGAGCTGTTGGATACCTGGCAGCAGACGCTCGCGCTCGAAAAAACGCCGCGCGGTCAGGCGTTCGACCGGCTCAAGACGCTGTTCGGCGGCGAGGTCGAGGCGCGCGCACAGGCGGCCGACCGCGCAGACGAGGGGCTGACGAACGCCTTCGCCTTTCTCGATGCGGCCATTCCGGATTCGCAGGAGCTCGTGCTGTTCGCCACCGAGCTGACCGCGAACTGGTTCACGTCGTGGTTCATCCAGAATTTCGGCTGCGACGCCTACTTTGCGCACAACAAAAAGCTGCTGTTCGACGACACGCGCGCGCAGCTTTTACAGGATATTGATGCGGCAAAGCAGGAAAAGGACAACTGAAAAATTCGAAAAACCCTGCCGAAACGCGAAAAACGCGGATCCTCGGCAGGGTTTTGCTGCTGGTCAAAAGATTGACCACCCGAAACGCTTGACAAAACGCAGAAAAATTCCTATTCTAAGGCTTGCTTCATGGGGATGAAGTCTTGGGCAACACCGCACAATGAAAGCTACGGCGCTTTGCGGAAATTCTGTACCCTGCATTCGTTGCGATTTCACGGTAATACGTCAAGTATTACCGCAAAACCGCGCCTTGTCAGTACGCAGAATTTACTCGCAAATCGCTCTTGTTCAATTATACGGTATTGCCCTTGAGACAATGAGGACGCTCCGGTATCTGCCGACGGGGCGTCCTCACACAAAACAGGAGGTAACGTTATGTTCGATCATCAGATCAGCCGTTTTGAAAAGCGCATAGCCGACCTGCCCGATCAGCCGACGCTCGCGCCCGACGCGCTCAAGGCGTGGTTCGACAGCGCGCCCGAGCAGCTGCGGCAGGCGCTCAACCGGGTCTGCGCGGACGGAAAAACGCTCGAGGAGCGCATGGAGTCGCTCGTGATCGGCGCCTACGGCGGCACGGTGACGCGCGAAATGCTCGCGCAGGAGCTTCAGCAGGAGATCGCCGGCAAGGCTGAGCAGAGCGCGGTGCAGGCGTCGCTGAGCGCGCTGTCCGGCTCGTTCACGGACAGCATGCAGAGCACGGTGGAGGCGATGAACGCCGCGGACGCCGAGACGAATGCGCGCGTGGATCAGCTTTTTGTGTTCGGCACCTACGAGGGCGACGGCGAGACCAGTCAGTTCATCTCGCTCGGCTTTACGCCGCGCGCCGTGCTCATCTGCCGCACGGACGGCGCGTTTTCGCAGGCGAATTTGATCTACGGCGGCCTTGCGACGGCGGCATCGCCCGCAAAGACTGTCGAGATCACGGAGAACGGCTTCAACGTGCTGAGCTCGTCCTCGCTCTACAACGGCAATAACCCGATGTATACGTTCAAATATATCGCGCTGCGGTAAAAATGCACAGAAAAGAATGCGGAAATCGTACGCTCTTTTACGTTCGGATTTTCGGGAAACCGCTTGACAGAAGAAGAGGCTTGTGTTATGCTATTAAAAGCCGCATTGTGCATAGGCTTTTGTTAAGTGTGCGTCTTTCCGACGCTCCGCCGTGCCAAGCGTGACTCTACAACGAAAGAGAGGGAAAATCATAATGTATGCCATTCTGAAAACTGGCGGCAAGCAGTACAAGGTATCTGAGGGCGACGTGATCTACGTCGAGAAGCTCGGCGTGGAGGACGGTGCAACCGTTACTTTTGACGAGGTTCTGGCAGTAGGCGAGGGCGACAAGCTCACCGTCGGCGCTCCTTACGTTTCTGGCGCAGCCGTAACCGGCACGGTCGAGAAGACCGGCAAGGGCAAGAAGATCAACATCTTCAAGATGAAGCCCAAGAAGGGTTACCGCCGTCGTCAGGGCCATCGTCAGCCGTACACCAAGGTAACCATCGCGTCCATCAAGGCGTAAGGCCGTGACGAAGGTCACTTTTTCGCTGCAAGGGGACAGGATCCTCTCGGTGGACATCCTCGGCCACGCAGGCTATGCGGAGGAAGGGGAGGACATCGTTTGTGCGGCGATCTCCAGTGCGGTGATGCTGACGCATGCTCTGTTGTACGACGTACAGCACATCCCCGTTGACACGCTCATCGAGGACGAGGGCGCACACATCCGCTTTACCCTGCCGAAAGACACGGTGGAGCGTGGTCAGGACGCACTTCAGGCACTAAAGCTGCATTTTTCCGAGCTGGAACAAAATTATTCCGATTTCTTAAACGTAATGGAGGTGCACACAGATGCTGAAGATTAGCTTACAGTTTTTCGCGCATAAAAAGGGCGCAGGTTCTACCAAGAACGGCCGTGACTCCGAGTCCAAGCGACTGGGCGTTAAGCGCGCAGACGGTCAGACCGTACCGGCAGGCAACATCCTCGTTCGCCAGCGCGGCACGAAGATCCATCCGGGCGTAAACGTTGGCCGTGGTTCGGACGACACCCTGTTCGCAAAGGTTGAGGGCGTTGTTCGCTTCGAGCGCCTGGGTAAGGACCGCAAGCAGGTTTCCGTTTACCCGCAGTAAACCGAACAAGACACAAATCCCAGACAGGCGTCTGGGATTTTGTTTTAATGATCATAATACTGTTGCATACTGCCACTTGAAAGGAGGACAACACTGTGTTTATTGATATTGCAAAGATCAAGATCGTTTCCGGCAAGGGCGGCGACGGCAAGGTCGGCTTCCACCGCGAAAAGTATGTCGCGGCGGGCGGACCGGACGGCGGCGACGGCGGCCGCGGCGGCTCGGTCATCTTCAAGGTGGATGACAATCTGTCGACGCTCCTGGACTTCCGCTACAAGAAAAAGTATGTCGCGGCGCCCGGCGAGCCGGGCGGCGGCAAGCGCTGCAAGGGCAAGGACGGCGCGGACCTCGTCATCCGCGTGCCGCGCGGCACGATCATCCGCGACCAGAAAACCGGACAGGTCATGAAGGATATGTCGGATAACGAGCCGTATGTCGCGGCAAAGGGCGGCAACGGCGGATGGGGCAACACGCATTTCGCGACCCCGACCCGTCAGGCGCCGCGCTTTGCGAAGCCGGGTCTGCCGGGCGTCGAGCGCGACATCGTGCTCGAGCTCAAGCTGCTCGCAGACGTCGGTCTGGTCGGCTTCCCGAACGTCGGCAAGTCCACGCTGCTGAGCATGGCATCGGCAGCCCGTCCGAAGATCGCGAATTACCACTTCACGACCCTCGTGCCCAATCTGGGCGTGGTCTCCGTGGGCGAGGAGCAGAACTTCGTCATGGCGGACATCCCGGGCATCATCGAGGGCGCGAGCGAGGGCGCCGGCCTCGGTCATGACTTCCTGCGCCATATCGACCGCTGCCGTCTGCTGCTGCATCTGGTCGATGCGGCGGGCAGCGAGGGCCGCGATCCGATCGACGACATCGAGAAGATCAATGCCGAACTGGCCGGTTACAGCGAGTTTCTCGCGGCGCGTCCGCAGATCATCGTGGCGAACAAGACCGACCTGCTGGGCGAGGACCGCGAGCCGGTCGAAAAGCTGAGAAAGTATGCCGAGGAGCACGGCTTCCTGTTCGCGGAGCTGTCCGCGGCGACCAATCAGGGCGTCCGGGAGCTGATGAATCTCACCTGGCACGAGCTGCAGCAGCTGCCGCCGGTATTCGTGTACGAGCCGGAGTTCGTCGAGACCGAGGCGGCTCCCGTCACCGAGAACGACTGGACCATCGAGCGCGACGGCGACGCCTACGTCGTTACCGGCGCATGGGTGGACAAGGTCATGGGCTCGGTCAACCTCGACGACTACGAGTCCCGTCAGTATATGGACCGCATGCTCCAGACCGCAGGCATCTATGCGAAGCTCGAGGAAATGGGCATCGAGGAAAATGCGCCGGTCATCATCGGCGAGCTCGAATTCGAGTACGTTTACTAAGACTGATATTAGGGCAACACCGCGCCTCGTCAGTACGCAAAATTTACTCGCAAATCGCTCTTGTTCAATTATGCGGTACTACCTTGGAAAAACCGTCGGAGAAATCGTTCTCCGACGGTTTACTTTTTTTCATGTGAAGTTAATTTGTGCAATCCGACGGGAAGGAAAACTTGACATTCATGCAGAGAAATGTTAAACTTAATCCCATAAAACCATAAAGCGACAAACGAAGCTGGCAGGAAAAAGTCCACAAGACTTGCCGAAGGAGCGAAACTCTCAGGTGTCCGGTGTACCCGGATGAGGACTGTCAGCGGATGTGGCTCTGGAGAACGTCCCGGATGTAAGGGGACTGCCGAAGGTGCAACGCGCGCGGGGGTAAGAGTAGCCGCGCCCAATCTCTCAGGCAAAAGGACAGAGTATGGATCGATAAAATGCACAGGAGGTCAGCGTTCCATCAGCGCGTGAAATCCTGTTCTGCTGTCGTTCTTTTGAGCCGAAATCCATTTTACCCATGGGTTTCGGTTTTTTGTTTGCCGCAGACAAAAAAAGGGGAATGTAAAAAATGACAATGGAAGTATTGGCAGACTGGGTAAGCAGGATCAGCAACGTCGTCTGGAACGGCCTGCTGCTGTATCTCCTCGTAGGTACCGGCATCGTGTTTACCATCCGCACACGCTTCGTTCAGGTCCGCAAGTTCGGCGCAGGCTGGAAGCACCTGTTCGGTCACTTCTCGCTCAACGGTGAAAAGGCCGGCAAGGACGGCATGAGCCCGTTCCAGGCGCTGACCACCGCGATCGCGGCGCAGGTCGGCACCGGCAATATCGCGGGCGCGGCTACCGCGCTGTATTCCGGCGGCCCGGGCGCGATCTTCTGGATGTGGCTGTCTGCGTTCTTCGGCATGTCCACCATCTACGGTGAGGCCGTGCTCGCGCAGAAGTACAAGACCACCGACGACAAGGGTCACGTTACCGGCGGCCCGATCTATTACATCCGTGCACGCTTCCAGGGCGGCTTCGGCAAGTTCCTTGCCGGCTTCTTCTCGGTCGCTATCATTTTCGCCCTCGGCTTCACCGGCAACATGGTACAGGCAAACTCGATCAGCGTTGCCTTCAAGACCGCGTTCGGCGCACCGCAGATCGTTGTCGGCATCGTCTGCGCGATCATCGCGGCGTTCATCTTCCTCGGCGGCGTCGGCCGTATCGCTTCCGTTACCGAGAAGGTCGTCCCGATCATGGCGCTGTTCTACATGGCAGGCTGCTTGGTCATCCTGTGCTTCAACCATGCGGCAATCATCCCGGCGTTCAAGTCCATCTTTGTTGCGGCGTTTGATCCGCAGTCGATCCTCGGCGGCGCAGCCGGCATCACGGTACGCGAGGCGATGCGCTACGGCGTTGCACGCGGCCTGTTCTCCAACGAGGCCGGCATGGGCTCCACGCCGCACGCACACGCGCTGGCCAAGGTAAAGCGTCCGCAGGATCAGGGCGAGATCGCCATCGTTTCCGTATTCATCGACACCTTTGTTGTACTGACGCTGACCGCGATGGTCATCCTGACCTCCGGCATGCTCAATCCGGGCGCTCCGGACGGCCTGCAGGGCACCGAGCTCGCACAGGCTGCCTTCTCCGCCTCCCTCGGCACGCTCGGCGGCGCATTTGTTGCGATCTGCATGCTGTTCTTCGCGTTTTCCACCATTATCGGCTGGTATTTCTTTGGTGAGCAGAACGTAAAGGCGCTGTTCGGCCACAAGGCGGTCAAGGCTTACGCCGCGATCGTTGTTGTCTGCATCGTCATCGGCTCCGCGCTGCACGTTGATCTGGTCTGGAACCTGTCCGACCTGTTCAACGGCCTGATGGTATTCCCGAACCTGATCGCGCTCCTCGCGCTGTCCGGTCTGGTCGCAAAGGCTGCGCACGACAAGGACATCATGAAGTAAAAGCACCATATAAAGCTGAAATCCCCTCCTGCGAGCGCATCGCAGGAGGGGATTTGACTTGTCTGCGAAACTTTGTTTCGCCGACAGGTTGTGTTCTGACTGCGCAGAACACGAGTCGTCCGAAAGTTCCCATGCGGAAACTTTCTACCTTTTAAAGTGAAAAAAACGAGGCACATGTTCCCGTTTTTTTTTGCGTTTGCTGTGCAAACGCTTTTGAAAGCACGCTGCCGCGCAGCAGCACAATAATAAAGTCTACCGCTTTTTATTCCTCGCTCTTCGACTCGGGCGAGGGTTTGGGGCGCGCGGCCTCATGGCGGCGCAGCTCGGGTTCGATCAGCTCGCGCGCGAGGCTCGGCAGGTGGTCGATGCCGTTGCGGCGGGCATCGCTGTAAATGGTCTGCATGATAGTCCGGGCAAACGAGTCCGGGTTGCTGCGCAGGTTTTTGACGAGCGCACTCTGACTCTTGCCGAGGTATCCGTCCACGATGCGCTGCACGCCGGACAGCCCCTTGACATAGGTAAGGAAAAGCTCCTGCTCCGGGGTATGCTCGCGGCGGTCGTCGAGCAGCAGGGACAGGATGCCCTTGCGGTCGAGCGGCCGCTCTCTGCCGGGCGCGGCGGGCTGTGCCGGGATGGCGAGCCGTTCCTGCGGCAGGCCGCCGCGGTGCAGGCGGTAGCGCGGCTTGAGCACCGCGTCGCTGTACTCGATCTCGTCCTCGAAGGGATTGCCGCCGAACGACAGGTCGGACGCGCGCTGTGCGGCGCGGTATTCGTTCTGGAGGCGGCGGTTTTCGCGGCGGATGTCGTTCGCGCTGTCCACGAACGGCAGCCAGCCGAATACACGGTTGTACCAGTTCACCTCGTTCTGCCTGAGCTCGATGTGAACAGGCGTGAGCGGCGCGAATGTGCAGCCGTCGCCGGTCTTGAGCTGAGGCGGCTTGATGGGCGCCTCAAGACTGCGGCTGCGGCAGGCGTCAAAGGCTGCGCCGAGCGCTTCCGCGTCGTCTGCATCGAGATGCGACCAGAGTGCGAGCATTTCCTCGCGCGTGAGCGGTGCGCCGGTGAGCAGGCTGCCCACGCGAAGCAGGGCATCCGGCACCTCCGGCTGCGCCTGAAGGGCGCGGTATCCGTGCGCAAATGCCTGCATGAGCGCGGTCAGCTGCGCGCAGGAGAGCGGCGTGAGGTCGATGATGCGGCCGCCGATGCGCTGGCCGACGCCGGTCTCGCGGCAGGCGAGAAAGCCGCTCTGGCGCTCGGAATGCGCCCAGTCGCTGTGCGCGTGGCCGAGAGGGGAAACGCCGCCCGGGGCGTCGCTCTGGATGCCGAGCGTCAGCGCGGCATAGCGGCCTTCGCCGCCCTTGTACGGGCGCAGATAGATGTGTTTATCCGCCAGATCGGCGCTGTACTGCCGGGCGGGATGCTCGTTCTCGCGTGCGCGGCGGCGCAGCACGGTGCCGTCCGCCTTGCGGAGCGCGAAATGCTGCACGGCAGGGCAGGGGCGGAGCGCCCGGAAATCCGTGTCCGCAGGCAGCAGGAAGGCCACGCGGCCGCCGTGCGCGAACGGCTCGGTAACGGTCGCCTCCGCGCCGAGAAAATACGAGCCGGTCTGACCCTTTGCGGTCTGAACGATCTCAACGCCGCCGAGCTGTGCAAGGAACAGTGCCTCAGCAAGCGCAAGCTGCGTATCGTTTACCGCACCCGGGGTGAGCGCGCGCTCCATCAGATAAGCGTTCATCTTCTGCTCGCAGCGCTCGTAAACGCCGACCGTGTTCGGACTGCGGCGGCGGTCTGCGAGGATGCGTGCGCTGAGCGCAAGACGGAACGCCGGGTCGAGCGCCCATTTTTCGAGCGACAGCTCGAAAACGCTGCTCTCGAGGTAGGCTTCGTCCACGGGGACGGTCGGTACGGCGAGAAATTCCGCGTAATGCTTTTCCGCGATCCATGTGCGCAGACCGCAGGAAAGCGTCTCCCAGCGGGAAAAATCGTTCTCCGTGACGGCACGTTTTTCGTCCTCGGTGAAGCTGCCGGACGCGCGCAGGGACTCGATACAGCGGTCGAGTTCAAAAAGCTCCTGCGGCGTCAAAAGCATGGTTTTGCTGCATTTATGCCTGATTTTACCGGAAAGCTGTGTGGTTTCGGTCATGAAAACGCCTCCTTATCTGTCTGTACGGGCGTCACGGTTAATAGCCGGTCTGGCCGTCGAGCACATCGTCGTGCGCGATCCAGTCCGCGACGTCGATCGTGTCGTATGTATCGTTGTCGCGGCGGATGATGACCTGAGAAATGCCGGCGTTGATGATCATGCGCTTGCACATCGTGCAGGAATTCGCATCGCGCATGATCTCACCGGTGGACATATCGCGGCCGACAAGGTAAAGGGTCGCGCCGAGCATCTGCTCACGCGGCGCGGCGATGATGGCGTTCGCCTCTGCATGGACCGAGCGGCAGAACTCGTAGCGCTCGCCGCGCGGAATGCCCATTTTCTGGCGGACGCAGGTGCCGATGTCGATGCAGTTGGCACGGCCGCGCGGTGCGCCGGTGTAGCCGGTGGAAACGATGACATCGTTCTTGACGATGACCGCGCCGAAGTTGCGGCGCAGACAGGTGCCGCGCTCGAGCGCGACCTGCGCCATATCGAGATAATAGTTGGTCTTATCGCGTCTGTTCATGGGATTTTCTCCTTTTTTGCAGGGATATTTATTGTATGTTAAAGAGTACGCCGTTTTCCAGACGGAGACGGCGCGTGGCGCGCCGGGCGGCCGCCGGGTCGTGCGTGATGAGGACGATGGTGTGGCCGCTCTCGTGCAGGCTGTCGAACAGCGCGAGTACATCGGCGGCGGAGACCGGGTCGAGGCCCGCGGTCGGCTCGTCCGCGAGCAGCACGCAGGGGCGCGTGATGATGGCGCGCGCGATGGCGACGCGCTGCTGCTGACCGCCGGAAAGCGCGTTCGGCAGATGCTCCATGCGGTCGCCAAGACCGACCGAGAGCAGCGCCGCCCGGGCGCGCGCAAGGCGCACAGAGCGCGGAATGCCGCCGATGGCGAGTGGCAGCGCGGTATTTTCGAGCGCGGTCAGGCCGGGAAGCAGCTGAAACTGCTGAAAAACAAAGCCGATCTCGGAGGCGCGCCGGGCGGCGAGCGCGGCGGGCGAAAGATGGGAAACATCCGTGCCGCAGAGCAGGTAGGAGCCTGCGGACAGCGTGTCGAGCAGGCCAAGAATGTGCATGAGGGTGGATTTTCCCGAGCCGGATGCGCCGGTGACCGAAACGTAGTCGCCGCGCGCGACATGGAGATTGATGCGGCGCAGTGCGGTGACACCGCTGCTGTCATATATTTTACTCGCAGAAATGAGTTTTAGCAAGTCTATTCCCCCTTTTGGGGAAGTTTGCCCGGGGAAAAAGAAGATTATCCTTTGAGTTGTCGCGAAACCTTTATGGATTTTTCTTCTGCTTGACACTTATGGTATAATAACCGCTGGACGGCTATTATACAGGTTATTTAATCATTATACCATCAGCGGCAGCAAAAATGGATGTCATGTGTTGGCGTTTTCAGTGCCGCTGTGGTACAATAACCGCAAAACGGTTATTGTACCGGTTATTTAACAATTATACCACCAGCGGCGGCAAAAATGGATGTCATGTGTTGGCATTTTTAGTGCCGCTGTGGTATAATGGCAAAGTAAAATGGCTAACTGTATGCTCCGTTCTGGGAGGAGGAAATGTTATGAAAGATGCGCTGCAGCACGCGCTTGACGTGCTGTCGGGTTTTCTTGCGGAAAATCCGCTCGTGGGCGCGTGGTACACGACGGTCGTCCGCTTCGTGTTCCCGCTGCTCGCGCTGATGATCCTGGTGGGCGCGATCCGCTCGCTGTGGAAGGTCAAGCATCCGGACGAGGTCTGGGGCTATCTCACGCTCGGCAACGGCGTGCGCCTGCCGCTCACGCACTGGGAAAACATCATCGGCCGCGCCGCGGCCTGCGATGTGCAGCTCGAATATCCGTCGGTCTCGCGCCAGCACGCCGCGCTCATCCGTGAAAACGACGGCAGCTGGACGGTGTACGACCTGAATTCCAAGGGCGGCATCAAGGTCAACGATCTGCCGGTAGACGAATACGCGATCGTCGAGGACGGCGATATGGTCTCGTTCGGCGGCATCCCGACCACGATGGTGCCGATCTCGGCAGAGGAAAAGCGCTGGCAGATGGCGGAGCGCCGTGAGGAGGGTCGCCCGGCCGGCATGTGGGGCAGTCTGGTGCTGCTGACGCTGTTTCAGGTGCTCACAGCCGTGCAGCTCGTGGTTGCAGGCGGCGGCGAGGCGAACGTCACCATTCCGCTGACCTTCTTCGTGTTCACCTGCGTCTGCTGGGGCTATTTCATCTTCATGCGCCTGTTCCGCCGCATCGGCTTCGAGATGGAGACCATCGCGTTCTTCCTGTGTACGCTGTCGCTCGCGGTGACGGGCTCGACCGTTCCGGACGAGCTGCCCAAGCAGCTCATCGCGATTTTGATGGGCATGACGATGTTCCTCATTCTCGGCTTTTTCCTGCGCGACCTGACGCGCGCGCAGAAGGTCCGTTGGTTCATGGGCGCGACGGCGGTCGGCCTGCTCGCCATCACGCTGCTCATCGGCTCGAGCGAGGGCGGCGCGAAGGCATGGCTGCGCTTCGGCTCTCTGTCGCTCCAGACCTCGGAGGTCGCCAAGATCTGCTACATTTTCGCCGGTGCGGCGACGCTCGACCGTCTGTTCAACAAGCGCAACCTGTGGATGTTCATCGGTCTTACCGGCGTGTGCGGCGGCTGTCTGGCGCTTCAGAACGACTTCGGCACCGCGCTCGTGTTCTTCGTGACCTTTCTCGTCATCGCATACCTGCGCTCGGGCGATTTCGCGACGCTCGGTCTGGTGTGCGCCGGCTGCTTCGGCGGCGGCATGGTCATGCTGACCATCAAGCCGCACGTTGCGGCGCGCTTCGCGTCGTGGGGTCACATCTGGGAGGACGTTTATGACAAGGGCTTCCAGCAGACCCATACGCTGACGGCGGCGGCCTCGGGCGGCCTCATCGGCGTCGGCGCGGGCAAGGGCTGGCTTTCCGGCCTGCCGGCGGCGGATACCGACATCGTTTTCGGCATGCTGTGCGAGGAGTGGGGTCTGGTCATCGCGGTGCTCACCGTGCTGTGCATCATCACGCTCGCGGTGTTCGCGGTGCGCGCCTGCCGCGCAGGCCGTTCGAGCTTTTACACCATCGCGGCGTGCGCCGCGACCAGCCTGCTCGTGTTCCAGACCTGTCTGAACGTGTTCGGCGCGGTCGACATTCTGCCGTTCACCGGCGTCACCCTGCCGTTCGTGTCCAACGGCGGCTCGTCCATGCTGTCGGCATGGGGCATGCTCGCCTTCCTCAAGGCGACAGACACCCGTCAGAACGCTTCGTTCGCGGTGCGCCTGCCAAGCCGCCGAGAGCTGAGAGGGGAGGACTAAGCCATGCGTAAAATCGAAAAAAGAAGCGTGTTCTGCCTCATTCTGGCCGCGCTGCTCGGCATCGGCCTTGCGTTTTTCTGCTTCCGCTTCGTCGCGGACGGCGACGACTGGGCCTCCTACCCCTACAACCGCCATCTGTACAACAATCAGGGCGTGCTCAAGGGCGGCACGATCATCGACAGCCGGGGCGTCGTGCTCTCGACGCTCTCCGAGGACGGCGAGCGCGTCTATAATGAGGACGGCACGATCCGCCGTGCGACGCTGCATGCCGTCGGCGACCCGGCCGGCAACATCGGCGCGGGCGCGCTGACTGCGTTCGCAGACAAGCTGTCCGGCTACAATCTGCTCACGGGCGCGTATTCGCCGCTCGGCACGGGCAACAGCGTGTATCTGACCATCGACTCCGAGCTCAACCGCGTGGCCTATGAGGCGCTCGGCGGTCAGAGCGGCACGGTCGGCGTTTACAACTACAAGACCGGAGAGATCCTCTGCATGGTCTCGGCGCCGACGTTCGACCCGGCCGATCCGCCGAATATCGCGGCAGATGACCCGGCGTGGGACGGCGTTTACGTCAACCGCCTGCTGTCCGCGAACTCCATTCCGGGCTCGATCTTCAAGGTCGTGACGCTGAACGCCGCGATCGAGAACATCCCCGACCTGTTCCAGAGAAAGTGGAACTGCACCGGCTCGGTCGAGATCGGCGGCGACACCGTGACCTGCCCGTATGCGCACGGCGAACAGGACATCGAGTCCGCGCTCGCAAATTCCTGCAACGGCGTGTTCGGTCAGCTTGCCGTTGAGCTCGGCTCGGCGGTCATGAAACAATATGCCGATGCGGCAGGACTGACCGAGTCGCTGCGCGTGGACGGCATCCAGACCGCTTCGGGACATTTTGACTTCGACGTGAGCGAAAACCAGCTCGCGTGGGCAGGCGTCGGTCAGGGACAGGACACCATGTGCCCGATCAGCATGCTCCAGTATATGGGCGCGATCGCGAACGGCGGCAAGGCGGCCGTGCCGCGCCTGATTGAGAAATCCACGACCGACTACGGTCTGCCGACCGGCATCTACCGCACGAAAAACTCGGCGCAGCTGATCGACGAAAAGACCGCCGGCACGATCGCGGACCTCATGCACAACAACGTCATCGAGACCTACGGTCAGGACCGCTTCCCGGGCATGGACATCTGCGCGAAGTCGGGCACCGCCGAGGTCGGCGCGGACAAGACCCCGAACGCATGGTTCACGGGCTTTCTGCGCGACGAGGACACGCCGTATGCCTTTATCGTTCTGGTCGAGAACGGCGGCGGCGGCGCGCGCGTTGCCGGTACGGTAGCGTCCGCCGTACTGCAGGCGGCAGTCGGCCGGTAAAGCGTCTTTCAGGAGAAAAACTGTGTGAAACTGAGAAAACCGGGGAACATCCCCGGTTTTTCTGCTTCCGGACCATTTGCGCTGTGTGCAGTCAGAGCGCGGCCTGCCGAAAACGTTTTTCCGGCAGGCGCACCTGCTTTTCATCTGTCGCAGAATATGATACAATAGGGCAGTGTTGAGCCTGTCGAAAAACTTCGTTTTTTCGCCAGACTAAGGATTGTAATTTCGGAGAGAAGATGAAAGAACATGAACATAAGATCCAGATTTTCGGCGGCGCTGCTCGCGGGCGCGCTGCTGCTCGGCACCTCGGCCTGCGGTACGCAGGGAACGGCATCCTTTGCGTCTCCGGTCGAGCTGACCGTCTGGACGTACTATAACGGCGACCAGCTGGAGACGTTCAACCGGCTCGTTGAGGAGTTCAACGACACGGTCGGCAGGGAACGCAATATCGAGGTCATCGCGTCCGGTCAGGGAAGCGTGAACGATCTCGAGACCAATGTGATGAATGCGGCGGAGGGCAAGGTCGGCGCGGAGGCGATGCCGAATATTTTCTCCGCATATGCAGACACGGCGTATGCCATCGACCGGATGGGGCTGGTCGTGGATCTCGCGCCCTATCTCGATGAGAAGGAGCGCGAAAAGTATATCGAAGCCTATCTGGAAGAGGGCGACTTCGACGGGGACGGCAGCATCAAGATCTTCCCGACCGCAAAATGCACCGAGCTGATGTTCCTCAACGATACCGACTGGCAGAAGTTCGCGCAGGCAGCGGGCGCGGATTACAGCGACCTTTCGACCGTCGAGGGCGTTGTGCGGACGGCGGAAAAGTATTATGACTGGACGGATGCGCAGACCGACGCGCCGGACGACGGCAGGGCGCTGTTCGGCCGCGATGCGATGGCGAACTATATCCTCGCAGGCGCGAAGGAGCTGGGCGCCCCGATCTTCTGCGCAAAGAACGGCAGGATGACGCTGAATTTCGACAGGGATGCCGTGCGCAGACTGTGGGACAACTACTATGTGCCCTTTATCAAGGGGTATTTCTCTGCGTCCGGCCGTTTCCGCAGCGATGAGATCAAGAGCGGCGGCCTGCTTGCATATGTCGGCTCGAACGCGAGCGCGACCTTCCTGCCGACGCAGGTCATCCGGGACGACGGCCAGAGCTACGGCATCACGATGCGTGCGCTGCCCTGCCCGACGTTCGAGGGCTGCGAGCCGGTGGCGGTGCAGCAGGGCGCAGGCATGGTCGTGACCCGCGGCACCGACGAGCAGATCGAGGCTTCGGTCGAGTTCCTCAAATGGATCACCGAGCCGGAAAACAACATCAGCTTTTCGGTCGGCTCGGGCTATCTGCCGGTCACGCACGCGGCGTGCGATATGGACGCCATCGAGCAGAGTGGACTGCCGCTGAGCGGCAGTATGAAGGAGATCCTCTCGACCGCGATCGACACGGTGAACAGCTGCGAGCTGTATACCATGCCGGCGTTCACCGGCGCAAAGGATGCGCGCAGCATACTGGAATCCTGCATGAGCGACCGTGCATCGGCCGACCGCAGGACGGTTGAGGAGCGCCTCGCGGCGGGACAGAGCGCTGCGGACGCAGAAGCGGAATTTCTGACCGACGGGTGCTTTGAGAACTGGTACAATGAGACGCTGGAGAAGCTCAGGAGCTGCGAGGGCTGAACGGACGGCGGCGAAAGGAATGCACGGCCTTGAATATCATGCGCATAAAAAGAGAAAACGAGACGGAAAAAGAACGCGAGAGATCGGTATTCAGCACGGTCTTTCTCGCGCTTGTCGCCGTGCTCGCGGTCGAGATCGCCATGCTCCTGCTGTCGTTCACGCTGAGCGGCTTCACCTCGCGCCTGAACAGCAATGCGGAGCAGATCCTGGACAAGCAGGTCGTCAACCGCGCCGCCTATATCTCCGGCCAGATGATCGAGGCGCAGGATCTTTCCGGTCTGGACAGCGCGGTAAACCGTGCGGCGGCGCAGCTTGTTCAGGAGGGCGAAACCGTGGCTTCGCTCACCTCGTCGAACGAGGGAAGCGCGCCGCTGTTCGACGCGGTCAGCGACCAGATGGTGCGCATGCTGCGCGAAAAGAACGTGACGGGTGTGTATATCGTGCTGCATACGGGCGAGCTGAGCCGCACGGCGGGCGGCTCGCTGCCCTGTCTTTACCTGCGCGACCTCGACCCGTCCGCGCCGGCTTCCCTCACGAACGACGACCTGCTGCTCGAGCACGCGTCGGCGGCGGTCATGCACAGAATGAGCATTTCGACGAGCGAAAACTGGGAGCCGGGCATTCCGGTCACAGGCGGCGCGCAGGACGACTTTTTCCGCCTGCCGTATGACCGCGCGCGCGAGGACGGCGGCATTCAGAACGCCGCAGACTACGGCCGATGGTCGACCGAGAGCTACACGCTCGCCGGCGACAGCCGCCCGGTCATCTCCTATACGCAGCCGCTCATCTATCCGGACGGGACGGTCTACGGCGTGATCGGCGTCGAGCTGCTCACGCGCTACGTGCAGAGCCTTCTGCCGTATTCCGAGCTTCAGAACGACGGCTTCGGCACCTACCTTCTCGCCCGTTCCCCGGATACCACGCAGGACAGCAGCATGACGCTGCACAGCGTGGTGACCTCCGCCGCAGACAGCGACAGAAGCCTGTCGGACGTCTTTGCGGTCGATATGCAGAGTGAGAGCGGCGGCTGGACACGCTTTGGCGGCTGGCGCTGCTATGCTTCCGTGGTGCCGCTCTCGCTGTACAGCCGCAATGCGCCGTTCTCAGAGGGGAGCCACTGGATGCTGGTCGGAACGGTCTCGACGACCCGGCTGTTCGCGTTTTCGCGCAGCGTGCAGGAGCGGCTGGTCATCACCATACTGCTGACCGTGCTCGTCGGTCTGCTCGGCTGCCTGTTTTCCAGCCGCAGACTGGCCGGGCCGATCACGCGCCTGTCGGATGAGGTCGCCGCGTCCGCGAAGCTCGCCCCGGGAAACCTTCCGCGCCTGTCGCGCACCGGAATCGCGGAGCTGGACCGCTTTGCGGCCGCCTTCACCGACCTCAGCCGCAGCATCATCAACACCTCGACCCGCTTTCAGCGCATCATCGACATGGCGAGCGTCGAGCTGGCCGGCTACGAGCTGCGGGAGGGTGCGCCGGTCTATACGACGGACAACTTTTTTTCCATGCTCGGCCGCAGAGAGCCGGAGGGCGAGCTGTCGCCGCACGATTTTGAAAAGCTGATCGAAAGGATCATCACGGAAAACGAGAATTTCGGCCTGCCGGACGGCGGCTGCGTGTTCCGCATCCCGCAGAAGGACGGCAGCGTGCGCTACATCCGGCTGCGCATCGCCGTTGAAAATCAGACGCAGGTCGGTCTGCTCGAGGATGTGACGGCCATGACCGAGGAGCGGCTGCGCATCGAGCACGAGCGCGACTACGATATGCTGACCGGCCTTTACAACCGCAAGGCGTTCAACCGCACCTGCGAGAGCCTGTTCCGCGCACCGTCCCGTCTGGGCCATGCGGCGCTCATGATGCTCGACCTCGATAACCTCAAGGCGCTGAACGACGTCTACGGCCACGACACCGGCGACCGCTATATCCGCGAGACCGGCCGCACGCTGCACGACGCGATGACCGGGCACTCGATATGCGGCCGTCTGTCGGGCGATGAGTTCATGGTGCTGTTCTACGGCTACGACAGCCGTGAGCAGCTCAGGCGCGACCTCAACAGCCTGCAGAGCCGTCTGCGCCGCGCGTCCATCGTCCTGCCGAACGGCGATTCGTTCGCCGTCAGCATCTCGGGCGGCGTGGCGTGGTACCCCGAGGACGAGAACGATATGGCCTCGCTCAAGAAATACGCCGATTTCGCGATGTATCAGGTCAAGCGCTCGCACAAGGGCGGCATGCAGGAATTCGACATCGGCGTATACAACGAGGCCTCCTATGAGACCCAGATCGCGCAGGAATTCGAGCAGATGCTCGCGGAGAGCCGCGTGACCTATCATTTTCAGCCGATCTTCGACCGGAACGGCGAGGCGGCGGCCTATGAGGCGCTCATGCGCCCCGAAACGCCCAATCTCCGCTCGCCCGGCACGGTCATGAAGCTCGCGCAGGAGACCGGACGGCTGTATGACATCGAAAAGCTCACCATGTTCACCGCGCCCGAGCTTTTCCGCCTGCGGCAGCAGAGCGGCCTGCTCGCGGAAAACGCATGGCTGTTCGTCAATTCGATCGCGAGCGTCTGCCTGATCGGCGCAGACGTCGAGGAAATGCGCCGCCGCGTGAGCGGCATCGGACGCAATGTCGTCATCGAGATCACCGAAGAGGAGGATCTCGACCTCGAAATACTGAACATGAAGCGGCGCTCCACGGTGCTGTCCGGTCTGTATGCGCTCGACGATTACGGCAGCGGCTACAGCAATGAGGGCAACCTCATCACGCTCGACCCGGATTTCATCAAGATCGACATTTCCATCATCCGCGGCATCGAAAGAGACCCGGACAAGCAGGAGGTCGTGCGCAACATCGTATCCTATGCGCATCAGCGCGGCATGCAGATCGTTGCGGAGGGCATCGAGACCGCAGCGGAGCTGCGCACCTCGCGAGCGCTCGGCGCGGACCTGTTCCAGGGCTATTTCCTCAGCCGTCCCGGCGCGGTGCCGTCCGCGATCGCCGCCCCGGCGCAGGAGATCCTGCGCGAGTTCCCGAACGGCGCGGAGGAGCACAGATAAGATTCTGGGCAAAACATACAAAAAGAACAGCGAAAATTGTACGAAAGATATTGTTAAAAAATCTACAATTACTCTTTACATCCTCCCTCTGATGCTGTATTCTGATAATAGATTGTTATGTCCGCACGAAAGACGGCACTATAAGGACAAAAGTCCGCCGCAGAGCTTCTTTTGAGACTCTGCGGCTTTTCAAAGGATAAGAATGATTACAGGGGACACACACAAGGAGGATATGATTTCATGAGAGGCGTGGAAACTCGAATTCGAGACATTCGACACCGTATTTTTACCGAGGTCGCGCGTATGGCGTACCATACCGAGTGGCCGACCGACCGCCGCATCGAGGCGCTGCCGTATGACATTATGCCGGGCGAGGTCGCAGAGAACCGTCAGGATATTTTTCTCGAACGCGCGATCGTAGGTGAGCGCCTGCGTCTGGCGATGGGCCTGCCGTGCCGCAGCGCGGCCGAGCATGCGCCGCTGTCCGACAACATCGATGCGGCGACCAAGGAGGAGACCTACTACACCCCTCCGCTCATCAACATCATCAAGTTCGCCTGCAACGCCTGCCCGGAAAATCAGGTCCGCGTGACCGATGTGTGTCAGGGCTGCATGGCGCGTCCGTGCGTCGAGGTCTGCCCGAAGGGCGCGGTCTCCATCGACCCGTTCACCCGCAAGTCCATCATCGATCAGGACAAGTGCATCAAGTGCGGCCGCTGCGTCGATGTATGCGCGTACAAGGCCATCAACCATCAGAAGCGCCCGTGCGCCGCGGCCTGCGGCATGGACGCTATCCACTCGGACCCAAACGGCCGCGCGGATATTGATTACGACAAGTGCGTTTCCTGCGGACAGTGTCTGGTCAACTGCCCGTTCGGCGCGATCGCGGACAAGTCGCAGATCTTCCAGATGATCCGCGCGATTCAGGCAGGTGAGCGCGTTTACGCTGCCGTAGCGCCGGCGTTCGTCGGTCAGTTCGGCCCCAAGGTCACGCCGGGCAAGCTGCGCGCCGCGATGAAGCAGCTCGGCTTTGCCGACATCATCGAGGTCGCGATCGGCGCCGACCTGTGTGCGGCGCAGGAGGCGGAGGACTTCGTCAAGGAGGTCCCCGAAAAGCTGCCGTTCATGGCGACGTCCTGCTGTCCGGCCTGGTCTGTGATGGCGAAAAAGCTGTTCCCGGAGCAGGCAAACTGCATCTCGATGGCGCTGACCCCGATGACGCTGACCGCGCGGCTCATCAAGCACCATCAGCCGGGCGCGAAGGTCGCCTTTATCGGCCCCTGCGCGGCGAAAAAGCTCGAGGCAATGCGCCGCACGGTTCGAAGCGAGGTAGATTTCGTTCTGACCTTCGAGGAGATGGCGGGCATTTTCGAGGCGCGTCACATTGATGTGAACACGCTCAAGGAGGACCCGCACGGCGTCAACGACGCATCCGCGGACGGCCGTAATTTCGCGGTTTCCGGCGGCGTTGCGCAGGCGGTCGTCAACGTCATCAAGGAAAAGTACCCCGACCGCGAGATCAAGGTCGCGAATGCGGAGGGCCTGAGCGAATGCCGCAAGCTGATGATGATGGCGAAGGCCGGGAAGTATAACGGCTATCTGCTCGAGGGCATGGCGTGCCCGGGCGGCTGTGTCGCCGGCGCAGGCACGATGCAGTCGATCAAGAAGTCGTCGGTTGCGGTCAATATGTACGCAAAGCAGGCGGAGCATCAGGTCGCGACCGGTACGCACCACGTTGCCGAGCTGGATAAGCTGGTAGATTAAAAAAAGCATAACAAAGCTCCCGTTCCACTTTTCCGGAACGGGAGCTTTTTTGCGTGGATCTTCATGTTTCAGCCGGTGCTTCCGCGAGGATGGAGGCACTGTAACGGTGAAGGAAGGTGACGATATGCGCGCGCGTGCAGGTGTTGTAGGGGCCGAAGATCGTCGGGGTGATGCCCTTGATGATGCCGTTCTCCGCGCCCCACGCGACGGCGGCAGCATAATCGTCCGTGCTCTTTACGTCGCGGAATGCCGACGCGGACGCAGACGGCGAACCGGCGAGCCGCCAGAGATAGGTGACGGTCATGGCGCGCGTGCAGGGCGCGTCCGGGTGCAGCGTGTCGCCGGAGACGATGCCCTTTTCGTGCGCCCAGACTGCGGCGGCGGCGTACCATTTGCCGTTCGGCACATCCCGGAAGGGGTTCTCGCCGGCCGGCTCGGGCGAGCCGCTCATGCGCCAGATGAACGTGAGGATCTGCGAGATATTGCAGGTGTAGTCCGGCCAGAACTGGCCGTCGTACATGCCGGTGGTGATGCCGTTTTCGACCGCCCAGGTGATCGACTTGACGAATTCCGGGCTTGACGGCATGTCGGTGAAGGTGATGGCGGTCTGGCCGGGCGCGGCGGTGTCCGCCGTGTCCTCGGCGGCGAGCGCCGGTGCGGTGAGGTTTGCGCACATGAGACCGGTGAGCAGCAGGGAGATGAGCTTTTTCATGACAGGTGTCCTTTCAGAAACAGGGGGAGTGATACACAGAAAATTTCCACAGGCTGTGGATAAAAACTGTTTACAAGGCAATACCGCATAATTGGACAAGGGCGGTTTGCGAGTCAGTTCTGCGTACTGACGAGGCGCGGTTTTGCCTTAGAGCGTGCCGAGCACGGGGAAAAAACGGGCGAGGAGATAAAAGACCGCCGGGAGAAAGACCGCCGGGAGCAGATTGCCGACCTTGATCTTGTCTTTTCGTATCATATTGAGGCTGACCGCGAAGATCAGCACCGAGCCGACGCAGGACATCTGCTCGATGAGCGCATCGGTCATCCACGGACGGATGAAGCGCGCGAGCAGCGTCAGGCCGCCCTGATACACGCCGAGCGGCAGGACGGAGAGAAACACGCCCTTGCCGAGCGAGGCCGCGAACACGACCGCCGCGATGCCGTCGATGATGGCCTTCGCGATGAGCAGCGAGGCGTCGCCCGAAAGGCCGTCCTGAAGCGAGCCGACAATGGCCATTGCGCCGATGCAGATGAGCAGCGAAAAGCTGACGAAGCCCTCGACAAAGTGGCTGTCGCCGCTGCTTTTCAGCCTGTTCTGGCAGAAAACGCCGAAGTCCTCGAGATGCTTTTCGATGTTGAGCGCCTCGCCGATGAGCGCGCCGAGCGCGAGGGAGAGGATGAGCAGCATGGTGTGCTGCGTGGCGAGCTGGCCGTTTTCGAGCGTCAGCAGGCCGCTGAGCGCGCCGCCGATGCCGATGAACATGGTGCACAGGCCGATGCCCTGCATGATGGTGTCCTCAAAGCGTTTGGACAGGCCGTTTTTGAGCAGCATGCCGGCCGACGCGCCGGCGAGCACTGAGCCGCAGTTGATGATAGTTCCGAGTCCAATCATGATGGTTCCTTCTTCTTATGTGAGATGAAATGGGGTTTTGCGGTAGTGTTCGCCGCCGGGGAGCGGCGCGGGGCGGGCAAGGCCGAACAGGTCGTCCGCGAAGGCGTCGAGCCGCAGAGACGGCTGAAGCGCATCCGGCAGCTGCTTTTCGGTGACAGGCTTGACGATCAGAGGGAGGCCGTCCTGCCGCCGCAGGAGCGTCCTGCCGCGCGCGCTGAACGCAAGCACGCGGGCATACGAGGGCAGGGGCGAGGCGTCCGGAGAGATGCCGAGCGCCGCGCGGAGCAGCGTCCGCCGCACCCGGGCGGCCGGAAACCGGCGCGTCTGCGCCTTTTCGACAGCATCCGAGAACGAAACGGCGGAATAGACCGCGGCTGCGCAGCGTTCATCAAAGCCGTCTGCCGAGCCGGTCGCGAGCGCGCCGCGAAAGAGCGCCGCACGCAGCAGAGTGAGCATGGCGCTCTCCGGCAGCGTCACCGGCGCCGCGCCGCGCGCCTTTTCGCGCCGCCAGACCTCGATGGAGCTTTCCGGCAGATAGGGGGCGCACCGCTCCTCGCCGCCCTCGCGCAGGTATCCGCGCAGCAGGCTCGCCGAGGCGAAGCCGTCCGCAGGAGCAGCCTCGTCATGACCGGCGCCGCGCCGCGCGACTGCGAGCGGCTGCATCGGAAAATCGCGCAGCGCCCGGCAGTATTCGATGCCGAGGGTGTTGTTTGGGCTTGTGAGCAGCGCCGCCGCCGCGGGATTCAGCGCCGCAAGCTCCTGCTGCCGGTATGCGGCGTAGGACAGGCCGGAACGGTTGCCCGCGGCAGGGGGAAGCGCATTCAGCGCCTCGGCGGCCTGCTGAACCAGCGAAATATCCGCGGTTTCCGCGCCGAAGGACAGATACCGGCAGCCGATGCCGTGCAGCAGCGCGACCGCGCCGCGCGCAAAGCCTTCGGCGGAGCTGAGCGCCGCCGCGAGCGGCAGCTCGAGTACGAGGTCCGCGCCGCCCCTGACCGCCGTTTCTGCGCGGGCGTACTTGTCGAGCACGGCGAAGTCGCCGCGCTGCACGAAATTTCCGCTCATCACGCAGACGATGACGGCGTCACCGCCGAGACTTTCGCGCGTGCGGCGGATGTGAAACATGTGGCCGCTGTGAAACGGATTGTATTCCGCGACAATGCCGCAGACAGGAAAAGCAGTATCCATTATAAAAGCGAAAAACCTCCCGTAAAGAGTTACATTCAGCGCATCTCGCGCGGAAGCGCGAAAACTGCGCACATTTGTGCGCCATAAAATAGAATTTGCTTTGCAAATTCCAAAAAACCGGGAGCATGTATCACGGTTTTTTGACCCTGAGAGAGAAAATAGTTTCCGCATGGGAACTATTTTCCGTCCGTGTCCGGCGAAGTCCGGACACTTATTCGCTGTAAAACGGGTTTTACAGCGAGCGCGAAGCGCAAAAAGGTCTTGTACATTTGACCGAAATCGTGTAAAATAAGAATATAGCATTATTATATAGGCTTCCGCGGCTTTGTGCAAGCCGCCAAATACGGCATGAGGGAGTTTTTGCAAATGAAAGTTTTGGTTATCAACGCTGGCAGTTCTTCTCTGAAGTACCAGCTGCTCGACACCGCCTCCGGCGAGGTTATGGCCAAGGGCCTGTGCGAGCGTATCGGTATTGACGGCGTGCTGACCCACACCGGCAACAAGTCGGACGAGAAGTTCAAGTTCGACATCGCAATGCCGACCCATAAGGAAGCGATCCAGTCCGTTATCAACGTGCTGCTCGATCCCGAGAAGGGCGTTATCTCCTCTATGAGCGAGATCGACGCTGTCGGCCATCGCGTCGTACACGGCGGCGAGTTCTTCTCTGACAGCGTTATCATCACCGAGAAGGTCCTCAAGGCGATCGAGGACTGCGTACCGCTGGCGCCGCTCCACAACCCGCCCAACCTGATCGGTATTCAGGCCTGCCGCGAGGTTATGGGTCCGGACGTTCCGATGGTCGCTGTATTCGATACCGCATTCCATCAGACGATGCCCCAGTCTCACTACATGTACGCTATCCCGTACGAGTACTACGAGAAGTACAAGATCCGCCGCTACGGCTTCCACGGCACCAGCCACAAGTACGTATCCCAGCAGGCTGCTGAGATGCTCGGCCGTCCGCTCGAGGAGCTGCGCCTGATCACCTGCCACCTCGGCAATGGTTCTTCCATCTGCGCGATCAACGGCGGCAAGAGCTTCGATACCTCCATGGGCTTCACCCCGCTGGACGGTCTGCCGATGGGCACCCGTGCAGGCAACATCGACCCGGCCATCATCGAGTTCCTGGCTGAGCACGAGAACATGGACGCACATGAGGTCATCAACATCCTGAACAAGAAGTCCGGCATGCTCGGTATCTCCGGCGTATCCTCCGACTTCCGCGACCTGGACGCAGCAGTTGCTGACGGTAACGCTCGTGCAGCTCTGGCAAAGGATATGTTCAACCTGTCCGTTAAGAAGATCATCGGCTCTTACGTTGCTGAAATGGGCGGCGTAGACGCGATCATCTTCACCGCAGGCGTAGGCGAGAACGACCGTTCGGTTCGCTGGGATGTCTGCGAGCATCTCGAGTACCTCGGCATCAAGATCGATCCGGAGAAGAACAAGTACCGCGGCAAGCAGATGGACATCTCCATCGACTGGGCTCGCGTTCGCGTTCTCGTCATCCCGACCAACGAGGAACTGATGATTGCGAAGGACACCGAGCGTCTGGTAAGCGCTGCACAGTAATTTCAGAAAAAACGGGGCGGGCTGCGGCTCAGCCCTGTTTTTTCGTCTCTGGGAGAAAAATATGGAAGATATGGATCTGAAACAGGAGCGGCGCTACTGCTCGCGCATCGGCGCGGCGCTGTTTTTCGTGCTGATCTGGACGTCGGCGTGGCAGTACGGCATCATCGCACTCGATGTGTATGTCCTGCCCGTGCGCATGCCGGATACGCTCTATTACGCGCTCATTCTGGTCGGCGGCTACGCGGTTTCGCTGCCCGCGGCGTTCCGCATCTGCAAGGGCATGCCGCCCATGCCGTTCTGCAAAGAGCTGCCGCGCGCGCGGACGTTCGTCCGGTGGGCGGTGATCGGCTTCGCCCTCATGTGGATCGGCTCGCTCATCGGCAACGCCGTGACCGACTTCGTCGGTCTGGTCACAGGCCGCGCGCCCGCGCCGATCGTGGACGATATGGTAAACGCGATGCCGCTCGCGGTCAACATCGTCTGCGTGTGCCTGCTCGGACCGCTGTGCGAGGAGCTGCTGTTCCGCGGTCTGGTCGCAGGACGGCTCGCGCGCTACGGACAGGCGCCCGGCGCCTTCGTTTCCGCCCTGCTGTTTGCGCTGTACCACGCCAATCTGGAGCAGTTTTTCTATGCGTTCCTGCTCGGTCTGCTGCTCGCCTATGTGTACTACCGCACAGGTCTGCTGCGCGTTTCGGTCGCGCTGCACATGGTGCTGAACTTTTTCGGGGCGGTCGTGTCGCTGCTGCTGCCTGACTGCGCGGCGTCCGACATGGCGCTCGGCGCGTTCTGGATGGTGTCGGTCGTTCTGGGCGTTATCCTGCTCGTGCGCGGCCGCAAAGACCAGATCTGGCTGCACGGTCCGTGCGCGCCGGATATGCGCGCCGTGTTCGGCAACGCCGGCATGATACTGGTCATCGCGGGCTGCTTTGTCGAAACCGCGCTCACATTTTAAATTTGAGGCAGCACCGCTATGCGGTATTGCCTTCAGTGAAACGAGGGAAATCTATGCGTGTTGATCTGCATATGCACACCGGATATTCGGCGGACGCCGACTTTCCGCAGACGATAGACGACAAGATCGCGGCCTGCGAGCGGGCCGGGCTGGACATCATCGGCCTGACCGACCATCTGGACTTTTTCCGCCGCCGTCCGCCGGAGGAGAACCGCGACGCGGAGAGCTGCGTGCGCGAGGCGTGGGAAAAGCGCCGTCCGGCCGGGAACGGCGGAATCGAGGTGCTTGCGGGCATCGAGATCGGACAGATCCATGTCGACCCGGCGGCGGACGATTTCGTGCGCACGCATCCGCTCGATATGGTCATCGGCTCGATGCACGCCATGCCGGACGATCTCGATATTTACTTCCATGAATACGAGAAGCTGGACTGCGATGCCTTTCTGCACGAATATTTCGACGAGGTGCTCAAAATGGAGGAGCACGGCGGCTTTGATGTGCTCGCACACATCGACTATCCGCTGCGCGTGATGAAGTACGACGGCTATACGCCCTCGTTCGACCATTTTATGGACCGCGTCGAGCAGGTGCTGCGCTCGTGCATCGACCGCGGGTACGCGCTCGAGCTGAATGCGGCCGGTCTGGGCGGCTGGCAGAAGCGCGTCGGGCCGCCGCAGAACGTGCTGTATGAATACCGGCGCATGGGCGGCGAGCGCATCTCCATCGGCTCGGACGCACATACCCTCGCCGCTGTCGGACGCGGCTTTGACGACAGCGTAAGGAACGCGCAGGACGCCGGCTTCACTCATGTTACCGTGTTCCGGGAGAGAAAGCCGTATTTCGTGCCGCTTGGCTGAGAAAAAGGGAAAAAGGGGCGAAAATTTCATGATTTTCGGGAAAAAGCAACAGGAAACGCGCGAACGCACCATGATCGAGGCTCGCGCGAAGATCAATCTGACGCTCGACGTCACGGGAAAGCGCGAGGACGGCTATCATCTGGTGGAAATGGTGATGCAGTCGGTCGACCTGCATGACGATGTGCGCGTCACGGTCGTGCGTGGGGAGAAAAAGCCGCGCGGCATCGTGCTCTCGTGCAGCCTGCCGTTCCTGCCGACCGACGAGCGCAACCTCGCGTACCGCGCGGCTGAGCTGTTCTATAAGGAGACCGGCACGACGCTCGAAACCTGCGAGATCTTCATCGAAAAGCGCATCCCGATCGCGGCAGGTCTTGCCGGCGGCTCGACCGATGCGGCTGCCGTGCTGCGCGCGCTCAACCAGCTGCACGATACCGGCCTGTCGCGCGACCGCCTGTGCGAGATCGGACTTAAGCTCGGCGCGGATGTGCCGTACTGCCTGCGCGGCGGCACCATGCTCGCCGAGGGAATCGGTGAAAAGCTGACGCAGCTCGCGGATATGCCGCACTGCTACGTCGTGCTGTGCAAGCCGCCGTTCGCGGTCTCGACCAGGGAGGTCTATCAGGAGATCGACAGCGTGCCGCTGACGCAGCGCCCGGACACCGAGGGCATGAAACAGGCGCTCGAAAACGGCGATTATCAGGGCGTCTGCGGCCGACTGATGAACGTGATGGAGACCGTTACCGCGACAAAGCGCCACCAGATCGGCGAGATCCGCGCGGTGCTGCGCGAGAACGGCGCGGACGCGACCCTCATGAGCGGCTCCGGCCCGACCGTTTACGGCCTGTTCTCCGACCGCAACGCCGCCGATGCCGCCGCGACCGTGCTCGCGCGCCGCTTCTCCGAGACTTTCCTCACGGAAACCGTGCAGTAAGCGCGAAATACGTATAAAAAGACCGCCCTCCGGGCAGACTGTGAACACAGTTACCGGAAAGGGCGGTTTTTTGCATGGATAACAGAAGAAAACAGGCGGCCTGCGCGCTGATGACGGCGCTGACCGTGCTCGTGACGGCGGCGTTCGCCCCGGCGGAACAGAGAAAGGCAGCGTGGTGGGGAACGGCGTTCTCCATAGCCTGCCGCGAGAGCGTAAAAGGGGAGAACAGCGAAACAGTCGAGTTCCGCCTGTACCTGCTCGACTGCTTTCGATAAAAATAAGCCTGCCGATAGAGTCCGGTTTGACGGAAAAACAGCTTGCGCGCGGCAGCGCGCATTTAACAGACTTTGCGCAGCAAAGTCTGCAAAAACCGGGGACGTGCGCCTCGGTTTTTGCCCCTTAGGAGGGAGAAAGTTTCCGCATGGGAACTTTCGGACGACTCGTGTTCTGCGAAGTCAGAACACAGATTGTCGGAAAAACGAAGTTTTTCGACAGTCTCTAAAAAGTGCCTGCCGCCCGATACGGGAAGAGTGTATCGGACGGCAGGCTGCAAAAGGGGATCGCATGTAAGGAGAAATGAAATTGTCAGAAAGGATGAATGAGATTATGCAGCGATGCGCTGAATGATCGTTGCGAGCTCGGCACGGGTGGTGTTGCCGGCCGGTGCGAATACCTTGCCCGGGTTACCCTTGACGAGGCCGGACTTGGTGCAGTAAGCGACGCCGTCTACTGCCCAGCTCGAAATCTTGGCACTGTCAGCGAACTCGTTGATAGCGGCCTTGTCGGCGGAAACGTCCTCGCCGGACAGCTTGCGCTGACGGGTGAGCAGGGTCGCGATCTCTTCGCGGGATACGCTGCGGTCGGGCTCGAACTTGTTGTCGCCAACGCCCTTCATGATGCCGGTCTTGGCCGCCCACGCGATGGCGGTGCGTGCCTGATGGGTCACGGGAACGTCGGTGAAGGATGCCAGTTCAACCTTGGGCTGACCTGCCAGATTGTACAGGGCGGAAGCGACCTCTGCACGGGTCAGAGCCTCGTCTGCGCCGAATACATACGGCTTCTCGCCGCTCATCAGCTGCTTGTCGGTGACGTACTTGGCTGCGTCATAGTACCATGCGTTCTTGGAAACGTCGGTGTAGTCCGAAACCTGCTTGCCGGTCTGGCGGTTGTTGAGGATTTCGTAGCTGTCTACTGCCTTGAAGCTGTTCCAGTCGTCAGGATCCTGCTTCTGGTAAGCGGTGCCCTTGATGGAATCCTCGGAGAACTCGATGACGGAGAATACCTGCTTATCCTCTTCATCTACATAGAAGTCGGTGGAGTAGTCCGAGCGTGCCGGAATGTACTCATAGAACTTGTTGCCGACCGTGCCGCCGGTGATGTAGGTGGTGCCGTCGCCGGTGTTGACCTTGATGTCGTTCTTGACGGTGGAGCGGATGTAGATGTGGTCGTGACCGTTGAGGAACAGGTCAACGTTCATCTTGTCGAGCGAATACTCGCTGTCGTTGATGTAGTAGTCGCGGACGTCGAGCGGATCGTGGTTGGAGGTGTACGGGCCTGCGTGGGTCATGACGATGCGCCACTTCTTGTCGGAAGCGTCGAGCACGCTCTTGCACCACTGAAGCTCCTTCTTCATGATTTCAGGCTTCTTGTCGGCCGGGGTGACTTCGCCGTTCAGGATAACGAAGATCGCGTCGCCGTACTCAAAGTAACCCATGGTGCGGTCGAACTCGGGGTAGCCGGTCTTTGCGCCGGACATATTGAAGCGCTGTGCGAAGGAAATGAAGTTCCAGTCGCCCTTCATCTCGTGGTTGCCTGCGACCGTAACGGTCGGGTACTTCGCGTAGTAGTCATGCATGACTTCGAAGCATGCTTCCCATTCAGTGGACTTGTAGCCGTTCTGGGTGGTGTCGCCTGCGGAGATCATGAGGTCGGGGTTCGGGCAAACCTTGAGCGCCTGGTCGATGGAATACTTGAAGCTCATGTAGTTCTCAACGGACTCAGACTGCGGGTCGGAGTAGAAGATAACCTTGAAATTCTTGTCGTCTGCGGACTTCGGTGCGGTGAAGGACTTCTCCTCGCTCATGAACTCGCCGCCGTCGCCTACGCGGTAGACGTACTCAGCGGACGGGGTCAGACCGGTGATTTCAACGCGGTGCGCTGCCTTTTCCTTGTAGCCTGCGGTTACGGACTCAACATAAGAGGTGCCGGACTTGCTCTCCCACTTGGAAGCGCCCTTTACCTTGTACTGGATCACGGTCTTGGTGACGCGCGGATCGGTCAGCCAGTTGAAGCGGAGGCCGCCCTGCTTGGTGTCCGGGGTGATGGTGATCTGGTCGGGGTCGCCCTTTACCTTGCCGTCGTCGATGTTCAGAACGATGGGCTCTGCGCTGTTGGTCGGCTTGGTGATGGTTTCCTTGTCGGTCTTGACCGAGATGTAGTAGAACATGTCGCCTACCTTATCGGTCGGCAGGGAAGCGGTGTAGGTGTCGCCGGAGGCCTTCATAGCGACCGCGGTATCAACCTTCGCAGAGTCGTAGCCGTAGTACAGGGTAGCGCTCTCGATCTTGTCGGTGGAGACGATGCGCGCGGATACCTCAGCCTTGCCGTTGTGGGGGGCGGTGTTGAGTGCGCGGGAGACGATGCGCGTGCCGCTGACGGTGTAATCGACAGCCGGGAAGATAGAAGCGTTAAAGCCGCGCAGGACAGGCTGCTTGCTGCTTTCGCTCCAGTCCCAAACCTTGCTCATATCCCAGCCGAGACCCTCGTAGGTCGCCTTGCTGGTCATTTTTTCAGTGGAAACGTCCTCCCACTTGATGGGCTGCTCGGTCGGCTCGTTGCCGGTAAGCTGCGTGCCTTCCCATGCGATGTTGCCGGTGATGTTGGTTGCAGCTTCGTCATCGAGCTGGCCAACGATCTTGTCAACGTCCTGTACGCCCTTGATGATGCTCTGTGCGGAAACGCTGTCCTTGAGCGTTTCGCCTGCATTGAAGGAGCCTGCGATGCCGCCTGCGTGGCCTACCGTGCCGCTCGTCGCGGTAGCATCGACCGTGCCGGCTGCGAAGCAGCGGGCCAGATAGCCGCCGCCGTCCTGAATGCCTGCGATGCCGCCTGCGTCATACGGCGCGGAAACGTCGGCGTTGACGTAGCAGTCCTCGACATGGCCGACGATCGGGCCTTCGCCCTCCTTCAGCTTGCCGCAGATACCGCCCGCGGTATGCGAGTTGGACAGATCGAGGCACTTGACCTCGCCGGTAACGACACAGTCGGTGATCGTGCCGTAGTTTACGCCGGCCAGAGCGCCGACGTTCTGCTGACCGGTTACATAGCAGTCGAGCAGAGCAACGTTTTTGATATATGCCTGGTCGTTCTGATTGCCGACATAGCCGAACAGACCGGCATATTTCTTTTCATATTCAACGCGAAGGCCCTTGATCGAGTGGAACTGGCCGTCGAACGTGCCGGTAAAGCCCTCGGCTTTTTTGGATGCGATCGGCTTGAAGCCCTTGACGCCGGTCATGTCGATGTCGGCGGTCAGGACATAGTGTCCATCGCGCGGAGCGCCGTCTTTCCATTTGCCGGCAAGATATAGGAGCTGGGCCGGGGTAGAGATCTCATAGCAGCCGGTTGCGCTGTTGTAGGTCGGCGGAGTGCCTGCGTCCTTCGCCGCGAATGCAGTTGCGGGAACCATTGACAGCACCATCATGGCGGACAGTGCGAGACTTGTCAATCGTTTTTTCATCATAGAACCTGACCTTCTTTCCGTATCGGTGATGCAGCGGAGCGCGAAACTGTGTTTTCGGCTCGGTCTGCACGGGGGAATGTGCGTTTCAGCGCGGGGGATTGCTTGGGAGAACCTCCTTTCTGCTCAGCGTCTTTGCACAATACGCTGTATTTTGCAAAATCGCAAACGTTTGCGATTGGATATATTATATAATAATTCAAGAGACCTTGCTTGTCAATGACGCAAGTTACAATTTTTCAGAGCAAAAAATAGCACAAATGACCGAGAAATATGAAATTCCATAGGAATTCAATTTACGCAAACGTTTTCTGGTGTTAAAATTCATATGAATTTAATTGTGAAAGTGGATTTAATGGGACTGTTTGGTTATACTATCTAAAAATATTTTTCGCCGCTTGTATATTCCGTACACGTTTGCGCTTGCGCATCGCGTCCCGCCGCGCTATAATACTACCAGAATAAAAAATGAGCTGAGGGAACACGAAAGAGTGCTTCCCCACAAGAAAGAGGTAATGAAAAATGAAGAAGAATTTTCACAATTTCCTGATGGGTTCCGCAATGTTCGAGCTGGCAAACGATCCGGGCACCGCAAAGCTGTTCGCTGTTAACCGCAAGACTCGCTAAGAACTCGAAAAGCAATCAAAAGGCACGCCTCAGGCGTGCCTTTTTAGTTTGTCGAAAAACTTCGTTTTTCCGACAATCTGTGTTTTGACTTCGCAAAACACAGATCGGAAGAGCGTCGTGTAGGGAAAGAGTGTAGATCTC
>ENA-OQRA01000043-OQRA01000043.1-human-gut-metagenome-genome-assembly--contig:-NODE-43-length-64765-cov-11.227925_pt1 | contig 64765 bp, 59 predicted proteins | sample MGYA00243238_ERZ505106 | MGnify/ENA primary metagenome ERZ505106 (study PRJEB26097, sample SAMN02711298) | human gut metagenome | biome: Gut microbiome | host: Homo sapiens | place: Denmark: Copenhagen...
TGTGGATGATAAACTGAAGAATCGGGTGCGGGATGCGGTTCTGAAGGAATATAACAAGATAGGCTATCGGGAGGGCATCAATCCGCCTTTCAACCAGCATCCGCATGCCAAGACGATGGTGTTTACGCCCATCAGTTCGATGTCGGGTGTAACCGGCAGCATGGGACCATTCTTCTGCGAATTTACGCTGAACGGCGATATTCTTGCACACGATTATCCTGCTACCTATGCCCATGAGTTTGCTCATTTTCTGGGCATTGCCAACGAAGGAGAAGCGAATTTCTACAGTTATCTCGTTTGTACGGCATCGGCAGATAAGCTGGTGAAATTCAGCGGATATTACCACATTCTGCCCCATGTATTATATAATGTATTCGACATCCTCGGCGAAAAGGAAGGTGAGAAATATCTGAAACATATCCGTCCTGAGATAATCAGGCTGCTGAAAAGCGACCGCCAATACTGGCAGGGCAAAAGATGCAAGGCACTGGATGCTGCCCAGGATTTCTTCTTCGAACTCTATCTGAGAGGCAACCATGTAGAAGGCGGCAGAAAGAGCTATGCCGGTGTCATCGGTCTGATTCTGGCTTGGAAGGACAAGCAGGAAAAATCTCTTATGAAAAGATGATAGAAATAACTACATGAGAAAGAAAAGACGATTGGCGCGCGCTCTTGCACCAATCGTCGTTCGCATATATTTGAATATAGAAAGTAATCTTTTTTCCTTGTATAAGAGGACTAATATATTATTACGCTAAACCTATTCTGTTTTTTACTTCTGCTGTGCAGGTCTCCACATTCTTGGTCCTGGTCTTCCATTCTTACCCATTCCCTTGCGAAAACCTCTCTGGGCAAAGCGCTTCATCATCTGTCGCTCCAGTTCGTAAACACGCTGAATCTGCTGCTGGCTCAGGAACTGCGAATACTTCTTGTAGTATTTCTGACGGATATTGAGAATCTTTTCGCTCATCTCAAAACGCTGCTTGATTTCCTGTTCGGTTTGAGCATCCGTTTTCATTTCGCCCTTCTTGTGATGAGGGCGAGGACCTAAAGCCCATACCTCTTTCTGATAATCAGTATAGGTCTCGATAAACTTAGCGTTGGTCTTTTCATCAAGCCCCAAATTTCGAGAGATGTACTGAGCCTGTTTTTCTGCCAACTGTTCACGACTGAGGCGCTGCTTCTGGTTAGGCGCCTGTGCACATACATTTGTAGTAACCGTCATCATGGCGATGACCATCATTAAAATACCAAAAAATCGTTTCATAACTCTATCATTTTAAAATATTATTGAATCGGTTTAATTGTTGAGGAACACATCCTCCTGATATACAGAGAGAAGATAAGCCTGATCGGCAGAAGACAGCTGAGCGAAAGCCTTATCTACCTCCTGTATTCCGTTATTCACCTGTGAAGGCTGGGAAGAAGAGGCTGAGAAATCGATGTTGAGTACCAGAAGTACTGCCACCGATGCAGCCACAGCTATTGCAGCCGTCCAAATCACCTTCCTCAGAGATCGTTTCTTCGGCTGTATCCTGACAGGCTGCGTTTTGTCATTCTTCACCTGCTCCAGGATATTGGCTTCCATCTCCTTGAAGAATCCTTCTGGCGTAGAATAAGGCATCCGCTTACCCACCTTGCCGAAGTCAAACTTCCCGGTTTTGTTGAAATCAAAATTTGTATCCATATTCTTTTCCATTTTGAATAACCATTTAAAAACTCACAGAACTCTCACTTAATCGTTCGAATTCATGTACTTGATAATTTTCTCCTTGGCAACATGATAGCTTGCCTTGATACTGGCTGGCGTGGAATCAGCGACCTTCGCTATTTCGTCGAACCCAAGTTCATCGTAATATCTCATATTGAATGCCAGCTGCTGCTTAGGCGGAAGCGAGAGAATCGCTTTCTGCAGTTTTACTGCCACCTTATCATCGAAGTCGATATAATTATCTGCTGGGATGAGACTGACGCCCGTTGAATCTGATTCTAGAGAAACTTCTTCCTGTTTCCGTTTGCTGATGAGCCGCAGGGCCTCGTTGGTAGCGATGCGGTAAATCCAACTTCTCAGTGAGCAGTCGCCCCGATATTGATTGAACGAGCGATAGATTCTCACAAAAGTTTCCTGCGAAGCATCCTGTGCATCATCATGCGAAACCACCAATCGGCGTATATGCCAGTAAACCGGTTCCTGATACTTCATCATCAGCATTCTGAATCCGTTCTCCGGACACTCCTTCAGCGTATCCACTATGCCTTTGTCATTTACACTCATATTCGTTTATTTTCATGAACGTTACGATTATATGACCTTCCAAAATGGGAAAAGTAAAAAGCGGGATGCATTTTTTTTCGATACCTGCTTAATTTTTCCTTTTCTTTTCTCTTTTAATATCATAGAGAAGAGAAAAAAGGAGCTATTTCTCCGCTTTCTCAAAGAAAAAGTATATATTTGCAAACGGATTGCGGATATCAAAAAGATATATCGATATGAAGAAAGAAAAGAATTTTTCAGAAACTGATTTTCACCGACAACCAGTTTGAGCACGATCTTTACCAGACGATAGAAGACATCGGCAATTTCTATTATGGCAGAGACAGCAAGAACAGCATCATTCTGAAGATGCTCTATATAGAGGGATTCCGGGGCGAGGACGTAGCCGCTCAGTTGGGCATTTCCCATTCAGCCGTCACCCAGCGTTGTCAGAAGATGATGCACGATGTGGTGATTCCTTATTTCAAGAGATACTTCGATGCATCTGAATACGGAAGCTATCTGTCGTTCGGCGACAAAGACGCATGTATCGAAAGTGCTCCGAAGATGTCGATGCCGAGAATGATGTCCGAGTGCATGCGCTGCGAGGAAGCGACTGATAATGGCAATAACATATTTAATAATAAGAAGAATATGGAAGATATGAAGAAGGGAAGAATCACTCCTAGCTGGATTGATTCATTAAAGGAGAACGAGATTTTTGTGTTTGGCAGCAATCTGGCTGGCATGCATGGTGGCGGTGCAGCCCGTATAGCCCGCCTGCATTTCGGTGCCGTCATGGGCAAGGGCGTTGGCTTGCAAGGTCAGAGTTATGCCATCCCTACGATGCAGGGCGGCGTAGAAACCATCCGTCCATACGTGGATAGATTCATCGCCTATGCCAAGCGACATCCCGAGAAGCATTTCCTGGTAACCCCAATAGGTTGCGGCATCGCCGGCTTCGAAGCCGAAGACATCGCCCCATTGTTCGAGAAGGCAAAGGAGATGAAGAACATCAGCTTGCCGGAGAGTTTCTGGGAGGTGATAGAATAAAGTTATAGAGAATTAGCAGCTTATGTTAGGAGCAATTATAGGAGATATTACTGGCTCAAAATATGAGTTCAACAATACGTTTGATTATGATTTCGAGATGTTCGGCGAGGGATGCGACTTCACCGATGATACCATTTTTACGGTGGCGATAGCCGATGCGATACTGAACGGACGAAGCTATCAGGAAAGCCTGCTGGATTGGTGCCGCCGCTATCCTTCCCCGAAAGGAGCGTATGGCGGAAGATTCGCGGGGTGGATTCGTTCTCTTGATCCGCAGCCATATAATAGTTTTGGCAATGGTTCGGCAATGCGAGTATCGCCGGTGGCTTGGCTATTCGATGACCTGTCGCAGGTTTTGGAAGAGGCAGAGAAAACGGCTCTTCCTACCCATAACCATCCCGAAGGAATCAAGGGAGCCAAAGCCGTGGCTCATGCCATCTGGCATTTCCGCAAGAGCAGATTCTCAGAAGAATCTAAGGAGAGTAAAGATAAGAATTCTAAAGAATCTGATGATAAGGCAATGAAAGCCTTCAAGAATATCGCCCGCAGCTATTACGAGGATTTCGATACCCGAGATTATCCGAAAGGCAAATTCGATGAAACCTGCATGGATGCCGTGCCATTATCCTTCTATCTCCTCTCGCAAGCCTCATCCTTCGAGGATGCTATCCGCCTAGCCATATCTCATGGCGGCGATAGCGATACCATCGGAGCCATCGTTGGCAGTATCGCCGAAGCCCGCTTCGGTATTCCGCAAGATATGAAAGAGAAGGCAATCTCTTTTCTTCCGGATGATATGAGAGAAATATCGGCAAGAATAAAGTGTTGTAACTAGGCTCAGCAAAGCTGCTGACTGCAGTCAGCAGACCTGCCGACTAGGCTCGGCAGACCTGCTGAGCCTAGTGGCAACTGCTGAGAAGGTATCTTCTGGAACCCGAGGAGTAATGTCTTTCAACTCACGAAGACGCTTGCATCAACCTATTGAGTTGACTCCTTTATCCCATCGAGCCGACTCCGTCATCCAGTAGAACCAACTCATTCTACTAAATCAATCCTATCTACAACCTTCTCCAGGCAGTTAATCATTATGATACTGCTTATCAGAAATCGTGGTCACAATAGCACTCAGCTTCTGCATTTTCTCCCCATTTATTTCTTGCACATAAAATTTTTTTTCGAAAAAACTTTTTTCGTGTGCGTATAAACTCGACGCTAAATCTAAAAAGAATCTGATATGATACCTTATAGATACCCCAAAAATTACGTCCCGATGTAGACTTTACTACATGGCGACGTAATCTTTCCTACGTCCCGACGCAGAGATTCCTACATCGCCATGTAATTTCAAGGACAACGGGAAAAGAAAGATGTATTGAAACAATTTGCTGGCAAATGCGAAATAAAGCCCAAATAATTTGGTGTTATCGAAGAAAAACTATAACTTTGCCACCAATAGAATTTATCAAACAATATAATTTATGACAAACCATGATTTTTGGATGTCCATCAGTGACATAATCAATGAAGGATTTACATCTGAAGGTCTAGCAAAAATTTTTTGCCTTCATAGTCAAGAAAGAATCCTTTTGTGCAGTATTAGAAAATAAGCGTTTTACAAAGCCATTTCCTGTATAATAACAAAATGTCCGCAAAACCAAATTCTTGGAATTGCGGACAAAAATGAATAGTTTTATATAATGTTAGAAAGCTGCAACATTATTAATACATGGTGTACCCTTGGCATCATCGATACAGTGAATGCTTTCACACGCTGTCCTAAAGGTATACACTCCTGGAGCAAAAGTCGAGATATTTCTCAGAGTGAGACTTTTTGTTATCTTACAGGACGAATCACGAATTTGAATGCATAGTCCTGATAAGGAAGCATATATTTCTCAATAGGTAATGAGCCCCATGTATCGATACATCCCAATCCCATCTGTCTCTGACTAATGTGTACAGAGGTAAAGTCTCGTGGTACAAGGTCTCCAGAATGTTCTTGGTTCTTTACCGGTCCGCGGTAAAGATCTGAAGTCAGATAGTTCAGGCTTGAACACTCCATTGGCTCATTGGAGAAAAACTCCAGACCTTTATTGTCTTTTGTCAGAACCTTCCAATATCTTACCTGCGTCTTGTTGCCAGACTCCTGTGGACGGACGTATGGATAATACTGATCCTTTACCAACTGGGTAAAAATGCCCAATCTGTCGGAATTGTTACGGTCTGCATAATTCTCGTTAGGACCCTTTCCGTAGAATTCAACTCTATCAAACTCCTTAGGCATCTGCAATTCCATTCCATAGCGCAGAAGATTTGGCTTGTTCTCTGCATCAGGATTTACCTTCAGATCTTGTTCAACAGTCAGTTCTCCATTATTATTCAATGTATAGGTAAGAGTCAGTGTAGACTCTGTTTCTTTGAGATACAACTCGGCAACAACAGAACCATTCTCCTTACGGGTAAAATTCTTCAGTTCCATACTTGGCTTATTCCATGCTGCACTTAATGTAGTCATATGTGAACCAAAATCGTTGTCTGTGCATGCTCTCCAGAAGTCTGGAGTCAAATCAAATCCTCTTACAAGCATAGGTGTTTTATCAACATCCAAATAAGAAACAAATCCTGTTGCCTTACTGATGGTAACATCCACACCATTGGCAGAAAGAACGAGATACTTGGCATGATCTACAGCCTTGACTTTGGCTGTTTCAGAGGAATTCAATACAGGGAACTTATAATCGCTAATCACAAACTGCTGGTGGGCGATTTCTTCATCCTTACTTAGAAGAAGCGAATCACTGTTCAATTTGTACGAAAGAGTTAGTGTCTTTTCCTTTCCCCTGTACTTCTTGTCTGCAACGAGCTTTGCATATCCAGGAATTGCAATGGTCTTGCTTGTCTGAGGAAGAATATTGTATCTGCCAAGGTTGATTAAACCGTTTGCCATACTTTTTCCCTCTACCTCTATTGAATATACGAGATTTACGTTATTCAACGGAACAAAGAAGTTCTCGTTGAATACAGAGACTGTACCCTTGACCTTGTTCTCAAGTTTGCTCCAGATGTTCTGATGGAAGTATTTCACTTCGTAAGCATGAGGATTTGGTCTTCTGTCCGGACTAACCAAGCCATTGTTGTTGAAGTTCTCGTCAGACATAGGGAAACGACCATAATCACCGCCATAGGCATAGATCTGATTACCAGTTATCTTGCTCTTGTCGCGCAGACCCTGATCTACAAAATCCCAGATAAAACCACCCTGATACTGAGGATACTGACGGACCAAATCCCAATACTGCTTGAATCCACCCATAGAATTACCCATGGCATGGGCATACTCCTGCTGAAGAAGAGGTTTGTCACAATAGTCCTTTTCCAGATATGCTCTACAACTGTCGTAATCAGCATACATAGGACAGAAAATGTCAGTCTTGCCAGCCTTCAGACCAGCCAACTCGTATGACTCAACAGGACGGGTTTCATCATGCTTGCCTGTTGAACATGCCATTTCGTATTGTACTGGACGAGAACTATCATATGCCTTTACCCAATCGTAGGCATCCTCAAAGTTCTTACCATAACCTGCTTCGTTACCAAGACTCCACATAATGATACAAGGATGGTTTTTGAGAACCTTCACATTGTGCATGTTACGCTCAATATGTGTCTTGTTGAACAACTCTTTTTTGGCCAGGGTCTCTTTAGCAAATCCCATTCCGTGGCTTTCCAGATTTGCCTCAGCCATGACATAAATACCATATTCATCACACAAATCATACCAGCGTGGGTCATTTGGATAGTGGCTGGTGCGTATAGCATTGATGTTTAATTGCTTGGCAACCTTTATGTCACGAATCATGTTCTCAACACTGACAACATATCCTCCATCAGGATCTATCTCATGACGGTTCACACCCTTGATAAGAACAGGCTGTCCATTTACCAAGAGCTGTTTTCCCTTGATCTCGATCTTTCTAAAACCGACATTTTGGCGAATGACTTCCAATACTTTATCTCCATCCAGCAGTGTCGCTCTGAGTGTGTACAAATTCGGTGTTTCTGCTGTCCATTTGGCTACATTCTGAATGGTTGACTTTACCGTTGAACTGCCACCCTGTAACTGTTGCTTTCTTTCAAAAACCGTATTGCCAGTTTTCTTGTCTATCAATTCTACCAGAACATTCTTTCCATCACATGATTCTGTAGAAAAATGAATGGCAAAGATACCGTCTTTATAATTATCGGACAAGGAAGAGGTTACGTTCAAGTCCTTAATATGTGACTTCGGCTGAGCATAGATATAGTTCTCTCTGGCAATACCGCGAAGTCTCCAATAGTCCTGATCCTCAAAATAAGAGCCATCGCACCATCTCATCAGCTGCATGGCTATCAGATTCTCTTTTCCTGGTTCTACATATTTAGTAATGTCAAATTCCGCAGCAACCTTATTGTCTTCAGCATAGCCAACAAACTTTCCATTTACATATAGGTTGATATTGCTGGAAAATTCGCCGATATGCAGTATTATATTGTCACCATTCCAATTCTCAGGAATTACAATCTTACGTCGGTAAGATCCGACGTAGTTGCCAAGATCCTGCACATAAGGAGGATTTGATTCCCATTCATTTTCCCACTCATATCTATAGTTGGTATAGACTGGCACGCTATAGCCATTCAACTCCCAACATCCAGGAATTGGCATCTTACCCCAATTAGAATCATCAAGATTGAGAGAATAGAAATCTAAAGGACGCTCATTGGCATTCTGCACCCAATTGAATTTCCAATTTCCTTCAATAGACAAGAATCTCTTTGAAAGCGTCTTGTCATTTCTGTCAGACAGTTCCTTATTCTCATAGCCGAAGAAATCAGAAACAGGCTCGTTACGATTGATGTTGTTCACCAAAGGGTCATTCCATGGTTCTGTCTTCTGGGCATATACATTACCTGACAAAGCCATAAAAAGTACCATAAAATTGCATAATTTATTCATAATCAATAGGTATTTATAGTTTTACACTTGCTCCAAACTCAACAGTGAAAGGACGAAGATAGCGTCCGGACATTACGTAGCCATTGAATCGCTTGGCTTCTTCCGGGCCAATAAGCTCTGAGCCGGATATTGTACCGCTGGCACCTTTTTGGTTCAGGAAGTTGACTACACCAAGATTGAATGATAATTTGTTGGTAGCATTCCATTTCACACCTGCGAAAGTTTCCCAATGGCCGTTAAACCAAAGGGCATTTGAAAGGTTAGCATACGTTTTTCCAAAATATCTGAAACTGCCCCATACTGTCATCTTATCCTTGTAAAAGGTATAACTTGGGTCAAGCTCAATCAGTATCTGTGGTATTTCCTTGACAATGTTACCAGTGGCGTTTAAGTCTGCGGTCTCACCATCATCAAACTTTACTGTCACAGAATAGTCCTTGTATGTTGGTTTCTGATAAGTAAAGAGGGCATGAAGATGTGCACCCTTGAATGGATCAAGTTCCACATTGGTTGTCCATCCAACAGTCTGAATGCTATAATTTAATGATGTTGTCTTTGAAATACTAGTGCCAGGTTTGGTTATATCCTGCTGGTCTGTATTGTTCGTCTTCTGAATCCAGGTAATCATTGATGTAACATCAATCCACTTATTGCGATAGTATATACCGCCACGGAGCAATGGAATGCGGAGACGCAGGTCCTGCGGTCCCATATTGGCATAATCTGTCATGCGAGGAGAGCGTTCCATTTGAGTGAAGTCAGCGGTGAGTCCCATACCTTTATAAAAGGACCATGTAGCCGAAACTGTAAATGCATAATTGAGCTTATTCTTTGTTCTGTGCTGTGGTGTAATGGTTACACCGTCAGCATTGGTTGCACCGACATACATGTCTGCAAATCGTGCATAAGGCAACTGGTCTACTGACATACGACACCACTCCAAACGTGCGCCATAGAAGAAACGAAGGCTTTCAATAGGACGCCATTCGTCTGTGAAATATCCTGCTAACTTATTCTCATTTCCGATAGCATAGTCTGTAGAAATCTCATTGAACCCATAATAAGTTATTCTTGCAGTCGGGTCTGAAACCGTGGAATGTGATAGAAACTCTGGATACTCCTTTACACTGGCATCCCATTGTGTTGACGCAGACCAGTAGTTTAAGTCAAAGTTCCACTCGTTGAGACCTATTTTAAGATTATGCTGGCCATAGTTTCTCATCACCTCAGAGGTGAGAAGGAAAGATTTTGCCTTTGCAGTATGAAACCAGATTCTTCGACCATCCATCATACCTGTATAAAGCTTTCCATTCTTGTCATAATACGTATTCGTATTACCCTCAACCTTTCCATCTTTGACATTCATAATGGAACTGCCGCCAAAGTCGGCATAGTTAGCATCAACCCAGGTATATTTAGCCTTTGTATCCAAGTTCCATGCATTACCTAAATCCCATTTGAACAATACAGCAAATTCGTGAGATTTGTTCTTGTTCCAATCATTGATAGTAGTGTTTTTCACTTCACCTGTCTTCATATCACGGTACATGAAGTTCTGAGAAGCTGGAACGTATGAAGATGTACCCAATTTAAAGCCATCCAATTCTGTCACATTACCATCAGTGTGATAGATAAATGGTGCAAAACTGGTTACGGAACCCATACGCTGACTGTTTGAGAACTTGTAGAGAAAAGACAACTGACCTCTGTTTCCCCAATGCTTTGTCAGGGCACCCTTATAAATCTGGGTACGGTCATTATAGTTGGTAAACTTCAAGTCAAAGGTTCCTGGATCAAAGTTCTGATACATATTCAAGGCATAAGTCCAGCCTTTAGCCAGAGGTCCTGAAACGTTCAAATCAAACTGATGCATACCATAATGGTTGCCTTTGTAATTCAAAATACCCTTGAACGTATTACTGCCTAAGTCGCTGAAACTGTTTACTGAATAAGCAATGTTTCCTGTAGCTATGGCTGATTCCTGCGGGTTCATCAATCCTACTTCAGCCAAGCTTCCGTCACTTCTCCAATGAGCAGATAGAGGATGGATGTAAGAAGAATAAACGACAGGTAATCCGTTCTCGTACACATTTACATCTTCACTTGGAAGACCTATCTGAATGTAACGAGGTGCATTGGCATCGGATGCATTGAGCATCACATTGCGTTCTGCTTTCTTTTCTACCATTGTAGTGTCTGACTTCTCTTGAGCACTACAAATGCTTGGGATGACCACGCAACAAGATAAGAGCAAAAGTTCTCTTCTCATGACTTAAAAAAATTAATAGCACTAAATACATAATGGATTTATTTCAACCATACATGCAATTACGCTTTATGTCCGTTGCACCTATACGGACCAAATAAACTACTGAACACATACATAAGGGAAACGGCGTTGGTGCAGTACGAGCTACTCAGTCAAACAGTCCTGGACTCCTAAAACATCCTATCCAAGCCAGTAGTGGAATACACTTTGTTACCTCTAAGATAATTATGAAATTTTACTATACGTTATATTCTACTAATGGAACTATTCTGATGTAGCTGATAATAAGTTTGCTATTTTAATAATCTATTGGGCGGTCTATAACTGCCTTGTATATTTCTGCTCCTGATTAGATATTATTTTGATATTATATAGAATCCAAGTGTGTGTATAACCAAGTGCGCTTGTAAACGCCATTTCCAATATGCTTGTCCTTCCCGTCTTTCTCACTCGGCATTCGCCAATTAAGGTAAGGCGTGAAAACGATTGCAAAGGTAAGACTCAAATCTTAATAATCAAAAAAAAAAACAATATTATCAAACTTTAACGATAATAACCGAAGCGTTTATCAGATTTCAAGATACTCTTACTTGTTGGCACGGATCTTTAATCCGTAATCCTTTAGAAGTGACATCTGTTTTTACGTTATTTGTTGCTTCTTTGTTTTCTTCTCTGCTTTCTTTCTCAACCTGCGGCGCAAGTTCAAGCTGTATTTTTCGGTTCAATGCAGCCAGTTCCGCTTTCAGACTTTTCAGCTCTTCTTCTTTACTACCTTATCATCGAAAAAATGTATGATTTAACATTCGTTATCATCGAAAAAGTGTGTAATTTACTTGTTTTTATCATCGAAAAAGTGTATCTTTGCAACAGAAATATTTAAATTCCAGTCAGTTATGAAAAGAAAGATATACAAAAGGATATGTAGACCAAGAATGGATGGAAAACATCCCTATCATAGCCATTAGCACATATTTTGAGAAATGATATGTAAAGGATTATGCGGCTTTTCTGTCCGAGAGGAACAAACTTAAGATCGTTCTATCAGTTAGCACGGACTGAAAAGCCGTTCGAAAGAATTGCAGAACATACTCAAAGAGAATAGCGGCAAGGCTGATAGTATATACAAGGAAATATCATACAAGTTATTATATATTATACATTATAAATAAGGAGATAAGAAGATGAAAGAAGTATTGATAGTAAGCATCGGCAGCTTCTTCGGAGGCGGCATGAGATATTGGGTATCAAAGATGGTGCAATCCTGCACGGTGATTGCCTTTCCGTTCGGAACGATGGCGGTGAATGTGGCGGGATGCCTCATCATCGGGTTCCTCTCGGGATTGAACTGGCGGGAAGGGGGATGGATGTCGCCATCTGCCAAACTGCTGCTCACCACGGGATTCTGCGGAGGATTCACTACCTTCTCTACCTTTATGAACGAGGGAGCAGGACTGATGAAAGAAGAGAATTACCTCTATATGATGCTCTATCTCTTCGGAAGTCTGGCGCTGGGACTTATCGCCGTTCTCGCCGGACATTATCTGGCGAAAATTATCGCATAAAAGACTTCGGAGAACAGAAAGAAGAAGAGCCCGGATTATCACATAAAATACTGAAGATAGTATTCCATCAAATGAAGAAATGATGAAAATACTATCTTTTTTATTATTTTATATTTCCAAAATGCCTTAATTACGAAATTTATTCGTAAATTTGCAGAAATAATCTGCATTCGACAATTTGAAAGCAAGCTTTCATCATGCTCGTTTGCTTAATTTTTGCACCAATGAATACATTAGATACAAACAACATAAAATGGAGCGAGAATGTAATTATCGCTGATGCCGACTATATCGACCGAGTGGCTTTCGACCTGATAGTCAACTTCGAACGAATGATTAACCGTCGCATCCAACCAGCCGATATGGCACAATGGGCAGTCTGCATTGCCCTTGACGGAGGTCTGAGAGAGGGCGAGCACGAGACACAGGTTGTGCTTATCCACGACAAGCAGTCGATGGCGATGAAGAACTTTCGCCCTGCCAACTATGAGAAGAATCTGAACGCTCAGGCTTTCAAGGATGATAAGCTCGGAGAATTCATCATCTCTTCTTATCCTACAGAGGAGAAGATGGTAGGCAAGGATGACTTCCTCGTAGATGTGGCACGCACCGTATGCAACGCCAAGGAGGTGAAGCGAGTGATGGTAATCCCAAATTCTGAGGATGGAGATGCTTACGACCGACTCCGCGAGATACTCCGCAAGGTAGATGACGACGACAAGCGCATCACCCTCTTTGCCATGCAGCCCATGCCAGGCGGCAACTTCAGACAGGAGATTCTCGGTTATTCACTCATGAATGCCCTGGGGATTTCGGCAGATGAAATAAAATAAACTTTAAAATAATAAACATAAAAAAATAAAATTATAAATGAGTAGAGTACTTATGATTGGCGCAGGTGGCGTGGCTACCGTGGCTGCCTTCAAGATCGTCCAGAACCAGGACGTTTTCACCGAGTTTATGATTGCTAGCCGTCGCAAGGAAAAATGCGATAAGCTGGTTAAGGATATCCATGCCAAGGGCTACAAGATGGATATTCAGACAGCTGAGGTGGATGCCGACGACGTTGAGCAGTTGAAGGCTCTCTTCAATAGCTACAAGCCTGAGCTTGTCATCAACCTAGCTTTGCCTTATCAGGATCTCACTATCATGGATGCCTGTCTGGCTTGCGGTTGCAACTATATGGATACCGCTAACTATGAGCCTAAGGACGAGGCTCACTTCGAGTACTCATGGCAGTGGGCATACAAGGATAAGTTCGAACAGGCTGGTCTCTGCGCTATCCTCGGCTGCGGTTTCGACCCAGGTGTATCAGGCATCTTCACCGCTTATGCAGCCAAGCATCACTTCGATGAGATTGAGGTGCTCGACATCGTGGATTGCAACGCCGGTAACCATCACAAGGCTTTCGCAACCAACTTCAACCCAGAAATCAATATCCGCGAGATTACCCAGAAGGGACTCTGGTATAAGGATGGCGAATGGATTGAAACCGATCCATTGTCAATCCACAAGCCGCTCACCTACCCTAACATCGGCCCTCGCGAGAGCTATCTGATGCACCACGAGGAGTTGGAGAGCCTGGTGAAGAACTACCCTACCATCAAGGAGGCACGCTTCTGGATGACCTTCGGTCAGCAGTATCTCACCTACCTCGACTGCATCCAGAACCTCGGCATGAGCCGCATCGACGAAATCGAATACGAGGCTCCATTGGCAGACGGTTCAGGCAAGACAGCCAAGGTAAAGATTGTTCCTCTACAGTTCCTCAAGGCCGTATTGCCTAACCCACAGGATCTCGGCGAGAACTATGACGGCGAAACATCTATCGGTTGCCGCATCCGCGGTAAGAAGGATGGCAAGGAGCGCACCTACTACGTTTATAACAACTGCAAGCACCAGGAGGCTTACAACGAAACCGGTATGCAGGGCGTAAGCTACACCACCGGTGTGCCAGCCATGATTGGTGCCATGATGTTCCTCAAGGGCATCTGGAAGAAACCAGGCGTATGGAACGTAGAGGAGTTCGACCCAGATCCATTCATGGAGCAGTTGAACAAGCAGGGATTGCCATGGCACGAGGTGTTTGATGGCGATTTGGAAATCGACTAAACTTTAAACTAAATAAGATATGGCAAAAGAAATGCAAGAGGGAAAATTGAATCCCAATGAAGGCAAACTGAAAGCTCTTCAGGCAGCCATGGCTAAGATAGAAAAGGACTTCGGTAAGGGCTCTATCATGAAACTCGGAGATGAGCACGTTGAGAACATCGAAGTTATCCCTACAGGCAGTATCGCTCTCGACAATGCACTGGGCGTAGGCGGTTATCCTAAGGGACGTATCATCGAGATTTACGGTCCGGAATCTTCTGGTAAGACAACATTGGCTATCCATGCCATCGCAGAGGCGCAGAAGGCTGGCGGTATCGCTGCTTTCATTGATGCAGAGCACGCTTTCGACCGTTTCTATGCGGCTAAATTGGGCGTTGATGTTGATAACTTGTGGATTTCACAACCAGATAATGGTGAGCAGGCGTTGCAGATTGCAGACCAGCTGATCAGTTCTGCTGCTGTAGACATCGTAGTTGTTGACTCTGTAGCAGCCTTGACTCCTAAGAAGGAAATCGAAGGCGATATGGGTGACAATGTGGTAGGTCTTCAGGCTCGATTGATGAGTCAGGCTCTCCGCAAGCTCACTTCTACCATCAGCAAGACCAACACTACCTGCATCTTCATCAACCAGTTGCGCGAGAAGATTGGTGTAATGTTCGGTAACCCAGAGACAACCACCGGTGGTAATGCTCTGAAGTTCTATGCATCAGTGCGTTTGGATATCCGCAAGGCAACAGCCATCAAGGACGGCGATGAGGTAGTAGGTAATCTGGTTCGCGTAAAGGTTGTAAAGAACAAGGTGGCTCCTCCTTTCCGCAAGGCAGAGTTCGACATCATGTTTGGCGAAGGCATCAGCCGTGCCGGCGAGGTATTCGGTCTGGCTGTAGCCAACGATATCATCGAAAAGAGCGGCAGCTGGTATAGCTATGGCGGTTCTAAACTCGGACAGGGTGCCGATGCCTGCAAGGCATTGCTCAAGGATAACCCTGAACTTCTCGATGAACTGGAAGCTAAGGTTCGCGAAGCACTTGCTGCTAAGGAACAGAAATAAAGCCAGATAAGGTTTCACACCTTATTATATATAGGAGCTTTATCTGAAAAGAAAGATTTCTCAATCATATTACAGGAATCAAGATAGGGAGAATGCGACATTTTATCGCCTCCCATATCTTGATTCCTTTTATTTTGTCAGCATTATCTGACACCTTGTCAGCCACTTTAAATTTTACAATCCCTTGGCACATGCTTTGTTATGACGGAAAGCGTGAACGCTGAATATAGAGGTTCCCGACAGATGCATATCTTCGGCAGACTTCCATTAGCCAGCAAGTTCATGAGATAAATAACATATTAATAACGATAAAAATAAAAAAAGATATAATTATGGGAAAAGTAATTGGAATTGACTTGGGTACCACAAACAGTTGTGTTGCCGTTTTCGAAGGTAGCGAACCAGTTGTAATCGCTAACAGTGAAGGTAAGCGTACTACTCCATCAGTAGTAGGTTTCGTTAAGGATGGTGACCGCAAGGTAGGTGATCCTGCTAAGCGTCAGGCCATCACAAACCCTAAGAACACAGTATATTCTATCAAGCGTTTCATGGGTGAGACATACACTCAGAGCCAGAAAGAGGCTGAGGCAATGCCTTACACAGTAGTAAACGAGGGTGGTTATCCACGTGTTGAAATCGAGGGTCGCAAGTATACTCCACAGGAGATTTCTGCAATGGTTCTCCAGAAGATGAAGAAGACTGCAGAGGATTATCTCGGACAGGAGGTTACAGATGCTGTAATCACAGTTCCTGCTTACTTCTCTGACTCACAGCGTCAGGCTACAAAGGAGGCTGGTCAGATTGCAGGTTTGAACGTTCAGCGTATCGTAAATGAGCCTACAGCCGCAGCTTTGGCTTACGGTGTTGACAAGGCTAACAAGGATATGAAGATTGCCGTATTCGACTTGGGTGGTGGTACATTCGATATCTCTATTCTGGAGTTCGGTGGCGGCGTATTCGAGGTACTTTCTACCAATGGTGATACTCACCTGGGTGGTGATGACTTCGACCAGGTAATCATCAACTGGTTGGCTGATGGCTTCAAGGCTGAAGAAGGCGTAGATCTCCGCAAGGACCCTATGGCTATGCAGCGTTTGAAGGAGGCTGCTGAGAAGGCTAAGATTGAGTTGTCAAGCTCTACATCTACCGAAATTAACTTGCCATACATCACAGCCGTTGACGGTATGCCAAAGCACTTGGTTAAGACTTTGACCCGTGCACAGTTCGAGCAGTTGGCTCACAACCTGATTCAGGCTTGCTTGGTACCTTGCCAGAATGCCGTTCGTGACGCTAAGCTCTCTACATCAGATATCGACGAGGTTATCCTGGTTGGTGGTTCAAGCCGTATCCCAGCCGTTCAGACACTCGTTAAGAACTACTTCGGCAAGGAGCCTTCTAAGGGTGTTAACCCAGATGAGGTTGTTGCAGTAGGTGCAGCTATCCAGGGTGCCATCCTGAACAAGGAAGAGGGTGTTGGTGACATCGTATTGCTCGACGTTACTCCATTGACTCTCGGTATCGAGACTATGGGTGGTGTGATGACTAAGCTCATCGATGCCAATACAACTATCCCTTGCAAGAAGAGCGAGGTATTCTCTACAGCAGCTGATAACCAGACAGAGGTTACCATCCACGTATTGCAGGGTGAGCGTCCAATGGCAGCTCAGAACAAGAGCATCGGTCAGTTCAACCTGACAGGTATCGCTCCAGCTCGCCGTGGTGTTCCTCAGATTGAGGTTACCTTCGATATCGATGCCAACGGTATCTTGAACGTATCAGCTAAGGATAAGGCTACCGGTAAGGAGCAGAGCATCCGCATCGAGGCTTCATCTGGCTTGAGCGAGGACGAGATCAACCGCATGAAGGCTGAGGCAGAGCAGAACGCTGCTGCTGATAAGGCTGAGCGCGAGAAGATTGACAAGATGAACCAGGCTGACAGCATGATCTTCACCACCGAGAACTTCCTGAAGGATAACGGTGATAAGATTCCAGCTGACAAAAAGCCAGGTATCGAGCAGGCTTTGCAGCAGTTGAAGGATGCTCACAAAGCAGGTGATGTTGCAGCTATCGATTCAGCTATGAACAACTTGAACACCGTCATGCAGGCTGCTTCTCAGCAGTTGTATCAGGGCGGCCAGCAGGCAGGTCCTCAGGGTGCTCAGGGTGGTCAGCAGGCACAGGGCGGAAATGATGGCGCTCAGGACGTACAAGACGCTGACTTCGAAGAGGTTAAGTAAAGTCAATAAAAATGACATAAGTATAAATTGAATATTATCAGGAAAGCCGTGTAACTCAATGAGTTGCACGGCTTTTTCTATTTCTTAACAATTCTAAACTTATTTGGTTATCTCAGAAAAATGCCGTATTTTTGCCACATATTTGGCACAGGACTTAAACGTCTATAAGGTTGGACTTATTGATACTTAAGCGTCTATGCGATTAAAAACTGTAAGTAAATGGGTAAAAAACAAGCAAAATATGGGTAAGGCAAAATTTCAAATAGAACGCAGATGCGAGGTGTGCGGAAATCCATTTTTCGCCAAAACTCTGGAGTCACGATACTGCTCGGAGAAGTGCGGACAGGTGGCTTACACACGACGCAAACGTGAAGCGAAGAAGCTGAAAAAGCTTCAAGAGTTGACTGAACAGATTGATGATGACAGGGACTATATTACGGTTCCTGAGGCTGTGGCGATGTACTCGGTGAGCAGGACTTCGCTCTACCAATATATCCATGACGGAAGAATACCGTCTATTAATTTGGGTGTGCGACTCATTAGAGTGAGCAGAAAAGAACTGGAGAAATATTTCCCCAAAAGGAGCTTTGACAAGAAGCCAGTCAGGGTTTTGCCAAAGCTCTACAACCTGGAACCAGAGAACTGCTACACCATTGGAGAGATCAGTAAGAAATACAATATGGATGACAGTACGGTATATCTGCATATCAGAAAATATGGTATTCCAACCCGACAGATTAGAAACTATGTGTATGTTCCAAAGTATGAAATAGACAATCTGTACAAATAGATGTATGTGACAGATCATCGTTTTTTGAGAACATGTTGAACTTCTGATTCATGTTTACTGAATAATGAAATCATCAATTACTATATAATGAACGAGTATGAGAAGAACATTCCATAATACAAAGGTCTCGGTGAAACTGAGAAAATCAAATCGTGCAGACGAATGGTATCTCGTTGTGGAGTCATATCCTGTGTATGAAAAGTTTAGCGACAAGCCTAAACGTATTCGTGAGAACATCAACCGTGTAATTACTACTCCTCTATGGGACAAAAGTAAAACAACACGAGGAGGTGCAAAAGGCAAGGAGGCTTATATGCCGAAGCGTGACGTGAACGGTGTGATTCAATGTAAGGCAGCTGTAGATCAACGTGCCTGTCTTTATGCTGACAAGATACGTGAGGCGAGACAGCGTGAATATGACAACGCTGCCCTATATACGGAAACGGAAGCAGCCCAAGCAGAACAGAATGAACGTTCGAAATGCAACTTTATCGAATATGTGAAGTATGTGAAAGAGAAAAGACATGGCAATAGTTCGAAATCCATCATCGTCAACTGGAATCGCTTATATGAGTTGTTAAAACTGTTTGCAAAGGGTGACTCTATCCTATTCTCGGAAATAGATTTGAAATTGATAGAGGACTTCAAGCAATGGGTAATGACTGCTCCACAAGGTGGTAGCAAGAGCGGAACCATATCACAGAATACTGCAGCCACCTATTTCTCCATCTTTAAGGCTGCGCTGCATCAGGCTTTCATCGATGGCTACCTGACCATCGATATGGCCGCCAAGAGCAAGAACATACAAGAGCTGGAAAGCAGACGAGAGTTTCTGACGACGGAAGAACTGAACGTACTGGCCGCAACACCATGTGACAATCCTATTATCAAGAGAGCTGCATTGTTCTCGGCATTGACAGGATTGCGACATTGCGACATCCAAAAACTAAAATGGTCGGAAGTGCAGAAGATAAACGACACATACAGACTGAACTTCACCCAAAAGAAGACAAAGGGTGTGGAATACATGCCGATGTCGGAACAGGCATACAAATTGTGCGGTGAGCGTAAAGACCCAAATTTGTTGGTGTTTGCAGGGTTGCCAGCCCCTTCCTGGATATCAAAGCCATTGAAACGATGGATAGTTGCTGCAGGCATCACACGCAAAATAACTTTCCATTGTTTCAGGCATACCTACGCTACGCTCCAGTTGGCACATGGTACGGACATCTATACCGTAAGCAAGATGTTGGGACATACCAACGTGAAGACGACACAAATATATGCGAAAGTGATTGATGAGAAAAAGGAAAAGGCTGCTAATGCTATCCAGATAGATCTGGATGAAAAGGAGTTTGACTGATACTTTCTCAGGAAGTAACGAGAAGATAATTTTCGGGACATCCACACTATCCTGCGAGCCGCTTGTGAAATATCATAAGTGGCTCGTTTCGTATAGATACATGGAAGAGGTGGTTTCTATCGTGAAGGACTGCTTGAACCGACTAAAGCGGAAAGACAAAGTTTTGACAAGCTACGATGAATCGGATAAGAATGTCTGAGAGGTTGACGGCTGTACGTTTATTATGATTGCCTTATGGGAGGCTTATGATGATAGCCATCATGTGGAGAGAGCGATAAAAACTTTTGTTTTTGGGGATATGAAGAAGTATCGGTAAAAAGAGGTGTTGGGATGTCATGGGATTATGTTTCGATTATGGGAACTGATACTGATTGAAATCATAAGCCAATCAGTATTGATTTTTATGGTTATTTTGCACCCAGAAAGTCGTGTGACAAAGAAAATAGCAATAACCATAAAAATGTGATAAGATGACAGAAGAAATCAGATTTGAAGACCTGCCAAAAGTCACCAAAATGATGATGACTAAATTGGAAGAGTTGTGTGCCAAGATGGACAAAATCATTCCGACCGTAGAGGAACCGATTGACCGATGGTTTACGGTGGATGAATTGAGAGAGTATCTGCCGGAGCATCCTGCCCGTCAGACCGTGTATGGATGGACCAGCAATGCCATCATTCCCTTTCATAAGAAGGGAAAATCACTACGATTTAAAAAATCGGAAGTGGACAAATGGTTGCATGAGGGATATAATCCATACATCAAGGAATTAGAAGATGAAGCCCAGGCTTTCATTGAGAAGAAGCGTAAACCATTGTTCTAGAATTTGCAGTAAATGAATAAAAGAAAAATAAACAACTATGGCATCCAAACGTCAAAGAGACCGGATGCTGACATAGGAAAGGACGAAGTTATGGGAAGGGATGCAGCCATAGGGACATGGAATGTAGATACCGATATGGGGAAGGAAGACAAAGACAGGACTATAGGTGATGATAATTCTGGAACTACCATTCCTTTGGGGGCATTCCCAAAGAAGATACAAGAGATGGCGAAGGTACTGGTAGAATATGAGAACTACAACCAGGATTACCTATTGGTATCAATGCTGTCGGCTGTGGCTACCGCCATTGGGAACACCTGCCAGATAAGAATCAAGGGATGCTGGACGAGCAGTCCCATCCTGTACGTCATCCTTGTGGGACGACCAGGCGTAGGCAAGACACCGCCACTGGACTTTGCCTTCAAGCCCATTAGAGCGCACGACTATAAGTTGTTGAAAAAATACAAGGAAGACGATGAAGCCTATTCCTTGTTTATGGAAAAGAGAAAAAGCAGAAAGTTCACCTATTCGCAATCGGAGATTCCGGAGATACCGATACTGCAAAGAACTGTGATTTCGGACTTTACCCCAGAGGCGTTGATGCAAGCGCACAATGTGAACCAAAGGGGCATTGTGGCATTTGTGGATGAGATTATGGGTATGTTCAACACCGTGAACCAATACAGCAAGGGGCAGCTGATAGAGCAGCTGCTGACGGCACATAGCGGAAAGCCATTGGACATCACCCGATGCAGTCTGGACATCCCCATCCATATAGAGCAGCCCTGCATCAATATCATTGGAACCACCCAGACCAAGCGAGTGCATGAGCTGGTGGACAAGGGGTATGGCGACAATGGTCTGATAGACCGCATTCTGTTTGCCTATCCCAAGAGGCATACCATCAGTCCATGGCAACTACATGGAACAGAAAGTAATTACGATGGTCGTGAATGCTTTGACCTGTGGGCAGATGTGGTGGAGAAAATACTGACATTGCCCTGTCAATATGATGATGAGACCGGAATGGTGATACCCACCATCATCAATTTTACGGCGGATGCGCAGCAACACTTCTTTGACTGGAGAAATCGAACAGTTGACTATATCAACAGCATCAAGGATGATGCACTGATAGACGGCAGAATCATGAAGACCCATCTGAATACGGCAAGGTTGGCACTTGTGATACAGATGATGCGTTGGGCTTGTGGAGAAGCGGACAATGACAACGTGGACATTGATTCTGTCAAGGCAGCTATAGAGCTAGGTGAGTATTTCGAGGAATGCTATGCAAGGCTGCAGAAATACATGACCATAGACAGCATTCAACCGCAAAAGAAGATATTGCTGGACGGACTGGAGCATGAGTTCACTACAGCTGATGCATTAAAGATAGGTGAAGAGATGGGACTGTCGGAGCGGTCGGTGATGTACACGCTGACAGATCTGCAGACCATGAAGGTAATAAGAAAGATAAAACGAGGCGAATATGAGAAACTGCAATAAGGTATATGGCGGTGCAGCTTGCAGTTGTTGCAGGAAGCATCGAGGTCGCAATCAGTTTGACCACAGGGTTACTACTGTCGTGCTTGACATAGCATGGCATCCACTTTGCATACATAGGAATATAGTAACTTAGTAGAAGAGTATAATAGTAAAAAAGTGACATAGTATATATTATAAAAAGTAAGAGGAACAATGAGAATGAAAGAAAGCTCGTTCTCTTTTTTTGTCTTCCTGTAAATACTGTCCACTGATGACGTATATGGAAAATGGAAAAACTGAGAGCATTGTGGCATTGATGAAAGGAGCACAATCGACTTATATCAAGGAGGTTGCAGAAGGAAAGAAAGTGTATTCACGTTATGTGAAAGACTTTCTGAATGGGCATCGCTATTGCGGCAGTTGGGATGTAAGAGTGATGAACCAGTACCGTAAGGACATGGGAATTATCGAAGACCTGTTGGAGACAAGACCCGACTTGGTGCAGAAGTATTTCTGCCAGGAAAGTATGGACGAAGAAGATGTTGAAGCACTCATAAGAGAGCTGAACACCACGTCGGCTCCTGACACATCATCGGCAGATCCTTGCAAAACGACAAGATGGGTGTCTGCCTTTATAGTGAATCAGAAAGAATATGGCGTTTGTGAGAAAAAGAAACAAATGAAAAGCCTATACGGTTCTGACACAGGAAAAGACGCAGGAACGTCTTCGCTGCAGTTGTTACGAAGAGAAGGACTGTTGGGAATAATCGTGGAAGCGATGAACCAATTCAGACTGTTCAAGAAAAAAGTGACAGAGGCAGAGATAAAAGAACTGTTCTGCTGCAGTCTGGAAAGCCCTTTGGTAGCAAGGAACAACAGAGAACTGGCATTCTTCTTCGACAAGCTATGTGAGAACGGACTCATCAGCAAGCAATGGCAGGATGTGGTGAGTACCCACAGACTGTTGCTGTCATCCACAGGGAAGAACATGAAAGCCTCGGACTTGTCTTCAGCTGCATGCAAGGCAAGATTGTCGGACAGAAGCATCTTCGCCAACATCAAGAGCAAGGTGAAAGAAATAGCGGAATGGGCAAAATCTGCCGGAAAAGACAGAATATGACAACAAGAAAGATTGATAGGAGGATTGATACTGCTGAACTGTCAACCCCCTATTGATCTTTTTTCGTATTAGAAAAAGTATATTTGCACCCAGTTTTGTAGCAGGAAGCCATATCACAGGATTTGTATAGGAAAAAACTTCAAAACTGATCAAATAGCACGGAATGTGTACTGAACAGATAAAGTAGTATAACTATCAAACAAAAAAATATTTGAGTATGGATTCAATTATGGGAATACAAACACAAGCAGGAGGTATTCGTCAGGAAGAGCTGACGGAAGCCAACCTGGTACCAGTCGTAATACGGTTGACAGAGCGAGTAGGACAAATAGAAGATGTCCTCAGAGCATTGGGAGACATCAAAGAGTTACATGAACGCTTGACACAAGTGGAAGAACATCTGTTTGCTGCCAAGGAGATACTGACTGTGAAAGAAGCCAAGGAATTTCTTGGTATATCGGAAAGTCAGTTGTATAAGTTGACCAGAACACTATCTATCCCCCACTATAAGCCAAGTGGGAAAACCATCTTCTTCAATAGACAAGAAATCATAGATTGGGTGAATAGCCGTCCAGCCCGAAGAAGAGGAATACAGCAAGAGAACATGAACGCAAATGTTTCAGACGAGTCACATTGCAATGAAATGGAAGCGATGAATGTGGGTGGTATGAACATAAACAGTGATATGCCATGACACCCATGGAACAAAGCAATTGTCAGACAGACAACGGAAATGTGCTGGACGAGTTGCTGAAAGCCTCACGAATACTGGCAGACGACACCTATCAGGTGCCGCCACAGATTATGTGGGTGGACAATTCGACCATTGCCACACTTGGCAACTTCAGTGCATCGACCGGAAAGGCAAAGAGCAGGAAGACCTTTAATGTGTCGGCAATCGTTGCTGCCTCGTTGGGAAACAAGCAGGTTCTGAAGTACAGAGCCTGTCTGCCAGAAGGAAAACGTAAGATACTGTATATAGACACCGAGCAGAGCAGATACCACTGCCATGTGGTGATGCAACGCATCCTGAGGTTGGCAGGAGTTCCACAAGACGTGAACACCGCCAACCTGGTATTCTATGGTCTGAGAGAGTATCATCCTACCATGCGACTGCAACTGATAGAACACGCCTTGCAAAAAGAAACCGGGTGCGGTCTGGTTGTCATCGACGGCATCAGAGACTTGATGCTGGACATCAATGATCCATCGGAATCGGTAAGCATCATCAACAAGCTGATGCAATGGTCGAGCATCTACAATCTGCATATCCACTGCGTGCTGCATCTGAACAAAAGTGATGACAATGTGAGAGGACACATCGGAACCGAGTTGAACAACAAGGCAGAGACGGTGTTGGTCATCGCCAAGAGTCAGACCCTAGCCAATGCAAGCGAAGTGAAACCATTGAGTCTGCGAGACCGAGAGTTTGAACCATTCGCCTTCAAGATAGACGAAGAAGGGATGCCTGTTGACATCTACGACTACGAGTTTGGAAAGAAAGACGGAAAGACATCCAAGATGACCATCGGAGACATCACGGAAGAGCAACACGAGAAAGCATTGGAAGTAGCATTCCAAGACAAGGTGGTGTCGGGATATGAACATATGCTGACGGCATTGAGCAAGGGATATGGTGAGATTGGATTTGCAAGAGGTCGAACCACACTATCCAAGCTGTTGACCTATCTGTTGACAAACAAGAAAGTAGTGAAATTGGCAAGCAATGAATACTGTCTGCCCAAGAATTATCCCAGTCTGCCACTGATAGATGAAGATACATGATTCAAAAAGCATCAATCCGTTCACTCCACATCTATATATGGTGTGGACAGATGAACAGATGACGGAATGAGGATAGAGTAAACAGAAAATGAAGAGACATGAACATAGATACAGCAAAGACTATCAGCATCATTGACTTGCTGACGGCATTGGAACACGCTCCGGTGAGCATAAAAGGAGACCGATACAACTATCTCTCTCCTATCAGAACCGAGAAAGAACCCTCATTCTGCGTAAGCAAGAAAAGAAATGAGTGGTATGACTTTGGATTGGGGCAAGGCGGTGACATCATCAACCTGAGCAAGCGGCTGTTTGAGACCAATGATGTGAGTGAGGTGTTGAGCCGGTTGGACAAATTGAACATAAGTCATGTGGAACATTCATGCAAGACAATCAAGGCGGCTGCGGTACAGACGGCAGTGAAGATGGAGAACGTACATCTACAACCCCTGCAATACGATCCCCTGATGTCGTATTTGCGTTCACGCCATATCGACGCAGAGGTGGGCATGAAATATTGCAAAGAAGTATGGTACACTCATGGCAAGAAACGCTATTTCGGCATAGCCTTTGAGAACATACAGAAAGGTATGGAAATCAGAAATCCATACTACAAAGGATGTATGGGACACAAAGATATATCCATAGTGCATGCAGAAGCCATTGGAGTGCAGGAAGCAGTATGCATATTTGAGGGATTTATGGATTTCCTCTCCTTCAAAACCTTGGAAAAGCAAGGAGACGGAAGAGCTGTTGTGGATGAGCCATGTGACTATATCGTATTAAATTCTGTAGCAAACATGCAACGTTGCCTGCAAAGACTGGGCGTGTATGAGCATATATATTGCTTTTTGGACAATGACAAGGCAGGAATGGATGGCTATGGAATTGTCAGGAATGCTTATCCCACCAAGGCGATAGACATGAGCTTTCGCTACAAAGAATACAAGGATGTAAACGACTGTTTAATTGGGAGAAAGAAAGCATGAAGGAAGCAAAAGTGGAATATGACGATATAGCGGATATGCACTGGTGGATGGTGGATCATATTCACTATCTGCCAGCCATGATATATGCCGTATTGTTGATAGATATAGTATCAATCGTTGTCATCATCAAACACAGCAAGGGACTGGGGCAAGACGAGGTATTGGCACGATTGAAGATAGGATGCAGTGTGGCAGTGTTCCTGCTTGGGATGCTGCTGGTGTATTATATAGCGTATCTGCTTTGGTAAAAACAAAACCATCATTTTCATTCCATATAGGGATGCAAACGATGGTTCTGTTATAGGCTACTACAAAATCTTTGTTTCAAAGTAATTCTTTATTTTATATATGCCAATATCGTGCTTGTATCTTCCAAAAAGAATTTGAGGATTGACATCGTATTTGTCAGCCTCTTCCTTGATATAAGGAGCAATTTTGTAAGGAACAATGTCACGAGTTCTAGCAAGGAACTTCTTCCAATCAACATTTGGAACAACTGCATTCAATGCAAACTCGTCTGCTTCTGACTCTTCGGAATCTTTCTTTTCGTCAGACAGATTAATCATTGCCTTTCCATCTTTCGTAAGATGATTGAAAACGTGTCCCACTTCGTGTAAAGTAGTAAAAGCAAAATTATCAATAGACGAGATACGTTCTGTGACAACGATAGTCGGATTGTCGCCAATCCAGAAAGACATGCCATCTACAGGAACCTGCCCCACCTTTTTGACAACCATAAAACGTATGCCATACTTATTCAATACTTCGCCAGTCTTTTTTACCGTTTCAGAATTTTCCTTGAAAACATTATTGAGTTCTTTTGTCAGTAAGCCACCACTATTTTTGTCAAAGCTTCCCAATGATTGCTCGTCATTTTTGGAACAGTAATAACAATAGTATTTCCAGGATAAAATATCAACAGGATTAGTTGTTACCTTTTCAGACTTACGATAATATGCCAATTCCATTTCCTTGGCTTTCAGACCAAAGAAATCATCCAAATTATCTACAGCAAACACATCAAAGATGCGTTTGACATCCTCGATGATATTGCCTTTGATAATATTTACTTTTCTAAAGAACAGAGTACTCACGTGTTCTTTGAGTACATTCCAAATCTCCAGCATTTTAGTCTGCAACACAACTCTTTCACTCTGTTTTGCACAGTCAAGTTCGTACTGTGTCTGAATGTTCATGAGAAATTTTGCAGAAATGCCGAGGGCATTTTCCAACAATAATGCCATTTCGGGTGTTAGAGAACGTTTACCTTTTATGACATCATTCAGAATTGATTTCTGTATACCAGTGAGTTCGGCCAATTCACTCTGCTTCATATTGCGAGCAGCGAGTTCGTCCTTAATCACCTCTCCCACATGAGTTGCCTCAAATGGTACTGCCTGATTGAAACTAAACTTAGTCATAATGATGTGATATTTCTAATAATTCTATTTCTGTAATGACAATGCTTCCATCGAGAGGAGAACTTTTGAAGATCAATCGCCATGTGTCATTGCAACGTACAGACTCTTGTCCTTTCCTGTCACCATGCAACGCTTCATAATTCAATCCTTTTAAGCGAAAGAGGTCTTCGATACGTTGAGCAGCCCTCATGTAATCAACAGCTTTCTTGTACCCCTTTATCACTTGGATTGGCAACCTCCTGTATCTCTTGTCTGATGTCTTGCCATTTTCATACAATTCGAGTAAAGCTTCGTCTTCTGATGTTATGTTCATAAAATTTCAGCCATATTTTAATGGTGCAAAGGTAATACTTTTATTTTGATTATCAAAATTGATAACCGGAAATTATCGTATTTATAGATATTTTTAACGAATAATGGCTATTTTTATCGTGAAATCAGTCTATTCGATGAAAAATGGAAGAACGAAATTATACGTTTGGGCATGAAACCGGTGTGGGACAAAACACCATTACCCAAAATGTGAAAGCAGAGGAAAACAAAAGTTTAAAGTATGATTGAGAGTATGATATATATTTATATTTTGAATATATCTTAAACTTAGAGGGTCATACTTTGAAAAATTCTTTTATATCGGATTTTAGGCTTTACTTTGCACTCGCAACTGGCACGATTGCCACGATACAGAGTATAAATCAATTATAAAACAAAGTATAATATGAGTCCATTTGTGATATTCGCCATCAGCCTTACCATTGCATACGTTATCTACTATGCGGTGATGATAACAAGAGACCTGTATGGCAAGAAGGAAGAAAACAAGAGCAACGAGGAAGTGTTTGATGTGAGCAGCATCACGGAAGAGGAAGCTACCGTAGCTGTCAATGAAAGCGATGGCGGTTTCTGCATTGCCAACAAACAGTATGATACCAGGTATCAGAATGAACAGTCAGGTGATGATGGTTATGGAAACGGAATTGCAGGAAGTGGTGCTGTTGAAAGTGGAGCTGCTGAAAGCGGCTATAGTTCGGATGGAAATGAAGCAGATGGTTCCTGTCATGCAGGGAGCAATGATTCTGGCATAGGAGCTGGAGGTATGACTTCCGATGGTGATGATGCCAATCAACAAAAGAAGACAGCTGCCGAGTCGTTGCAGGAGCGAGTGAATGACCAGATGGAAAATACCTCTCCTATATGGATAAACGGGCTCTGGCAAGACGAGTTCACGGAGAGTCTGCTGCGACAAGGTGAAACAAAGCCAGGACAACCAAACATCAAAACAATACCAATCAAGGATGAAATTTAGCCATATCATAAAGAATGTAGTTGCAATCATTGTCTTTGCGCTGCTCCCCCTGTCTGCATCAGCCAAATGTGGCAATGTGGACTATAGCTGGGGAGCAGACGCACTGGAAGGGATGCACGACTATGTGGTGACGATGATGCTGTATGTACTGTATCTGACATACGCCGTCGCTGCTGTGATGGTGGTAATATCGGCATTGCAGATATACATCAAGATGAATACAGGAGAAGAAGGTGTGACCAAATCGATAGTGACTCTGATAGGTGCCTGTCTGTTTATGATTGGAGCATCCATTCTGTTCCCTGCATTCTTTGGCTACCAGATTTAAGACTCAACTGCAGAAGAGTATATAGCAAAGAGAAAGCAGTACCATCGAGCCGTATGCCAGAATGGAAAGACGCCGAAAGCGTGGAAGAAAACTGGGGATAAAGGTGAGAATGAACTGTGAAACGAAATCATTAACAAGTAAAACAAGAAAGAATGTTTAAGAAAACGACCAACTATTTGAAGAAGACCGCCAAGAGCGTTCTCTCTTCAGGACGCTTGAAGACATTGGCATTGATGCTCCTTGTGGGTGGTGGCATTGCCATGGCGCAAAACTCGGCAGGTGACTACACTGCAGGAACCACAGCCCTGACAAAAGTGACGGAGGAAATAGCCAAATACGTGCCTATTGTGGTCAAGCTCTGTTATGCCATTGCAGGTGTTGTAGCCGTAGTGGGTGCCATCAGCGTTTATATCGCTATGAACAACGAGGAGCAGGACGTCAAGAAGAAGATCATGATGATTGTAGGAGCGTGTATCTTCCTCGTGGCAGCAGCACAGGCATTGCCTCTGTTCTTCGGTGTGACTAACTAACGAGTGAGAGTTATTCAGTGCATATTCAGTAATTGAGAAACGACGTGAAGAATGGCAAGAGAAGAGCAGGAAATCCGTTACCCCGACTACCCACTGTTCAAGGGACTCCAGAAGCCCCTTGAATTCATGGGAATACAAGGGCGGTACATCTATTGGGCAGCAGCCACGGCAGGAGGAGCCATCATTGGCTTCATTGCCGCCTACTGTCTGATGGGTATCATTACAGGACTGATAGTGTTGGTCGTAGCAATTACGACGGGTACAGGTCTCATCATGTTCAAACAACGGAAGGGACTGCATACCAAGAAGAACGACCAAGGAGTGTTTATCTATGCCTACAGCAAGCGCATATAAAAATGTGAAACAAAAAAGTATCGACATGACCAAGATGTGGATGACAAGTAGAAAGTGAACGACTGGTAGGCTCATTCTCCCCCAAGGGTGTGGGTCTACCATTATTTGTTTCAGCAGAAAACATTGCATCTTCGCTACTAAAGTACAGTTATGAGTATGGAAGGAAAGAATATTATAATAACCGCATTGGCAGTGACATTGCTGACCGCTTGCAAGGACAAGACCTACAAGCCACCCACATTGGATGCCATAAGGAGTGCTGACAAAGCAAGGGCTATTTGGGCGAGAGAAACCGAAGAACGTCCTGCAACCGTGGAAATACAAACAAGCAGGATGGATTCCACTTCAAAAGATAGTGTATCAGCCCTTTATAGTGAAGAAAGATCCAATACCTCATATAAAGAGAATGGCAACAAATCATCCAGTATGAGAGAAAATCATCAATCATCCTTTGAAGAAACTGAAGAATAAACGAATATGGTACTATATGTAATCTTATTTTTCGTGGCAACCTGCATTGGCATGGCCATATCGGTCTATGCCTTTGGCACTGGTGGCAAACGGAAGAAAATCTTTGAAGACATCTACTTCTCCGTGGAAGACACGGACGGTATCGGTGTGCTCTATACCAAGACTGGAGAATATTCTGCTATCCTGAGAATGGAGAATCCAGTGCAGAAGTATTCTGCCAATATAGACAGCTATTATGAGTTCACTAACCTGTTTGCAGCCATTACACAGACACTGGGTGAAGGTTATGCCCTGCACAAGCAAGACATCTTTACCAGAAAGCAGTTTAAGGATGAGAGTGGCAAGGGACATGAGTTCCTGTCAGAATCCTACTTCCGCTATTTCAACGGAAGAGAATATACAGACAGCATGACCTATCTGACCATTACGCAGGAGAACAAGAAGAGCCGTCTGATGTCTTTCGACAACAAGAAGTGGCGAGATTTCCTGGTGAAAATCAGAAAGGTGCAAGACCAGCTGAAGGATGCCGGTATCAAGTCGGAGTTCTTGAACAAGCAAGAGGCAAGCCAATATGTTGACCGTTTCTTTGCCATGAACTTCCGTGACAAGATGGTGAGCATGACAGGATTCAAGGTGGATGACGAGATGATAGGTATGGGTGACAGACGCTGCAAGGTGTATAGTCTTGTGGATGTGGATTGCGCTAATCTGCCGACACTGATACGCCCATTCACCAATATCGAGGTGAACAACACCAGCATGCCAGTGGATCTGGTAGCATTGGTGGACAGCATACCAGGTGTGGAGAGTGTGGTGTATAACCAAATCATCTTTGTACCGAACCAGAAGCGTGAGCTTGCACTGCTAGACAAAAAGAAGAACCGCCATGCCAGCATGCCGAACCCAAGCAATCTGATTGCCGTAGAGGACATCAAGCGAGTGCAGGAGGTGATAGCGAGAGAAAACAAGCAGTTGGTATATACCCACTATAATCTGATAGTGACGGTGAGTCCAGACACAGACATTCAAAAGTGTACCAACCATCTAGAGAATGCCTTTGGCAGGATGGGCATCCATATTTCGAAGCGAGCCTATAACCAATTGGAACTGTTTGTCAATTCATTTCCCGGCAACTGCTATGGGATGAATGACGACTACGACAGATTTATGACCTTGGGCGACGCTGCTACCTGCCTGATGTACAAGGAGAAGATAGTACATAGCGAAGACACCCCCTTTAAGGTCTATTATACCGACCGCCAAGGAGTACCAGTAGCCATCGACATATCAGGAAAAGAGGGACGAAACAAGCTGACCGACAACAGCAACTTCTTTGTCCTCGGTCCTTCGGGAAGCGGCAAGAGTTTTTATGTTAACTCCATGGTGCGTCAAGCCCATGAGCAGGACACTGACATCGTGTTGGTAGATACAGGAAACTCGTATGAAGGACTATGTGAATACTTTGGTGGCAAATACATTTCCTATACCGAGGAGCATCCTATCACGATGAACCCATTCAAAATCAGACGAGAGGAATGGAACATCGAGAAGTTGGGATTCCTGAAGAACCTGGTGATGCTGATATGGAAAGGAAGTCAAGGCACGGTGAGCAAGACCGAGGACAGGATGATAGAGCAAGTCATCAACGAGTATTACGATGCCTATTTTACCACCAAACGAGTAAGCAACCTCTGTTTCAACACCTTCTATGAGTTCAGTACGGAGAGACTGCCGAAGATATGCGAGGAGAACGGTCTGCATGGCATAGACCTGTCATCCTACAACTATCTGTTGAAAGATTTCTATAAAGGAGGTAGCCACGAAGTGACGCTGAATGAGAACATGGACAGCAGTCTGTTTGACGAGACCTTCATCGTCTTCGAAATCGACAGTATCAAAGATGATCCACTGCTCTTTCCACTGGTGACACTCATTATCATGGACGTGTTCCTGCAGAAGATGCGCATCAAGAAGAACAGAAAGATGCTCATCATCGAGGAGGCATGGAAGGCCATCGCCTCGCCCATGATGGCGGAATACATAAAATATCTGTATAAGACCGCCAGAAAATTCTGGGCTAGCGTGGGTGTGGTAACACAGGAGATACAGGATATCATCGGAAGTGAGATAGTGAAGGAGGCCATCATCAACAACTCGGATGTGGTAATGCTGCTCGACCAGAGCAAGTTCAAGGAACGCTTTGATACCATCAAGGCAATACTCGGTTTGACCGATGTGGACTGCAAGAAAATATTCACCATCAACCGCCTGGAGAACAAGGAAGGACGCAGTTTCTTCCGTGAGGTCTTTATCAGACGAGGACAGACCAGCAATGTGTATGGTGTGGAAGAGCCGCATGAGTGCTATATGACCTACACCACGGAACGAGCGGAGAAGGAAGCATTGAAGCTATACAAGCGAGAGTTGAAATGCAATCATCAGCAAGCCATCGAAGCCTATTGTAGAGATTGGGATGCAAGTGGTATCAGCAAGAGCCTCGCCTTTGCACAAAAAGTAAATCAGGCAGGAAGAGTGTTGAGGTTAAGTAACACAAACAAATAAACATTGAAAGATAGAAGAAGATGAAAAGAATTAATATTGTTGGGTTTATAGATTTCCATCGTGAAGAATGGGATATACGTCCGAGCATGGTGGAGAAAACACGTCAGGCTTTCCATGATTCAGAATTATGGACATATAAAGACCTGTGTGCTTGTACAGAGAAACAACTGTTGAAAATACGACATGTAACACCAGAGTTGGTGGAGCATGTCAAAGAAACTCTAGAAGACGTAGGACTACATCTTGGCATGACAGAAAAAGAGTTGGATGCCTATCATGATGCAGAATATGATGCAAGACATCAAAGTGTAGAATCCAAAAGAAAATCCGAGGAAGATATAGCGGAAAATGAAGCTAAAGAAGCTACATCTTTTGCCGATACGGATGGTATGCAGAAGAAAGAGACAGAACCATTGCAAGAAACAGAGGCAAAGCATAAGGAGGAATTTGATGCTCGAAAAGCCTATAACCATGCAATGTCAAGAATACTGTGTGATCCATGCCAAATGCTGAGAGGCGACGACTTGGAGTTTATGCGACACCAGTTGGTGATGTCGGTATTGGAGCAGCAGAGTTGGCTGATGAAAACATTCTGTTCCTTCAACTATCGTGTGAAAGTGGCTATGCAGAAAGCCAACTATATCATGCAAGAGTACAGACACGACATGGGACTACGTTCCACTGTCTATCAGCATCTGGAGTATGATGGAAAAATTAAAGAGCTTGAAGCATAATCCACAAGATTGGAGCAAAAAGCACTAACATGTTAGTGTAAGGATTTGGTAATAACAAAAGAAAGACAGGTAAAGAAAATGAAACGACTTCTATCCATCATAATGCTGATAGTCTGTGTGTTGGAAAAGGCTGACGCACAGTACTACAGCGTAAACTATGACAAGCAGACGGTGGCTGCTATGGCTGCTGCCTACGGAACAGAAGCCGTGGCAGAGGCATACTATAACGAGCAGGTGCAGAACATCTTGAAGCACTATAATGCCGCAGAAGTGGCGAGTGCCGGTATCTATGCCTCCAAGTTCTTGGAGCGCAAGGCAATGACAGAGTTGGGCATTTGGAACAGTAGCACAGAGAACTACTATTACCACCGTATCTACAACATGGTGAGCAATAAAATCATGCCGAAGATATGGACAGTGGCAGGCATGATGCTGAAAAGTCCGCAGACAGCCCTGTATTGGGGAACCTATCTGATGAAGATATGCGACGACACCAAGAACCTGTGCATGCAGTTTGAGAGCGTGGTGACAAATAGCACCCTCACCTTCTCGAACATCGCCTTTCTACAAATCAACCAGGAGATAGCCGCCATCCTGAAACTTTCAGAGATTGGCAACGTGGACTGGAAGAAGATGCTGGATGACCTGTCGAAGATGCCAGGCAACTTCACGGTGGACAATCTGAAAGCCGACATTGACAACCTGTACAAGGCAGGAGCCAACCTTGCCGGAGCAGGAATGAGCAATGTAGGCAATGTCCTGTTGCAAAGCAGCCAGTTCAACGAACTCTTCCAAGGTAAGCTCGATGCAGCCATCGATATTGTGGATAACTACAGCGAATTGTGGAAAACTATGGATAAAAGCATCGGCAATACCCTGTTGGGAATGATTGGAGGCAAGGATAATGTGGCAGGACTCTTTTCCCTAGCCAACTATAACCTGACCTCGTGGATGACCGACTATCTGGATGAGACAGCAGGAAACTACTACACCCAAAGATGGTATATCGCCCGAAGAAACCAAGGACGAGAGAAATTGTGTGACTATGTGCCGCCCACCGATGACAACAGCATCTTGAAAGGCGACCACTGGTACAGAATCAACACCAAAGATGTCAACTTCTATCCAAACAGCAGTCAGAGAGAAGCTATCCTACAAAATTCGGAGAATCATGCTGGATGGTCGAGAGCAAAGGTGCAGCAAAAGAACAACCTGAAAGACGGCTTTAGCTACAGCATCAACTACTGGATGGACAGTTATATCATCAGCAGCAAGAAGAAAGGACAGAAACAGAAGGCATACGCCTATGAGATACAGGTGTATAAGAGCTGGAACAAAACAGAAGAAGTGTATGAGGCCGTCTTCGACTCCTATTCGATGGACTTGAACACCTTCAAGGCACAACTGCAAGCCCGGTTGAGTGAATGGAACGACAACGAAGAAGGCTATACCTATTATGTAGGCTGTGATGCACGCAACTACTATCAGGGCACCGATGCCGCCAAACTGAAGGGATGCGAGAGCGTGACCATCAGCGTAACGTGTAGCGATGGCGTGCAGTTGGGGCAAGGCACCACGCAATATAAGTGCAAGGGATGTGGCGGTTCGCTGAATGACCACAGCAAGAAATGCGCCATGACAACATCTGTGACAGAAAACAACCTTGACCTCTCAGATTTGTATAAGCAGGAGCAGGAAGCCAATGCCAAGGTAGCCTCTTTGCAATCGCAAATCAGTCAGTTGGAGAAAGAGAACAAGTCACTACTCAAACAGATCGCCAATGCGAGTGTGGAAGATGCAGCCAAATATCGGGAACAATACAACAAGAACAAGACCGCCATCGACCAGTTGAACAAAGAACTGGCAGCATGGCAACATAAGCAAAAGGAAATAGAGGAAGCCAAGGCCGAGGCAGGAAAGGACAATGAGGTGGCAACCGATGACTACTATCGCATACCAGCCATCATGAATGACTGCAGGAGTGCCTACAATCTGACTTGGCAAGGAGAAGGAACATGGAGTGGCTATACATATATAAGAAAAGCCACCATGCCCAACATCAACGGCATCATCACCTTCAAGGCAACCCTAAAGATAGCCAGAAAGCCGAAATACCTTCTCGGCATCAAGATACACAGAGCCATTATGCAGATCAGTTGGGAACTGACATCGGAATACACCCATACATCGGTGGTGGATGTGATAACGCTCGATGCCAGCAAGACGGAACAGGAAAAGGCCAACGAGGTGAACAAGCGCATATCGGAAATAGCACAGGAATATCCGTTGTGCAAGATAATCACCGAATATGCCAAGAGCGCACCCGTGGAAGACAATACCACCGATGATACCTATCATCTGTTATGGTCGAGTGACAGACTGGAGATAGCCAGAGAGGTGGACAGCAGAATCACGAAGATATATGCCGACCTAGTGTCGTTGGAGAAGATGATGCACTATAAGCGCAACATCATCGATGTGCTGATGGACATCGCTCCCCATATCAATGCTGATGAAGGAAGACGGTTAACACTGGTGGAGAAATGCAAGAAACGCTGGTTAAGGAAAGCAGCGAACACCAAGCATTCGGATGACTATCACGGAAAATTCAATGATGAAGACAATGAAAATGAGAAATAGAAAAGAATACAAGGCTGATGCAGCGGAGAGGGTTGCAGGGTTGGTGAGCAAGAAGCAAAGATTGAGCATTGTGAGGACATTGCTGACAGCAATCATGTTCCTCGCCCTCCCCTCTAAAACATTCGCTCAATGGGGATTTGATGTGAGCAGTGTAGAAGCATACATCAATGACCACAAGAAACAGCGAAGTCTGCTGCTTGCAAGAAGCACCTTGGAGTACAGTAACAAGTTATTGCACAGCTACAGCAATGATGCGACCAAGGCATATAAGGAACTAAACGTGGATCTGGATAAGTACACCAGGGCGTTCGATGTGATAGACGTGCTGTACCAGAGTCTCAGAACCAGTCTGAATGTATATTCCACCTACGAGGGTGTGAGCAACAGGATTTCAGACTACAAGAAGCTGTTGGATGACTACAACCAAAAAGTCATCAAACGAAAGCGCATCTCGATTGCCGACACCCTACTGATAGGTATCAACAAGCGAGCTATAGAGAACATCGCCAAGGAAGGAGAATACCTGTACAAGAGCGTGAGCGACCTGGTGCTGTATGCCACAGGAGCAGCAGCATGTTCGACGGCAGACCTGCTAGTGGTGCTGGAAAGCATCAATTCCTCGCTCGACAACATAGAGAAGCATCTGAACAAAAGCTACTTTGAGTCGTGGCGGTATATCCAAGTGCGCATCGGCTATTGGAAAGAAAAAGTGTATCGGACCAAGAGCAAGCAGCAAATACTGGAGGATGCCTTCGGGCGGTGGCGAGTGGCAGGAAAACTTGAAAAATAATTCCTATATATAATAAGGTGTAGATATGGACAGAAAGAAGATAAAGGCAGTAGCCGTCATGATGATATTGGGCATAGCCATGACAGGCAGAGCCCAAAATGGTGTGACATACAACCACGACAGTGCTAAGAAGAACCAGATAACGGTGATGGAAACCGGTAGTGGTAGCCTATCGCCAACGGAGTACTACCGGTTGCTGCATAGCAGCTACATGAAATCGGCTGCAAGCAAGAACAAACTCGGTTATCGTACCACGGCAGGTATAGGAGCCTATAATCAGGTGGAATATGCTGAAGCCATCGACTCTGCCCTGACCAAGAGAGTGGAGATAGAAGCACTGAACATGGCAGACCGACAGGTAGATCTGGCATGGAAGGTGGAAGGAAGCAAGATAAACAGCAAGATGGATGCCTTCAAGAAGAACATCGACCGCATCCTGCCTGTAGGCGGATCTATCGGTGACAAGCAACGTTGGACAGAATACTATCATGTCTATGAGACAGCCATCAAAGCCACCAAGGATGCCTATATGCCTAATGCCAAGCGCAAGAAGATGTATCTGCAGATTTACGCAGATGTGGCGAAACAGAATGAGACACTGGTGAAGCAACTGGTGCAGATGTCGAATGCCAACAAGACCAAGGAACTGTTGACAGCAAACGGCAACTACCAGACTGCCAACAAACGAAGCATCATCAGCAGTGCATCCAGCAAATGGCGAGAGGCAGGAATGACAGTGAGAAACGACACGTCATCAGGCGATGACAATAATGGGCCTGATGATGATGACAATGAATTGACAGTAAACAGATAAAAAGATATGGCAGACAACAGCAGCATATTATCCGACTTCGGCATCAACATCCTAGAAGAAGAGATTGATGACGTGATTTTCCAGACCAACGAGTTTCTGTGTGATGCTACTTTTACAGGCTCAAACGGACCTTTTTGGTGGGTTGTACAGATGTGTATGGCATTAGCAGCCCTCTTCTCCATCGTCGTGGCAGCGAACATGGCCTACAAGATGATGGTGAAGCATGAACCACTGGATGTGATGAAACTATTCAAGCCACTGGTGATAAGTATCATCCTATGTTGGTGGTACCCACCTGCCGATACCGGCATGACGAACAGTGGCAGCAGTTGGTGCGTGTTGGACTTTTTGAGTTACATCCCCAACTCCATCGGCAGTTATACCCATGACCTCTATGAGGCAGAAGCCACACAGATAGAAGATAAGTTTACGGAGGTGCAACAGCTTATCTACACTAGAGACACGATGTACACCAATGTACAAGCCCAAGCAGACATTGCCCATAAGGGAACGACAGACCCGAATCTGGTGGAATCGACCATGGAGCAGACTGGTGTGGATGAAGTGACCAATATGGAGAAGGAGGCAGCCAAGCTGTGGTTCACATCGCTGACGGCAGGAGCCGTAGTGAACATCGACAAGATCGTGATGCTGATAGCATTGATCGTCTTCCGCATCGGTTGGTGGAGCACCATCTATTGCCAGCAGATACTGTTGGGAATGCTGACGATATTCGGACCGATACAATGGGCATTCTCGCTCTTGCCGAAATGGGAAAGCAGTTGGGCGAAGTGGCTGACAAGGTATCTGACGGTGCATTTCTATGGAGCGATGCTGTACTTCGTAGGCTTCTACGTACTGTTGCTTTTCGACATTGTGCTCTGCATACAGGTGGAGAACCTGACGGCTATCACCGCCAGTGAGCAGACGATGGCAGCATATCTGCAGAACTCGTTCTTCTCAGCAGGGTATCTGATGGCAGCAAGTATCGTGGCATTAAAGTGCCTGAACTTGGTTCCAGATCTTGCGGCATGGATGATACCAGAGGGCGATACCGCATTCTCTACCAGAAACTTCGGTGAGGGTGTGGCACAGCAAGCCAAAATGTCGGCACAGGGGACACTTGCCCATGTTGTTCATTAAAGGTAAAAGAGTAAAAAGGTAAAAAACGAAATAGCAATGGTAATCAAGAATTTAGAGAATAAGGTGAAGTTGGTGACTATCATCTGTAGTCTGTTTCTGGTTGGGTGCGTGCTGATAAGTATCAGTAGCATCTGGACTGCGAAGAACATGGTGGTGGATGCACAGAACAAAATCTATGTGTTGGATGGCAACGTACCTATCCTGGTGCAGCGTACGACGATGGATGAGACACTGGATGTGGAAGCAAAGAGTCATATCGAGATGTTCCATCACTACTTCTTTACGTTGGCACCTGATGACAAGTACATCAAATATACTATGGAGAAAGCCATGTACCTGGTGGATGAGACAGGATTGGCACAGTACAATACGCTAAAGGAGAAGGGATTCTACTCCAACATCATGGGAACGAGTGCCGTGTTCAGCATCTTCTGTGACAGCATCAAGTTTGACAAGGAAAAGATGGAGTTTACCTATTACGGCAGACAGCGCATCGAACGCAGAACCAATGTTCTGACACGTGAACTGGTGACGGCAGGACAACTGAAACGAGTTCCGAGGACAGACAACAACCCACATGGATTGCTGATAGTGAACTGGAGAACCTTGCTCAATAAGGATATTGACCAGAAGACGAAGAGCAACTATTGATTAAGTGAAGAGTGAAGAATTCAATACCTTTATGGCGCATGCCTAATTCAGCACTTAACATTGAACATTTAACATTGTAACAAGATGAACACAAAAGGATTTAAGCAGATGCTCATTGGGGAGAAAATGCCCGACAAGGACGACCCCAAATACAAGGAACGCTATGAGCGAGACGTGAGAGCCGGAAGGAAGTTTGCCAAGATGTGCAGGATAGACAAGGCGGCAGCCAAGGTGCAGAGGTTTGCCGACTTGCACAAGACACTGTTCTTGGTCATCGTGTTCGGTTTTGTAGGTGTGAGTTTCAGTTTCAACATCTATCGCATGGCAAGAGCTTATCACTATCAGGGAGAGCGACGCACCGCCACGGAACGGCAGGACTCACTGATAAAAGCACGCCATCAGAATATGGGGAATGCAAAGAACATAGTAAGAACCAATGAGGATGCACGCCATCCTCATAAAGACAAATAACGATGAAGCTGACAGAAAGAATCAATTTCAGACAACCCAAGTACATGTTACCTGCGATTGTCTATCTCCCACTGCTCGGTGCCTCCTACTTTATCTTCGACCTCTTTGATACCAAGGTAGCAGAGAAGCAGGATGCCAATATGCAGACCACGGAATATCTGAATCCGAACCTGCCACAAGCCCATATCAAGGGCGGTGACGGTATTGGAGGTAAGTATGAGAACATGTTGAACGCCTACGGCAAGATAGAAGACCATAGTGCCGTGGAGAATATAGACCGAGACAATGAGCAAGAAAAAGAAGAATACCAAAGCAAGTATTCGGATGCAGAACTGCAACAGTTGGATGCCGAAGCCAAGAGGCAGGCTGAAATGGAAAAACAGAGAGAAGCACAAGAAGCCCATGAGCGACAAAGAGAGAATGAGGCGTTGGCGGAACTGAACAAGGCACTTGCCGAGACAAGGCTAAAAGGACAGCAAACCACCCAATCGAATAGTTCGACTTCTTCTACAGCCTCTCCTACCGACTCGCAAGGCTCTGCCAAAGGCGGCATCAACATCGAGGGCAAAATCAAGGTGAATGAGAATGCCCGAAAGGAAGCAGACGAGAATGACAAGCCAAGTGAGGTGGTGAAAAAGGTGAAGACATCATCAGACTATTTCAACACCTTGGCAGTAAACGAGAAAGAGCCTACACTGATAAAGGCCATCATTGACGAAAACATCAAGGCTATGGATGGAAGCCGTGTTCGCTTGCGATTGCTTGATGATGTGGAAATCGGTGAGATGGTGGTGAAGAAAGGTGCATACCTGTATGCCACCATGAGCGGTTTCAGTTCTCAACGAGTGAAAGGAACGGTGAAAAGCGTGCTGGTGGATGACGAGATAGTGAAAATCAACCTGTCACTCTATGACACAGACGGCATGGAAGGCTTGTATGTACCAAGCAGCCAGTTCCGAGAGACCACCAAGGATGTGGCAAGCGGAGCCGTGACCGGCAATGTGGATATGAACACCACCAATACTGGCAGCAGCTTTTCGCAGTGGGGCATGCAGACCATGCAGAATGCCTATCAGAAAACAAGCAATGCCATAGGCAAGGCTATCAAGAAGAACAAGGTAAAGTTGAAATACGGAACCTTTGTGTATCTAATTAATAGCAAAGAGACCAAGAGTAAGTAAACATCAACATCCAAAGAATATGAATATCAAGAAGACCATTGGCACACTGATTATGTGTGCAATAAGTGCCACTCCGATGATGGCACAACAGACCTGTGCGGAGAGCTATCAGCCCTGCACCTACCAGGAGATGGAGCAGCTGACTGTGAACGAGCAAGTGACTACAGTCATCACGGCAAGTGAACCCATCCGCTTTGTGGATATATCCACCGATAAGATAGCAGGAGACCAACCCATCAACAATACCGTGCGTCTTAAGCCCAAGGAAGGACTGCATGAAGATGGCGAAGTGCTTGCCATCGTGACCATCGTGACAGAACGATACCGCACCCAATATGCGCTACTCTATACCACGAGGCTGCAAGAGGCTGTGACGGATAAGGAGATACAACAGATAGAGAAGAATGCCTATAACAACCCTGCCGTAACCTTGTCCTCTACTGACATGGCTCGATATGCTCGCCAGATATGGAGTTCGGAAGCCCATGTGAACAATGTGAAGACCAAAGCCCATAAAATGGTGATGCGACTGAACAACATCTATTCATCGGGCGACTATTTCTTCCTGGACTTCTCGGTGGAGAACAAGACGCATATACCATTTGATATAGACCAAATACGATTGAAACTGACGGATAAGAAGACCGCCAAGGCCACCAATTCGCAGATGATCGAGTTGCATCCAGTGTTTACGTTGGAGCAGACCAAGCGATTCCGTTATGGCTACCGCAACGTGATAGTCATTCGGAAAATGACATTCCCGAATGACAAGAAGTTGACGATAGAAATGACGGAGAATCAAATCAGCGGTCGCACCATATCGCTGAAAGTAAACTATAGCGATGTATTGTCGGCAGACTCATTCAATCCGATTTTTCTGAAATAACATGGAAGAAAGCAAGGAGTTACAAGGATTTTACAAGATATTCAGGGCGGTCATCTACATATCCGTGTTGATGGAGTTCTTTGAGTATGCCATAGACCCAAGGACGATAGACGGCTTTGGCGGTGTGGTGTGCGACCTGCACGACCGCATCAAGCAGTGGTTTATCTACCATGACGGAAACCTGGTGTATAGCAAGGTGGTGACATTTCTGTTGGTGTGCATCACCTGTGTAGGCACGAGAAACAAGAAGCATCTGGAGTTTGATGCCCGAAAGCAGGTATTGTACCCACTGGTAAGTGGCGTGGGACTGCTGACACTGTCCGTGTGGCTCTTCGGCTATGCGATGGACACTCGTCTCTATACCCTAAGATTGAACATCATCCTATATATGGTGGCAACCATCATCGGAACCGTACTGGTGCATGTAGCCTTGGATAACATCTCGAAGTTCCTGAAGGAAGGACTGATGAAAGACCGTTTTAACTTTGAGAACGAGAGTTTTGAGCAGTGCCAGAAGGAGGAATACAACAAATATAGCGTGAATATCCCTATGCGCTACTACTATAAGTGCAAGTTCCGCAAGGGATGGGTGAACATCGTGAACCCATTCCGAGGGACTTGGGTGGTGGGTACGCCTGGTAGCGGTAAGACATTCTCCATCATCGAGCCGTTTATCCGTCAGCACAGTGCAAAAGGTTTTGCCATGGTCGTTTACGACTACAAATTCCCGACCTTGGCAACCAAACTGTACTACCACTACAAGAAGAACCAACAGTTGGGCAAACTGCCAGAAGGCTGCAAGTTCAACATCATCAACTTTGTGGATGTGGAATACTCCAAGCGAGTGAACCCAATACAACAGAAGTATATCAATAACTTGGCAGCAGCGAGCGAGACCGCAGAGACATTGCTTGAATCCCTGCAAAAAGGCAAGAAAGAAGGCGGTGGCGGCAGCGACCAGTTCTTCCAGACATCAGCCGTCAACTTCCTCGCCGCCTGTATCTACTTCTTCATCAACTATGGCAAGGAGCCATACGACAAGGACGGCAAGATGCTGATAGCAGAGAAAGTACTTGACCCGAAGACCATGCAGATGAAGCCGACCGGAAAGGTGTTTAACCATGCAGGAGAAGAAGTAGAGCCAGCCTATTGGTTAGGCAAGTACAGCGATATGCCCCATATCCTCAGTTTTTTGAACGAAAGTTACCAGACCATCTTCAATGTGCTGGAGACCGACAATGAGGTAGCACCCTTATTGGGACCGTTCCAGACCGCCTTGAAGAACAAGGCGATGGAGCAGTTGGAAGGTATGATTGGTACCCTGCGTGTCTATACCTCACGTCTTGCCACCAAGGAAAGCTATTGGATATTCCACAAGGACGGTGATGACTTTGACCTGAAAGTCAGTGACCCGAAGAATCCGAGCTATCTGCTGATAGCCAATGACCCAGAAATGGAGAGCATCATCGGAGCATTGAATGCCCTAATCCTCAACCGACTGGTGACACGAGTGAACACAGGGCAGGGCAAGAACATCCCAGTGAGCATCATCGTGGACGAGTTGCCTACACTCTACTTCCATAAGATAGACCGACTGATAGGTACAGCCCGAAGCAACAAAGTGAGCGTAGCCTTGGGATTCCAGGAACTGCCACAGTTGGAAGCCGACTACGGCAAGGTGGGTATGCAGAAGATCATCACCACAGTAGGCAATGTGGTGAGCGGTTCGGCAAGAAGCAAGGAAACACTGGAATGGCTTTCCTCCGACATCTTCGGAAAAGTGGTGCAGTTGAAGAAAGGCGTGACCATCGACAGAGACAAGACGAGCATCAACCTGAATGAGAATATGGACAGTCTGGTGCCAGCCAGTAAAATCTCGGATATGCCGACAGGATGGATCTGCGGACAGACGGCAAGAGACTTTGTGGCAACCAAGACCGGCATGAATGGCAGTATGAACATACAGGAGAGCGACGAGTTCAAGACCAGTAAGTTCTATTGCAAGACCGACTTCGATATGGCAGACATCAAAAAGGAGGAAAGCGAGTATATGCCACTGCCCAAGTTCTACACCTTCAAGAGCCGTGATGAACGTGAGCGCATCCTCTATAAGAACTTCGTGCAAGTTGGCGAGGACGTGAAAGCCATGATAGCAGAGATATTCAACAAGAAGAATGCCAAGTGACAATACATCAAAGTAAAACAAAACGAGATTCATGACAGGAAAGATACGGACATACATCATTATAGCACTCTTGCTGCTGTGCCAGAATATCATGGCACAGAACAAGACACCCACAACAGATAGCCCAAGCCAAAAAGACTTGGGCATCTTCGCTTTACCACCCTTTGAGCGAGCCGTGCGGTGCATCAAGTATTATGAAGGGTGGCACGACATCAAGCGCAACTATCCCTATATCGGGTGGGGACATCGGATATTGCCGCATGAGAAGTTCAGGAAGAACCTCACCTTACAACAGGCAGACTCGCTATTGCGTTCTGACCTGAGAAAACTCTGTAACCTATTCAGAAAGTACGGTAGAGACTCATTAGTCCTTGCCGTACTTGCCTATAATGTCGGTCCCTATAAGATATTAGGGAATGGAAAGTACCCCAAGAGCCGACTCCTGCAGAAAATAGAGCAAGGCGAAAGAAACATACGTAGGGAATATCTTGACTTTTGCAGATACCAAAGACGTAAGATTGCCTCTATCCATAGGAGAAGACAGACAGAGCTGCAATTGTTATACAAGCCATAGAAGCTACAACGACGAAGTGTTCCCAAATAGCTATTGATATACAACTACATTCTTGCCATACCGTTGCTTACATATATATATTAAGGTGTAAATAACCAAAAAGCAACATTGTTCACAAATAAAAAGTTAGTATTATGGCAACAGTAAAAGTAAAATTCAGAGCATCCTCGGTGCCGGGAAAGGAAGGCACATTGTATTATCACCTCATTCATCAGCGTAACTTGCGCTGGATCAGTACCGACTATCATGTCTTTCCGGAAGAGTGGAACGACAAGAAGTCGGTTATCATTGTTTCTAACCGCAACAACCGACAGGCACATCTGCAACTCATCCAGTCACAAATAGATTGGGAGATGAAGCAGATGCAGCGTATCATCCGTGATAAGGATGCAGAGGGCATCCCTTATACCATTGACGATATAGCCAAAGAGATACAGCAGCTGCCACCCTGCCAGAGCGTCTTTACCTTCTTCCGGCAGCAGATAGCCAAGAAAGAGCAAATGAAGTGCATTGGCACCAAGAATAACTACGCCAATGCAGCCAACCGATTCATGGAATTCCGTGGCAATGAAGACCTGGCCTTCTCACAAATGACAAGCGAGATGATGGAAATGTACCAGGCATGGCTGTTCAACAGAGGAGTTGGGCAAAACACCGTATCCTTCTATCTGCGAACTCTGCGCACACTCTACAACAAGGCGGTGGAAACAGGGCAAGCTCCACCCAACGATACCTTTTCTCACGTACAGACCGCTAACGTGAGAACCGCCAAACGAGCCATTACTGTAAAGGATATTCGCAAGATAGAAAAGTTGGACTTGCCAAGAGGATCATCCCTTGACAAGGCACGAGACCTATTCCTGCTCAGCTTCTATCTGCGAGGCATGGCATTCGTAGATATGGCATTCTTGAAAAAGAGCGACTTGAAATGTGGTTTGGTGAGTTATAACCGTCGCAAGACCCACCAAAATATCAATATCGAGTGGATGAAACCGATGCAAGACATCATCGACAAATATGCCGAGCAAACCAAGGATTCACCCTATATGCTACCTATCCTGACAGGGAAAGAGGCTACACCCTATTCTGCATACAGAAAGGTGGAGCACAACACCAACTACAATCTGAAGAATATCGGAAAGACGATAGGCTTGAAGATACCGCTGACCACCTACGTGGCACGCCACACGTGGGCAAGCGTAGCCTTGCACATGAACATACCGGTAGCCACCATCAGCGAGGGCATGGGACACAATTCCTACAAGACAACACAAATCTATCTGGAGTCAATAGACGTAGCAACCATCAATGAGGCCAATAAGAAAATCATCCAACAGGTGATTACTGCCCGTTTTTAGAGCAAAAAACGGTGAATACGCTAGCATAGAAAAGAGTTATCAGAACAGGTTATTGCTTTTAGACCTATTCTGATAACTCTTTTTTTATATATAAGAAAAGTGTACCCTTTGTAAAGGAACTATCGTAAATTCACCCGCAAAACCACTTTGTGGAAATGTTTAGCAAACTTCGCCCATTCTTATTAGGAATGGGCAAAGCATTCGGAAACAAACGAAAATCCGCAATTTAGAGGAAGCATATAATGCCGATTAGCTAAACATTTGTAGTATATTTTGGGAGCTGCATACAAAAAATGATAAAATTTGACAGATAATTCAGGGAAAATTAGTATTTTTGCAATTAGTTATATCATTCCTAATAAGAATGAGCAACGAATGTAAAATAAATAAGCATGTGCAAGATTATATCGACTAATGCTCATAAGATATTAAGATTATGCATAATTACATAAAAGTAGCTAGGCTTCATCAATCATCATGTATGGTTGTAGCCAAGAACATAAAGTAGAAAGAGAAAATGACGCAGGACTGCTTGAATTCACCTTCTACAGCCGACGTAAGCAAGCGCTTACCAAAGGGCATCAACATTACTGGGGCTGATAAAAAATCGGATCCAGGTATAGAAGGAATGCCTTGGGGTTATCTGTTTATCCATAACAAGACAGCCCAGGTTTTTGAAAGAAAAATGGAAGCCTATAATAAGGCAAATCCAGAATCTTCCCATGCATGTTTTATCCATCGTTCTTTTACATACAGACAAAAGAACGAGAACGGAGGAGTAAAGAAAGAATTGAAGCCAACCATTAGCGGACTTGTATTCTTGCAGGGCGAAACTGGCGACTTGCAAGATTTTCTAAGAGCACATTACCCACAATATCATTTAGTAAATGACAGAAGCAAGGGTGAGCCTGCATCTATTAGCGACAAGGTGATGCAACCTTTTATGACAGTCTTGAAAGAGAATCCGGAGAGAGTGACCTTTCTTAGAGACCCATTCGAGAAATTTGCCAAAGACCATGTAAAACTACGTGTGAAAACAGGCATTTTCAAAGGATGCGAGGGATACATCGTCCGTATCGACCGTGACCGTCAGCTAGTCTTTGACTTCGGAGGCTACGCTGTAGCCATTCGTGGATTACACAAAGAGGACTTTGCAGTGGTGGAAGAATAAAAATTTAATTAAAGAAATCAGTATGATACAGAAATACATATCACAGCCAAACATAAATGGCAAATACGAAGTAGCAAAATTCAACGTTGTCACAAGACAATATGAAGTGATAGAATCTGGGTATACAGAGAAAATAGCACGAGAAAGAGCTTCTGAGTTGAATAAGGATGATTATGAATATGAACATCAAGATGAATTAATAAGCAAATATCACGATTATGCTTTATCAAAAGATGCTCAAAAGCAAAATGCTGCAAAAGAGTTTTTTAGTAATTTTCCCTATCAGAGAGACGTTTGCAAAGAAGTCTTAGCAGAAATGAAAGCTAATAACATAAAATAAGGGTTAGAAATATGAGTTTTGATAAGAATAAATATTTAAGCGACGTTTTGCAAACACATAAGTTGCATCACGTCCAAAAGTTTGTTGATAAAGTGCAAGCCAAACGTGATAATATCAAAAAGGTGTTATCCGACCACTATGGCAACAAGAAATATACAGCTTTCAATTCTGGAAGCATAGCTAAACATACTGCCACAAACATCAAGTTTGATATGGATGTAGTAGAGCCATTCAAACGTGACTCATTTGACACACTACAAGCCATGTTTGATGATGTGTATGACATATTGGTACAGGAATATGGCAGTAATGTTGTCAGAAAGCAAAAAGTTTCTGTAGGTTTGGAGTTTCCTATAGAGGATGGTGACGAGTTACCAATACAGATTGATGTCGTTCCAGGTAGAGAGTTATCCGATGATGACTACAGCAAGACAAAAGACTTGAATCTCTGTTTCAATGAAGACCAATGGGGATTCAAAAAGGGAACATACACCAAGACCAACATAAGCAAGCAGATTGATCACATCAGTGGAAAGAACACGGAACGTAAGGTTATTCGTCTGTTGAAGATTTGGAAAAAGCATAATAATAAAGACTACAAATCGTTCCTCTTGGAACTGATAAGTATCAAAGCTTTGGACGGAAAGAACTCTGCAGGATTGTGGGAAGACTTGAAACTGACAATGGAATATATTCGTGACAATATAGCCGAAGACAGTTTCCATCTTTATGATCCAGGAAATAGCAACAACGATGTTGTTGCAGCAATGGACTCGTTTAAGCGACAATCTTTGAAAGCTGAAATGGATGCTATGCTTAGAAACATAGAGTCAAATGAAGAAGTCTTCTTGCCATTCTATTTCCCAAAGAACAAGAAATATGAGGAAAAGGAAGATGACGGATATAAGAAAAAAGAAGGATTTACAGGTGTTTCATATCCAAAGAATCCTCAAAGATTTGGCTAAAGATGATTAACGAGAAAACTATTGAAAAAGTTATTGACAAGTTATCTTTTGTGCAGCTGAAAAGTGAAATAAAAGAAGAAAACTCTGTCAAGCACTTTGTTATTGAAACTCAGACTAAAGATGGTCTATCTCCTTTGGAATGGAAAGTAGCCATCAGCCCCTCCTATCCTTTCAAGATAGATGATAAAGAGCCCATAAACTTTTTCAATACTTCTCTGATAACCTATCCACATATCATGCGTTCTGGTTTCGTCTGCTTGCATACACCAAAAGTGGAAGATGCCGAGACGCAATTCCTGATAGACTTGTCACGTCTAAAAGAATGGATAGACAAGTACTATATCAGAAAGGAAAAAGATAATCATTATGAAGAATTGGTTGTCGAGCGCAAATTGATAGATGATATCTATTACAATTTCTTCTATACGGATACATCGAATGAATTCCTTCATGGAGACTATGGTACTGTGGATTTAGTAATGTTAGTGCCTGGCTGTCATGATGGCAAACGAATGGACACCTTTTTGGCAAACACTTTTAATAGCAAGGTGCACAATGCTCAGTACTGTTGCCAATGGGAACAAGGAATGCAACGACAAATCAAGTTTGAGGGAATCTATTGTTTTTTAGACAAAGCACCATCCGTATATGACAAATTTATAATTGAGTTATATACCGACATGTCTTCCTTGTTCTCCTGGAGTCAGATGGAGTTTTTAAAAATGTGGTCACAAAGGAAGAATGAAGCCAAGAGAGTCCCTTTGTTTTGTGGTTATAAAATTCCAAATGGTGAAACACGATGGCAAGTAGCAATGCTTAAAGCTAACGACTTCCCCATCAAATCAGAAAAGACGAGATGTGGTGGACGGTCAATCATCAATAATACATTTAAGAAGACACTAATTGACTGGGCTACGACTTACAATTGTTCTTATAACTATTTCTTTGGAAGAGGAAGCTTACCCTCAAAAGTAGCCGAAAAGAAAATTTTGATTATAGGAATCGGAGCCATCGGCAGTATGGTGGCTACAACATTGGTGAGATGTGGCGCAAAGTATTTGGACTATTATGACATTGACCTAAAAGAGCCTGGTAATATTTGCCGTTCGGACTACGATTTTCTTTCAGGTATATCTGATAAAACTTATGAACTAAGTAGTATTTTGCATTCCATTTCCCCATTTGTACAATGTGATATTCCGAGTAAGGCTTTGGACTCAGGAATAAAACTATCCATTGATAATGAGGAGATAAAGAAAACGGTGCAAGAAGTCCTGAGCAGGTATGACATTATCTTTGATTGCAGTACGGATGACGGTTTGATGTATGCACTTGACAAACTTAATTTGAAAGCAAAAGTTATAAACTTGTCAATCAGTAATCATGCTAACGAAATAGTTTGTGCTATAGGAAGCAATATTGCGAGAACCATCAAACTCCTGTTTTCGCAGATTATCGAATCTGACACAACAGATATGTTTTATCCAACAGGTTGTTGGAGTCCGACATTCAAGGCATCCTATAATGATATAGCGACAAAGCTTCAATTTGCAATGAAACATATTATAGGAATGTTATCAGCTTCAGAACATGAAAGTAGTTTTTATATTTCTGAAACCCAAGATGGTATGACAATCAATCGCTTATGAAGTACAATATAGCCAATAGAAACCTCTCGCTAAAAATAAGTCAAGATATTTTAGACGAGATGTATAGCAAAGCATTAGCATCATTCCCTAATGAGACAGGAGGAATGTTTGCTGGCTACATTTCCGAAGATGGGCATGAAGCTATTGTAGAGCGTTTGGTTGTGCCTTCCAAAACAGAAAGTACCTATGCAACATTCGTGCGTAAAACAGATGGCATGGAGCAGATGTGAAGAGAACTTTCAGAGCAAGGCCTAACCTATTTGGGAGAATGGCATACACATCCGAAAGGAACAACGCAATATAGCAATATCGATTATCAAGCGATGGTGGGTATTGCCAACGACAAGAATGTAGCATTGGCAACTCCACTATTGTTTATCATCTCATTGAATGAAAGTAGTACAACAGACTGCAAGGCTTACTTATACGATAGTGGAATGTTATTGAAATTTGAAAGTATGATAGATTTAAAAGAAATGTTCGCAGGTTTGCAAACCGAAATGAATGCGGCATTAAAAATCAATAGATTAGCTATACCTCATCAAGGAAGTAAAGGTGATGCCACCGAAGATAAATGGATAGAGTTCTTACGAACATATTTGCCTAAACGATACGATGTGGATAAGGCGATGGTAATAGACCATGAGGGGAACGTGAGCCAGCAGATAGACATTGTTTTGTATGATGTTTTCTACACTCCCTTTATTTTCAATCATGATGGGTTTAAATACATTCCAGCAGAAGGTGTTTATGCAGTGTTTGAAGTAAAGCAAGATATTAAGAATAATATCGAATATGCAGGAAAGAAAATAGAAAGTGTAAGAAAACTGAAGCGCACTTCTATTCCTATGATATGTACAGGTTGTATACATCCCGCTCGTCCTCTAAGTCCTATCTTAGGCGGTATTTTATCTTCAACAAGTAGCTATGAGCAAACCAATACAATAAAGGAGAATCTTAAAAAACTCACAGGTATGCAAAGCCTTGACCTTTGTTGTTGTGCTGATAAATACAGTTTTTATATAGAGTATGACAAGAGTTTTGCTGAATTTAAAGGAACGGAAATAAAAGAAATTTGTGAATTTTACGATTCACGTAAAGTGAAGAATGTTATTTTCAACCATCATTCAGAGAACTCTATTTTCACTTTTTTCTTACAGCTCGTACAGTATCTTAAGTTGATAGGCACAGTACCAGCAATAGATATAAATGCCTATCTAGATACTGTCGGTGAGAAGATTGATATGGATTTGTAATATTTGATTATTTCAAAAATTTTGCTGATTTTTTTGAATTTTCAGCAAAGTTAATGAGGAGATAACAATCATGAAAGGAATAGTATTAGCAGGTGGTAGCGGAACACGCTTGTACCCCATCACAAAGGGTATCAGCAAGCAGCTGATACCTATCTTTGATAAGCCAATGATATATTACCCAATATCAGTATTGATGTTGGCAGGTATCCGTGAGATACTCATTATTTCAACACCATTTGATTTGCCTGGTTTCAAACGCCTTTTAGGCGATGGAAGCCAGTTAGGTGTGAAGTTCGAGTATGCAGAGCAACCATCACCAGATGGTTTGGCACAAGCTTTCATTATCGGTGATAAATTCATTGGCGATGAGGCTGCTTGTCTCGTATTAGGCGATAATATCTTCTATGGTGCTGGTTTGAATCAGATGTTGCATCAGGCTGTAGTAGATGCAGAGCAGAATAACAAGGCTACCGTCTTCGGTTATCGAGTAAGCGATCCTGAACGATATGGCGTGGCAGAGTTTGATGAGCAAGGCAATTGCCTGAGTATCGAAGAGAAGCCTCAGCATCCAAAGAGCAACTATGCTGTGGTAGGCTTATACTTCTACCCAAATAAGGTAGTGGAAGTAGCTAAGCATATCAAGCCATCCGCTCGTGGTGAGTTGGAAATTACCACCGTTAACCAGGAGTTCCTGAAGGATAAGCAGTTGAAGGTACAGACCATGGCGAGAGGATTTGCCTGGCTCGATACCGGAACCCATGATTCCCTTTCTGAGGCATCCACCTTTATTGAGGTTCTGGAGAAGCGACAGGGTTTGAAGGTAGCTTGCCTGGAAGGTATCGCATACCGCCAGGGATGGATTAATGCAGAGCAATTGAGAGAGAATGCTCAGCCAATGCAGAAGAACGACTATGGCAAGTATCTTATTTCAATACTTGAGGAAAACTGTTCTTCATTGAAAAAAAACCTGGAATATTAATGAAATAATACAGAGTAATTGTTTTAAAAGTAATTCTGCGTATTTAAAACCGTTAAACTAGAGTATTTGTCAAAAAAATAGAGATAGATTTATTAAAACAGTAAGAGAATTAATATAGAATGAAACTTTTTATTTGACGCATAATATCTATTAAATGAAATATTCTAAATGTGATGAATAACAATAATAAGCAAATAGCAAAAAATACTCTCTTTATGTATTTGAGAATGGGAGTGACGATGCTCGTTGGTCTTTATGTTTCTCGTATAGTTCTTCAACAGCTTGGAGTTGAAGACTATGGATTATATAATGTAATAGGTGGTATTATTGCAATGTTTAGTTTTATTAATGGATCAATGGTTAATGTTTCTACACGTTTTATAACAGTGTATTTAGCCAAAAATGACACTAAAATGTTAAATAACATTTTTAGTATGTCTTTCTTGATTCATTTTAGTATTGGAGTAGTAATTCTACTATTAGGAGAAACCATCGGTTTATGGTATTTAAATAATAAATTAGTAATTCCAGAAGGCAGAGAATTTGCTGCGCATTGGCTTTACCAACTTTCTATCATTTCCTGTATCCTTTCCATATTATATGTTCCTTATAATGGACTGATAGTTGCGCATGAAAGGATGAAAGCTTTTGCATACATATCAGTGATGGATTCTATGCTTAAGTTATTAATAGCGATAATGATAGCATATTCTCCTTTTGATAAATTGATATTTTATGGAACATTGCTTGCAGGTGTTTCTTTTTTAGATATCATTATTTATTTTGTGTATTGTAGGAAGAATTTTAAAGAATCAATATTGGTTTTTTATTGGAATAAGGCAATATTTAAGCGGATGTTAGAATTTGCTGGCTGGGCGTTAATTGGCAATTTTTCATATTTATTTTATAGTCAAGGTATAAACTTAATGCTCAATGCATTTTGTGGACCAGCTGTAAATGCAGCTCGTGGTGTAGCTGTTCAAGTTGAAGGTGTTATTAGGCAGTTTGCTGGCAATGTACAGGTTGCCATTAATCCACAAATTATAAAATCTTACACCTCAAACGAATTAGAGCGTATGTATGCTTTGATTTTTACAAGTTCGAGGCTATGTTTTTATTTGCTTTATATTATCTCTCTTCCTATAATGATAGAAGCAGATTTTATTCTTAATCTTTGGTTAGGTACTGTCCCTAATCATACTGTTAATTTTGTTAGGCTAATTCTATGTATTTCTATCCTGGATGCATTGATAAATCCTATGTTTACAGCAAATTTAGCTTGTGGAAAATTGAAGATATATCACATGTCTTTAAGTATACTTATGTATGCTTTTATGTTTGTTACATATTTTTCTATAAGGCAAACTTTATTGCCAGAAAGTGTTTTTGTTACTCTTTTGATTGCAACTATTTTAGGTGTTGTGTTGAGAATCTTTATTTTAGAAAAGCAGATAGGGTTAAGTAAATTGACGTATATACATAAAGTACTGCTACCTATTATTTCAGTAGCCGTTATTTCGTGTGTGTTGCCAATAACTTCACATTTAATTATAGATAATAATATAGTACGGTTCTTTATATCGTCTTTGCTGTCTATAATTTCAGTTTTAGTTACTACTTATTATATAGGAATGGATAAAACTGAAAAACAATTAGTAATATCTTTTGTTAAAAATAAAATTTTAAAACGATAAATTATGTATTCTGACGAAAAAAATGTTCAAATAACTCTTTCTTTGCTCAAAGCAAAGAATATAAAATATGTTGTTCTGTCCCCTGGAGGTAGTGACGCTCCTGTAGTTAAGTCTTTTGAAAACGACGATTTCTTTAAATGCTATTCTATTGTAGATGAAAGAAGTTCTGTCTTTTTTGGTATTGGACTTGCACAAGAACTTAAGCAGCCTGTTGTATGTGTTTGTACTTCAGGTACAGCTGTTAGTAACTTTCTTACAGGAATGACGGAAGCTTTTTACCAAAATGTCCCGATCATTGCTATAACAACAGATTCTCATGCTTATAATTTGAATCAATTAGAGCTTCAAAAATTAAACCAAAATGACATCTTTAGAGATGTTACTAGGGCAGAAATTACGTTGCCTGCTATTAATGACGAAATGGATGAATGGCATTGCAACAGAATTATTAATGAAGCTTTGCTTGAGATGAATCATCATGGTACAGGACCTATACATATTAATATACCAATCACAAAGACTCTATCATGCGATGCTAAAACATTGCCAGTACAAAGGGTGATAAACAGACATTATATAGAAAATACTTCTTTTGAGATTCTTTCTAAGAGATTAATTGGCAAGAAGATATTGTTTGTTGTGGGGCAAAATACGGTTTTGACTCACGATAGTATTAATATATTTAATAAAATATTTCAGCGTTATAATTGTATCTATAATATAGAAACAGTATCAAATCTGAAATGTGATGGTTGTGTTATAACTTATCCTTTGACCGAGTCTTTTATGGCATATGATAAGCAAGAATTGATACCTGATATAGTTATATCATTAGGCAATTTTGTTGCATCTTATATGCTTAAACCGTTGTTGAGATCTAAAAGAGAAGATATGGAAAACTGGCTCGTGAGTCCGACTGGTGACGTAAGAGATCCATATTGGAGTCTAAATGAAATATTTGAGGGTGATGTTATGGACTTTATGCGTTCGTTATTAGCGATTGACGTACCTGATAATAATGACCATTCATATTTTAAGAGTTGGACAAGTGTAGCAATGAATTTCAAAATAGACAATCTCGGATTTTCCTCATTGAGTATAGCCAAATTACTCTCTGAAATGCTTCCAGATAATTCCGTGTTACATACTGCAATTTTGAATAGTACCCGTATCATGCAGTTCTTCCCACCTAAAAAAAATGTAACTTGTTATACCAATTTAGGTGCGCTTGGTATAGATGGATGTGCTGCTACTGCTGTAGGTCATTCTATGGCATCTGATAAGTTAACATATCTGTTAACAGGTGACCTTAGTTTCTTTTATGGTATGAATGCTCTTGGTATAAGAGGTATTAAGAATAATCTTCGAGTAATACTATTAAATAATGGTGGTGGGGAAGAATTTAAAATAAAATTGGGATTACCTAATTTGAATAATTATGTGTGTGCTTGCAGTAATCATCGTGTTGCAAAAGGATGGGTCAAGTCTTTGGGATTTGAGTATTACAACGCAAATACAAATGAAGAGGTTGCTCATGTTTTAGAAAGATTTGCAAAAACTTCAGATAACCCTTTGTTTCTAGAATTATTTATAGATATGGATAAGGATGCAGAAATTATCAGAAATATATACGCAGATAACAAACCTGCTTTAAGTATTAAAGATGTTTTAAAAAAGGGACTTGTAAAGTTGTTGCCTGAGGAAGTTATTAATCAATTAAAAATACTAGTAAAATGAGAATGATAAAACTAGTGAAATTTATAAGAAGGATTTTGTGTAAATTATTGGGGTTGAAACATGAATACATTCCAATATATCAACCTGTATTAGATAAATCTTTGCTTGCAAACAAAATAGTTTTTATTACAGGTGGCACAGGCGGTATAGGTAGAGTAATTGCTCAAAAGGCTATAGAAGCGGGCGCAAAAGTAATCGTTGCTGGAACTAATGAGCAAAAACTGAAAAAACTTGTACTAGAATTTGGTGATAATATTCGAGCAATAAGAATGGATTTATCTGTATACGACGATATTGTAGAAAAAATATCCGAAGCTGTATCTGCTTTCCCTGAGAAGCGAATAGATATACTTGTAAATTCTGCAGGACTTCATGGAGATTGGAGTTTTCAACGTCTTTCTGAGAAAGAATTTGATAAAGTTATTGATGTGAATATAAAGGGAACGTATTTTATAACAAATTTTATAGCTCACCATATGATAGACAATCATATTAAGGGGCATATTTTAAATGTATCTTCATCATCAGCCTTGAGACCTGCATGGACTCCATATCAGATATCAAAATGGGCAATAGATGGTATGACAAAGGGATTTGCAGACTTGCTTCTAAAAGACGGAATCATTGTAAATGGTATAGCACCAGGACCAACAGCAACAGATATGGTTAATATGGGAGATACGTCTAATATTTATTATGATGCTCAACCATCTCATAGATATGCTATGCCTGAAGAGATTGCAAATTTAGCAATATATTTAATAAGTCCACTTGCAGATTTTATTGTTGGCGATACTATTTATATTACTGGAGGTAGTGGAACAATTTCTTATCATAAATAATGAAATCATGATTATAGGTTATACAACAGGTGTTTATGATATGTTTCATATCGGACATCTTAACATTCTTCGTCGCGCAAAGGAGCAATGCGATTATTTGATTGTTGGAGTAAGTACTGATGAATTAGTACAACATGACAAGCATAAAACTCCTATAATTCCATTCAAGGATAGATGTGCTATTGTTGAAGCCATCAAATATGTAGATAAGGTTGTTCCTCAACCAGATAAAAACAAATTAGCTGCTTGGCAGCGAGAACATTTTGATAAAATGTTTGTAGGTTCAGATTGGAAAGGAACTGAAATTTGGAATAAGTTTGAGGAGGATTTTAAACCTTTGGGGGTCGAAATTGTTTATCTTGACCATACAGATGGAATAAGTAGCAGTTTACTTAGAGAGAAACTCAATGGTGCAAATTCCAGAAATGGGGGGGGCATCTAGAGTAATAGGGTATACCACAGGTGTTTACGATATGTTTCATATTGGTCATTTAAACCTTATAAAGCGTGCAAAGGAGCGTTGCGATTATTTGATAGTTGGGGTAAGCACAGATGAATGCGTGCAAAACTACAAACACAAAACGCCAATTGTCGGGTTTGAGGATCGAGCACAGATAATAGCATCATTAAAATATGTTGATGAAGTTGTTGCTCAAACTAGCATGGATAAACTTGAGTTTTTGAAACAGAGGCATTTTGACGTGATGTTCCATGGTGACGAATGGAAGGGTACCGATCTGTACAATCGGTATGAAACAGAATTTAAAAAATATGGAGCAAAGATTGATTATCTTGTTCATACAGACGGAATAAGTTCAACCTTACTTCGAAAAAAAATACAAAATTAATATGGATAATGTTATTGTATTAAATCAAAATGTTAAGTTAGCATCGCTTTCAGCTCTTAAAGATGTTGTTAAGCCAGGAAGCGATACGATGATTCTTTCAACGCAATTTGTTTTTGAGAATGAAGTAGAACTAATAGATTCAATTCTCGAATGTAAATGTGTGTATAAGAATTTCAGCGATATCTTAGATGATGCTGAGTTAGAATCATGTGATAAGGATGCATTTGTTGCAACCAGGCAGGATTATGATTTAGCAGAATTCTATGAATATATTCAAAATTTAAAGAATACAAGATTAATAGATAAATTCTTATCGCAGTATTCTTTTCATAACAAAATAATAGTTTCGGATGGTTTAGGAATTCGTTTGGAGCAATGGCAAAAAATGGGTTTTGAATACCGCTCTCTTGATTATTATTATGTGGAGCCTGAGAATAAGTCAAAGAGTTTTCCTTTGGTTAGAAAATTACTACGTAAACCATACCATGTCATTTTAAGGCTCAAAAAGGCATTTACAACTCAGATACATGTTGCTTTTGATAATGATACAAAGTATTTGTTCTATGGCAATTTGAATCGTATAGGTTATCGAATCAATTTAAAATTCCGAGATGCAGGCCTTGGTGAGCATGTCAAGTATATGCTTAATATGATGGGTATTGTATGGAAAAACAAAACAATTAGATTATCTTCTTTTCATGAAGGATATAAAACGATTCCCGATCGTAAGGCTCTCAATGTTAAGTTGATTCAAGATGGATATCTGCCACCGAATTATAGTAGCAATTATCTTTATTTCTATGGTCATAATACGGAGTTTTATACATGGGATGAAATTGGATGTAACACATTCCGTTATCATCACTTACCACATAGAATTATGCCAGTAAGAAATCTCTTGTTTTTACCGGAGAAATTTAAGTTTCCTGCAAAAGTTAAAAAAGTTCTTTGTGCATCAAGTGGAACAGGTGATTGGACTGCTGTCAAAAACCGTTCTGATGATGACCGTCTAGTTTGGGCTATAGGCAAGGTAGCAGCAATGTTTCCTGATGTTGAATTTATATATCGGTGTCATCCTACATGGATTCATCCTGCTCATGCAGGTGTAAATTCAATAAATAGATGCGTTGAATACATCTCTTGGCTTAATTTGCCAAACTTTAAAATGTCTTGTAATATACCTCCAGCTATTCAGAATGGGCATTTCGTACTTTCATATAAACGCTCTTCGTTTGAAGAAGATTTAAAGGGAGTAGATCTTGTATTGGGTGAACATTCTGTTGCTATGCTTGATGCTGGTTTTAAAGGAATACCATTTGCTTCATGCAATATGACTGGTCATAGAGCCTTCTTTAAAGATATTAATGATTTAGGTTTTCCACACTGTGAGACAGTTGGGGAAATTGCAGATTTAATAAGATTTTTACCTTCGGAGAAAGTAAAGGAGCAGTATAGACAAGCTATAATTAATTATAATAAAATGACGGGAATTGTGTAATATGAATACAGTATACGATGCAAAACTCTTAGGACTTCCAAAGATTGAAGACCCGAGAGGTAACCTGTCTATCATCGAACAAATCAAGCAGATTCCTTTTGAAATCAGGAGGGTCTATTGGATTTATGATGTGCCAGGTGGAAAGGATAGAGGCGCACATGCCTATAAGGAGAATGAGGAGTTTATTGTAGCTTTATCAGGTAGCTTTGATGTAGAACTTGATGATGGAAGGAATAAACAAACCTTCTCACTGAATCGTTCTTATTTTGGAGTATATGTTCCTAAAGGAATGTGGAGGACTATGAAGAATTTCTCAACCAATTCTCTTGCACTGGTTCTTTCTTCTACTGAATATGATAAGGATGACTATATCATGGATTATGAAGAATTCAAGACTTGGGTGAAGAATCCTTCTATAAAAACGACTTCTTCGGGTAATGAAACTTCTATTAAGGTAAATAATCCTTCGGATAGCTTTAGTGCCAAGGAAGGTAAAAGTGTGTTCGATTGTTCTCTCTGTGAGTTGAACAAAATGCATGATGTAGAGGGTAATCTTACTTACATCTATGAGAATGTACATGTGCCGTTCCCTATCAATCGTGTATTCTACAGTTATGATATACCTGGTGGTGAAGATCGTGGAGCACATGCTCATAAAGAATGCCACCAATTTATCATTGCAGCATCTGGCGCTTTTGAAGTTGTGCTTGATGATGGTGTAAACAAGAGAACAGTGCAGCTCAACAGACCATTCTGGGGACTTCATGTTCCACCGGGGATTTGGGCATCTGAACAAGGATTCTCTTCTGGCAGTATCTGCTTGGTGTTAGCTTCTCATGGTTATTCTGAGGATGACTACATTCGTAACTATGATGACTTCTTGAATTACGTGAATGAAAAGCAGAATAAAAAATGAGTATAATTACAAAAGGTATTATCCTTGCAGGTGACTCTGGTGATAAACTGTATCCTCTTACCTTGGGTGTCCCAAAGCAGTTGCTGCCCATATATGATAAGCCTATGATATTTTATCCCATAAAAACATTGGTGGAAGTGGGGATAACGGACATCCTTATCATTACGAGTCCTAAGTATATCTCTGCTTTTATCCAAGCATTAGGCGATGGATCGGAGTATGGATCAAAGTTCACGTATGCCACTCAAACATCTCCTGAAGGAGCCGCACAGGCATTGACCATTGGGGCTCATTTTGTGGGCGATGAACCTGTTTGTATGGTAACAGGTGATTGTATCATAGAAGGTGAAGGGGTAACAGAAAAACTTCGTAAGGCTTTGCGTGCTGCAAAAAATAGTGGACAAGCAACCATCTTCATATCTCAAGACTATGACCCTAACCAATATGGGGTGGCAATCTTGGATAAAGCAGGGAAGTGTCATTCTGTGGAGGGCAAACCTAGTTCACCACAGCATTATTCTATTACTGGACTTTATGTCTTTCCAAAGGGAGTTGCTGATTACGCAAAGGTTTTGAATAAGTCAGAACGTGGACGTTATGAAGTGACATCGCTTAACCAGACATATCTTGCAGCGAATAAGTTACAAGTACAAAAGTTTGGCGAGGACATCTTGTGGTTTGATACCAATACCTTCGATTCTTTGTTGAGGGTTAGTAATTATATGCATTCTAAAGATAAAAAACGATTATAAAAAAAGAAAATATGGTAAAGTTATTAGATTTACAGGCGATCACCATGATGCATGGTGATGAGTATAAGGCTGCAGCCAACCGTGTCATTGAGAGTGGCTGGTTTTTACAAGGTAATGAAAACAAGCAGTTTGAGAAAGACTATGCTCAATATATTGGTACAGATGAGTGTGTAGCAGTTGCTAACGGTTTGGATGCCTTGCGATTGATAATCCGTGGCTATAAGGAAATGGGTGTTTTTCAGGATGGTGACGAAATCATAGTTCCTGCTAATACCTATATTGCAACTATTCTTGCCATTACTGAAAATAATTTGACTCCTATCTTGGTTGAGCCTACATTTGAGCATCTTGAAATTGATATTGATAAGATTGAGGCGGCAATCACTCCTAAAACAAAGGGCGTGATGATTGTTCATCTTTATGGCCGTGTTGCTTATAATGACAAACTGGGCGAGATTTGCAAGAAACATAACTTGAAGCTGATGGAAGACTGTGCCCAAAGTCAAGGTTGTGCATGGAAAGGTGTGAAGACAGGTGCTTTAGGAGATGCTGGTGCGCATAGTTTCTATCCAGGCAAAAATCTCGGTGCCTTTGGTGATGCAGGAGCAGTAACTACTAGTGATAAGGAACTTGCTTCTGTGATTCGTGCTTTGGCAAATTATGGTAGTCAGAAGAAGTATGTATTTAAGTATGCTGGTATCAATAGCCGTATGAGCGAGTTGGATGCTGCTGTTCTTGATGTCAAGTTGAAGTATTTGGATGAGGACAATGCTCAGCGTCAGAAGTTGGCAGCTTATTATTATGAGCATATCAATAATCATTTGATAACATTGCCAGCCAAAATAGATGATGAGAACAATGTATATCACCAGTTCCCTATCTTCTGCGAGCGCCGTGATGAATTGCAGGAGTACTTGAAAGAACAGGGGGTTCAGACTTTGATTCATTATCCAATACCACCACATCACCAGGAATGTTATGCTAAAGAATCTTGGAATACCCCTCAGCTTTCTCTTCCTATTTCGGAGAAGATTCATCGTCAGGAGTTGTCTATCCCTATGAATCAGGTGATAAGCGAGGAAGAAGCAAAGATAGTTGTTGAAGCCATTAATTCATTTAAATAGTTTTTATGGATCTGACACTTATCAGTAAATATAGAACCCAGTTGATGGGCTTTTCTATTTTGATAATAGTTTTTTACCATTTCTTTGGAATCGGAGGATCTTCTTTCATCGATATTGCATTTAGAAAGCTATTTTCTCAGGGATATGTTGGCGTAGATTTCTTTATGTTTTCCTCTGGTTTAGGTTTGGTCTATTCTATTTCTAAAACGGAAAACCTAAAAGATTACTTTATCAAGCGTTGGGTGAGAATTTTCCCTTTTTTCACTTTTATTACCCTGATAGAGTGCTTTGTTATAAGAGGTGAATCATTAGGATTATCTTTACTGAGATCCACAACGATAGGATATTATATCGGTGTCTCATATATTGATTGGTTTGTACCGGCTTTAGTTGGTCTTTATATAGTATTACCTTTACTGTATTTTATAGTAGTAAAGCCTAAACGCTATATTCTTGCCTTTTTGTTAATGATGTTTTTTGTCATTTTGTCTTTATATGCTTCTATTGTTGAAGTGTTAGACTGGAAACATTATGCATTGTTGTATAGAATACCAATATTTATATTAGGTACTATAACTGCTTCAGCAATTAAGTGTGGGTACAAACCTATAGCAGTAAAACGTGTAATTATCTTTTCTTCCATTATCGGAATTGTTGTGGCAGCAATATCAAAAGGCATGGGAGGAAAATATACTTTGTGGTTATTTAATGCATGTTTCACACCGCTGTATTTATTTATTTTAATGAAAGTCTTTGACTATATTAGTAGTAAAAGAAAAATGAAATGGGGGGGGCAATTTGGACTCGCCTTTTATGGCATGTTTACATTAGAGTTGTATAGAGTATCATCTAGTTTTGAAAGACTCTTGGAAGATACAGTTACACCTGATTATCATTGGATATTTGTCCTTCTTTATTTTATTCTTTCTGTAATACTTGCTTGGATATGTCACAAAGTCTTTAAATTTATTAATGCTTTCTTGTACAAGAAACTTAAGGTGATATTTAAAGTATGAATAAAAAGATAAATTACGCCCTTTGTACTTTGTTCGATAGTAACTATTTGGATAAAGGATTGGTGCTATATAAATCCTTAGAAAGGTATGCTTCTGATTTTACCCTTTATGTCCTTGCCATGAATGACAAGTGCTATGAGGTTTTAACAGATTTAAATTATGAGCATCTTATACCAATCAGATTAGCTGATTTTGAAAACGAAGATTTACTTCGGGTTAAACCAACACGAGGGATTGGAGAATATTGTTGGACATGTTCTTCTTCGTTGATAAAGTATGTATTGGATACCTACCAGCCAGATTATTGTTCATATGTAGATGCAGATATGGCATTTTACGCAGACCCATTGGTATTGGTAGATGAAATGAAAGAGAGCAACGCCTCAGTGTCTATTGTTGGACATCGTTTCAACAGCTTTGAATTGAATCGAGCTGACATAGTTGGAACTTATTGTGTGGAATGCAATACGTTCAAAAATGATGAAAACGCTAGAACGCTGCTTGATGTTTGGATTGGTCAGTGCCTGGAACATTGCTCTATTGATGGGGATGGCGTATATTGGGCAGACCAAAAGTATATGGACAACTGGGTGAGCGATTATGATTATGTTATCGAAACACAGAATCTAGGTGCAGGTGTAGCTCCATGGAATATAGCACAATATAAACTAATTGACAATTCTTCTAGTTCTATTAAGTTGAAATGTAGAGGCAATAATTATGATTTGCTTTTCTATCATTTCGAGAATCTGCAATATTTGTCATTAAAGCAAGTGAATATTAATGTTTATGCTACATGGGGAATTGATGATAGATTGGTTCGCTTCCTCTATAAAGATTACTTGCATCGTATTGATGATACAAAATCTTTCCTTAGAAACAAGTATGGAATAGACGTGTTCATCAAGTCTCATCCAGGAGTGACTAAGAAGGAAAAGTATAAGCGGAATTACAAGATTACATACGAACGAATTAAGAAGTTTATCTTAGTGAACTTACCTGTTCGTTTATTGAAATCAAAGAATCTTATAATAGTAGATTAACAATGTACAAATTATCTAGAAATCTGGTTATGGAGGGGGCGATATTGCTCCTTTCCATCCTTGTATCTTGTGCGGATGACAAGGAGAAGAAAACGATAGTATGCTGGGGTGATTCTTTAACTGCCAGCCATACCAATGGCACAGGGTATAAAGGTATGGTCAAAGGTTGGATAAAGGGGGATGATAGTTACCCTGGAGTGTTGCAAAATCTTTTAGGAGATGGCTATGATGTCGTCAATTGTGGAGTTGGTGGCGAGAATACGCTTACCATCATGGCTAGACAGGGAGCTTATCCGATGTTGTTAGCACATGATGTTGTGCTCTTTAATGATGGTGAACGAAAGTTTGATACCTTTATTGGTAATAACGACATTCCGACATTTATTTCTTCCTATGACCATAAGAGTGAGGTCTTTCCTCTCCTGCAAGGTGGCTTTAAAGAGGACGCATGTGCCAGAGTAAACCCAGTTCTTATTGATGGAAAAACTATCATGCTTGAATCTCAGACTAAGTTTTGGCAGAATCCGAATAAGAAATTTGAATTTGAGTTTAATTATCTCTTGACACCCAAACAGTAACTACTCAGCACCCCTATGGGCATGAGTAATCGTCTTACTGTTGTACTACAGCAAGAATTGCATTG
>ENA-OQRA01000139-OQRA01000139.1-human-gut-metagenome-genome-assembly--contig:-NODE-139-length-42591-cov-32.443413_pt1 | contig 42591 bp, 38 predicted proteins | sample MGYA00243238_ERZ505106 | MGnify/ENA primary metagenome ERZ505106 (study PRJEB26097, sample SAMN02711298) | human gut metagenome | biome: Gut microbiome | host: Homo sapiens | place: Denmark...
TGGACGGCACGCTGCTCAATACAATCCGCGACCTGGCGGCCAGCGTCAACTATGCCCTGCGCAGCACGGGAATGGCGGAGCGGACACTGGAGGAGGTGAGGGAGTTTGTCGGCAACGGCGTGAAGAAGCTCATGGAGCGGGCCGTGCCAGGAGGACTGGACAACCCACAGTTTGAGGCAGCCTATGCTACCTTCCGCCAGCACTACCTCCACCACAGTCTCGACACCACGGCACCCTATCCGGGCATAGAGAAACTGTTGAGCGAACTGCGCCGCAGAGGGAAGCGCGTGGCCATCGTGAGCAACAAGTTTTATGCTGCCACACAGGAACTGGCGCGCCACTTCTTCCCTGACACCGTGGAGGTGGCCATCGGCGAGCGAGAGGACATCCGCAAGAAACCGGCGCCCGACACCGTGCTGGAGGCGATGAAGCAACTGGGCGTGGAAGCCGAGGGGGCCGTCTATATCGGCGACAGCGACGTCGATATAGAGACGGCACGCAACTGCTCCATCCCCTGCATCAGCGTGCTCTGGGGATTCAGAGACCACGACTTCCTCCTGCGCCACGGCGCTACTTGTCTCGTCTCGCGTCCTGAGGAGATACTGCCCGAGGAGTGAGGCCAGATCCTGGGAGTCGTCTCCCAGGAGGGCCTGCCCAAACTAAGGGCTTACTCGTAGCGGATGGCTTCGATGGGATCGAGGCGGGCCGCTTTCTTGGCGGGATACCAGCCGAAGAAAACACCGGTGAAGGTGCAGACGGCGAAACTCATGATGATCGTCCAAGGCTCGATGGCGATGGGCCAGTGGGCAAAGGCCTTGATGGCGTAGGAGGCGCCGACACCCAGCAGGACACCGATGATGCCACCGGTGACGCTGAGCAGGATGGCCTCGATGAGAAACTGGTTGAGGATATCGACGCCACGGGCGCCAACACTCATGCGAAGGCCAATCTCGCGCGTGCGCTCGGTGACACTGACGTACATGATGTTCATGATACCGATGCCACCCACGACGAGGGAGATGCCGGCCACGCAGCCAAGGAGGATGGTGAGCATGCCGGTGGTGCTGTTCATCATATTGGCCAGTTCCTCCTGGGAGCGGATGTTGAAGTCGTCCTCATCACCCTCGGCTTGGTCGGTGGCATCCTTGAGTTTGTGGGTGCGGCGCAGGATGGTGGTCATCTCGTCGGTGGCCTGCTCCGTGACACCTTCCACGACAGCCGAGGCCAGGATCTGATGGAGGTAGTCCTGGGCGAGGATGCGCTTCATGACAGAGGTGTAGGGAGCGAGGACATAGTCGTCCTGGTCCATACCCATGGAGTTGTAGCCTTTCTTCTTCATCACACCGATGACACGGAAGGGGATGGAGTTGAAGCGAACGACCTTGCCGATGGGGTCGGAACCGTCGGGGAAGAGGTTATCGACCACAGTCTGGCCGAGGAGGCAAACCTTGGCGGCCGACTTGATCTCGGCCTCGGTGAACATCTCACCCTCGGCGACGGACAGCTGACGAATCTCCAGGTAGTCGAGGTTGGCACCGTAGATACTCGACGGCGTGTTGTTGTTGCCGTAGATAAACTGGCCGGAACTTTGGACGAGGGGGGAGATGGCCTTGATGAAATGGCACTCGTCCTTGAGGGCTTGGTAGTCGGTAAGCTTCAGGGTCTCCATCGAGGAGGCGTCTTGTCGCACACCACCCCGCATGTCGGCTCCCGGACTGATCATGATCATATTGGATCCCATCTCCGAGATGTTGCTCTGGATGCTGTTCTTGGTGCCCTGGCCCACGGCGAGCATCGTGATCACCGACGCGATGCCGATGATGATGCCCAAGGCGGTGAGGAAGGACCGCATCTTGTTGGCCGCAATGGCGCGGAGGGCTATTTTCAAAAGATTGCTGATATTCATAATATGATACGCTTGATATAAGACTCAATGATCACTCGTCGGTATTCTTGGGCAGGGCGGCAAGACCCTCGGCGGCACTGAGGATGTGGTCGTTGACCTCGTTGCGGATGATGCGTCCGTCGCGGAGCTCGATATTGCGCGAGGCGTAGTGGGCAATGTCGGGATTGTGGGTCACGAAGATGATGGTTCTTCCCTCGGCGTGGAGCTTTTGGAAGAGGACGAGGATCTCGAAGGAGGTGCGCGTGTCGAGATTGCCCGTAGCCTCATCGGCCAAGATGACGGCGGGATTGTTGACCAAGGCGCGCGCAATGGCGACGCGCTGCATCTGACCACCCGACATCTGGTTGGACTTATGGTAGAGGCGCTCCCCCAGCCCCACAGCCTTCAGGGCAGCCACGGAACGGTCGAAGCGCTCCTGCGGCGTGATGCTGGGGTTGTACATCAGCGGCAGTTCGACGTTTTCCACGCTCGTGGTCTTGGCCAGAAGGTTGTAGTTCTGAAAGATGAAGCCGATCTTGCGGTTGCGCAGGACGGCACGCTGCGACTTCGACATCGTGCGTACGGCCACACCATCGAGGAAGTAGTCGCCGCTGGTGGGCGTGTCGAGGCAGCCCAACTGATTGAGGAGGGTCGATTTGCCTGAGCCCGACTTGCCCATGATGGTGACAAACTCACCCTCGTAGATTTTGAAGGAGACACCGCGCAGGGCGTGGACGGTCTCCTCGCCCACAAGGAAGTCGCGCTTGACGTCGCGCAACTCGATGACTACTTTCTTTTGACTTTCATCCATCATGCTTTCTCCTTTTTGTTGTCGCGCTTCGGACCGGGGGCGAAGGGACTCTGCTCCTGGTCGTCAGATTCTTTGTCTTCTTCGGGTTCGGTGACGGTGATGCCAGTGATGACTTTCAGTCCTGCCTTCACACCCGAGAGAATCTCAGTGTTGACGCCATCGTTCATGCCCGTGCTTACACGGTGGGCCTGGAGGACATTGCCCTCGAGGGTCCAGACCTTGGCCTTGGCGTTGGCGACATCCTGTATCTTATACTGCTTGCCGACGGTCTCGGGCGTGGGGGTGAAACGGAGGGCCTTGGTGGAGACGCCCATCACGCCCGCACGCTCCTGGGTATAGATGGTGACGTTGGCCGTCAGTCCGGGTTTGAGTTTGAGGTCGGCATTGGGGGCACTGATGACAACCTCATAGGTGACGACGTTGTTGGTCGTCGTGGCCTCCTGGCGCACCTGCTTCACCGTACCGGTGAAGGTGTCGTCGGGATAGGCATCGACGGTGAAGGAGACGCGCTCGCCGGTCTTGACCTCGCCGATGTCGGCCTCATCCACATTGGCCACCACCTGCATGTTGGTCAGATCCTTGGCTATGGTGAAGAGTTCCGGGGTGGAGAAACTGGCTGCGACGGTCTGTCCCTCCTCCACACTCTTGGATAGGACCACGCCGTCGATGGGCGAGGTGATGGTGGCATAGCCGAGGTTGGTCTGGGCCTGCTTCACCTGCTCTTGTTGCTGGCGGACCTGCTCGCGGGCCTGGGCCACTCCCTGGCGCGCCGTGGCGATGGTCTGGGCTGAGGCGGCGAGATTCTGCTGGGCCTGCTGATAACTGAGGCGGGCGCTCTCGAAGTCGTTAGCACTGATGAGACCCTTCTTGTAGAGCGTCTGGTAGCGACTGAAGTTGCTCTGCTGGTAACTGGCACTCGCGCGAACGCCATTGTAGTCGGCCTGGGCCTTCTGCACGTCGCTCTCTGCGGAGCGCACCTGTGCCTGCGCACTCTCAAGCATCGCCTTGGCCTGGTTGAGGGCCGAGAGGAGGTTGGTCTTGTCGAGTTCTGCGATCACCTGTCCTTTCTTCACGACCGAGTTGTAATCGACATAGAGTTTGCTGACGATACCCGAGACCTGTGTACCGACCGTCACCGACGTGACCGGTTCGATGGTACCCGTGGCAGTGATACTGTTCTGGATGTTCGTCTGTCCCACGGTGGCCGTGTCAAACGAGATGGTCTCCTTGGTGTCGGGTTTGCCGAGGAAGTAGGCGGCCACACCCAACACGACCAAGGCGACCACCAGATACCATACTTTCGAAATCTTTTTCATATCTATCTTTTATTATTTTCCGTTGTAGAAATTGAGCATCTGCATATTGTACAGGGCGAGGTACTTGCTCTGCAGTTCGTTCTGCTGCGCCACGAGTAGGTTCTCCTTCGCCTCGCGCAGTTCGGTGATATTCTTCAGTCCGAGGCGAAACTGCTCCGAGAGCAGTTCGTAGCTGGTCTGCTGGCTCTCCGTATTGGCCAGGGCACTCTTGTATTTGGCCTGGTTGTTGACGGCCTGTATCCAGTAGCTCTCGATAGTGGAATAGAGCGTGGTCTGCTGCTCCTCCAGGGCGAGGCGGCTCGTCTCCATGGCGATGTTGGCCTTGTTGATGGCCGTGCGGGTCTCGCGGCGGTCGAAGATGGGAACGCTCAGCGTCAGACCTGCCGATGTAGTGAGGTTGGTCTTCAACTGCGATCCGTAGGCAGCGTCACTCATCGTCGTGACATTGGTGGAGACGCCACCCTGCATGGAGACGGTCGGGAGGCGGCGGGCCTTGGCCATCCGCACACTGAGTTCGCCACTCTCGAGGGCGAGGCGCTGCTGACGGAGTTCGGGACGGGAGGCGAGCGCATGGGTATAGACGGTCTGCAGGCCGGGTATCTCGGCCAGGGCGTCACCGGTAACGTCGTCGGGAATGCTGACTTCAAAATCCTCCCCGTCGTCGGTGAGCTGGAGGATCTGCTTCAACTGGCGTGTGTAGTCGCGGAGGTTGCTCTCCTGGGCCACGACATTATACTCGTCGGAAGCGCGCTGGGCACTGAGCTGGGCGAGGTCGGCCTGGCTGAACTGCCCTACCTCGACCATCTCCTGGCCCCGCTGCTCGTTGCCCTGGCTATACTCCAGACTCTGGCGGTTGACCTTCAAGGCCTCGTGGGTGTAGAGAATCTGGACGTAGATCTGCGCAATCTGCTCCTGGATGGAGTTGGCGGTGATGGCGGAGTCGAGCTCGGCCTGCTGTTCGGTGAGTTGGTTCTGCCGGATCTTCATGCGGTTTTGGTTGCCGTTCCATATCGTCCAGTCGAAGCTCACGGCGTAGGATCCGTTGTAATAGACCTTGTCGGTAGTCATCTCCACATAGCCATTGGCAACCTGCTGGCGCCCGCTCTCGGGGAAGGGGTTGTAGGAGACGTTTTGGGAGGTTGAGGCCGTGAGCGAAGGCAGCAGTTCAGCCTTCGACTGCAACACGTCCTCATGGGCTGACTGTCGCGACAGGAGGTTGCGGCGAAGTTGGATGTTGTGTGCCAACGCGTAGTCGATACATTCTTGCAGCGTCCACTTCCTGGCGTTGGCAGAAGGGGATGCCAACAGGAGAAGGGCTGAAATGAGGGTGGTGGTCCATCGTGTCTTGTTCATATCTATCTTTGTTTTGTCTGTATCCTTATTATTATGCAAAAATTTGATTCTACATCTTTTCTTGGTGCAAAAGTATACAAAACCCCAAAGACAAGGCAGATTTTGCGGTGAATTTGGATTTTAGATTCAGCTAAAATCCTTTTTCTTTCAATGAAAAAAATGGGGTTAACATTAGTTTGCGCAGCCCATTGCTCATTTCACAAAAAGAAACGAGGGAGGAAAACCACCTCCTGACAATGGCGGGCACGGATAACAAACACGCAGGCAGGAACGATGCGTCCGGACGCATGATAGGCGCCAGACTACCCTACTGAGTAAACTATATTCTATGTACCTGTACTTATATAATTAGAGGGAGAGTTTGCGGTAAGCCTTGCGACTGACGAAGACATAGCTGACGCAGACCATCACGCCCGTGAGAACCCAGGATATGGGATAACACAGCATCAGTTCGCGGAAACCAGGCCAAACGGGGCAGACGAAGAACACCCAGGCGAAGCGCAGGACGCAGGTGCCAAGGATGGTGAGCAGGGTCGGTTCGATACTGTGGCCGAGACCGCGCATCGAGGCGGCAGAGATTTCGTAGGATGAGGCCAGGGCCTGGAAGACAAGGACGGTGGCCATGCGCACCTTGGCATAGTGGATGACAGAGGGATCGGTAGTGAAGAACCACAGAAAGAAGTCGGACTGCGTGTAGAAAAGCATATTGGCGAGGAAACAGGCCAGTGCACCACAGCCCATACAAATCCAAAAGACGCGGCGGCAGCGGTCTATCTTTCCTGCTCCATAGTTTTGTCCCGTGAAGGTGACGGCAGCACCACAGAAGGAGGTGAGCAGGAAATAGCAGTAGGTGTCGAAGTTGAGGGAGATGGCAGCACCTGCGATCGCCGAAGGTCCATAACCGTTGATGGCGCTTTGGACAAAGATGTTGCTCAGCGAGAAGACCATGCTTTGTACGCCTGCGGGCACGCCAATGAAGAGAATCTGGCGCAGGGCTGCCCGGTCGATGCGAAGACGGAGGCGCGTCAAGCGGAAGGGGCCTTTCTCACGGCGGAGAAGGCGTAAGATGGCCAAGGCGGAGAAGACGTTGGCGCAGCCCGTAGCAGTAGCTACTCCTGCGACTCCCATGTGGAGGACAATGACCAACAGCAGGTTGAGCACCACATTGACGCAGCCGGCAAGGAGCAGGATGTTGAGCGGGCGCTGGGTGTCGCCTTTGCCTCGGAGCACGGCCTGGCCGAAGGTGAAGACCATGAAGAAGGGAATGCCAAGGAAATAGACTCGCAGGAAGAGGGTGGCCTGGTCGAGGATGGCGGCAGGCGTGCCCATGAGGCGCAGCAGACTGGGAGCAAAGATCTCGCCGAACCCCAGCAGCAAGACGCTGGCAAAGATCGGGAGCATCATCGTCGTGCCTACCGCGTCGCGAACACGATGGCGGTCGTTGCGTCCGATGAAGTTGGAGATGACGGCATTGGAACCAATGGAGACACCCACAAAAAGGTTGATGAGGAGATTGATAAGGAAGGTATTGGCGCCCACGGCAGCCAACGCCTCACTGGTGGCAAAGCGGCCCACCACGGCCACGTCGATAGTGACGAAGAGTTGCTGCATGATGCCGCTTGCCGCAAAGGGAAGCGCAAAACGCAGAATCTTGCCCAGCAAAGGGCCTTGGGTCATATCCACTGTATTTCTTTCTGCCATAGTTGCCAATTTTGGCACAAAGGTACAAAGAAACTTTTGAATGTACTTCGTTTTGCAGCATTCTTTCTCCTCTAATGGCCTTAAGAGGCTCTCCACTTTCGGTATGACACCCATGCGAAAGCCAGCAAAACATCCACAAGGTATTCGCATAAGACCTGCAAGAGTATGTGTGTTCGTACACACGTGTTGATTTATATCAAGAATAGGGAGAAAAATCGATTTTTTACTTGCTATCATTTGGTGGTCAAAACGAAAGTGCCTACCTTTGCATCGTCAAAAGGTTAATAGATTGTTTAGGTTAATAGTAATTGATTTAGGTTTTTAGTTATTTTTAGGGTAATTGAACAAAGTGTTGTTCAGGTAACAAAATAGGTTATGGTCTAAGGTAAAAGATGTTTAGGGTAACAACGATGCACGATTGAGGGGATCACCGATGAGGTGTGAACCTTTAATCACGCATTGAAAAGTAGTAGTTTGAAAGAGTTTTATAGTCACCGCATGGCAAGAGTGCCATGCTTTTTTTGTTTTTAGCCCTACCCCTCATTATTCCATGCTAAATTTGCACACGTCGTCTCTTTTTCTTACTTTTGCATTCGCCTTTCGCCAGCGGAACGACCCGCTGGAGAGTAAACGCATCATCAACACTGGCTATCATGACAACGACCACCAAGCAGCGCCGCCCGCTGACCGTCTATAAGGCTTCGGCAGGATCGGGAAAGACTTTCACACTCGCCGTGGAGTATATCTCACTCCTCGTCAGCGACCCCGAGAACTACCGACACATCCTTGCCGTGACCTTCACCAACAAGGCCACACAGGAGATGAAACTCCGTATCCTCTCGCAGCTCTACGGCATAGCGAACAGTCTGCCTGGATCGGACACCTATATGGAAAAGGTGATGGAGCAGACGGGGCTGGGAGCGATGGCTGTGCGAACCAACGCGCGACAGGCACTCTCGCTGCTCACCCATCACTACAACTTCTTTCGCGTGCAGACGATCGACGCCTTCTTTCAAGGCGTGCTACGCAACCTCGCCCACGAACTGGACCTGACAGCCAACCTGCGCGTGGATCTCAACGACAACGAGGTGGAAGGAAAGGCGGTCGATGAGATGATCGAGACGCTCGACGCCAACCCAGAGGTGATGGGATGGGTACGCGACTACATCAACCAGAACATAGAGGACGAGCAGGGATGGAACGTCATCGGGGCAATCAAGAAGTTTGGACAGAACATCTTCAAGGACTTCTACAAGGATCATGAACGCGAGCTCAACGACCTGCTGGCCGCAGAAGGTGGCAAGTTTTTTTCGCGGTACACGGCGCTACTGCGCAGCCGGCGCAACACGCTACGCAAGCAACTGGTGGATCCGGCACGGGAGTTGGTGGCCCTGATGGGGCAATGTCATATAGACTACGCGGGGCTCTACCGACGAGGACTCTACAACTATATCGTGAAGCGGAGCAAGGGAACACTCGACAACGAGCCCACACCCGCCGGCGTGCAGAAGGCGCTACAGGACGCAAGCCTATGGACGGCCTCCAAATGTGGGGCGGCCGACAAGGAGGCTATCAAGGACATGGCCAACAACGGCGGACTGAGGTTGCTCCAGGAGATGGAGACGCGGCGCGAGAAACTATGGTGTGAATACAACTCCTGTGTGCAGACGCTCTCCCATCTGAGCGAACTGCGATTGCTCAACGCCATCGCCAAGGCGGTGGAGGAGAGCAACCGAAACGCCAACCGCTTCATGCTCAGTGATACGCAGGGACTGCTCCACGGTATGATACAGGGATCGGACACGCCTTTCCTCTACGAAAAGATCGGCGTACAACTGCGCCACATCATGATCGACGAGTTTCAGGACACCAGTCAGATACAATGGCGCAACTTCAAGGTGCTGCTCGACAACTGCATGGCACAGGAGGGATCGCGCAACCTCATCGTCGGTGACGTGAAGCAGAGCATCTACCGCTGGCGACAGGGCGACTGGCGACTGCTGGCAAACCTCTCGCAGTCTTTTGGCAAGGAGGCCGTCTGCGAAAAGACACTGGCAACCAACTACCGGTCGTGGGAGCGCATCATCCAATTTAACAACGCCATCTTCACCCGACTGGTGGAAGAGACGGTAGGCGAGTTGTCTGCCGACAAAACCCCGCAGGCAACGCTGCTGGCACGCGCCTACGACGACGTCAAGCAGGGGAATGCCAAGGGGAAGGGAAAGGGATATGTGGAGGTGGCGCTGCTCCCGTCGAAGGACTACCGGGAGAACATCCTCGCACGCTTGGCGGACACCGTGCGGCGGCTGATCGAGGGAGGGGCACGACAGAAGGACATCGCCATCCTCGTGCGCAGCAAGTCGCCCGTACAGTATATCGCCGATTATTTCGTCGAGGAGTTTGGACAGTCGGTGCGCATCGTCTCTGATGAGGCTTTCCGTCTTGACGCCTCCCTCGCCGTCAACGTGATGGTGCTCGCCTTGCGGCTACTCGCCCATCCCGAGGACAATCTGACGCGGGCGGCACTGGTCAAGGCATATCGCAACGACGTGCTACAGGAGGGTGCTCCCCTGCCCCACCTGCTCGTCACCACACGGGATGAGATTGAGGGAAAGACAGAGAGACCAGGACGGCCCAGCGACGAAGAGATACGGAAGTGGCTCGAAGTATCGCTGCCCGATCGCTATGTCAGAGAGGCTGACCAGCTACGCAACCTACCGCTGCTCGACCTGGTGGATACGCTCCATGCGCTTTTCCAACTCGACCAACTCAAGAACCAAAGTGCGTATGTGTGCCTCTTCTACGACAAACTCAACGATTATCTCCGCGACCGCCCGGCAGATATCGACGACTTCCTCACCGAATGGGACAACACCATCTCGCAGAAGACAATCCAGAGCGACGAGGTGGAGGGCGTGCGCATCATGACCATCCACAAAAGCAAGGGACTGGAGTTTGACAACGTCATCATCCCCTTCTGCGACTGGCAGTTGGAGAAGGGAAACACACTGTGGTGTGAGAAGGGAAAACGCGAAAAGCCGTTTGACGAACTGCCCATCACACCGGTTGATTTCAGTAGAAACAACCTGGTAGGCACGGTCTATGAGGACGACTACCGCGAGGAGCACTTCCAGAACGCGGTGGACAACCTGAACCTCCTCTATGTGGCCTTCACGCGAGCAGGAAAACGGCTCTTCGTGACGGGAAAGCGGATGTCGGAGAATCAGAAAAAGAAGTTTACTGGACTGACATCGCAGCGCAGTCAGGGTTTGGAACTGTGTCTCGAGCAGGTGGCTGCCGACTTGGGGGCCGACTGCTCATTCCAGGGAAAGGATCAAACCGAAGAGGCGCTGGAACTGGTCTATGGCACGCTGGAGGGTGAGGACATCGTGGGCAAAGGAGGAAAGACGGCAAGCGACAACCCCTTTGAGTCGCCCTCGGAGACGCAGGAGATCAGAATTGAGACCCACAAGACGCCTATCGGCTTCCGACAGAGCAACAAGAGTGAGGAGTTTGTGCGCGGCGAGGAGACGGACGCGCCCACGAGCTATATCAAGATGGGCACCATCCTCCACCAGCTTTTCTCCTCCATCCGCACAGAGGAGGACATCGAACCACACATCAGCCAACTGGTGTCGGACGGTATCATCACGGACGATCGGCTCATCGCACAACTGCGGAAACAGGTGGAAGCCTCACTCGCCAATCCCACCGTAGCCGAGTGGTTTCGTCCTGGATGGAAACTCTATAACGAGTGCTCCATCCTACAGTACAACCCTGCCGACGGGACGACCATAGAGCAACGACCGGACCGCGTCATGAGCGACGACGAGAAGACGATTGTGGTTGACTATAAGTTTGCCAAGCCACGCCCGGAGCATGCCACGCAGGTGAAGAGCTACATAGAACTGCTTCGGAAGATTGGACATAAGAATGTCTCCGGGTTCTTGTGGTACGTGCTCCGCAACGAGGTGGTCGCAGTAGAGGTATAAAGAAAACTCGGAGATCAGAAACACCAAGCATCTCCGGCTGGAAACAAAAATTTTTCAAGCCCCCTGTAAAGGAAATAACCATACAGGGGGCTTGAAGTGTCTTTGATTGCAAAACGCAACGGTTCTGTTTGCGCCTTATACCTTATATATATATGCTATCATGATATATAGGCTATCATGAAATGGCGAGATTAGTTGATCTCAAAATCCTTGATCTTCGCAGACGGCTTGATGTATTCGAGTTTGAAGTCGATATCGGGTTCAATGTCCGAGGTAAGGGAGTTGACATAATCCAGTCCGGCCTTGGTGATATCCTCGTCGGGAATGCTGATATAGACCTTACCGATGTTGCAGGCTACACCGTAGTCGGCATTATACTCGAAGGTCACTCCCTTGGCTTTGCGGAGCGTTTCGGCCAAGGGCTCACCCACAGCGATGGTCGTGCCACCAGCCTGCGTACTCTTCACATTCTTCTCTACCGTCTTCTCCTCTTGAGCGTTCTCCTGCACCTCAGCCGTTTGCGGCGTATCAATGGCAGCGGTGTCTTCCTTGATGGTGTCGGCCACCTCAAGCGTGTCAGCATTCTGCTGCGGCTGCTCTGTCTTGTTGCCGCAAGCGCTCAGTCCGATGATGCCTGAGAGCATCACGACGGGAATCATTCTTTTCATAAATGGTTAGTTTGCAACACTTTGTTTTAAAAATCGTATAGTTTTCCTGTACCCTATAGGGCCTCGGAGCGGCGTCTCTGCATCCACTCTGCGACCATCGTGTTGCGCTTCATGGTCTATGATAAGGAAGAAAGACCCAACAAAGGTACGAATAAAACTTGAAAAAACTGCACAGGGGATGAAAAAAACTTGATAAACGGCTATGGATAAGACATAAGGCTCTGAGCGTATCGGAAACGCAAAAGAAGGAAGGCCTGCGACTAAAGGTAGAAATCGGACACCAGCGACTGATACCAAGACGTGGGATTGCCATTCTCCATCATGGTACGAATCTCCTGAGGAAAAGAACGGGCAGAACGGAGCCCCAGGGCCAAAAGGCAACGCTTCGGTTGCTTGCGCTCCGTGGTCCGTATCGCTACCTTGCGCTGAAGGAAGAGTCCAGCGAGGGCTGCTTCCGTCTCCACTTCACCACAACGGTCGGCAGGAATGATGAGACTCATCACCCCACCCTCGGCCAGCAAGCGGCGGCCTCCACGACAGAGGTCGCGAAAGGAGAGACTGTCGGTCTGCCGTGCCATAGCTCTTGCGCAACCCTTGGCAGCAAGGGCATGGGTGAAGAAGGGCGGGTTGACAACAATGGCATCGAAGGGCAGGGCCTCGTACTGCTGCAGGGCAACATGCTCCACCGCAATGCGATCGGAGAAAGGACTTGCTGCTACGTTTTCCTTGGCCTGCTGGGCCGCCGACGCATCGAGTTCGATGGCCGAGACCTGGGCATCAGGAAAGCGCTGCGCCATCATCAGGGCTATGACACCCGTGCCAGTCCCGATGTCGAGGATGCGCTGACCACCCGCGGCCCACGCTCCGAGAAGGACACCGTCCGTACCTACCTTCATGGCACAACGGTCTTGACGTATGGAGAACTGCTTGAAAGAGAACACGATGAGATTTACTTCAGATTCAACTTCCGAAGCAGTTTTAGATTGGTAGCCTGGATGTTGCGGCCCTGGCGAGTGATCTGCGTGCGGATGCGGTCCATGTTATAGAAGAGCTCTGAGGCAGCAGTCTGCATCATATTGGGTTGACGCGCAGCCTCGTCGGCATGGGGATTGACTACGACGCAGATGCTCTTGGGTTTGACCTCGATCTCCACGTCGGCATCGCTCATGAGCGGGTCGCCGTCATAGTGGATGAGGCCCGGCTTGCTGCGGTGGATATGGACGTGGCGGGCCTTGAAGGTGCGGATATTGACGTTCTTGTCAATGGTCTTGTTGAGCATCTCGAGCGTCACCTGCGGCGCTTCGATGAGACTGAAAGGCTGCATGATGATGACATCGAGCAGACCGTCGCTCATGGAAGCGTGGGGAGCGATGTAGGCGTTGTTGCCATACTGCGAGGCATTGGCCGCACTGATGAGAAACGCCTTGTAGGTATTCGACCCCATCTCGTCCTCAATCTCATAGGTCTCGGGCTTGTAGGACAGTCCCTCACGCAGCATCTGCTCGACATAGGTCATGAGGCCACGCTTGCCTGCCTCGGCAAACTTCATCGAGATGAAGGCGTCGAAGCCCATTCCGCAAGTGCAGAAGAAGGGATGGCCGTTGATGACGCCGGAATCGAGCGTCTCCACGGTGTCGAGGTTGATGATATCGAGGCAACGTCTCAAGTCCATGGGCAACATGAGATGGCGCGCCAGGCCATTGCCAGAACCACAGGGAAGGATGGCCATAGCGGTCTCTGTGCCAAGGAGGCCGCGTCCTACCTCGTTGACCGTCCCATCGCCTCCGATGGCACAGACAATATCCGCACCACGGGCTGCAGCCTCCTGGGCCAGCAGCGTGGCGTGTCCAGCATACTGTGTCGAGACAAACTCGTAGCTGAATCGGGCGTGGTCGAGATGCACTTCGACAAGCTCAGGTATGCCTGCTTTGCTGATCGTGCCCGATATGGGGTTTGTGATGAAGACGATATGTTTCATAAAGGAACCGTACTGTTACATTTCTTGACGGCACAAAATTACGAAAATAACATGAATTATGCTCGTTCGAAGCGCTAAAAATTGAAATAAAGGAAAGATTTCTTGCGAAATAGGGCGTGCTATGGTAGTTTTTTCGTATCTTTGCAGCCTAATAATAAAGAAGTAGCTTCGGCTACGCCAAAAAGTAATGGGACAATTACAAGAAAAGTACAAAAGCTACCGAACGCCTCAGAAGTTTATGAAGGCTGGAGTGTACCCTTATTTCCGCGAAATCACAAGTATGCAGGGTACCGAAGTAACCGATATCGACGGACATAAGATTCTTATGTTTGGCTCCAACGCCTACACAGGCCTTCCCAGCGATCCACGCATCATCGCCGCTTCCCACGCTGCGCTCGACAAATATGGCACGGGCTGTGCAGGCAGCCGATTTCTCAACGGCACACTCGACTTGCACATCAAGCTCGAAAAAGAGATAGCCAAATATATCGGCAAGGAAGACGTGCTGGGCTACTCGACGGGCTTCTCCGTCAACGAGGGCGTGCTCTCCGTCGTCGTGGGCCGTGGCGACTATATCATCTGTGATGACCGCGACCACGCGAGCATTGTCGATGGACGCCGTCTGAGCTTTGCCACGCAGCTCCACTATAAGCACAACGACATGGAAGACCTGGAGCGCGTGCTGGCTAAGTTGCCGCACGAGGCCATCAAGTTGATCGTCGTTGATGGTGTATTCTCTATGGAGGGCGACCTGGCCAAGCTGCCGCAGATCGTTGAACTGAAGCACAAGTATAATTGCTCCGTCATGGTAGATGAGGCTCACGGCATCGGCGTCTTCGGAAGAGAGGGACGCGGCGTTTGCGACCATTTCGGACTGACTGATGAGGTCGATCTGATCATGGGCACTTTCTCCAAGAGTCTGGCTTCTATCGGCGGCTTCATTGCCTCCGACTTCGATACCATCAACTGGCTTCGTCACACCTCACGCACCTATATCTTCAGTGCTTCCAACTCGCCTGCAGCTACGGCAGCAGCACTGGAGGCTCTCCACATCCTGCAGAAGGAGCCGGAGCGCATTGAGCACCTGTGGGACGTGACCAACTATGCACTGAAGCGCTTCCGCGAAGAGGGCTTCGAGATCGGTGACACAGAGAGCCCGATCATCCCGCTCTACGTCCACGATGTGGATAAGACATTCCTCGTCACGAAGCTCGCCTATGATGCGGGCGTATTCATCAACCCGGTTATTCCGCCTGCTTGTGCCCCGCAGGACACGCTGGTGCGCTTCGCCCTCATGGCCACGCACACCAAGGACCAGGTGGACCAGGCCATCGAGATCCTCAAGAAAATCTTCATGGATATGGACTTGCTGAAGAAGTAAGCTACAAAAAGCAGCAGACAAAGACTGTAAAAGCATAGACGGTCCCGCCATGGGACTACGCAAGAGGTCGGAGACCATCCTTCGGGATGCGGATCCGACCTCTTGCTTTTCCCTTCCTCCTTATGCCAGAATAACCTGTTGACCCTTGACAACAACGAAAACACTCCATTGCTATTCCTATAATAAAGGAAGGAGCTACGTAAGACTGGCGTGGAGAGAGAACAATGGAAAGAAAACAAAGGGAAGAAGCTAAGAGAGGAAAGGAAAGGGAGGAAAGGAAAGGGAGGAAAAGACGAAAAGGAAAAGATGGAAACAGAAGAAGAAGGAGAAGAAAAAACAAAAGCGATGGCCTTCACAGGCGACCGCTTCCACTTCAATAGGTATTAGTCCTTCTTTAAGGTAAAAAGATTGTTTTCAGGATAACGATGGCAAAGTTAATGTTTTCTGCTGACTAATGCAAACATTTAAGGTCTTTTTTTGCAACTTTTTCACCGTGTCCCCACACAAATCTCTTTCACCTCATGGATAGGATGAAAAAGCGGCAGACTTATGAAGTCTGCCGCTACTAATCTGTTATATAGGGAAGGATTAGAACTCGATGGTAATGCGACCATTGATTTGGCGCCCCGTGAGGTAGTTGGGCACAGCATACTGCTGGCCCGTGACGTCCGTGATCCAATAGTAGCTGTTGACATTGTTGATGCCAAAGAGGTTGAGGCAGTCCAGTCCCAGCCACACATTGCGGAGGATGGACTTCTTGTCGCCCTCGTGGTTGTCAAAGAGGCGGTAGCTCATACCAATATCGGCACGCTTATAGGCTGGCGCACGGAAGGTGTTGGACTCCAGTTCTTTGTGGGGTGCAGAGAAAGGCAGACCATCGGCAAAAGCAAGGCGGAGGCTCATCCGCCACTTGGTCGTACCAGGGAAGTAGTCGGTAAAGAAGAGGTTGACGGCATAACGCTGGTCCGTGGGCAGGGGGATGGACTTGCCGCCTATCTTCATCCGCGTACTCATCACACTGAACGTCAACCACGAAGTGGTCTCGGGCACAAACTCGCCGAAGAGTTTCAGGTCTATACCCGCAGCATGGCCCGAGGCTTCCTGGTCGCCGAAGTAAGTCACCTTGACATTGTCCACGACATAAGGGGTAAGGCGCGAGAGCATCTTATAGTAGATCTCCGCCGAGAACTTAAACGGCCGGTCGAGCATGCGGAAACTATAGTCCATCGCTCCCACGAGGTGGATGGAGCGTTGAGAGCGTATCTTCTGGTTGAGTTTGGCATAGGTCACACCGTTGAGCGTCGTCGTGTCGCGCAACTCCTTGAAGAAAGGAGCCTGGTAGTAGAGTCCCGTGGCCACACGGAAGGCCAGGTTGCGATTCCATCCCGGGACGATGTTGAGCGAGACGCGGGGTGAGATCAGCGTCTCACCATTGAAGTTCCAGTGGGCAAAGCGCACACCGTAGTTGAGTGTATAGAGCGTCGGCACACTATCATTGCCCGTGCGGGAATTCCAGTTGTCCTGCAGGTAACCCTCGAAGCGATTGGCACGGAGTTCGTTGCGCGCACGCAGCGAATAGATCATATACAGATCCTTGCCCGTATGGGGCACGTTGTAGCCTGCCGAGTCGCGATACTCATACTCAGCAGAGTTTTCCGTGACGCGCTCCATCCTCCAGAGCAGCGCACCCTCCACATGGTGGTGGTCCGTCGTGCGGCGCGTCATGAGTTTGACGTTGCCCACCGTCGCCTTGAGATAGTCGCGCGAATGCTGCATATAAGTACCCACACCAAGGTTTTCGGAAGTCTCCGTCTGCGTCAGCCAGTATTGTCCCTGGATGTCGTAGCGCTCTTGCTCCTTCGTGGTGAAGATCGACCCGATGAGAGAGACGGAAGTCTTGTTGTCCTTCAGTTTGTGTGTCAAGGCCAGCGATCCGAAGAAGGTGCGGAAGAGGTCCTTCTCCTGTCCGTCGAAATAGACCTGGAAGTTCTTCACGTTCTCCATGGTACCGAAGTTGGTATTGCGGTCCTCAGGACGGAAGTTGTAATGGTTCTCCGAGATATTGCCGATGAGGTCGAGCTGCCACCGTTTCGTCGGCTGCCAGGACAGATAGGTCTGATAGTCGAGGAAGTTGGGTTTATACTCACCGTTGGTCTCCAGCGATCCCAGCACGTAGCGGTTGGTCTTATAGCGGAGGCCGTTGGTCCACGTGAACTTCTTCGCCGCAAGTCCGACGTAGGCACTGGCGCCAAGGAGCGAAGCCGATACCTTGGCCTCCGTGCGCGTAGGTCGCTTGTAGGTGATGTCGAGCGCAGAAGACATCTTGTCGCCATATTTGGCCTCGAAGCCACCCGAGGAGAATCCCACAGAGGCCACCATATCGGGATTGATGACGGAGAGGCCCTCCTGCTGTCCACTGCGCACCAGGAAGGGACGATAGACCTCCACGTCGTTGATATAGACGGAGTTTTCGTCGAACGAACCACCGCGCACGTTATACTGGGAGGTCAACTCCGAATGGGTGGAGACACCGGCCTGCGTCTGCACCATTTCCTCGACGGCGTTGCCCGAGACCGAGGGAGCCTGCTGCGTAGTCTGAAGGTCCAACTGTTCGGTTGTGCCCTGGCGTTTCTTCTTGCCCTCCACCGTCACCTCGCCCAGCGTATTGTCATCGGCCAACTGGACCATGAGGGTCTGGCGCCCACGCGGACGGCGCAGGACGCGCGTCTTGGTGCGATAACCAACCATCGAGAAACGGACGGCCACACTGTCGGCACTGTGGAGCTCCAGGCTAAACTCGCCCTTGAGATTGGTCATGGCGAGCTTGCCCTGCGAGACAACCATCACCGAGGCCAACTCGATCGGATTGCCATTGGTGTCCGACACCTTGCCCTGGAGTGTGAACGACTGGGCCCGGACTCCGAGGGCACAGCACATCAGCAGGACTGTCCACAGGACGGAAATGGTCCATCGGTATGGGAAAGCAGCCTGCTTGTTATCTCGTATGGTTTTCTTCTGATACATCATAAATATATAACGTCCCAATGGGTGGTTTATTGTTTTTCCCCCACCTTATTCTATCGCGCGAGAGACTGTCTTTTTTAGCGGAATATAAAAATCAGACGGGGATACAGAATCCAAGAGTCTTATAGAGACCAAGAGTCCTATAGAGACCAAGAGTCCTATAGAAATAAATAGCCTTATAGAAAAAGAGCGGCCACCCGTGCACGTTCATGCGCTGGTGGCCGCTCCTTCATCTCTTGTCACTATCAAGTGGGCCTGAGAAAGTCATACTTCTTACTTGTCGTTCTCCTCTTTCATGTCGATAAACTGGCGGTTTCCATCGTAGAACTCATACTGCAGGAAACCCAACTTCTGAGAGGGAACGACGCGGACGCCGATTCCATACTTCAACTGCCACCTCAACTTCAGGCTCATCAAGCCCTGATTGATATAGGCAGCCACATAGGGATGGACGTGCAGGTAGAACCGCTTCACGCCGACTTTGTTAACCAATCGGTCAATCTTTCGCTCCAACTGATCCGTGAAAAGAATACTGGAACGGATCTTTCCAGTCCCGAAACAGGTCGGGCAGGTTTCGTCAACGTCGATATCCATGGCCGGGCGCACACGCTGGCGCGTGATCTGCATCAGTCCAAACTTGCTCAGCGGCAAGATATTGTGGCGTGCACGGTCATTCTGCATGTTCTTGCACATGCGCTCGTAGAGCATCTGCCGGTCTTCGGCCAGGTGCATGTCAATAAAATCGACCACGATGATTCCTCCCATATCTCGCAGTCGCAATTGGCGCGCCAGCTCGTCGGCTGCACCGAGGTTGGTGTCGAGGGCGTTCTGCTCCTGACCCTTCTCCTTGGTACGGTTGCCACTGTTGACATCGACGACATGCATGGCCTCAGTGTGCTCTATAATAAGGTAGCAACCGTGGCCATAGTTGATGGTCTTGCCAAAGCTGGACTTGATTTGCTTGGTGACGTTGAAGTTGTCGAAGATGGGGACCTTGCCCGTGTAGCGCTTGACAATGCCCTCCTTTTCCGGCGCAATGAGCGATACGTAGTGCTTCACCGCCGTGCAGATTTCGTCATCGTTGACGTAGATGTTCTCGTAGGACGGATTGAACAAGTCGCGCAGCATGGCCACTGCCCTACCCGTCTCCTCGAATGCGAGTTGAGGACGCTCCTGCGTCTTCTGCGCCTTGGTGATGGTCTGTTCCCATCGACGCAAAAGCACCTTCATCTCCGCATCAAGCTCTGCGACGCGCTTGCCTTGCGCCACGGTGCGTACGATCACGCCAAAATTCTTTGGCTTGATGCTTTGGATGAGCTGCTTCAGACGTGCACGCTCCTCCGAACTCTTGATTTTAGACGACACATTGACCTTTTCTCCAAAGGGCATGAGGACAAGGAAGCGTCCTGCGAAGGACAACTCCGTCGTCAGACGGGGGCCTTTCGTAGAGATGGGCTCCTTGACCACCTGCACGATAACCTCCTGACCCACAGAGAGCGTCTGCTGGATGCTGCCGTCCTTCTTGAGATCGGGAAGGCGCGAGGCCTTGGTGATGGGGAAAAGTCGCTTGCGGTCTCCCTGAACCTGCTTCAGGTACTTCGCGTAGGAGTTGAATTGACTTCCAAGGTCAAGATAGTGAAGAAAAGCATCGCGCTCATAGCCTACATCGACGAAGCAGGCATTGAGGCCGGGCATCAGTTTCTTTACCTTTGCCACATAAATGTTGCCCACAGAGAAACTTGCCTCGCGGGGCTCGCGCTGGTACTCCACCAACCGCTTGTCCTCAAGCAAGGCTATCGAGATTTCCTTGGGCTGAGCATCGATAATTACTTCGCTGGTCATTTTTTCTTTACTTATCCTGATGAAGTTGGTTAATGGCTGAGCCTGTCCGTCCTGGCAGCGGTTGCATCCCTATCATATAATACCTATAATAAGAAGCTTCGCTCCGCGACGTTTTGCAGGCCTCGCCAGACTCAAAAAAAAGTGGGCGGGGCTTGCCGACATTATTCCAAGGGATTAGAACGTCGCGCCGACAAGCACCGCCCATACTCGAAGACTGTGTGAGACTTCGGCTTTCAGCCTATAAGATGGGCTTACTTGCTCTTATGTCTGTTCTTTCTCAGTCTCTTCTTACGCTTGTGCGTAGCCATCTTGTGTCCCTTTTTCTTTCTTCCGTTTGGCATTGCTTAATGATTTTAAATTGTTTTACTTATCTTAATTATTGAAATTGACTATTCCACTTCTCCTAAGTCTCTCATGCGGTCGATGAAAGACTTGGCCGGCTTGAATGCCGGGAACTTGTGAGCGGGGATGGTAATCGTGATGTTCTTGGAAATATTGCGGGCGGTCTTCTCGGCACGCTGCTTGACAACGAAGCTGCCAAAACCACGGAGATAGACGTTCTCCTTACGCTCCATCATGCTTTCCTTGATGCACGACATGAACTCCTCCACAACGGCGGCCACGTCCTTTTTGCACACACCAGTTCTTTCAACAATTTCGTTGATGATATCTGCCTTTGTCATTCCTGTTGTTGTTGATATTATCTTACTTTTATTATTACATCCTCTAAACGGACTGCAAAGATACTCATTTTCAGATGAATAGGGAAATTTATTAGCAGTTTTTTGCTAAAATATCTCGAATCGGCCTCTTTTCTCCTTTTTATATATTACCTTTGCAGCCAAAAAAAAGCTCTAAGACATGAAAACTACCATCGGCATTGATGTCGGTATCTCAACGACGAAGATTGTCGGCGTGAGGGACGGAGAGGTGAGCTCACCCCTGCGGATCCGCGCCACAGACCCTGTGACATCACTTTATGGAGCCTTTGGCAAATACCTGTACGACAATCAGATAGACCTCAACGACATCGAACAGGTCATGCTGACGGGTGTGGGTGCAGCCTACATCGACTCGCCCATCTACGGACTCCCCACGACCAAGGTGGAGGAGTTTATCGCTGACGGGTTGGGAGCCCAGCACGAATCGCAACTAAGCAAGATGATCGTGGTCTCCATGGGAACGGGCACTTCCATCGTGCAGTGTGACGGCGACCACATCAAGCACATCGGAGGCATAGGAATCGGAGGTGGCACGCTCTCGGGCCTCTCGCGGCTGCTGCTCCAGACCGACGATGCCAACCAAGTGGCGGAACTGGCCCAAGGGGGCGATATTGCCAAGATCAACTTGCTCATCGGCGACATCTCGCCCAATCCGCTGCCAGGGCTGCCTATGGACGCCACAGCTTCACTCTTCGCTCACGCACAGGCCAATGCCAGCCGTGCCGACATCGCACTCGGCCTGATCAATCTCGTGCTCCAGGCCATTGGCTCGGCTGCTGTCCTCAGCGCGCTACGCAGCGGCATCCAAGACTTCGTGATGATTGGCAACCTGACGCTGCTGCCTCAGTGCAAGACCGTCTTCCCCATCATTGAGCGCATCTACGGCGTGAAGTTTATCATCCCGAAGCACTCGGAGTTTTGCACGGCCATCGGAGCCGCACTCGACTACGCCAACCGGAAATAGCCGCGCACAAAGCCACCCCCTACTCTTCTATTTCCTTGAGGCTTCGGGCAAAATTGCTAAAAAAGTTACTCACCGTCTCCAGCGTCGCATAGGGAAGGTAGCGGAAGCTCCGCCTGAGATTGCGACGCAGGACGGCAGAATTGTTGCTGACAAATCCCGTCCTCGTCTGGCGGAAGTGCCATTCCTGTGCCGTGTCCTTGACCAGGTTGCTCACGCTGCTGACGGCCAACTTGAAGGCTGCAGGCTCCTCGCGGTGCACAAACGGCAGTTCATCAGGTTCGAAGTCGAAGACCGAGATGAGGATACTACCCTGCAACTGGGCCATGCGCTGCAGATGAAGGCGTAGCAACCAGTTGTCGAGTTTGACGAAATCGACCCGGTCGCCCTTCTCCCGAAGGTAGCGGCCAAGAAAAATGATGCCGCGCATATTGATACCGTGGTTGAGAAAGTCCTGCTCATTGACGACAAGCAGCCGCAGCAAGTCCATCGTCTCCACGGAGGTGTCTATGCTATGGCGCTCACCATCGAGCAGCTTCACATAGCGCTTGTTGAGCATTCCCATACTCATGCCGACCTTGCGCGAGACAAGTTCGGCAAGGCTCTGCTGCTTCTGTGCGTCTTGCTCTGCCCGGAGAAGTATCTCCTCGGGCATGTTCAGTCCCTGCTCTCCACTATGCTTCTGCACACCACGAAGAAACACATCAGCCACGCCTTGGACCTCCACCATCTGGTAGAGGCGACGCCACTTGAACGCCGACATAGGCTCCAAGAGCTCGTCGTCGGCAAAGGCGCCGGAGCGAAGAAGCCGGAAGAAATTGCGCTGAATGATCTCCATAATCGGTCTTAGCTTGAGTAAGTCAATAGGTGAAAGCGGCCTTTGTCGTGCCTCAGATCGTGGAACGCTGATAGAAGTTGATATTCTCCATCGACAGCAGTTCGATGGGCATGAAATTGACGGGACGGATATCCTCTTTCAGCACCAGGGAACGGAAGAGCGCATCGACGGCCTTGAAGCCCTGCATGAAACCGTGCTGGGCTATGAGGAAAGAGATGGCACCGCGGCGGACGCAGTCCGCATTCTTATGAACAACGTCATAGCCCATCACCTGGACGCGTTCGTTCTGGTGACGCTGGAGATACTCGCCTACGATCCATGCGCGCGAGTTGAACGTGATGCAATGGCGAACCTCGGGATGGTTGCGGAAGAAGTCGTCCAGCAGTCGGTCGTTGTCCTTCTGCGTTCCGTCCAAGGGAAGCGTCAGCGTCTTGATGTCCACCTGCGGGAAGTTGTTCTCCATGTAGTGGCGGAAACCCACCTCGCGGTTTTCCTGCTGCTGCGAGGGTCTGTAGCCCTCCCAGCCCTGCTTCATCAGCATGATGGCGGGGTCGCCTCCTGCGATCAGCATCAAGATCTTGGCAGCGAAATAGCCACTCTGAAAGGAGTCCTGACCAAAGAAAGCAAGCGGCTGAAGATCTGCCATATAGGAATCGAGCAAGACCAAGGGGACGCCTGTCGCATGGAGTTTGTCGGCAAAGGCTTTGGCCTGCTCACGTGCAGGCGGCACGAGGATCACACCATCAGGATTGAGCAGCATGCAGTCGGAGGCAGCATCCTCAAACGACTGTGCGTCGAGGCGACTGTAGTGGATGAACTTCACGTCGATCTGGAAATCGCGGCGAAACTCCACGGCCTCTTCCATACCTTCCTCCACCTCGTCCCAATACGCCTCGCTCGCATGGCGCGGCATCAAACAATAGAACGTGAAGGAGCGGTTATACGCCAATGCGCTGGCGTACATATTCGGCTCATAGTTGAGCTCCTTGAGGACGTTATTCACTTTGGCCAACGACGCTGCCGACACATTGGGCCGATTATGTAGTACACGATCTACCGTGCCTACAGAGACGCCTGCTCTTTCTGCAATATCCTTTATCCTTATCTTCTTGTTCATCCTTCTTTCAGCAAAGCAATTGTGACATTCCTTTCACTTGCAAATTTAGCTAATATATTTTAATTATCAGTCGTTTTTCATGGAATTAACATTTCCCGAACAAAAGCCCTTTGCTCACGAGCGTAGCGTAAGCACACAAATAAACCCCCTATCATCCTTTGGACGACGGGGGTCTATAATGAATGCTGCTTTACAGTGCTAAAATGCGCTCTAAATCTGTATGCCTAATATTGATTAAGCCTCGGCGGGAGCCTCCTCCTCAGCGGGAGCTGCGGGAGCCTCAGTCTCGGCGGGAGCCTCAGCAGCCTCCTCAGCGGGAGCCTCTACCTTGGCACTCTCAGCGCGGAGAGCCTCCTCGGCCTCGCGCTCAGCTTTCAACTCAGCCTCGTTCTCAGCGACCACGGTGACAGGCACCTTGATTTCCACCTCTTTGTGGAAGTGGACGGTAGCCTCGTAGTTGCCGACACGCTTAGCATCGTGCATGGTGATGATCTTGCGATCGATGTCGATGCCCTTCTTGGCCAGCTCCTCAGCCACATTGGCTGCGCCTACTGAACCATAGGCCACGCCCGTCACGCTCACCTTCGTAGCGATGACCAGCTCGACACCCTCCAGCTGCTTGGCGCGCTCCACGGCTGCTGCCTTGAGGGCAGCGAGCTTAGAAGCCTGCTGCTTCAGGTTCTCAGCGAGGACCTTCTTGGCAGAGGGAGAAGCAATCACGCCCAGTCCCTTCGGGATGAGATAGTTGCGGCCGTAGCCACTCTTCACGTTCACAATATCGTTCTTGTAGCCAAGACCGATGATATCTTCTTTCAGAATAATCTCCATAATCGTTGCCTCCTTCTTTAATTACTTCATCAAATCGGTGACATAAGGCAGCAATGCGATCTGGCGGGCACGCTTGACGGCGGTGGCCAGACGACGCTGGTACTTCAAAGAAGTTCCTGTGATGCGACGGGGGAGAATCTTACCCTGCTCGTTGAGGAAACGCTTGAGGAACTCGGGATCCTTATAGTCGATATACTTGATACCGCTCTTCTTGAAACGGCAGTACTTCTTCTTCTTCGTGTCGATAGAAGGAGCGTTCAAATAACGGATTTCTGACTTTCTCTGCTCTGCCATGATTATGCCTCCTCTACTTTAGCTGCGAGCTTGTTGCGACGCTTCTCTGCGTAAGCAGCAGCATACTTGTCAAGCTTCACGGTGATAAAACGAATGACTTTCTCGTCGCGACGGAAGTTCGTCTCAAGACGATCGATGAGCGTAGGCTCAGCCTTGAACTCGATGAGGAAATAGAAGCCGGACGATTTCTTCTGAATGTTGTAGGCCAACTTCTTCAGACCCCAGGCCTCCTCATTCAAGATCTCAGCACCATTCTCGGTGAGCAGGCTCTTGAATTTAGCGACCGTTTCCTTTGTCTGGTCATCAGACAAAACGGGAGTCAAAATGAAAACGGTTTCGTATTGATTCATACTACCCTTAAAATTGTTGATAAAAAATATAAGTTAATGCTTAAACTTTTGCACTGATTTTCAGGCCCTTAAAGACCATCCTTCAAAATGCGGTGCAAAAGTACGGACTTTTTTTTGATTAGCCAAATTATTTGTTGTAATTTTGCCGACATGAAGAAAAAGATCATCCAGTCTGCCGGACTTATCTCCGTCGCCACGGGCGTTGGCCTGTTTGCGATCCACGGCCTTCTGTTGCCCCACAACAACCTCCTCTTGCTTTCCGGACTGACCCTGGTCCTGGCGGGCGTGGTGGCCCACGTCGTTATCACCAAGCGCAGCAGCAAGTACTAAACCAACCATCCCTTCCGCCTCCACGATGGACAGACGAAAGGGACGGTCTGTTTGCTACCTTTGTTCTGGTCGGGTGAGCGTCAGCTTGCGACCTTAGTTCTGATCGGGGACAATGAGCTTATAGCCCTTGCCGTGGATGTTGATGATCTCGATCTGGTCGTCGTCCTTCAGGTGCTTGCGCAACTTCGTGATATAGACATCCATAGATCGGGCGTTGAAGTAGTTGTCATCGATCCAAATGGTCTTGAGCGCATAGTCGCGCTGCAGAATCTCGTTGGCGTGGGAGCAGAGCAGGGCCAGCAGCTCGTTCTCCTTGGTGGTGAGCTTGGTCTGCTTCTCGCCGATGGTGAGCAACTGCTTCTGGGTGTCGAAGGTGAAGCGGCCGATGTGGTAGAGCGTGCTCTCCTTGTTCTTCTTACCCTTCACGCGACGCAGGATAGCCTCGATGCGCATCACGAGCTCCTCCATGGAGAAGGGCTTGGTGATATAGTCGTCGGCACCCAACTTGAAGCCTTCGAGGATATCCTCCTTCAGCGTCTTGGCCGTCAGGAAGATGATAGGCACCTCGGCGTTGCTCTGACGAATCTCCTGAGCCAGCGTGAAACCGTCCTTCTTCGGCATCATCACGTCGAGGACGCAGATGTCGTACTTCTCCTTGAAGAACTCACGGTAGCCAATCTCGCCGTCCGGGCACAACTTACACTCGAAGTTCTTCGCCTGGAGGTACTCGCGGAGCAGCATTCCCAGATTCTCATCATCCTCACACAACAAAATCTTCAGTTTCTCTTCCATAATTCAATTCTGGTTTAGAAGGAGCGGGCGGATCGGCTGCGACACCTCTCCCACACCGCTACGGGTTATTATTATATTAATGTATTTCCTTATTTATATATATAGTTGACCGACTTCGTTGGGCCACTCATCGGCACCTTATTCCATATCCTCGTCGCGAATGATGGGCAACTTGATGGTGAAGGTCGTTCCCTTGCCATACTCACTATCGACGCGGATCTCGCCCTCGTGCAGGTCAACCATCTTCTTGACATAGGCCAGACCGAGACCGAAGCCCTTGACGTCGTGGACATTGCCCGTGTGGACGCGGTAGAACTTCTCGAAGATCTTCTTGAGGTTCTCTTTCTTGATACCCTGGCCCGTGTCGCGGACGGAGAGACAGAGGTGGTGCTCCGTGTTCCACGTCTTCAGATAGACGTTGAGCGGCTCGTCGGGTTTGGCATATTTGACGGCATTGTCCAGAAGGTTGAAGATGACATTCTGGAAATGCATCTCATCGGCATACATCGCCGAATCGACCGCCTCTATACCCGTATAGACCTTGCCGCCCGTGTGCTCCACGCGGAGCGTGAAGGAGGCTGCAATGTTTTCCACCATCTCGTTGAGGTCCGTGTATTTCTTCTTGAGCACCGCCGTCTTGTTGTCGTACATACTCATCTGCAGCACCTTCTCCACCAAGAAGCGGAGGCGCTTCGACTCGTCATTGATCACCCCTCCGAGATGCTCGATCATCTGCGGCGACTTCGTCAGGCTCTTGTCGTTCATCATCTGCGAGGCCAGCGAGATACTCGCTATCGGCGTCTTCAGTTCGTGGGTCATGTTGTTGATGAAGTCGTTCTTGATCTCCGAGTAGCGTTTCTGTCGGAAGATCACGACGATGGTGAAGATAAACGTCACCAGCAGGACAAACGTGAAGATGACCGACGGGATCATGAAGCGCACACTGGAGAAGATGTAACTGTTCATCTCGGGGAAGTGGATGCGTACGATGCCGCGGCGGTTGGGCGGGTCGTTGCGAAAGAGCACCTGACTGAAACTGCTCTCCACCCCCTCGTCCGTGTAGTCGGGGCAGCGATAGACCTCTCGTCCGTCCTGGGTCTGCACCACAAAGTGGTAAGGGATGTTGATGCCGTTGTTCATCATCTCCGCTTTCAGGTCCTGGTCCAGCAACTTGAAGTTGACGCGCTCCTTGAGCGGTTTCTCCGAAGCGGAATAGAGGATATTATAGACCACCTCGTCAAGCATGCTCTTCTGATAGACGTAGCGGTTGCGGACGATTTCCTGCAGGCTCTTCTTCGTAGCCGAGATAGAACTGCTGTCGTTGCGCAGGATCATGGCCTTCGGCGTCTGCGACGGTTTGTTGGTGACGGTCTTCATCTGAAACGACGAGTAGCCCGCCTTGCTCCGTCCGCTTCGCCCACCCTGCTTCGATGCGCCTTGGCTCTCCTTCTCATCCACGTCGCGCTCCAGATAGCGCAGCGTCTCGTTGAGCTCCATGTTGCGCGAGGCTTGATACAAGGCACGGTTGACGGACTCGTCAAACTGCTCCCGCTTCATCTCGGCCATTTCCTCGATGTAGTTGAGCTGCAACAACAACAGGGCCAAGAATGAAAGCCCCATGATGACGGCTATTGTCCAAATCGTTCGTTTCTTCATCTTCCTCGATTTTTCTCGATGGCAAAGATACGCCCTTTTCTTAAACCATTAACAGTCAAAAGTTAATTTTCTTACTCTCGTTTACCTTATTTAACCTTGTTTTTCGTTTATAGTTCATTATTATCAACTACAAAAGGCTTCTTGTGCTTTTTACAGACCAAAGAATACGTAATGATCGTGAAAATCGCAGGGCGAAAAGGTCGTCGATTGCAGAATAATCACTAACTTTGCACAAGCGTAACAACTTAGAACGAGAAAAATAGCATCAGAAATAAAAATATGTTTAGCGGTATAGTAGAAGAGATGGCAACCGTCGTTGCCATCCGTCACGACCAGGAGAATATCGACTTCACGCTCCGTTGCAGCTTTGTCGATGAGTTGAAAATAGACCAGAGCGTTTCCCACAATGGCGTCTGCCTCACTGTGGTGAGCATCCAGGACGGTTGCTACACCGTGACGGCGATGAAGGAGACGCTGCTCCGCTCCAACCTTGGCCTGCTGAAGGAGGGCGACCGCGTCAACGTCGAGCGTTCGATGCCGATGAACGGTCGCCTGGACGGTCACATTGTGCAGGGCCACGTAGATCAGACGGCGCGCTGCGTGAAGATGGAGGATGCTGCCGGCTCCACCTACTTCACCTTTGAGTACGCCCTCGACCGCGAGATGGCGCGCAAGGGCTACTTCACGGTCGATAAGGGTTCCGTGACGGTCAACGGCGTCTCGCTCACCGTCATCGACCCCACCGACAACACCTTCACCGTGGCCATCATCCCCTACACACGCGAGCACACCAATTTCGCCGACATCGTCGTGGGCACGGAGGTCAACCTCGAGTTTGATATCCTGGGCAAGTATATCGCCCGCCTCAACCACTTCGCATAAGCGATCATCCAAGGCAGGCGATCATCAAGAGAAGGCCGCAATCAAGCGTTCGTCAAGAGAAGCCCGCAATCAAGCGGCAATCAAGGGAAGACCACAATCCAGCGGTCAAAAACTTTCCCTCCTGAAAAAAAACAATCCCAAGTCTCTCTATCAGACAGTTCAGATAGGAAAGACTTGGGATTGTCCTATTTTCCGCAGCGCCGCCCCAGCTGGGGCGACGATTCTGTTTTCTTACTCCTCCTCGGCGGGCTTCATGTTGGTATAGACGTTCTGCACGTCCTCGAAGTCCTCCAGGCGGTCCACCATCTTGTCGATGACCTCGCGTACGTCAGGCGTCACCTCCTTGAGGTCGTTGGGGATGCGCGTAAACTCTGCCGAGGTGATCTCGTAGCCAGCTTCCTCCAGATGCTTCTGGATCTCGCCAAAGTGGTTGGGCTCACCATAGATGGTGATCTCACCCGTTTCGTCATCGACGTCGAACTCATCGTCCACTCCATAGTCAATCAACTCGAGGATCAGCTCCTCCATGTCCGTATCAGCCGGCGCCTTGAAGGTGAAGACACACTTGTGGTCGAAGAGGAAGGAGAGCGAACCCTGCGTTCCCAAGTTGCCATTGAACTTGTTGAACACCGATCTCACATCGCCCACCGTGCGGGTGGTGTTGTCCGTCAGCGCATCGACGAAGATGGCGATGCCATGCGGTCCATAGCCCTCATACGGCACCTCCTTGTAGTCGCTCTGATCCTTGCCCATCGCGTTCTTGATGGCGCGCTGGATGTTGTCCTTCGGCATGTTCTCGCGCTTGCAAGTGGCGATCAAGGCGCGCAAACGCGGGTTATTCTCCGGTTCCGGACCGCCAGCCTTCACGGCGATAGCGATTTCCTTACCCAGTTTGGTGAACGTGCGGGCCATGTGACCCCATCGCTTCAGCTTGGTAGCCTTGCGATATTCAAAAGCTCTTCCCATGAATTTATCTTATTCTTTGTTTTTGTTGTATATGTTCTTGCCTTTAGCTTTCCTGTCTATCTCAACTCCGCGTGGAGCTTGGTCGTGAGATTCTTCATCAGCTTCTGCATGATGGCTTCGATGGCCTTGTCGGTCAGCGTGCGGCTCTCGTCCTGCAGGATGAAGTTGACGGCATAGCTCTTCTTGCCCTCGGGCAGGTTCTTGCCCTGATAGACGTCGAAGAGCACCACCTGCTTGAGGAGTTTCTTCTCCGTCTGTCGCGCGATCTGCTCTATCTGAGCAAACTCCACGTTGGCATCGACCAGCAGCGCCAGGTCGCGGCTCACGGCCGGATACTTCGAGAGTTCCTGGAAGAGGAGACTGTTCTTGCGCGTTGCCTTCATCAGTTCCGTCCAGTCGATCTCAGCATAATACACCGGCTGCTCGATGTCGAAGCGGCGGAGCACATGGTGATTGACGATACCCATGTCCACCAGTACCTTGCCACCACGCGTCTTCATCCGAAGGCCCGTGTCGAAGATGTTGTTGTCGGAAGCCTCCGTCAGCACCTGGCCCGCTTGGAGTCCGACGCGGCGCAGGACATTCTCCACATGCGCCTTCAGCTCGAAGAAGGAGCTCTCCTCGTCGGGATGGGCCCAGTTGCCCTCCACACGATGACCCGTCACCCAGAGGGCGAGATGGTAGTGCTGCTGGTAGGCCTTGATCGGGCTCTCCGTGGTATAGCGCTCCTCATCGAAGTGATAGACGTTGCCCACCTCGAAGAATCGGAGGTTGCGCGCCTTGCGGTTGACGTTGCGGACGATGCTCTCCAGTCCTCCGAAGAGGAGCGTCTGGCGCATCACGCCGAGGTCGGAGGAGAGCGGGTTCATCACCTTCACCGTCCGTGCCCACGGATAGCAGTTGTAGAGGTTCTCGTCGTAGTAGGCCTGCTTGGTGAGCGAGTTGTTGAGGATCTCGTTGAATCCGGCTCCCACCAGTTGCTCACTGACCTGGTTCTCACGGCGAAACTCCTTGTCCGCCTCGCCTGCGATGGTGAGCGACGACTTCAGCGTCGTCGGTATCTCCACGTTGTTGTAGCCGTAGATGCGGAGTATATCCTCCACCACGTCGCACGGACGCTTCACATCGACACGGTAGGGCGGCACCATCAGGTCCAATCCGAGATCATCCTCCTTGACGATGCGCATCTCCAGGTTCTGGACAATGCGTTTGATGGTCTCCTGTCCGAGTCGCTTGCCGATCAGTCGGTCGCAGTATTCATAGTTGAGGCGGACGGGGAATCCCTCCACCTTGTTGGGATAGACATCCTTGATTTCCATGCTCACCTTGCCCCCTGCCAACTGCTGACAGAGGATGGCAGCCTGCTTCAGTCCGTAGATCGCCAGATTGGGATCCACGCCGCGCTCGTAGCGGAAACTGGCGTCGGTGGAGAGTCCGTGGCGTCGCGCGCTCTTGCGTATCCATGTCGGATGGAAACAGGCACTCTCCAGCACCACGTCGCGTGTGGTCTCATACGTGCCACTGCCCTTGCCACCAAAGACGCCGGCTATGCACATCGGCTCCTGCTCGTTGCAGATGGCCAGATCGTGCTCGCCGAGGATGTGCTTCTCGCCGTCGAGGGTGACAAACTCCTTGCCTGCGTTGTCGGCCTTGACCACGATGTGGTGGCCCGTGACCATGTCGGCGTCGAAGCAGTGCATCGGCTGACCGTAGGCCATCATGACATAGTTGGTGATATCAACGATATTGTTGATGGGACGGAGTCCGATGGTGGAGAGTTTGTCGCGCAGCCACTGCGGACTCTCCTTCACCTCGCAGTCCTTGATGCTCACGCAGGCGTAGCGTCGGCAGGCCTCCGTGTTCTCGATCGTCACCTCGATGGGCAGGTCGTGGTTATCGACATGGAAAGCCTCGCAGTCGGGTCGGTGGAGGCTGGTCTTGTATCCATTCTCGCAGAGCCAGGCGTAGAGGTCGCGGGCCACACCGTAGTGGCTCAGCGCGTCGGCGCGGTTGGCCGTGATGTCGATATCAATCACCCAGTCGCTCTCCAAATGGTAGTACTCGGCGGCAGGCTGTCCCACGGGTGCATCCTCGGGCAGGACAATGATACCGTCGTGGGAGTGGCCCACACCAATCTCGTCCTCTGCACAGATCATGCCGAGCGACTCCACGCCGCGCAGCTTCGACCGCTTGATGGTGAAGCTCTTGTCTCCGTCGTAGAGCACGCAGCCCAGGTCGGCCACGATCACCTTCTGGCCCTCGGCCACATTGGGTGCGCCACAGACGATCTGCTGAGGAGCCTCCTTGCCCAGATCCACCGTCGTGATATGGAGGTGGTCGCTATTGGGATGGGCGACACACGTCAACACTTTACCTACAAACAGACCCTTCAGCCCACCAGGGATGGCCTGTACTTCGTCCAGTCCGCCCACTTCGAGACCCGTGGAGGTCAATGCCTCTGCCACCTGCTGCGGTGTCAGGTCGAAATCGACGTACTCTTTCAACCATTTGTATGAAATCTTCATTATATGGATGCTAATTATTATTCTAAGATGCAAAGTTACGGCTTTTTCCGTACATAGCCAAAAGGCAAACCATTTTTTCCCCATTTTTTAGAACGCGTCTATATCCATTTGCTTTTTTCTTTGTACCTTTGCAAACGTATATGGTGAAAAAGATATTCAAGATAGTCCGTCTGACCCTGGCCTTGCTCTTCGCCTCCTCGCTGCTCGCGGTGGTGGCCTATCGCTTTGTGCCGGTCTATTTCACGCCGCTCATGCTCACGCGTTGCTTCGAACAGATCGCCGATGGCCGTTCCGTCCGTCTCCACCACGAGTGGATTCCGCTGGAGCGTATGGCGCGCTCCATGCCCGTGGCGGTGATTGCCAGCGAGGACCAGCGCTTCATGGAGCACCACGGCTTCGACTACAAAGCCATCGAGCAGGCCGCCCTGGAGCACCTCGACGACGGCAAGCGGCTGCGTGGCGGCAGCACCATCTCGCAGCAGACGGCCAAGAACGTGTTTCTGTGGCAGGGCCGCTCGTGGCTGCGCAAGGGCCTGGAGGCCTACTTCACTTTCCTCATCGAGACTCTTTGGGGTAAGCAGCGTATCATGGAGGTCTATCTCAACTCCATCGAGATGGGCGACGGCATCTACGGCGTGGAGGCCGTGGCCGAGCAACACTTCGGCATCAACGCCTACAACCTCACGCGCGCCGACTGCGCACTGATAGCCGCCACGCTCCCCAACCCCCGAAGATACAGTAGCAAGACGCCCTCGCCCTACATGCGGAAGCGCCAGCGACAGATCATGCATCAGATGACCTTCATCCCCGCCTTTGACATGAGGCGGTAGCCACCCCCCATCACACATCCTACACCAACCAAGCACCATCTCCCCATGAGCGACCAGCAGCACGAGATATTATCCCAACTCAACGACAGCCAGCGCGAAGCCGTGACCTATTGCGACGGCCCCTCGCTGGTGATAGCCGGCGCAGGATCGGGCAAGACCCGCGTCCTGACCTACAAGATAGCCTACCTTCTCACGACGGGCCTGGACCCCTGGAACATCCTGGCCCTGACCTTCACCAACAAGGCCGCACGGGAGATGAAGGAGCGCGTGGCCCAGATCGTGGGCGACGAGCGCGCCCGCCGACTCTATATGGGCACGTTCCACTCCATCTTCTCGCGCATCCTGCGCAAGGAGGGCCAAACGCTGGGCTACCAGCCCAACTTCACCATCTACGACGACAGCGACTCGCGGAGTCTGATCAAGTTGATCCTCAAGGAACTGGGCCTCGACGACAAGGTCTATAAGCCCGCCACGGTGGCGGGCCGCATCTCCATGGCGAAGAACCACCTCATCCTCCCCGCCCAGTATGCCAACGACCAGGCCGCCTGCCAGCGCGACCGCGAGCAACGTATGCCGTCGATCGCCAAGATCTACGCCGCCTACCAGACCCGCCTCTTCCAGGCCAACGCCATGGACTTCGACGACCTGCTGGTCAACACCTTCCTCCTCCTGCGCGACCATCCCGAGACGCGGCGCAAGTACGCCAGCCTCTTCCGCTACATCCTGGTCGATGAGTACCAGGACACCAACGCCGTGCAGGTCAGCATCGTGCAACTGCTCTCGGAGGGCCACCAGCGCGTCTGTGTCGTCGGCGACGACTACCAGAGCATCTACTCCTTCCGCGGCGCCAATATCGACAACATCCTCGACTTCCAGAAGAAGTTTCCCCTCACCCGCCTCTTCAAGCTGGAGCGCAACTACCGCTCCACGCGCAACATCGTCAGTGCGGCCAGCTCGCTCATGAAGCACAACCGGCGGCAGATCGCCAAGGAGGTCTATTCCAAGGAGGCCGAGGGCGACCGCATCCTCTACCACCCCTGCTACAGCGACAAGGAGGAGGCCATGGTGGTAGCCAAGGAGATAGACCGCATCAAGCGCCAGGACGGCTGCGAGTATGACGCCTTCGCCATCCTCTACCGCACCAACGCCCAGAGCCGCAGTTTCGAGGACGAACTGCGCAAGCGGGCCATACCTTATATAATATACGGCGGACTATCCTTCTACCAGCGCAAGGAGATCAAGGACATCCTGGCCTACTTCCGCCTGGTCGTCAATCCCGACGACGGCGAGGCCCTGCGCCGCATCATCAACTATCCCGCCCGCGGCATCGGCAACACGACGCTGCAGCGCCTCATCGACTGCGCCTCGGAGGACGGCGTGAGCCTCTGGGAGGTGATCAGCCATCCCGGCCAGCACGCCACGGGCCTGGGCAAGGCCGCCCTGTCGAAACTCATCGCTTTTCGCGAGCTCATCGATCGGTTTGCTGCCGTGGCCACGGAGAAGGACGCCTTCGAGACGGGCCGCGAGATCGTCAAGGAGAGCGGCCTCTACGCCGAGCTCTACAAGAACCTCGACCCCGAGTCCGTCTCCAAACAGGAGAACTTGGAGGAGTTTCTCGCCGCCATGCAGGCCTTCGTAGAGGAGGGCAAGGAGACGGGCGACCACGTCATGCTCGCCGACTACCTCCAGGAGGTGGCCCTCATCACCGACCAGGACCGCAAGGACGACGACACGCCCAAGGTGAAGCTCATGACCGTCCACGCCTCCAAGGGCCTGGAGTTTGCCAACGTCTTCGTCGTCGGACTGGAGGAGAACATTTTTCCCTCTCCCATGGCCTCCGATACGGGACGCGGACTGGAGGAGGAGCGGCGCCTGCTCTACGTTGCCATCACGCGCGCCGAGCGCCGCTGTATCATCACCAACGCCCAAAACCGCTTCCGCTTCGGATCCATGCAGTTTGACAGTCCGAGCCGCTTCATCAACGACATCGACCCGCGCTATCTGACGCAGCAGGGTGACAGTCCTGCCTCCTCGGGGGACTTTCGACAGTCGCAGGGTGGCGACAACTTCCGCCGATCCTCTACGGGCAACAGGTCCTGGGACGACAACTTCCGGTCGCAGCAGTCGTCGCGGTGGCAGAACAGCAAGCCCGTCGCCTCGCAGTTTCGTGCCGAACCGCAACCGAAGATCACGCAGCCGCGCCGACCCGAGCCTGCCGTCGATCCGCTCTCGCCGCGCACGCGCCAGCAACTTCTGCGCGAGGGTGGCAACTGGCGGCGCCTCGACTCCGCACTGACCAGCGGCGGGCGTGCGCAGCCCGTCTCTCGTCCGCAAGGCGCCTCCCCTGCCTCAGGATCGATCCACGTGGGATCGCAGGTGGAGCACCCGCGCTTCGGACGAGGCCAGGTCGTGGCACTCACGGGGTCCGGCGATGACGCCAAGGCCACGGTGGAGTTCGCCAACGTAGGCGTGAAAAAACTCCTGCTGAAGTTTGCCCGCCTCACGGTGCTCTCCTAAGAGACGCCGCCCCCGGCGGACCCACATTCTATCATCGAACATCAAGATCATTATATCAATAGATTATGCAACAGAAGATTATCATTTTGGACTTCGGCTCACAGACCACGCAGCTTATCGGCCGCCGCGTCCGCGAGCTGGACACCTTCTGCGAGATCCTGCCCTACAACAAGTTTCCCAAGGACGACCCCTCCGTCATCGGCGTCATCCTCTCGGGATCGCCCTATTCGGTCCACGACCCCGAGGCTTTCAAGGTAGATCTCACGCAGTTTGTCGGCAAGATTCCCGTGCTCGGCATCTGCTACGGCGCACAGTTTATCGCCCATACCAATGGGGGTAAGGTGGAGGCCGCCGACAGTCGCGAGTACGGCCGCGCCAACCTGGAGCACTTCGAGGCCAGCAATCCCCTCTTCAAGGGTTTCGAGCCCCAGTCGCAGGTGTGGATGAGCCATGGCGACACCATCACGGCCATCCCCGCGGACTGCCAGTGCATCGCCTCTACGGCCAACGTGCGCTTCGCCGCCTATGCCTCCACGAAGCAGCCCGTCTGGGCCGTGCAGTTCCACCCCGAGGTGTTCCACACGCTCCAGGGTAGCCAGTTGCTGCGCAACTTCGTGGTTGATATCTGCGGCAGCAAGCAGGACTGGAGTGCCGACTCCTTCGTCGAGACCACCGTGGCCGAACTCAAGGCACAGTTGGGCGACGACAAGGTGATCCTCGGCCTCTCGGGCGGCGTCGATTCGAGCGTGGCCGCCGTCCTTCTCCACAAAGCCATCGGCCAAAACCTCACCTGCATCTTCGTCGATCACGGCATGCTCCGCAAGAATGAGTTCCGCGACGTCATGGAGGACTACAAGTGTCTCGGTCTCAACGTCATCGGCGTCGATGCCTCCGAAAAGTTCTTCGCCGACCTCGCTGGCGTCACCGACCCCGAGCAGAAGCGCAAGATCATCGGCCGCGACTTCGTCGAGGTCTTCAATGCCGAGGCCAAGAAGCAGACGGGTGCGAAGTGGCTCGCCCAGGGCACGATCTATCCCGACCGCATCGAGAGTCTCAACATCACGGGCAAGGTCATCAAGAGCCACCACAACGTCGGCGGCCTGCCCAAGGAGATGAACCTCCAGCTCTGCGAGCCGCTGAAGTGGCTCTTCAAGGACGAGGTACGCCGCGTGGGCCGCTCTATGGGTATGCCCGAGCACCTCATCACGCGCCATCCCTTCCCGGGTCCGGGCCTCGCCGTCCGCATCCTGGGCGACATCACGCCCGAGAAGGTGCGCATCCTCCAGGATGCCGACGACATCTACATCCGTGGCCTGCGTGAGTACAAGGTGCGGCTCAGCGGCGAGGAGGCTCGCCGTGTGCTGGCTGCCGGCGTCCCTGCCGACATGCAGAACGGCGAAATCGAGGTCTCGCTCTACGACCAGATTTGGCAGGCGGGCACCATCCTCCTCTCCACCGTCCGCTCCGTGGGCGTGATGGGCGACGAGCGCACCTACGAGCATCCCGTGGCCCTGCGTGCCGTGACGAGCACCGACGCCATGACGGCCGACTGGGCCCACCTGCCCTACGACTTCATGGCCAAGGTCTCCAACGAGATCATCAACAAGGTGAAGGGAGTCAACCGCGTCTGCTACGACATCTCCTCCAAGCCGCCCGCAACGATCGAGTGGGAGTAGGATCCAAGGAGACACACGCCTACTATAAATGGGAAGCGCCTTCCGATAATGAGGGAGGCGCCTCCTAATATAAAAGAACAGGGGATTTGCCCGTACCATCCGCCGAGATGGTGGGCAAGTCCCCCCTTTTTTTATCAGCCACGCTCCTATGAGAACCGAACTTATATGAGAGCCGAGCAACTATGGGAAGCGTATTTATATAAGAACCGTTTTGATATGACTACCGCTCCCTCCCCCAGGAAAGGGAGAAGGAGCGGCAGATCGTGTTCGTACTTGTTTCTTCTTGTTTCTACTTGGCGTAGGCCACGCTGCGCACCTCGCGGATCACGGTGATCTTCACCTGTCCCGGATACGTCATCTCGTTTTGGATCTTCGTGGCAATCTCGCCGGAGAGCTTCTCGGCCTCGTCGTCCGTCATCTTGTCGGCACCGACGATCACGCGGAGCTCGCGACCAGCCTGGACGGCGTAGGTCTTGACCACGCCCGGATAGCTCATCGCCGTGGCCTCGAGGTCGTTGAGACGCTTGATGTAGGCCTCCACGATCTCGCGTCTTGCGCCCGGTCTTGCACCCGAGATGGCGTCGCAGACCTGGACGATGGGCGCCAGCAGCGTCGTCATCTCCACCTCGTCGTGGTGGGCGGCGATGGCGTTGACGATGTCAGCCTTCTCCTTATATTTCTCGGCGAGCTTGGCGCCATAGAGTGCGTGGGGCAGGTCGGTCTCCTCATCGGGCACCTTGCCGATATCGTGGAGCAATCCGGCACGCTTGGCCTTCTTCGGGTTGAGACCCAGCTCGGCGGCCATGACGGCGCTCAGGTTGGCCGTCTCGCGGGCGTGCTGCAGCAGGTTCTGTCCGTAGGAGGAGCGATACTTCATCTTGCCGATGATGCGCACCAGTTCGGGATGGAGACCATGGATACCGAGATCGATGGCCGTGCGCTTTCCCGTCTCCACTACCTCGGAGTCGAGCTGCTTCTTCACCTTGGAGACCACCTCCTCGATGCGGGCGGGGTGGATGCGGCCGTCGGCCACGAGCTGGTGGAGGGCCAGGCGGCAGACCTCGCGACGGATGGGGTCGAAGGCCGAGATGACGATGGCCTCGGGGGTGTCATCGACGACGATCTCGACGCCGCAGGCAGCCTCCAGGGCGCGGATGTTGCGGCCCTCGCGGCCGATGATGCGACCCTTCACCTCGTCGTTTTCGATATGGAATACGCTGACGCTGTTTTCGATGGCCGTCTCCGTGGCCACGCGCTGTATGGTCTGTATGACGATCTTCTTGGCCTGCTGGTTGGCGTTGAGCTTGGCCTCGTCCACGATCTCGTTGACGTAGCTGGCGGCGTCGAGGCGCGCCTGGTCCTTCATGCTCTCTACGAGGCGCGTCTTGGCCTCCTCGGCGCTCAGTCCTGAGAGCTCCTCGAGCTTCTCGCGCTCCTGCTCCTGCATCTTGTCGAGCTCCTGATGGCGCACCTGCAGCATCTTCTTCTCGTTGTCGAGGCGCTGCTGCTGCTGTTCCACGTCCTGGCGACGGCGGCTGATCTCCTCCTGACGCTGGTTGAGGTTGAGCTCGCACTGCTTCAGTCTGTTCTCACTCTGCTGGATGCGCTGGTTGCGCTGCTGCACCTCCTTCTCCAGCTCGCTCTTCTTGTTGAGGAATTTCTCCTTCACCTCCAGGAGCTTCTTCTCCTTCACTACCTCGGCGTCCTTGCGCGCCTTGTCCATCACCTCTTGATACTGTCCCTTGAGAACATATCTGAAAATAGCATATCCGATGCCGCCTCCGATTGCCAGAGCCACGACTGCAATGATTATTTCTACCATGTATTAATGTTGTTCTTTTTTTATCACACTTTGTCCGGCATCACCTCCTCGATCTCTTGCGTCAGCTTGGCGATCAGCTCCATGAAGGGCTGCGTGTCGTTGAGCGCGGCGAGCTTGTTGGAGCGCAGCGCCAGGTCGAGCATGGCCATGTACATGACGTCGTTGTGGGTCTTCTTGCCTTGATAGATCTTGGCATAGGTGTTGACCGTCTCCGTCACCTGCTTGGCCGCGGCGCGGTAGTATTGCTCCTCCTCGCGGGGCACGTTGACCATCAGGTCGGTCTCGTACAAATGGAGCTTGATACGCAGTTTCTCTTCCATCGCTTTCGCTCTATTGCTCACTCAAGAGGGTGATACATCTGTTGACCTCCCTGATGAGCTTGGCGATGCGCTTCTGTGCCGACTCCATATCGGTGTCGGAGATCTCGATCATGCGCGCCGTCATCAGGGCGTTGTAGTCCTTCTGTGCCTGGTCGAGCTGTCTCTCCAGCTCGGCGATTCTTCCCTCACGCTCCGCCACGTCCGCCTTGAGCGCCGCATTCTCCTCGCAGACCCTTTGGTAGTGGAGGATCATCTGCCGCACACGGGTAGAGAAGGTGTTGAGAAGTTGTTCGTTGGCATCCATAATGACTACATTTTGGCTACAAATTTACGTTAATGTTTTTATTCAAGCAAATATTTTGATCCTTTTGTTTCTATTACTGATAAATTCGGTGACTTTGATCCTTTGGGGCGACGCCTACTTCTCCGCGGCCTCGTCCTTGGGTTTGCGCTCCTTCTTGGCCAGCATCACCACCTGGAAGATGAAGTCGCTGATCCACTTGCGGCTGAAGCCGAGTCGGGCGTCATACTTTCTGACGGCCATCACCGACTTGACCACCGAGGGGTCGGTGAAGTCGTTCTTGTCGAAGATGTCGTTGACCGTGGCCGCCGTCATCGTGTAGAGGGTCTTGCGGAAGATGCTGGGCACGCGGAGCTTGAACTTCATCAGGCTGCCGACGAGCATCATCAGCTCCTGGCTGAAGCCCTGAAACTGGTACATGAACATCTGCACGTCCTGCATCTTGCGGCAGTTTTTGCGGATGCTCTTATCGACCTCGTCGAAGAAGTCGTCTTCGGTCTGATAGATGCTCTGCATCATCTTCTTGCAGTAGGCCTTCTCACCCAGTCCGAGCTTGTTGTTGACCGTCGCCACATGAAACGTGGATTTGAAGGCACGCAGGTCGGGCAGCATGGCCAGGTTGGTGATGCCGACTTGCGAGGCGATGGCCGACTGGAAATAGACGCGCACGAGCGTCATGTAGTCTTCCATCCCGCCCGTCTTGGGCTCTTCCTTATGGAATAATCGTGATATAAAACTCATTGTCCTATGTTACTTTTTTTCTGATCAAACAGGCCGCTATCGCCTATTCGCTTGCAAAGTTAGTGAAATAAAACAAGAAAAATGACACTTATGCCCTTTTTATCTATCTCAGAGGGCGAGATTTTTGAAAATAATGCTTAACTTTGCGCCGTATATCGATATTTTGACGCACGCCCAGCCTTTTGACGCACCCTTCGCAGGTTCTTGCGCCGACACGGCGGGCCCGGCGTGCGCAGGTATTTTTCAGTAAACAAAAGACAACATGAAAGGAATCGTTTTGGCTGGCGGATCCGGCACCCGCCTCTACCCCATCACCAAGGGCATCAGCAAGCAGCTCATCCCCATATATGACAAGCCGATGATCTATTATCCCGTCTCGGCGCTGATGCTCGCCGGCATCCGCGACATCCTCATCATCTCCACGCCCCACGACCTGCCGGGCTTCCGCCGTCTGCTGGGCGATGGCAGCCAACTGGGTGTGCGCTTCAGCTATGCCGAGCAGCCGAGTCCCGACGGACTGGCCCAGGCTTTCATCATCGGCGAGGAGTTTGTGGGCCAGGACAGCGTCTGCCTCGTCCTGGGCGACAACATCTTCTACGGCGCGGGCTTCACGGGGCTACTCCAGGAGAGCGTGCGCAATGCAGAGGCTGAGGACAAGGCGACCGTCTTCGGATATTATGTCAACGACCCGGAGCGCTATGGCGTGGCGGAGTTTGACGGCGAGGGCAACTGCCTCAGCATCGAGGAGAAACCGGCCCATCCGAAGAGCAACTACGCCGTCGTGGGCCTCTACTTCTATCCCAACAGCGTGGTGGAGATCGCCAAGCACATTAAGCCCAGCAAGCGCGGCGAACTGGAGATCACGTCCGTCAACCAGGAGTATCTGCGCCGCGGACAACTCAAGGTGCAGACGCTGCAGCGCGGCTTCGCCTGGCTCGACACGGGCACCCACGACAGCCTCTCGGAGGCCAGCACCTTCATCGAGTGTATCGAGAAGCGGCAGGGGCTGAAGGTGGCCTGCCTCGAAGAGATAGCCTACCAGAAGGGATGGATCTCGCGCGAGCAGCTGCTGGCCGAGGCGCAGCCCATGGCGAAGAACGGCTACGGCCAGTATCTGATCCAGCTGGCCGGAGAGTAACCCCAAAATATCAACCATCATTTCCCAACTATCACTATGATAATAGCTGTTGACTTCGACGGGACGATCGTGGAGCACCGCTACCCGAAGATCGGCAAGGAGATCCCCTTCGCCATTCAGACGCTCCGCACGCTCATCAAGGAGGGCCACCAGCTCATCCTGTGGAGCGTCCGCGAGGGCACGCTGCTCCAAGAGGCTCTCGACTGGTGTCATGAGCGGGGCGTGGATTTCTATGCCGCCAACATGGACGAACCCGTCACCGACACGCAGGAGAGAAACAGAAACTACTCCCGCAAAATCAAGGCCGACCTCTTCATCGACGACCGCAACCTCGGCGGACTCCCCGACTGGGGACGCATCTACGACATGATCCACAACGGGAAGACCTGGCAGGACTACATCTCCCCCGCTCCCTCGCCCTGGGAGGAGGACGAACCGCAGCCGAAAAAACGCTGGTGGAAGTTCTGAGACTGCGCTGGCGGAAGTTCTGACCAACACAACAGACGCAAAGACCGACAATATCCTGCGCGAGAAACGCCGCGCTGGCCCTTATACTCCCCTCCAAGATGTGTGTCTTGGAGGGGATTTTGTATCGTAACTACACTACCGACATGCAGCTCGTCACGCCAAGGGCCGTGGCGATGGCCGTGAGAATCGAGATGGCGGTCTGAATGACAAAGCGCCATACCTGTCTTTTCTTTTCATCCATGATTTTTCTTTCGTTTAAGGGTTTGATAATGAGTACTTCTCTCTGCTTTTCGGTGGCAACGCGAGGACAAGTGAAGAAGACAACCAATACAATATTTACCTGTACGCTTGAAATTATCCAATACGCCCTGAAGGGGCAGAAGTTCCAAGCCCAGGGCATCGCCCTGGGTAATTATGAACACCAATCTGTCGCCCTGAAAGGGCAAAAGCGCTAAAGAAGCAGGCTATAAACAATTCTTTTGCCCTTACAGGTAGGGTGTTCAAAATCCGTTTAAAATCCGACGCATTTTTTCCCTAAGGTATTGATGCGTTTCACGGTCAAATTA
>ENA-OQRA01000142-OQRA01000142.1-human-gut-metagenome-genome-assembly--contig:-NODE-142-length-42382-cov-16.906419_pt1 | contig 42382 bp, 55 predicted proteins | sample MGYA00243238_ERZ505106 | MGnify/ENA primary metagenome ERZ505106 (study PRJEB26097, sample SAMN02711298) | human gut metagenome | biome: Gut microbiome | host: Homo sapiens | place: Denmark...
GCGACTATGTTTCTGACTGAAAGGGTCGTTGGTTCGAGTCCAACAGGGGGAGCCATCTCAGAAGCCTTGAGCCTCAACGGGTTCAGGGCTTTTCCCTTTTCTAAAATAGCTCGAAATTCCCATGTGTCTAACATTTTGTCTAACACGCCCGAGCTAAAGTTTCGCGAATAATTTCAGAGGTCATCTTTTTCCTCGACAAATCAAGGTGTCCATATATATTACAAGTCATCTTTATATCGGCGTGACCCATCCAATCTTGGACGTCCTTGAGCGAACAACCTTTGGCGAGAAGAAGGCTCGCACAACTATGTCTCAGGTCGTGGAATCTTATATGCGGGAGATTATATTTTCTCAATAGGTCTCCGAATTTGTGCGATATATATGACGGGTCATACATTGCGCCATTCGCCCATTTGAAGATATAATCATTCTCCACATAGGTGTCTCCAAAGAACTCTCTGTTCTTCTGTTCCTCTTCTTTGAGCTGAAGCAGTAGCTCTCTAATTTCAGGAAACAGCGGAAACGACCGATAACTTGATTTGTTTTTGGTTTTGTCTTTTTCGACAACCTTGGTTGACATAGAGACCGTGTGGCGTATAAGGATAGTATTTGTGTCAAAATCAATGCTTTGCCACTGTAAACCCAAAACCTCACTGCGCCGCAGTCCATACATGACTGTAGTTTGGATGAGCGGATGCAAAGGTTCGTCCTTTATGGTCTCAAGCAGAGTGTTAATTTCACTGGCGTTATACCACTCATACTCACGTCTCTCAAGTTTTGGGAGCCTCACGAGTTCACAGGGATTAGACCTTATGAGCTTATGCCGCATAGCCTCCTTAAAGGCAAGCTGAAGAACATTCTTGTGCAGACGAAGGGTTTTAGGTGATAGACCGCCATTCCCATCTTTTCTGCCGTGGGTCGCCTTATAGTCAAAATATTGCTGTATATTGTCAAGGTTGGCATCCACTAATCTTATTTTGTGTTCCTCAAAATACGGTCGAACATGAGAATCGACTATAACCTTATAACCGTCCCACGTTACAGTGTCTATGAAGGGTTTCGTCTCCGTGAGCCACTGGTCTAAGTAGTCCGAGATAAGTATATTGGGTTCATAAATCAGCTGAGCACTTTCATACTCGCTAATTATTGACCGCATAGCCGCCTCAGCTTTACGCAGATTATTCTTTACTTCATAACCTGTGTAAACCCACTTCTGCTTACGCTTTCCAGTGTTGTCTACGAAATTCAGAACGGCATAATATTTGCCGCGTTTTGCTTGCAAGCTTCCTGTCAATTAAATAATCTCCTTTCTGTAGTCCGCTTGCTGTTGTACGGTCATTTTAGCACAACAGCGCAAAATGTCAACTACCGGCAGAAAGAAAATTTTCAATACTCTTTTTAGTAATTAAGTAGCTTGTACCTATACGAACAGAGGGAATAGTGCCGTTATGCACAAGGTCATACGCAGCCTTTCTTCCTATTCGCAACATTGTCTGCATCTCTTTAACAGTTACCACATCAGGATAATTGTCAAACAATCAAATCATTCCATTCCTATATTTTTTTATCAGTGCCCTGCGGAAACTACCTACTACCTTTCAGGTGGTGGATAGTTCACCCGCAGGGTCTTTTAGTTCCCGCCGCGAGTTCACGGCTTTGTAAACCCTACGACTCGTCTACCGCTTATGGTGCGGCGCATCCTAGTAGAGCGTAATCAGTAACTGCATAACCGCCATTATTACAGTTTGCAAAAAGAAGTATCGTTATATCACGCCGAGGCTCGCGAGCAGCTGGATAATTGCCACAATAGCAATACCACCAGTGAGAGCAAAGACGTTTAAAAAGTTGTAGATCAATGCAATCAGCATAATATCTCTCCTTTACAGGTCGGCGTAGTCGGGCTCAGTGCTCGGGAAGAACGCTACGCCCGGCACGAACTTGATAACATCCGACGGCTCCGGCACACACATCTCTCCCGTTACCGGGTGTCGGTAAGGCTTCGGCTTACGTCTAACCTTCTGAAATGTACCAAAACCATATATTGACAGCTTATCTCCGTCATTAACGACCTTGGAGATAGCGTTGCACACTGCATTAATGCAGAACTCTGAATCACCGAGGGTGAGAGAGTTATCTTTCGCCACAAGTCTTATAAGTTCCTTGCGATTCAAATTATCTTCCTTTCTTTCCTCAAAAGGCGACAAGCTTCGTCGCCGACTCAATGTTATAGCCATCTTTATCGAGACACACATAAATACAGCCCTGCTGCTGAGAGTTGATCAACGCGCCGTCACCATATCTCATTTTCTGTGTCTCACACGCCGCACCCTGCTCATACATAGTGGTGTTTCCGATTTTATATGAACCGAGTCTGTGCGTATGCGCCATTACAAGGCAGTTGAAATCATATCCCTCATTGCGGAACCACAGCACAGCTTTCTCCGCCGTCTTCATAGGTGAACTGCTAAAAGCCTTCGGGTGAACAAACATTACATGACCTATCTGCGAAAACCACTCGCCAGTATAAACGACTTCGATATCATCGAATGTCTCACGCAACGGCTCAAACCACGTCTTAATATGGTTGCGGCGGTCGTAATGATAGAAGCCATCAACGAAGATGTAGTCCAGTGCCGTCTCAGGCATAAGCTCCTGAAGGTCTGAATCGAGGTGGTTGGCGAGATATGCTCCGAGGCGAAGCTCATGGTTGCCGTAGTTTGCGATGACCTTCTTCGGTTTTATGTAGTCAATAAGGTCTATAATGTACTGCCGACCCTCAACCAGTTCCTCGATACACGGTATGCGATACGACTTCGAGAATTTGGATATCGACTGACAATCAAATATATCTCCGTTGAGCTGTAGGATGTCTACACGCCCGACATACTTTGAAAATGTCTCTATAGGCTTTGCGAACGGGAAGTGCAGGTCTGATATAGACAGAACCCTCGTCGCCACGCCGCGCTCAGCTATCTCACGTTCATAGTTGCGACCGCGATTGAAGGCGGCAAATTCTTTTCGATAAGCGCTCTCGCCGAGTGTCTGACCGCTTTCTGTATTGAGCAACTCGGCTATCTGGTCGCAAGTGAGACCATAAATTTTCTTGTTGTCGAAGAGCCGAACGAAGTAGTCAACATAGGACTCTCCGCTCTGCTTCTTAGCGAAGTCTTCCATCAGCGGCTCACCTCCACGGTTCGTGGCGAAGCTTCTTTAGGTAGCGCATCACCTTAAAGCCCTCGGTGCAGTAGTATGTTTTCTTTCGACTGGGAGCGTAGCGGTTCGTTACCGTTATATGCGTTCCCGGAAACTTCTTTCTAATCTTAAAAGCTTCCTCCTGCGAGATTTTAACTATATGAACCATTCCTTTTTATCAATTTGGAGCGAGTTTTCTTACCCCTCTCCTATTGTAACCGCACGGGACACCCCTAAAATTTGTCGCATAATACGGCTATTTTGAGGGGGCGTTTATCCCGTTTGGGTCGGATTTTAGCCTATTTTTTGTAAATTTTTGCGTGATTTGTTGTCAATTTACGCGAAATATTTATATCGAGTGTATCTCTTTCCATATAGCTCAACATCACCCTCGTCGTCTTCTGCGAGCAGTCCGATAGGTTCTGCACCCGCTTCGAGAACCTCATAGAACGAGGTGTTGGGGTAGCCAAAGAGTATGTTAAATATCTTACGCTGAATCTGAGAATAACGAGGTTCTTCTATCTGGCGCAGGAGGTAGACCATATCGCTCTTGGTGAACGACATATTGCCCACATATTCTACGCACTCCTGCCTGATGTCGCAACACTGCATCTGTTTGACGGAAGATTCTATGTCCGAAGCATACACACTCTTTATCTCATTTGTCATGTCTGTTACGGCATTGATGACGCGGGTGACTTTCTCGTACTGTCTGCGATGAACATCTATGCCATTACCCACAAGAGCGGAGAAGGGGAGGTACTCCTGTTTCTTTCCTATCTCTTCTCTCTGAGCCCTGTACGAATTAATACAAGTCTGCACATGATCCATGGTCGTCAAATGCTTCTTGTAATTCTTTCGCTTGCGGTCATAGTAGCCTTTGCCGATATCCTTCGCCTTAAAGAAGTTAGGTTTAATAGCTCTTCCGTCGTCGCCCTCAATCTTATATTTATCACGCAGTCGGCGAAGCTCCTTAGCATTATTGATATTGAACTCTTTCTTTGCTTTGTCGATTTCAATGCCGCTCATAATATTCAAGATACATACGTCTTTATATATTTCCTCAATATCACTATAACTGCCACCACGATTAAGGACATCCCATATGCGGGTATTGAGCTCCTGACTGAGGTTGATGATATCGCCTATAAGATTGTTGCTCGTTTTAACATCAAGGTCAACCTGCTCGTCGTGAGTATATCTGCGTTTTTTCTTAACGGACGAGACATCCGGAACTGCTATCAAAAACTTACCTTCGTTCTTAAGCGCGGCATTGATAAGGTGAAGATTATCCGTAACAAGCGAGGTATCTGAATCAAAATCGCAACCCGATAATTCGTTTAAGACATTTTCGCCAATACTGTTTATACAGACTATCTCGTTCGTCAGATTAAAGTAGCGGTCGATCTCGCCACACTCCACATTCGTCGGAACCCACACATTGCTCATTGAGATATGGGGGCTGCGCGAACCTACGAGCCTCTGCCCGTACCAGAACCTCTTCGTATGTATGTTGCCAACACCCAGCACCGACACGCCGTCGAACTTGCCGATGCTCGCCTGTAACATCTCAACTGGATTGCCAAACAAGGTTTCGTAATTGCCCTCGACAAGCACATGACCGAGCCTAAGATTTTTTGTAAAAGACTTAAGAATATCTATCTTGAAGTCATGATAAAGCTTCGTCTGCGCAAATCTGTCATTGAGACCGAGAAGCTTATATACAACATCATTCTTCGACTCAGCAGGGGAGATGTCGAATTCGTCTTCTATCGGATATTTGATATGGTAGCGCAGAACTGCGTGGTCTGTTCTGATAGCTGTCATATAGTCAAATGTCTCCTTGAGGAACGCCGCCGTCTCAGCCTTGTCCATCTGCAAGCTGTTGAGAAGCTGATAGTGCGTCTGCACCATGCGCCCGTCAAAAAAGTGAGTCGGCTTATCATACTTAACAACGCCAAAAGTATTGTCGATGTGCTTCATCCAATCGTTTATCGTCCCGAACTTCAGATACTTGATGCTGCTCGGCGTGGTTACTATCTTTATATCTTCCACACGCTTCGCTTTAGTGTAGCCCTTTAGCTGACTCACCTCTGTTATGCCGTGGTCGGCAAACCACTGCTGCAAGTTTGTATTGAAGCAACAGCATTTAAAGAAGAGGTTGCGGAGTAGTATCATGCCCTTATCGCTGTATTTGCCCATAGCTGATATATCTATAAGTCCCTGTCCGTCCCAGATAGAGTTGGTTATCTGTTCGTCTTTTTCTTCGGCGATTAGGTGGTCGCCATCTTCGCTGACGGACATAACCCTATCGAAGAATTTGCTCTCGTAGTCGTCTATCACGAGAATGTTCTCGGGGTTTATTTCCAGTATATCAATAATAGAGCTTGACGGCAGAGAGATATACGACTCAAGCGCAGCAAGGTCTACCTCTTCACCCTCGGCGACTTTCAGTCCACACATCTCCCACTTGTGCATACGAGCATACAGCTTCTCGTCAATAAAGAGACACTTGCCAACGCGAGAACTGCCACTTGACCTCTTCCACCTGACATACCTTACTCCATTACACACAAAGCCGTCATTATACAGTGTCCTGCGCAGCTCCGCTGTGCTCTTCAGCGTCTTAGGTGTTTTGATAAGCGTGTATACGCCACCTTCAAAACCGAAGTATTTACCGAGCACCTCGTCAGATACCGGATATTCCACAGGCTGTCCAAGTATTATTCCCACCAGCTCGCCGTCTTTTATAGCCACGCAGTCATTGAAGTTAAGGTCTGAGTCTTTATATCCAAAGCGAATATACCTATTTCTGCCGGCTTTATTAAACTCCGCCACCGAGTATTTAAAGGTTACATTTATTACACGCGAGGTATATTCTTTCTTTCTTCCGTAAAAGCTGAAGTTAGTGCGGCGATACACTTTCTCATAAACCTCGCGCAGTTTTATCTGATCTAAACTGTAATCGAGTGTGTTGGCGTATCGTCTATAATTGACCTTGCCGTCTTTATCCACCAACGAATAACCTGTGTCGGGGTACAGCTCATTTGTTATGTATATATCCTTAGCATCGATACCCGGTATATATATTGTATTACCTATAGTTAATTCTCCTCATCCATATCCGTATTTATGGCTTGATTTCCATAGTCTATGTAAGCGACCTCATCCCAACTGCCGTGGCAGGGGTAGTCGTTGTCGTCGTTGCCGCAGCGGTTAATCCACGGGCAACCCTCACAAAATCCTCTATTCAACTTCTTTCTCTAATCCTTTCTGTAAAATGCCGTTCACACCTTTCCTCATATCAGCCATACTCATTTTCGTTCGAGTTTTGCTGTCTACATACTATAAACTTTGGTTTAAAGTGTTCCGGTAGGGTAGTTACACCCCACATTTAATATCTTGTCTTTACTGGTTCTTTCACGCGCATACCATAGGTGCGCCGATAAACCCCTTTTCTACAAGCTTCTTATGAAAGAATTGTTTGCCCTGCGGCGTAAAGAGCACCCTTACCGATACGATATCCGACTTAGTGTACCAATCTTTTGTCTCGAATAAGCCCTCGTTGCTCTTCTTTGCGTAAGGACGAAGCTGTTTGGCTGGAGTGCGGTACAGGTACTTTTCATCTATCAGAAAGTTAACAAACTTACGCTCAGAGATACCAAGTTCTTTGGCGGTGTCTCGAAGCCCTGTACATTTATTAGGGCTAACAAACGTGTCGTAGAAGTCCGCCTTCGGCTGAGCGACATCGAGCTTTGATTCCAACACGTTCGTTTTATCGCGCAGTTTAAGAAGCTCTTCTGCAAACGCAAACATAACATTGGGGTCTTTCTGGCATTTAGCGAGAAGCTCATCGGTCATGTAACCGCCTGTTTTACGAATAGTGGGAAGTATATCGTGTGTAACCCAACGCTTGAAAGCTTTGGCTTCGGGCTTGCGGGACCCGAGAATTAGAGTATAGAGTCCGGGTTCGTTCACAGCATTTACCGGAAGCCCGTTGCTGGCACCCTCGATTGAAACGAGGGTGCGCTCGTCGGCATCCAGACGGCGCATAGCGTCGGTGGGATTTCTAATCTCCAACGCCCCGCACACATCAGCCGCTACAAACCACGGTTCGCCGTCAATAGTTATGGTGCGGATTTCTCCAAATTCCTCATTGTTAAATACTGTCAGTTCATTCATTTCATTTTCTCCTTATTTATAATGTTAAAATTTGCAGGGAGTCACGTTTGCGTACCCCCATATATTGTTGTAAAACTTTTCGACATTTTTGTCTGAAAGTCCGCCGCCAACATCCTCGCTTCAATCGAGGGCGTGCTCGCCGACATCCAGACTATCGCTCATTTTTGAGCAACAGGGATGTCGCAATTTGTGACACCCTTATCTTCTTGTCGTAGAACTTTTGCTCATTTTTGAGCTAAAGTATCTTTTCGGTAGTTGAGGGGTGACGCTGAATGAATCGTTCACCGCCGCCAACGATTATCATCTTCGCGAGGGCACGAAAATGGTCTATAGTCTTATACTCAAGGCGGGCACATTCCCATTTTGGGAACCTGCTCATTTTTGAGCGGGTTCGATTTATAATGGCTAAAACTCGATAACAATTCATTATTGAGTTTTAGCCAGAGCCCTCATGACCCTCATTAGTAGTGAGGGTCACTTTTATGTGGGAGGGGTCGATAATATCGACCCCCGTAATATTTGTTGCCGGGAAGCTATTCGACATTTTTGTCCGATAGGTCTGCCTCACTTCTCCGCTCTGTACTTCGCCAACGCCGCCGTCGCCTTGCGTTTCTGTTCTTCGGAAATGCTTCGAGCGGCGTTCTTTCTTATAGTAACTGCGGAAGGGATAGCCTTTAGAATCATCCCGCACACAGTGCCGTCGTCGTAAACCGTCTGCTCTACAGGTGTCCAGCCTTTACGCAGCGCGGCATTGAAGTCTTTCGGAACGGTGCTGTCCATCGTCCAGCCGTCGCCACTTCTATATATGTGCGTCTCTCGCTCACTCACAGATATCTTACTCGTAATCGTCTTCGTCTTTATCACCATTCTGAACCCTCTCCATCCAATCTTTTAAAAGTGTCCTCATTCTTCTACTCGGCACATACAGCCATATCTCTTCTCCACGCCTTATAGCCGACCTCCATATCCACTGCAACATAGTTGAAAGGGCGTACATATCTTGGTCTACCTCTACACCAAATTTCTCATACACACGCCTCTCCGCGACATTCATAAACAGGTTGACGGCGTAGGCGAGATACCTCTTGTTGATATATGAGTTAGTAGCCCTCTCGTTGAAGACGACATAACCCTTGGTGTAACCTCTGCCTTTCACCTTGTTGCAAGCGCTCTTATAGGTTCCCCACATACGCTCGTCCGCCTTGCACCCGCGCCATATATTGTTGTAGCAGTTGAATATATGGTCTTTTACTGTCTTAAGTTCGCCGTCCTCACCAGCCTTGCGTCTCTGATACCAGTTCATAGACAGCGCATGGGGTGGGTCGCCTATACGGTTGAGCTTTGGCGACTCTATTATATGTATAAGATCTTTGATGTGTTTAGTGTATTCCGGCACATAATCAACGCTGTCCGAGAAGCGATAAACTCCGTCCCTTAGCGACACACCTATATAGGTATAGGGGATTTTATTGGCTTTCATAAAATAGCAAAGGCTTTGCCCGCCGAACAGATAGGTCAGTATAAACACCTCATCAAACGAGGTAAGCAACTCAGGCGACAGCGCCCAATAATAAAGCTTCTCCTTTGACCCATTGTTGAGGCTTATAATGCTATGAGAACGAAGCATCTTCATTTCTTCGGAGAACTTACCCTCGTCATACCATTTACCCGTTGGCAAATATACGCCATTGTCATTCGTCAAAAAGCCTGTAGCCTTGAGCATTTTTACATCAATAGGCTTCAACTGGCTTTCAACAAGAACCTCTAAACTCTCATCTATAATAAGGGTATACCCGAGTTCCTTTATCTTAGCCAAGGTCTCTCTGGAGTAGCTCTTGAAAGCCACATGAGTAGTGGTAATATTGCACCCCTTTTCAACAAGAGCAGCCGTATGCTCCGTTTTTCTAAAATGGTATTCACCCAGCTTGTTGCTCGGTTCAACGAAGTGCAGCTCCGGACACCCCTCTTTAATACGATTGCTCTCCGCCAAATACGGCGTTACATAAATAAATTTCTTCTCCTTGTGTTCGTTCATATAGGTAATGGCAGCTTCGGTTTTACCAGCACCCATAATCGCATCGCATACTTTGACGCTAATAATGTTTTCCTCCCTATTTTTTGATTTTAAAACTTCAAATGTCTTAAAGATTTCTACACCCTTTGTATATCAAGGCATCTGAGCACCCCCTTGTCATAAAAACAATATATGTTATGTGAAGGTCACAAGTCCACTAACGTGTCCTTGCTCGCCACATAATTCCGTCTACGGAGTAGGCGGGAGGCTACGCTATACCACCTCGGGAGAAGTTCTCTTCGCAAGCTTCGCTAACTTCTCTTCGGAGATACCGCTGACGCCTCCCTCAAACATCTCCGTAGGCGGGTGGAAGGCTTCGCCTTATTTCTAAAGGAAGACTGCATCCTCGGTTCGCTCCATCTTGAGGCGAACTCAGCAAGCCTTTAACTGCGCTGCGCTCCGTTTCCGTTCGCCTTATTAGTGTCGCTCACCTCGGATTTGCCTTGAAACGGCTTACGCCGTAGCCTGTACCACCATGTTATGTATATACCTTACACCCGAGGTTGGCTGATTTACCAAAATCTGAATGTTAAATTTATGAATAAATTATTAACAGAAGTAGAGGGTAGAAGCTTAGCGCGTAGCGATAAACATAAATAAAAAAACGCGCCCTTCGGCGCGTAAGACGATCGTACATATATAGAACTTGTAGAAACTTTCTTCGAAGACGTTAGCCTGTTATAGGCTTATACCACGGACGAAAGACCGCTCGTAAGGTAGACTTTAGGGATTTTAGCCTGTACTACATCTTTATTTTGGATGTTTATAGGGGTGATTTTGTGCGTAGAGCGGGCTTTTACCAGTTTTTTTAAAAATTTTAAAAAGCACCAATCTACCTGATACGTAGAAGATACCCTCTACTATGGGCGGGATTTGTGTAGTTCTGAGGGTCTATTTTGACGACGTGTGAGTGGGGTTGATTAACTAAGCGGTTTTTCACGATTATTTTTCTGATATAGGTTTAAAATAGCCCCCTTGCGGGGGATAATCCATAAAGGCGGATTTTATGGATTATTATACCTATATACTCGATGTATACAGACTGTAATATTTTTATGTATTTGTAGCACAATAATTATACAAACAGTATATACACAACACAACATCACCACGTCGCCGTCAGTATCACGTCGTCAATATTATATGTCTATAAAGCAAAATAAAAAAATACCTATACACCCAAAAATAAATTCCGTGTGTATAGGTATTATATTATATATTATATATTCGCTCTATAGGTAAGTATATATCCTATTATGTCGGGACGGCTACACCGTCCCCATCGGCGGCACTTGTGCCGCCTAATAGACGCACGAACATCTATTATTCTGCGCAAGAATTATTTATCGTTGATTGGTAGGTGCAGCACGGCGCGGAGTGCATCGGGGGATATATGCGCGGCAGCGGCGACGGTGTTAATGGCTGCACTCAGGCTCACGGGCTCAGGCTCAGGGATCGGGCGGTTAAGCAGAGCGTCAACGGACATATTAAGATAATCGCATATCCGGGCAATAGTTATATAGGACGGTGCGCCGCCGTGCGTCATTTTAGTTAAAGCGGCGTGATTGATGTTTAATTCTTGCAACATAGCTTTCACTGTGATATTTTGTCTCATGCATTCTTGTTTAATCTTTTCTGCAATAATAGTGGGGTCATAATTGTTAGTATTGCACAAGTTTATCAGCTCCGTTGCGTAGGTTCATTGTGTATATGTTACAAAGATGTGTAAAATCTCTAAAAAGTTCATTGTTTTTCCTTTTCGAGTATAACAATGCACTTTTTAGTGCTATACTATGGACGTACTCAAGAGAACAACGCCGACACCCGAGCGGCACGGCAGAGCGGCAGAGCCGCCGCCGACAAGCTGAGCGAGTGACCGCAGAGGCGCGGCACGGTGCAAGTCACCATAACGACAAGCAAGGCAGAGTTTTCACGCGGTACATAATATATAAGATTATACACTAATGCCGCGAAAAGTCAAGCGGCGCGGGGCTTGCCCATTATTCAAGCGGCTTGTTATCCGTTCAAGGGTAAAAAGACGGAAAGCGGAACACATAATTATTGAATATAGCCTTGCAATACTTTGATATTGCTATCACGCTTTGACGGCTTTTTATAGCTATCAGCCAGAGGCGGCGCGCGCCGCGACGCGCTCCCGATTTTTCAATAATGCAAAATACCTTGCAAGCTATTTATATAGCTATTATCGCGTTTATTAAATTTTTCGGTTGCAAGGGTGACGCGCGGTCAGAGGGCGCGGAAAGATTTAGAAAATTTTCGGAGGGAGCTAAAACCTCCCGCCGCGTATGGTGTGTATGTGTTCGGACGCCGCAAAAGCCACGATAAAAAATAAACTATTCATTAATGCTATAAAGACATTTTAGCTTTACACTGCCCGCGCTATTTCTCAGGAAACAGCGGAAACGAGCAGTAATTTTTTATTCTTAGGAATAAATATTTATTGTAAAGCAGAGATATTAATATTTCATTGAATGAATAATGACGATATATAATTAATTCGTTTTTAACACATTTCGAGCGCGTGAATTGTTATATGTTCGCGCGTTCTTTAATGTGCTAAAAGCATATAAAATATTTAAAAAAAAGAGGTAAAAATCATGAAAAAGACAACAGAAAAGAAAGCATTACGGAATATTGCGGATATCAGAGCAGATCTTGAAACACGCGCCAACGCCTACAACGCGGCAATAAATGCCGACGACACAAAGGCGGCAGAGCTCGAAAAGCTCGACAATGAAACATCAGAGCTTGAAAAAGAGTATGTTCGCGCCGCGTTTCATGCAACGGCTCTTGAACTGCTCGACAACCCCGCGCCCATGCTTGCGGCGGCGACGGCTCTAACTTTCGAGACGCTGAAACACAAAGACAAAGAGGATGAAAACGGCATAAAGTCGCGCGAACTCGTCACGGCTGAACGCCCGCTTGATTTTGTCGCGCTTGAATCATTTTTTGTAGAGCGCGGGAAGAAATTCGGCGCGGAATCTGCATGGGTTTACAAAGTCGCGGCTTTTAATCGTTTGCTCTGCATGAGAACGGCGCAGAGCATCGGTGCTAATGTGAAAACAGTTGCGGAAAAGTTCGCCACGCCTACACAAGCCCGCGATATAGATCTCGGCAAAACGCCGACAAGCAACACACAATTACTCAAGCAATTACAGATGATAATTGACTCTATGCTTTATGTAGAGGGCGAAAAGGGCAATATTTATAAAGCAAATTCGCATGACGTCGGATATCTGTTGTCCCTCTACGCGAAAAAGGGACGCGGCGTTCTGAGTGTTGCGGCGGCTCGTCCGAAGTATCTCGAAAAGCTTATCGCGGAAATACTTCACCGCATAGTTACCGAAAAGTCCTATAATATCGAGTTCAAGGAAAAGAAAGAACGCGCAAGCGGCAAGATAGACCCTAAACCCGCCGGGGCTGTTGAATCCGCGAGAAAATCCGCGAAAAAATCGAGCGCAAAGGCTCAGACAAAGGCAAAGGCAACAAAAGCGGCGTAAAAAAATTTACGCTCAAAAGTGAAATTAAATCAAAATTAAAAATCCCCGTCTGAAATGAAATGAAAATCAGTTTTTGACGGGGATTTTATATCCAAAAATCTAAAACAGAAAGGAATTGAAAATCATGCGCTATTACAAAGTTAAACCGGAATACGATCAGACCTGCAAGAATCCACGCATACACAACGGTAACATTTTAATCGGAGGTGAGCTTTATACGGAATCGGAACGAATTAAAATGCGATTCGTGCCCGATAAGTGTTTCGATGTTGTGGATATCCCGCGCAATAAAACTGGATTTATGTTCGGCGCAAGATTTGCATTTGGAATCTAAATCAGAAAGGAAATAAAAATCATGGTAAACACCATACAGAATGATTATGTCATGCAGGCAAATGAGTTTTCAGAACGAAACGGAATTGAAATCAAAATCACTTTTAAGGAGCGAAATTCAAATCCGATGTGGGAGGAAAATTATTTGCGAAACCGCTATTCGGTTTACATCAAAAACACCGATACCGGCGAGGTTATGCGCGTTACATTTTGGGATTCCATATATAACACAACGCACAATATCACGCCGACTTGCTACGACATTCTCGCGTGTTTGACGAAGTATGACCCCGGAAACTATGAGGATTTTTGTTCGGAATTTGGGTATGAAACTGTAACCGAAAATCAATTCGGCAGACTAACGCGAAATCCGAACGCTTATAAGGTTTGGAAGGCGTGTTGCCGCGAATGGGAGGGAGTAAAGCGCGTATTCGGAGAAGATGAAATACTCGAAGAATTGCGGGAAATAAGCTAAAGAAAATCGCCTCGGAAATTGGTAATGAAATTATATTCCCGAGGTACTTCTATATCCAAAACATAATCTAAATACTACAAAATCGAAACGAAAATGAAAGGAGCGAATATTTTACTATGTCATACGAAAAGTTTGTAAAGGGAGTGGTGTGGAGAGTCGGATTTGAAACGAAAATCCGTTTTGAAAACGACGGCGAAAAGTATACGGCATACATAACGGGCGGAATTATTATCTACGGAAATAGCATATCCGCTCTTGTATTGGTGCGCTGGGGCGACGGTCATTCGGCGCGAATAAAATTAGAGGAGGAAAGGAAATCATGAGCTATAGTACCTATGGGGTCGAAGTTGAAAAGCAAAACGGTTTGGTAATCGGAAAGCATTTCAACAATCTCGACGATGCTATGTGTGTAGCCGAACGGGCTGTGTATGAGCGCGGCTGCGTGTGGTCGTGCGTATATATGCCTAACGGCGATATTTATGTTGAATATGAGATGTAAATCGAATACAGCGTTAGCTAATACGAAGTACAGCTTTAGCTAATACGAAGAAAATGTGGCGTAAAATTTTAAAAGATTTTGGTAAATAACCGAAGTCGTGATATAAGATAGAGCCGCCGTGAAAGGAAAACCAAACTTGGCTGCTAAATTTAAAATCAGAAAGGAAAACAAAATGGAAATCAGAGAGGAAACGAAAGACTGGATAGATTTTAGCGAAATACGCTGCGGAGATGTGTTTCGTATCGAGAACAACGATTACTATATGAGGGTAAGCGGGTTAGCAGAGTACAACGCTGTTAGAGTTAGTACTGGGCAGTTAGCCTATTTTGTTGGCGGCGAATTGGTGAGCCCAGTTCACAACGCGAAAATGGTGGTTAATTTCTGAAAGGAGATCAAAATGAAAATCGAAATCAAAACCGGGAACGCTGCTTTTTATGACTGTGACGCGGAAAATGAATATGCCGACTACTACGCCACGGCGGCTGAGCTTGACCGAATTTTCGGGCAGATAAGCAGAGCTGTAGCCGAAGGGCGAACAGACGGCAAGGTGATAGACAGCAACGGAAACATATGCGGAGAGTGGATGATCTGAAATGAAAATGATTTTTGTTGTGGTTGTCACTGCCGAAAACGGAAAGTATTACGCCTTCGCCGACACGATAGCAACGGGTAATAACTTAATCGCCATACTTAAAAGATACAACGCTGATATATGCCATTTATGCGAAAGCCGTAGAGAGGCGGAGGAATTGGCGCGAAAATGGAATGAGGCGTATAGACAAAACGGTACAAACTTATTTTAAATCAGAAAGGGAGTCAAAATGGAATTGAGATTTGCAATCACAACTGTAATTGAAATTGTCTTCGTCGTCGCGTTTTTGTATGCGCTGTGGCACGAGGGCAAAATTATAGCTTTCGAGGAACGGATGGAGGATGCCGTAGCTCGATGGCTTGCGAAGAAAATCATAAACAGAAGGAGGAGAGCTGCGGTTGACAGAAGAAGACAGAATGAAAAGGTTCGTTAAACACAAAATCAAAGTCCTAAAGGAATTGGGCGTGAGTCTGACAACCGAAGATGAAAAGCGTTTGGCGACGGCTTCCAGTTATATCGCTGTAGATAATATGGCGAGAACGATGATTCAGAAATTAAATTAAAATTCAGGAGGAAAATGAAATGAATAAGGTTATCAAGGGAAAGAAATACAACACAGAAACTGCAAAGGAAATTTGCGACAGAACAAGTTACTGCAACGGAACGCCGAGCAGTTGGACAACTCTTTATCAGAAGAAAACCGGTGAGTTTTTTATAGCTCGAATATCCAGCGGCATGAATTGCTGGGACACGGAAAACAAAATCACACCGATCGGTATCGATGAAGCAAAGGTGTTTGCTGAAGAGAACATGGATGCGGATGGCTATGAGTCCGTGTTCGGTGAAGTCGAAGAGTAAAGGGAAAGGAGAATTGAAAATGAAAAATGGTTTAACAATCAAAGATGCGACTGAACGCTGGGTTCACGAAATGAACGCAATCCCGCAGGGCATGATCGAGAAGCTGATGAACATCGGCGATGAGGATATCCACGAGGTGACTGAACCTGCGGTTGGCGATAGCGTGTATTTTTACGCGGATCTCAAAGGAAGTGGAGACGGAGAAATCACAGGCGTAGATAATAAAGATAATGGTGTTGTGTATACGATTGAACTTGAAACCTTTGAGACAGTTAAAGCTTACAGACAAGAGTTCGAAGTAGTATATGATGATGCTCTTCCAATGTGGGGTACAATGTGGTCGTTTGGCGACTCCGCAGATGATTGGTGGCTTGAAGACGGAGATGGAATCGAAATCATGTCGGAATGTGGGTTTAGAATTTACGAATCTGATGAGTTCGGATATTTCTTTGGCATAGATGGAGCGGGTTACAATTTCTACGATGTACACTGGATTCCGCTCTATAAGGCAAGAGGTCTTCAATGGCACGACCCAGTAGCGGAGCAGGAATACCAAATGTTAAGCAAAGGGTATAAGAAAGAAAAATTGGGCGCGAATACATACTGGATGGACAAAAACAATAATGTAATTGAAGAAGTAATCAAAGACTATTTTAACTTTTCTTACAAGGAGGAATTTTAAAATGGGATGGACAAGTTATCATGCGTCGTTCTATAAGAACGGCAAAATAGATAGAAAAGCAGAGTGCGACAGCATAATGAATTGCGATATGGTGGGCGACAAGGGGAGATATGAAGTGCTCAAATCTGCTATGGTAGGCTCTACTTACTATGCCGCTGTAAAGAAAACCATTTTCAAAACGGGAGCCAAGCCCGAAAAGGAAAGTGTTTTTGGAGTGGTAATGCTCACGTCCGTTAACAACAAAGACTATTTTAACTTTTCTTACAAGGATATGGATGAGAGCGCTGGTCCCGGTTACTATGATTGTCCGAAAGGAATACTTGATGTGCTTACCCCTACGGAGTATGAGTGGGCAAAGGAATGGCGAGAGCGCTGCTATGAGAATATAAAAAAGAAAAAGAGTCCAGACGCACTCAGCAATCTGCCAATCGGAAGTGAAATCAAATTTACTTTGTGGGACGGTACTGAAAAACGGTTAGTAAAGCATCCAGCTGCGTATCAGTTTAGTCGTCCGTTTTGGATGAACTTAAATGAATATACATATGTGCCGGTAAACAGAATCCCTAAGAACTACGAAGTAATAAGAAGAGGCGCGTAACCATGTTTGATTATCAATAATATTAATTCAAAAAGGAGAATTAAAATGCCAAATTGGGTAACAAATCGAATTGTGTTTCACGGAAATCAGGAGAATATAGACAGGGTTCTTCAGTACATAAAAGGAAATGGGTCTATGATTGACTTCAACAAAATTATCCCAATGCCCGACAACATTTATCGCGGTGATTTAGACAAGAGAGCGAGGGAGCTGTACGGCTCAAATAATTGGTATGATTGGAGTGTGGCGAATTGGGGCACAAAATGGAACGCGCAATGTTCCTCACTCAACCACAAGAATACGCTGTGGTTTGATACGGCGTGGAGCTGCCCTATACCCGTACTCAATAAGCTTGCAGAAATATGCTGCATAAACGATGTTAGGTTTGAAGGGGAATGGGCTGACGAGAATTGCGGTTGTAATGTTGGCGTGTTTTGGAGCGACAACTGTGTAGACAAAAACTGTGATTTTTATTATAAACCCATAGACGACGAGACAGACGAAGCATACGACATATATGTAAAAACTCGAGGCGAGAGTGATTGTATGGGTAAGGACGGCGACGGACATTGGATCCGTTACGATTGTGATACTTGCCCAAACAAAGACAAATGCTGAAGCAAAAAAATAACAAACAGAAAGAGACTGGAGGAGAATGAATGATGATATCGAACAAGAAGTGGATTGACTTTCTGCCAGAAGATGTGTACCAGCGCTTAGCAAACTGCAATAGCGTGAAGTCTGACATTCCGGCGCTTGTGGATGCTAAGTGGCGCGGATATAGGGAACTTGGTAAAGACAAGTGCGGGTTTACCAAGGAAGATGCACTGATTTCTGTTCTTGAATTGCTGGACTGTAACAGTTGTGATATAGAGCTGACGAGTGATGAGTATCAAGAGATGAAAAGATAATCTCGCGAGTCAAATGCACAAAAATGAAAAATGACAAACAGAGAGGAATTGAATTTGGAATGGAATTGAAATTTGATTTAGGAATGCAGGTCATGACGCAGGGTATAGCAAATATACTCGGTGACGGTAAAATTTGCGAGGAGCTGCTCGACGCTTTCGGGCGATACACAAAGTGCGATTGGGGTGATATCCCCGAAGAGGACAAGGCTTTAAACGACGAGGCGGTTCGGGTAGGCGATGGACGAACGCTCGCCGCATATAACACAAGTAAGGGCGAGATTTGGATAATCACAGACTTCGGCGACGAGGGTAATGTGACGACCATGCTGTTGCCGGAGGAATATTAAAATGAGCTAAAGCGAGGTGGAGTATATGATTTACACGGTATTCCCTAAAAATATTGACTCATTCAATATGCCGCAGGATTTTTGCTCTTACAAATTAGCAATACAATATTGTAAAGAAAAAGATTATGTGGTGGGGGTGGATTGCGAAATCGAGAGTACAGAAGGAAACGTGGAATAATAAGAAAGGGAAATAAAAACAAAATGAATTATGTGTATGTGCGAAATATTAAAAATGGTAGAGAAGAGTTTATGAGAGGCTTTGCCGATACTGATGACGCTATTAACCATATAGCGAAATGTTATAGAATCGATAAAGAACTTGGTCAGCTCGGTGAATATTGTTACTTTCATGATAACACATTCCATTACCGAGATTACGACGAATACCCTGACGAGGGCGTGTTCACATACAACAAGGAAACGAAATCAGAAACGACATATGGTTCAGCACTGATAACGCAAAGGAGGTGGAGCAAAATGGAATATCTTGTACAGTTCAACTATTCAGGACGAGTTACATATGAGATTGAAGCAGACGACGAAGAGACGGCGAAGAGAGAAGCTGCTAATAGGTGGTCGGTTTGGGTGTCGGCAGACGCGGTGGGACACAATCCCGAGTTTGCGTGTGCGGATATTAAGTATGACACTATGACGGCTGAACGGCTAATAGACGGTGATATAAAGGAGGTAAATGAAAATGAGTGATATAAAAAGTGCGGCGTTGTATGAGCTAAATGAATTGCATACCCGAGGCGATATATCGTACCTCTCATATAGCATGATTTTTGATGGTTTGAATGATATCGAGACTTTGCACGACCGAGACGCAGAAATCAAAGAGTTATGGGAAGAGTTTGGAGATGTGCCGATGAATCCTGAAACGGAGTGCATGGAGGAAGCGTTCTTAGGCTTTTCGGCTGGTACGCACCGTGAAGAAATTTGGCATTGGTTTGACGAGCGATATAGCAAAGGAGTTCATACCTTGCTGTACGGTGATGTAGCGGAGGTAAATGAAAAATGAATGACATAGTGGAGAATTATATTAGGCTCATAGACACGGCTGATTCTGTTGATAAGATTTCAGAGATTACAAATCGAGCCGCGTGGGATGTTAGCATTACCAATCAAGAGTATTGCGAAATATATGATTATGCGGTTAATAAAGTTAGAGATTGGAGGTAAATGAAAATGTATAAACTTGACTTTTACACAGCGATATCTAACAGAAACGACCCTAAGACCCTTAATCACTTTGAGCGGGTCAGCGGTTATGGACAGGTAGTAAGAACTCCACGAGGAAGAGAAATCGAATTTGGTTTTGATAAGCGGAGTGACGGATGGTATGTAACCGATGTTGCTTCCGGTATGAGGATTCCTAAAAAATATGACACAAGAATGAAAGCGCTCGCCGCTCTTAACGCAGAGCTGCTTGGTAAGGTTGATAAGGCAGTAGAGAACGATACACACAAAGCTGTGGTGAAAGCTCTTAGCGAATTTAAAACAAATTCGGAGGTAGCGTGATATGACGGTGTATGAAGTGTTGGAAACATATTGCAAAAACTGCGCACACAACGGTAATTGTTGGAAGCCGTGTGCGGCGGCGACATCGGCGGTAATGAGCGACGAGGATAAGTATAAAGAGGAGGTAATAAAGATATGATACAGAGAGGCGAGTTTTATACACATTCGGACGATGATGATTTTGAGCAGAAGATGAGAGATTTGCTTTTGTTCCATAAAGTGGTTAAGGTCGAAGGAGACGATCAAAACGCCGAGCTAACCCTCGATAACGGAGTGAAGCTCTACACGGAAGGAAATCTTGGTTGCGGTGGGTGTGGTAATGGTTGGTATTATCTCGTAGCCTTGAATAACTGCGATAATGTTATTACTAATGTCGAGGCTCGTATAGACTATAGCGACAATTCGTGTTGCGATATATACCGTCTATTCGTTTATGCGGAGGACAAAAAGATAAATCTTGTCCAGTACGAGGGTGGAGATAATGGGTATTATGGAACGGGGTATAATGTGTATGTGAATATCCCGAAGGAAACGAAGGCGGAAATATGAGAACAATTATAGCAAAGTTAAAGGAGAATATAAATGAATATCAAAGTAAAAATCTGTGATAAAGCTATCGAGCTTATTGATCTGTTGGCTAATATGCCGCTCGCTGATGATGAATTTGTTGACGAGATAATAGACGGTGTTCGGTACAACGAGCCGTACCGAATAGAAGCAATTAGAGATGAGGTACAGAATGGCTGAAGAAATATACTATCACATAACGGACAAGCATGGAGTAATCTATTACATAATAGACAAGCATGGAGTAATCTATGGCAGAAGTACAAGTAAAACTCGACTTCAGGAGAAAATGAAAAACAATTTCACCGAAGCTGTCATACGGAAGTTAGGAATAAAAATCGTTGAGATGTATGATAGCATATGAGCTATCGTAAGTAAAAAATAATATGGGAGAGGAAGATTAAAATAATTAAGAGAGGAGAAATCTACTTGGTTTCGCTGGACGGAGTGGGGTCTGAACAACGGAACACAAGACCTGCGATTATAGTGCAAAACGATGTGGGAAATGCCCACTCGCCGACGACGGTTATCGTACCTTTATCGACAAAAATAAAACCGTCTATGGCGACGACGCACGTCAAAATAACAAGTGAGCAGGGCGTAAGAGATGAATCGGAAGCGTTATGTGAACAACTGAGAGTGGTAGACAAATCGAGATTAGGAAGGAGAGTGGGTAAAATCACCGACGAATCGATTATGACGGATATAACAAGAAAAATAAAAGTAGTGTGCGGCTGTTAATTGGAGGGAAAAATGGAACATCAAACAGTAGTAGCAAAAACGAAAAATGGAGATGAGTTTGTGGCTTGTTCCGGTATCGGAAGCAAGCTCTGCTCAATACATAGCTGCGAGTCGTGTCCTAAGATGAAATCAATTCAGGACAGCGCAAATAAGCTTGGATATGCCGGAAAAGGAAATGACTTTGCAGAGCTATTAAATTATCTATTCGATAAGGAGTGTGAACAGTTTGGAAATTATGCTGTTGTGGAGGTGTGTATGTCAGATTGACTCAATTCAAAGTAAAAGAGTTCAAGAGAATTTTACGGGATAACGGCTATAAGGAGGTGAGGTGTTGCGGTAGCCATCAAACTTGGAGCAATGGTGCAAGCAAAATTACTTTGCCGACGGTTAAGCTGAGTCCTGTTATAGCGGCTCGACTCATAAAGGAAAATGATTTGAGTGTCCGATAAAAGTGACAACTTACAACAGGAAAAAATTCCCTGTTGACAAGAGAATTTTTTTGGACTATAATAAAAAATGCAAGCAGAACAAATGTTCGATTAAAGTTCGATTAATGAAAGGAGAAATTTGTAAAATGGGATTTTTGGGTTCATTTCTTGGTCTGATTGGTGCTTCGGCGGTGTTTGTTGGAGCCGATGTTAAAGAGCATTGGGACGAAATAGATAGAGAGCGGCAGCGCATTGCGGCAAATCCCGCACCGCCTCCGGAGATGAGGGGAAATTTAAGAGATAAATATGAATCTGAATGGCACAGAGGCGATAACACTCATTTCCCGGAAGAATATCTTCCTGCTCTTGAGAGCGATCCAGAGGTACTTTACTGGTGGATTGAGCTTCTTGCAGAGCGTGAGATAAGGCGTCAGGGTTATCGCGGTTATCCTATCAGTATTCAGGGCAATTTCAATCGAGTGTATAATGCTTGGAAGGAGCGTCAGAATTGGGTCAGATAACCAGTGTTGATGTTAATAAAGACATACTTATTGATAGTCTGAAAGCCCAGAACGCAAGACTAAAAAAGCTCCTCCGCGAAACAGCAGAAGAGCGAGATAGATATAAATCCTTGTGGGAAACAAATCGGATTCAAAATGAATTTTCAGAAAAGGAGCGAAAAGCAAATCGGCGATTAGAACAAGAGAAAAAACAAGAGCGGTTGCTGTCCGGTGTAAAATCGGACGGCGTTCCAATAGCTCATGCGGCGGATTCGATTCGTTCCTATGATGAAATGTGTGTTGTACTGGATAAGCTCAAAAACACAGGACGAATGGGAATACGAAACTGGGCTATGTTCCGTTGCGGCATTTGCTTCGGTCTTAGAGCAAGCGACCTCGTTAAATTAAAATGGGGGTGGATCATGGACGACGACGGCGAGTTCAGAGACCGTATACCCGTAGTTGAGAGCAAGACATCTAAAATCAATCGGTGTTTCATTTCAGATGCGATAAAGGAAACGCTTACAGAATATCGCAAGTGGCTCGGCGGACGCAACTGTTCTCCCGATGATTATATCTTCTCGAAGAACAACGGCGGGAGACTACAGGAGCAAAGCTATTCACGATATCTCAAAAGCGCGGGAAAGGAAGCTGGGCTCCCGATACACATTTCATCTCATACCATGAGGAAATCATTTGCGAATATAGTGTTGTGTGTCCACGACGGCGGGGCAAGCGATAACACCATACGAGACATTCAGGGATTATTAGGACATGCAGATGTTCGAGTTACAATGAAATATTTAAAGGAAACAACGCTCAGATATGACGCCGCAAGAAAAGAAGTTTCAGATTTTGTGCTCGGCAGAACCGATGTAAACGAGTTGGTCATAACCCAGCAAAAGAATAATGACGATGTTTACAAAGTGTGTATGGAAATTCTTGAAAAAGTTGCGTAAATTTTGCGCGAAAAGGTTGTTTGCTCCGGCGCCGAGGCGGGCGAGCTTTATATGCTGTATGCCTATGTCGGTGACATGGACTTCAAATATATAGACCAGTCGGTCGCCGATGCCGGAGGCAGCGTAACCTTCAATTATTATCCGATGGATTGTGATGAAGAGCTGACCGTCAAGGTCGTGGGAAAATTCAACGGAGAAATTCAGGAAAAATCAGTTGAACCTCAGGCGCAGTGCGTATCTTCCGTTGCTCTGAGCGAAGAGTATATTGAACTCAACGTCGGAGCCGAACACAGGCTCAAAGCTGTTCTTGAACCACTGTATGCCACAAACCGGTCTGTCACATGGTCATCCTCCGATGACAACATAGTCACAGTGGACGAAAACGGTGTTGTGACTGCGGTTGCTCCCGGTGAAGCGGAAATCACCGTCACAACAGCGGAACGCGGCTTCACCGCCGCCGAGTTTAAGGCGGCACAAACCGATGGTTGGGAGAAACAGTATCAGTACAAAGTCGGTAAGAAAAAGGTGTATATGGCTCCGTCTGCTGCCGAGGCACAAGGGCTTGTTCGAGCAGATAAACATCCCAAAAGCACCCGCTACGGCAGACAGAACCCCATCTCCGAGCGCTGGAACAGTGAGGAACATCTTGCGGCATGGCGGGCGGCATGGGCTGACGTGTCCAACCGCTATCTGGAACGCGCCGGGCGGGAGGAACGCATTGACCACCGAAGCAACGCCGCACGGGGGCTGGATGAGATTCCTACCATCCATGAAGGTGTGACGGCGCAGGCGTTGGAGCGCAAGGGGATCATCTCTGACCGCTGCGAAATCAACCGGCAGATCAAAGCCGACAATGCGCTGCTGCGGGAATTAAAAGTTGAAATTAAGAAACTGGCCGCACTGGTCGTCCGTACTGTCCCCGCCATTGCGGAAGGGCTGGAAAAGCTGCGCAGCCGTGTGCTGATCTTCTGCTACCAACTCTCTCACATTCGCAGCGGCAAATCGCATATTCAAAAATCCCTTGCCGTATGGAAGCCGGAGCTGGAGCGTTACACCGGTCTGGTGCAGCAGATCAAGGAAAAGAGCAAGGAGCGCAAATCGCTGGTTGCAGAGAAAAAGGAATTGCCAATATACCATGTGAAACGCCAGAAGGCACTGGCTGTCCGCATTGCAGAGCTGACGGAAGATTTAGAGGAACTGTGTTCCGAAAAGGCGCTTCTTTTGCAAAAATTTGAGTATGCGGAGGATGCAGGCGCAGAGGCGTTCCGCAAGGATATTGCCATCATGGAGTCCGGTCTGAAAAGGCTGGAGGCACAGGAGCAAAAATACGCTGCTGAATTAGATAAGGTTCTGGCTGAATATGCCGAGCTGAAAGCGCAGGCCGTGGATCTTGACCCGGTGGAGTTGCACGATGCACGGCAGGCCATCCGTCCTGAAAAGGAGCTAAATGCCGTCGAACAGCTACAGCGTGCTTACGGGGATAAGTACCGCCCGCTTGCTATGCTCGACAGCAAACGAAAGGCATCCGGGTTGCTTCACGAATATGCAGACGAACAGGCCGTACAAAAGCTGAAACGAGCGCAACAGCAGAAAATTCAGTCCGAACACACTCCCCCCCAATCAAAGAAAAAACGAATCGACTTTGAACGTTAAGCTACGATTAGATGCAACATTTTTTACGGACAAGAGAAATCGTCATAACACAATCAGTGAGGCCGGCCATGTGTGAACACTGGCCGACCTCATATCATTAATTTACTTTTATCATACGATAGCCCACACCAATATGTGTTTGGATGTATTGCGGGGACTCCTCTGTTGGCTCCAGCTTTTTCCGCAGTGTCGCCATAAATACCCGCAGAGAAGCTACATCGTTATCCCAACTGCGGCCCCAGATATTTTGTGTGATAAAGGTATGGGTCAGTACCTTGCCAACATTCTTGGACAGCAGGCACAACAACTTATACTCAATGGGCGTCAGGTGCAGTTCGTCCTCTCCCAGATAAGCGCATCCCCCGGCATAATCCACTTTCAGTTTACCATTCACAAATACAGAACTGGCAGTAAACATCTCTGCCGTCATCAGAGAGAGTCTTCGCTGCGTCACCCGAAGTCGAGCCAATAATTCTTCAACAGAAAAAGGTTTTGTCAGATAATCGTCAGCTCCGGCATCCAATGCATGAATCTTGTCATTATCTTCACTTCTGGCGCTAATTACAATGATGGGGGCATTGGACCAGGAGCGTACCGTTTGAATGACTTGAACGCCATCCATATCCGGCAAGCCCAAATCCAGCAGGATGATTTCAGGATTGTGCGATGTGGCCTCCATAATGGCTGTCGAGCCATTGGGCGCTACCACATAACGATAATCATTTGTTTTCAATGTGGTTGTAATGAGATTTCGTACAGATGGGTCATCCTCAACCACTAATATCAAAGGTTTATTCATGAAGTTCTACCTCCCCGGCGGGTAATGTAAATGTGAACACAGTGCCATTTGGCTGATTGTCTGATACGGAAATCGTGCCGCCGTGGGCGGTCACAATGGACTTACAGAGGGACAGCCCCAATCCAAGGCTTCTGCGGCTGTCGACCACTTTATTGGCCCCACTATAGAACATATCGAAAATACGGGGTTTCTGCTCATCGGGAATCCCAGGGCCGTTGTCGGAAACGGAAACCGTGACCCATTGCTCTTTTTGATCGGTATGTATTTCAATTACTGAACCGACAGGGGTATATTTGATGGCGTTGTCAACCAAATTGATAATCACCTGAACGATCAGCTTCGCATCAATGTGGGCAAGGATAAAGTCTTTACCGCTGGTCACACGAATGGTGTGTTCTTTACTTTTTCTGTTGATGTGCTTCAGCGCTTCAGAAACGACCTCATCCATGAGTTCGATATTCCGAGTTAGATTGACCTGTCCGCCCTCAATTCGTGTGACTGCTAACAAATTTTCAACCAGATTGATTAGCCACATGGAATCGTCATAAATATCAGTAAAGGTCTGCTCCCGTAGTGCATCGTCCATTTTTTTATAATTTGCAAGCAAATTGTCTGCGCTGCCGGAAATCGCTGTCAAAGGCGTCCGAAGATCATGAGAGATTGCCCGCAGCAGATTAGCACGAAGCTGTTCATTTTGCGCCAGAACAGCCGCTTCCTCTTTTTCTTTGGCGTTTTTGATGTTTTCCAGCGCCAATGCGCACTCGCCCAGAATAGAGAGGAGTACGCTGTTTTCGAAAGAGTCCAGCGGAATACCGTTCACCGCAATACCAGCCACTCCATATACATGCTGGTTGACCCGAATCGCAAGGTATAAACACTTTGCACTGGATAATGTATCTGTTGTGGCACCGGCGTGTTTATTGTTTCGGAAGACCCAATCGGCGACTGCTTTCTCGTTCTCAGAAATTAAATCTTCCTGAATGCTATTAACAGCACGAAAAACGTTAGGAGTGGCAAGTTCTTTACCATCAGACAGGTAGACGACAATATCTTTTTTCATCAGCTTCATGAGCTGCCCTGCCGTAGCGGTGATTACCGCATTCTCATCCTGCTCTTTTTGCAGAAGCTGGTTGGTTTCAAAAAGAATCTTTGTACGGTAAGCTGTATGGGCAGATTGTTTCGCATTTTCTTTCAGCCGGGTAGCGAGAGATCCGGAAAGCAGTGTTACTATAAACATAATGGTAAAGGTAACAATATAGTTCGGATCGTCAAAATGGAATGTCAGTCTCGGAGTGGTAAAAAAGAAATTGAAAACCAGCACACTGACAACCGAGGTCAGAATCCCGCACAGTCGGTTGGTTGTGATTACAGCGGTCACAAGTACGCCTAATATGTAAACTGCGATAATATTACTCTCCGTGAACCCAAGAGCGTCAAAGCCACAGCCAATCAGTGTAGCTACCAGCAATACGACTATACTCTTCAGAACATCACGCAGGGGCATCGCATCTACCTGCGCCTTTCTCTTTTTTTCCTGATAGCTGGTTCCTGTGCTGGCATCCGGTATCACATGAATATCCAGATTAGGTGCGCTGGAAATCAGGCGTTCCGTCAAGGTTGGCTTGCTGAAAATATTCTTTCGTGCAATGGTACTTCGTCCAATTACGATTTTTGAGATGCCGGAAAGACGGGCAAATTCCGCAATCTGATAAGGCACGTCATCGCCATAACTTGTCTCAATCACAGCGCCAAGTTGCTGGGCCAGACGCTTATTATCCTGCAAACGCTTTTTATCATCGTCACTCATCGCCGCTGTATTTGGCGTTTCCACATAAAGAGCGGTAAATGTTCCCCGAAAGGCTCTTGCCATCCTTGCAGCAGTCCGAATGATTTTTGCGTTGGATGGCGACGAGGAAAGACATGCCAGAATGTGCTCGTCTGTATGGTAATCGCCTCGGCTCTGTACTCTGGCGCTTTCCGTCAGCAAGTTCACCCGGTCAGCGCACCGACGGAGGGCGATTTCCCGCAATGCGGTGAGATTTTCCAGCGTGAAAAAATTAACTGTTGCCCGCTGCGCCTGATCTTCCCGGTACACATTTCCACTTGCCAGTCGTTCCAGCAACTCCGCAGGCTCAATATCCACCAGTTCTACCTGATCTGCTTGATCAAAGGTGGAATCCGGAATGCGCTCCCGCACAAGAATTCCAGTGATGGAGGCTACTGTATCGTTGAGACTCTCGATATGTTGGACATTTACAGTCGTATAGACATCAATTCCTGCATTTAGCAGTTCCTGAACATCCTGATACCGCTTCGCGTGCCGACTGCTTTCGGCGTTGGTATGGGCAAACTCATCCACCAGTATGAGCTGGGGATTTCGCTTGAGCGCAGCATCAATATCAAATTCACGAAGGGTCATTCCTTCGTAAGCAACTTGTTTCACAGGAAGCTGCTCCAAGCCGTCCAGAAGTGCCATCGTCTGGGGTCGGGCATGGGGTTCTATGTATCCAGCAACCACATCGATGCCACGCTCCTTCGCCTGTTGAGCCGCCTGAAGCATGGCATAGGTCTTTCCGACACCTGCGGCATAACCGAAAAAGATTTTGAGTTTTCCGCTTTTCTTAGTGGATGCATCGTTACGGATCGCACGAAGAAGCTGATCCGGATCTTGTCTTGGCAGTTCCATTTTAACCCTCCTATCTGTCACTCAAGTAAAAGCGATTCCCTTTTTCAATATTATAACACACAACGTCAAAGCCTACATCTGCGACTGATCCACGGAAAATGTATTCAGGCATCCAATAAAAAAATCGATGACAGGTGATTTTTCAGAATTCCTCCATAGTACTTTTTGCGTGATTTGATTCTGGGTAATCGGCTCAATGGGCAAGTCAGCATATTCCATCACAACCGGGGCGCAACGAAGAAGCACCAACCGTGTATTATAATGAGTTTTTTCCGATATGTCTGTATTCTCCGGTAAAAAAATTATGTCTAATTTGTGTGTTTCCAGTTCTCTGCACAATTCACTTTCTTCTCCGCTGAAAATATAGATAGAGACATCTGGATGCTGCTTTCCGTAAGTCTCGAAAGTATCTGCGAGATCGCCTGCCATTAAAGGGTTGGAAAAACCAATTCTCAAGCTGTTTTCGCCGTATGCCAGAGCATTTTCTTGCTCATTCCAATTGTTTTCCAGAAAAACATCCAGTTTTTTCATCAGAAAGTACCCAAAAATAAATATGGCTGATGTACTTACAAGTAAAATAACATCCTGCATGGATTCACCCCCCAATTCCTTTGATTTTTCTTAAAATCAAGTATGAAAGCACTTTTGCAAATTTCTGTTACTTCCCAACGCCAACATGGTATCTCCTGCTTTCAGCACTGTGTCTGAAGAAATAGATAACTCCAGCTTGCCGCTTTTCTTGATTCCCATAATGTTAATGTTGAATTTTTTACGAATATCGAGTTCTCCAATCGAATGGTCCGCCCAATCTTTGGGAATGGGAATCTCAAACATGGCATGATTTTCATCCAGTTCTATGTAATCGAGAATGTGATCCGCACTGTAACGGATTGCTGTCCACTTTGCAAGCTGTTTTTCCGGGTAGACTACTTCATTTGCACCGTTACGCAGCAAAAACTTTTCCTGAACATCGGTTGCAGCTCTGGAAACTACAAACCTCGCTCCTAATTCACTGAGCAGAGAAGTTGTTTCCAATGAACTTTGAAAGTTGTTACCGATGGCCACAATGCATACATCATAGTTGCGAATACCGAGAGATTCCAGAAAATCGGCATTCGTACTGTCTCCAATCTGTGCGTTGGTAACAATGGGCAGAACAGCCTCTACACGTTCCTCCGAAGTATCTACTGCCATCACTTGATGACCCAAATGATTTAAGTGCAGGGCAATATGCTTTCCAAATCGCCCCAGACCAATTAGAAGAATTGATTTCATAATGTCTCCTTTATCCTACTGTTATTTTTTCCTTTGGTAGTTTTGAAACTTTCTTTTGTGCACTGGACAAGGCCGCAAAAATTAATGTAAGGCCACCGACTCGTCCAAAAAACATCAGCAGAATCAAAACACTCCGTGAGAGCAGATTCAGTTCCGGCGTAATTCCCAGGGACAGGCCGACTGTGCCAACAGCCGAGGCAGTTTCAAAAAGGCAGGTAAGCATGGGAAGTCCTTCGGAAACGCTGATGATAAGGCCACCGGTACAACATAGCGTGATATACATAAGCGAAATTGTCGCTGCATTTTTTACGACATCATCATCAATGCGACGTCCAAAGAGGTTGGCATTTTCTCTGCGCCGAAAGGTGGAAATTGCAGTAGTAAGCAAAACAGCAATGGTTGTTGTTTTCAAACCGCCTGCGGTAGACCCGGGACTACCGCCGATCAGCATCAGCACAATGGTGATAAATTGTCCCGCCTCACTCAAATCAGTTAATTCCACCGTATTAAAGCCAGCCGTTCGTGGTGTTACAGCCTGAAAAAGAGAAGATAAAAGCCGTTCCTTTCGGGTGAGATCAGCAAACTCAAAAAAATAAAAGTACATTGCCGGAGCGATCAATAAAACCGCTGTGGTACAAAGAATCACCTTGCTCTGCATCCGGTATTTGCGCAAATGCAATCGATTTGTCCGAATATCATCCCAAGTCAGAAAGCCGATGCCGCCAAACACAATTAAGAACATAATCGTAAAGTTTATGACTGGATTTGCTGCATAGCTGGTCAGGGAGGAAAAGGGGGTGCGCACACCCAACAGATCAAAGCCTGCGTTGCAAAAAGCGGACACGGAATGAAACAGTGCCATCCAAATGCCAATTTTCCCGAAATCACGGCAAAACACCGGTGCCATCACGGCTGCACACAGCAGTTCCATCACCAATGTCACCCTGACGATAAAGCCGGTCAGGCGAACGATTCCTCCTACCTTTGGCGCTGAAATCGCCTCCTGCATGGTACTGCGCTGCATCAAAGAAATCTTCCGCCCGGAAATCATTGCAAAGGATGCGGCTACGGTAATAACCCCCATGCCTCCAATCTGAATCAGCAGTAAAATAACAAGCTGGCCGAAGGCCGACCAGTATGTTGCCGTATCATGTATAATGAGTCCGGTTACACAGACTGCTGAAGTAGAAGTAAACAATGCCTCCGAGAAAGGCGTTGCCAGTCCGCTGCGACTGGAAAACGGTAGCATTAAAAGGAAGGTGCCGAAAAGGATCACACCGGAAAACCCGAGGATGATAATTTGAAACGAAGTCAACTTCCTTTTTAACGACACTACTCCCATAACTGCAATCCTCCTTTATACCCCTTTATGTGCCCTTAATCATAAATCAAAGGGCGTAAAGAAGGTAAAAGAGAATGTGTATCTGTATTAAGGCCGTCTAAAGATGCAGGACTTATTCTTTTTTATCACGATCTTGTTCCAGAAATTCAATCAGCCGTTTCCTTGTCAGAATCCCGCATAGAACATTCCGGCCATCAACGATGGGGACAAAATTCTGATTCAGCATTGAAGTTACAACCTGCTCGGAATCTGCATCTATTTGTAACGCAGGGCAAAAATTTCTGCGAACAATGCTGCCAAGTCGGTATCCCTCCTGTACTTTCAAGTCTGTTGTCTGGCAAACAAGAAGGTGGCGGAGGAAATCTCCCTCCGTCACGCTTCCAATATACTGTTCCTGATCATTCAGTACCGGGACGGCGGTATAGCCATGTACCATAAACCGTTCCAATCCCTGACGAATCGTATCCTTTTCATGAAGAAATACAGTGGAGATTTTGGGAATCATGATTTTAGCTATGTTCATTTCACCCCTCCAGAATACCGTCCAGCATCAGATTGACTTCCAGCACATTGACGGTCTCTTCACCAAAGATGCCAAGGAATCGTCCGTCGGTGCAGTTTTGGATGATCTCACGCACTTCATCTTCGGTCATATCATTTGCCTTTGCAATGCGTGCTACCTGATATTCCGCTGCTGCCGGGGAAATATGGGGATCAAGCCCACTGCCGGAACAAGTAACAAGATCCACCGGAACGGCTGTTTCATCCATATCCGGGTCAGCAGCCCGGAGCTTTTCCACCCGCTCTGCCACGAGCTGTGCATACTCCTCACTTGCCGGAGAGAGGTTGGAGGGAGCGGCGTACATCAGTGCCTTTCCGTTTTCATCCGTATAGGTTGAAACATCGATATTCATAATGCGCCCCCACATATGGGCTTCATCTGTATATTGCTGCCCAAGTAATTCACAGCCATATTTTTTCCCGTCTACTTCAATGATGCTTCCGTCTGCATTGTCCGGGAAAATTAGCTGAGCAATTCCTGTGACAACACCCGTATAGATTACGCCGCACAGCAGAGTAAAGATTAAAAAGATCATACCTGCCTTTGGTAATACACTTTTTATTGTTTTCATGATATATCCCCTCCTTATACCAAGCCGGTAAACACCAGCAGAACATCAATCAGTTTCACAAAGATAAAGGGAGCCGCCAGACCGCCCAAACCATAAACAAGCAGGTTCCGTGACAGCAGCTTTCCGGCAGCAACTTCACGATATTTCACACCTTTCAGTGCCAATGGAATAAGCGCAATAATGATGAGTGCATTATAAATAATCGCAGAGAGGACAGCGCTTTGCGGGGAATGTAGCCCCATAATATTCAGAGCAGACAGTCCCGGATAAAGTCCCATAAACAGCGCCGGAATAATGGCAAAGTATTTTGCCACATCGTTGGCAATGGAGAAGGTAGTCAGGCTGCCTCGTGTCATCAAAAGCTGTTTGCCGATGCGCACAATGTCGATCAGTTTTGTGGGTGAAGAGTCCAAATCCACCATGTTGCCTGCTTCTTTTGCTGCTTGTGTGCCGCTGTTCATGGCAACTGCAACATCTGCTTGTGCCAAAGCCGGAGCGTCATTGGTGCCGTCGCCTGTCATGGCGACCAAATGACCCTTGGCCTGAAAATCACGAATCATTGCCAGCTTTCCTTCCGGCGTTGCTTCCGCAAGGAAGTCATCCACACCTGCCTCGGCAGCAATGGCCGCAGCAGTAATCGGATTGTCGCCGGTGATCATAATGGTCTTGATGCCCATTTTCCGCAGATCTGCGAATTTCTCCTTCACACCCTGCTTGATAATATCCTTCAAATAGATAACGCCGAGAATCTTGTGGTTCTTAGCCACAACCAGAGGTGTGCCGCCCTTGGACGCAATAGACTTGACAACTCGATCACAGTCTGGAGAATACATTCCGCCTGCATGGGTCACATAACTCTGCATGGCATCTGCTGCGCCTTTTCGGATTTCGTTGCCGTCAAAGTCGACGCCGCTCATACGAGTCACGGCAGTAAATGGGACAAAGTGCATATTCTTGTCCTGAAGGCTTCTGCCACGAATTCCAAACTGCTCCTTTGCCAGCACAACAACGCTTCTGCCCTCAGGGGTTTCATCGGCCAGAGAAGAAAGCTGAGCGGCGTCCGCCAGTTCCTGAATATCAACACCATCTACCGGAATGAACTCCGATGCCTGCCGATTGCCCAGGGTGATTGTTCCGGTTTTATCAAGCATCAGAATGTCTACATCACCAGCGGCTTCAATGGCACGTCCGCTCATGGCCAGAACATTTGCCTGGTTCAGTCGGGACATACCGGCAATACCGATGGCAGAAAGCAAAGCGCCAATGGTAGTAGGAGCAAGGCATACCAGCAGCGCTACCAAAGTTGTTACAGAGGTGGGATTCTCAATTCCCGCCAGCTTTGCAGAAAAAATGGAATACGTGTAGAGGGAGACTGTCACCAAAATAAAGATGATGGACAAGGCTACCAGAAAAATCTGCAAAGCAATTTCGTTGGGCGTCTTCTTCCGGGCAGCACCTTCTACCATCGCAATCATCTTGTCCAGAAAGCTTTCTCCGGCTTCGTTGGTCACTCTGACAACGATCCAGTCCGACAGTACAGTGGTGCCGCCGGTTACAGCGCTGCGGTCGCCGCCGGCCTCACGAATTACAGGAGCGGATTCGCCGGTGATGGCGCTTTCATCCACAGATGCCGCACCTTCTATGACTTCACCGTCTGCCGGAATCTGCTCTCCGGCTTTGACAATCACCAGTTCCCCCTTTTTCAGCAGGGCGGATGGAACCACAGTCACGCTTTCCTTCTGCGATACGGAGGGAATTTTATGTGCGTCCACATCTTTTCGGGATGCCCGGAGAGAATCTGCCTGTGCTTTACCACGGCCTTCTGCAATGGCCTCGGCAAAGTTGGCAAATAGCACGGTAAACCAAAGGATAACGGCAATCGCCAGTGTATATCCGCTTGGAGCGTCTTTTAACCCGAACAGGGATACCACCCAAAGGATACTGGTCAAGATCGCACTCACAAAAACCAGAAACATGACCGGGTTTTTTGCCTGTGTTTTCGGACTTAATTTCGCAAAAGAATCTTTAATTGCCCTGCCGAGCATTTTCCGGTCGGCAAAAGCACTTTTCTGCTTTGTACGCATATCTGTAAACCTCCTTTACGCAATGCTGCCAAAGAACTCAGCAAGCGGACCAAGGGCAAGCGCCGGGAAGAAGCTCAGCGCACCGATCAGCAATACCACAACAATCAGCAGGAAAACAAACATTCCATTTGTGGTAGACAAGGTGCCCGCAGTCGTGGCAATTTTCTTTTTCCCAGCCAGGCTGCCTGCGATTGCAAGTGTGCCGATGATGGGCAGAAACCGGGCAAAGAGCATCATCAGTCCCAGGCTTACATTCAGAAATACGGTATTCGCATTGAAACCGGCAAAGGCAGAGCCGTTATTGCCGCCACAGGATGAGTAGGCATACAGCATTTCAGAGAAACCGTGGGCACCGCCGTTATGCAGGCTGTCCATGACAGAGGGTACTACAGCGGCAAGGCCGCTGCCGACCAGAATTGCAATGGGCGTTGCAAGGCAAACCAGTACCGACCATTTCATCTCATAAGGCTCAATTTTCTTCCCAAGGAATTCCGGAGTGCGGCCTACCATCAGACCGGCAATAAACACCGCCAGAATGGCAAAAGCAAGCATACCGTAAAGGCCGCAGCCCACGCCGCCGAAAATAACCTCGCCAAGCTGCATCAGCAGCATAGTCACCATACCGGCAAGCGGCGTGTAGCTGTCATGCATGGAATTTACAGAGCCGTTAGAAGCTGCTGTGGTGAAGGCTGCCCAGGTAGAGGACGCTGCAATGCCGAAGCGAGTCTCCTTGCCCTCCATATTGCCGCCTGCCTGTTCTGCCATTGACATATTGACTGCGCCGTTTTGTGCAAGCTGGGATGTTCCAACCTGTTCCGTGACGGCGATGCAGCCCAAGGCAACAACCAGGCAGAGAAACATTGCCATAAAGATTGCAATACCCTGCTTCTTGTTCTTTACCGCAGAACCGAATGTGAAACACAGTGCCGCCGGAATCAGCAGAATGGAAATCATTTCGATCAGATTGGTAAAGGCATTGGGATTTTCCAAAGGATGTGCGGAGTTGACGCCCATATAACCGCCGCCGTTGGTGCCGGTCTGTTTGATTGCGACCTGGCTGGCCGCAGGACCCATCGGTACGAACTGCTCGGTGACGATCTGTGCATCCGAAACGATTTCGCCATCTACAGTGACGGTTTCGGTGTCTAAGTCAATTACCGCATCCTCAAGGATTTCGCCTTCTGCACTGACGGCAATCGGTTCTACAAGGGATACTGTTTCTGCACTTTTCAGGTTCTGAATCACGCCGCCGCCTACCAGCAACAGAGAAATGACCAGATTCAGCGGGAGTAGGATGTGAACCACAATGCGGGTCAAGTCCACCCAAAAGCTTCCCAACCCGGAGGATTTCACCTTGATAAAGCCACGGATCAATGCAAATAGAACGGCGATACCTGTAGCTGCGGAAACAAAGTTCTGAACAGTCAGACCTAAAGCCTGAGTGAGATAACTCAATGTGGATTCACCGGAATATGCCTGCCAGTTTGTATTGGTAATGAAACTTGCAGAAGTGTTAAATGCCAAATCCCATTTCACGCCGGAAAGATGCTGCGGGTTTCCGGGAAGAACTCCCTGCAGAAGTTGAAGCAGGAACAGAAAAACAAGCCCGATCCCGGAAAAAATCATTACACTTACCGCATATTTCTTCCATGTCATCTGTTCTTCTCTGTCTACACGCATAACCTTGTAAATCAGGTTTTCGCACGGTGTCAGAACTTTGGACAAAAAAGTTTTCTCGCCGCTCATGACGTTTTTTATGTATGCGCCCAGCGGAATTGCCAAAACAACCAGAATGGCAAGGTATAAAACATACTGAATCATGGTGCTCATGCCTGATCATCTCCCTTCATTAAAATATAGACATACCACAGCAGCATTGCTGCCGCACATACACCTATGAGTGCAATTAGCATTTGCATAAGATTCATCCTCCTTTTTTGCTGTCCCCAATATCATAAAACCTTTCCTCTAAAAATGGCATTAGTCATCTTTTGTGCGTTTAAAGATGAAATAAAGATTACAACCAACCCAAAAGCCATGCCATAGGAAAGGCGATAACGATCGTACCGATACAGACACACGCCAAAACCAGTAATGGCATTCCAACAAAGATGGAGATGAAGCCAAGTAGCGGATGATGCCAAATAAAGCGCTCCGCTTTTGCGTCAAATCTCTGTTCAAATCTTCTCGCCGCATTTGTAATGCTCATAATTGTTCACCTCATTTCTTTCTTGCAAGGCCATAATACCGCTTAAAGTATTAAGTGGGGAAAAGGGTCCTGCAATCGAAACTAAGATTGTATAAGTCTTTAAGAAAAAAGAGTCAGACCCGGAAGAGGACTGACTCATTCATATAATGATTTTGAAATTGTATTTTCGAGAAGAGAATACCCTTGACAAATCTCGTCTCAAAAGAAAATTTTACAGAAGTACGCTCTTGAACACGGGTATACCAACTTCCGCTTTTACATTGATGACGGCATTTCGGGAACAACCTTCAATCGGCCTGGTTTCCAGGAAATGATTGCCGATGTGGAGGCAGGGATCGTCAAACGGGTCATCATCAAAGATATGTCCCGTTTTGGCCGTGATTATCTGCAGGTGGGTATGTATACCGAGATCATGTTCCCGGAGCATGATGTTCACTTTATTGCCGTAAACGATGGGGTGGACAGCACCCAGGGCGACAATGAGTTTACTCCCTTCCGCAATATCATCAATGAGTGGTATGCGAAAGACACCAGCAAGAAAATCCGTGCTGTGATGAAGGTCAAAGGGAACGCCGGAGAACATTTGACGACTAATGCGCCCTACGGATACATGAAAGACCCGGATGACAGCAAACATTGGATACCCGACCGTGAGGCTGCCGATGTGGTCTATGAAATCGGGCTGTATGTTATGGATGGGTTTGGACCGTCCCAGATAGCACGAAAGCTGCGGGAGCGGAAAATCCTCACTCCTGCCGCTTACTACGAAAGCAAAGGCATCCCTTGTAATGTAAAAAAGCAGGGTGATCCCTATGGCTGGGACAATACCACGATAGCAGGAATTATGGATCGCTGGCGTGAGTACCTGGGGCATACGGTGAACTTCAAGACCACAAAGAAGTCCTACAAGAGCAAAAAGAAAATTAAAAATCCCGAAAGTGAATGGGTCATCTTTGAGAATACCCATGAACCTATCTGGACAGAAGCCATTGCCGAGGCTGTAAAACAGGCGCGGCAGTCACGGCGCCGTCCGACAAAGATGGGAGAAATGGGAATGTTCTCTGGCATGATGTACTGTGCCGATTGTGGCTCGATCCTGTACCAGTGCAGAGCGACCGGCTTCCGAAAGGATCAGGAATACTACATCTGCTCTGGATATCGCAAAGGAAAGCAGGTGTGTGGCACACCACACTCCATCCGAACGGTTATCCTGGAGGAATTGATCCTTCAAAATCTGCGGGAGATCGTGTCCTTCGCCAGAAGCCATGAAAACCGTTTCGTTCAAATGGTCATGGATATGGATGTAAAGGAACGCAATAAAGGTCTTGCCAAAAAGCGCAAGCTGCTGTCGGAAGGTGAGAAGCGTATTACAGAACTGGATATGATCTTCAAGCGGTTGTATGAGGACAACATCAGTGGTAAGCTGACAGACGAGCGTTTTCACAAGCTGTCCACCGATTATGAAGCGGAGCAGGCTGGTTTGCAGACACAGGCTGCAATACTCCGTGAGGAAATCGAAGAAGCAGAAGGCAAAAGTGCCAATGTTGACAGGTTCCTGTCCGTTGTCCGCCAGTACACCGATATCCCAGAGCTGACACCTCGTATCCTGCATGAGTTCGTTGAGAAGATCATCATTCACGCAGCGACCGACCCACACAGCAAGATCAACCGTAGGCAAGAAGTAGATATCTACTACAAAGGTATCGGGATTTTGGAAATGTCCAAAGTATATGATAGCAGGCAAAAATGAAAGAAACGGCATAGCCAAAGCTATACCGTTTCTCTCTCGCCTTAGAATGTTTTCTTAACTGGACACCCCTAAGCGGCCTCGCCTTTTTTAATGGGGAGTATAAAGAAGGAGAATTGTATCGAAATCAGTGTCTGCCGTACTCGATCCTTGTGACCGAGACGACAAGTCCGGCAACGCCTGCAAGGGCAAGGACTGCGCAGACTGCCGTCCAGACGGCTGCGTCGTGGTTTGCCGCGTCAAGATCCATGCGGTAGGCCTCGCCTGCTGCGGCGCAGATGCCGCCGTAGGTCGTGGCATAGGTGTCGGTGCCGCCGAGCAGATATTTTACCTCGCGGTCGAGTGCGGCCGAGTCGGTGTTGTACTCTGCGATGGGCTTGAGCGCCTCGGCCATGCGGCCGAGATCATCGTCGTTGTCGCCGGCAACGTTCTGCACCCTCGCCTGATACACATCGTTTTCAACGCCCATCGAGGCGGCAAGCTCTGCGGCCGATTCCGCGCGGCTTATGAAATTCGAGTCGGCTGATACGCGCTCGACCTTCTGCGCTTCAACATTTGTAAAGCCGACTGCGGCCAGCAGGATGACAACTACGGATGCAATGGCTGTGATAACATATAATGTGTTGTTTGATGACTTTGTTTTCATGATGCGATCCTTTCCGCTCTTAAAAGAGCTATCTTTATTCATTGACCACATAATAGACCCGAAGTTTATGTAATTCAACGTACAAATTTGCCTCAAGTGACAAGAAAATAGGCAATTGCATAAAACTGCGCAAAAAAACAGCTGACGTAATTTCTACGTCAGCTGTTGATTTTATGTTAGCGCTTTATCTTATCTGTAAGCTTGCGCACGGCGTTGGTGAAAGCACGAAGATCGCGGTTCGAGCGTCCCTCGCAGCTGCGCACGGCCTGCATAAGCGCATCGGCAGCGTGCAGAAGCTCGGTGAACAGCGGATTGACCTTGCGCTCGGCCGACGGAGCTTTCGGCGTTTTAACAATGGGCCTGCCCTGCGTCACGACTGTGAAGCGGCCGGCCGCAATGTCAAACTCGGTGCCGCTGTATGGTGCAAATGCGCGGTAGCCGAGCTCGTTATTCAGGCAGGCTGTGAAGCTGTCGGCACTTTCGGGGTCGCCGTGATTGACGAAAACAAGCTCCGGCTTTTCGGAGAAGCCCTTGAGCCATGCGATCAGTCCTTGCTTGTCGGCGTGGCCGCTGACACCCGGAAGCGAAGCGATCTCGGACTCGACCTCGATCTCCTCGTTGAAGAGCTTTACTTCCTTTGCACCGTCGTGCAGTGCGCGGCCGAGCGTTCCGACCGCCTGGTAGCCGACGAACAGGACAAGACACTCCGGACGCCACAGATTGTGCTTGAGATGGTGGCGTATGCGGCCGGCATCGCACATGCCGGATGCGGAGATTATGACCTTCGGAGTTTTATCCTCGTTTATGGCCTTGGATTCCTCCTGACTTACCGACAGACGGAGCCCGGGGAAGCACAGCGGATTTTCGCCCGAGCGGATAACGGCCTGCATTTCCTCGTCAATATAGCTCGAGTCGCACTGCAAAAACACGCTCGTTGCCTCGATGGCAAGGGGACTGTCAACGTAAACGGGAAAGTCGGAATGCCCCGTTACAAGGCCGCGATTTTTGATCTCGCGGATAAAATACAGCATTTCCTGCGTTCTGCCGACAGCAAACGATGGGATCACGACATTGCCGCCGCGGTCGAGCGTGCGCTGGATGCATGCGGAAAGCGCGGCAATGTAATCGGGGCGCTCATCGGCGTGGTTGCGGTCACCGTAGGTGGACTCGATCACGAGGTAATCGGTTTTGTCGATGTGCTTCGGGTCGCAGAGTATCGGCTGATCGAGGTTGCCTATATCGCCGGAGAAGACGATCTTCTTTTCGCAGTCGCCCTCTTTGAGCCAGATCTCGATAGCTGCCGAACCGAGCAGATGCCCGACATCGGTGAAACGGATCGTGACCGATTCGTTGACCTGCACCTGGCTGCCGTATTCGCATGGGTGCAGCAGCTTCATAAGCCCTGCAACATCATCAAGATCGTAAAGCGGCTCGACGGCGGCTTCACCGCGGCGCATCGCCTTGCGCGATTTCCATTCGGCGTCGGCCATCTGTATGTGCGCGCAGTCGCGCAGCATTATGTCCAGCAGCGAGCATGTAGCACCCGTGGCGTACACGGCGCCGCGGAAGCCGTTTTTATAAAGCAGCGGCAGCAGACCGGAGTGATCAACGTGCGCGTGCGTCACCAGCGCAAAGTCGAGCACCGATGCCGCGACCGGCAGCTCCTGATTTTCAAAAAGGTCCTTGCCCTGCTCCATACCGCAGTCGATAACACCTTTTTTGTCGCCGACTTCGAGAAGAGTGCAGCTGCCGGTGACCTCATGGGCAGCGCCTAAAAATGTTACCTTCATGCTTCTGACCTCACAGCTCCGGAGTCCAGCCGTCGGCAAAGCCTGCGTCGGCCTTGGGCTTTGTAAGCTCAACATAGTAGCCTGCGTAGGTCAGATCCATGTACGGCAGCACGAAGAACTGCACCAGAACGCCGAAGCCGATAACGCCGATGATCTGTGCAATGATCGACGGTCCGATTGCGCCGGCAAGCCATTCGCTGACTGAGTCGGCAATGCCGATAAGCAGCGTCCAGCCGATGAAGCTAAGATCCATCCAGAACAGCTCGCCCTTGTGGCCGACCATAAGGCGCTTGCTTTCGCTTATGCACTGCAAAGCGCTCATCTCCGGGTGCTCAAGCAGCAGATACAGTGCCATGCGATAGCGGTACACGGCGATTATACCGGGGATAATGAACAGCAGCGACCAGAGGAAAACGAATATACCCTCGAGGATGTACAGCCAGATGACACGGAAGAACATGCCGAACGCATCGAAAAGGTTCCAGTAGCTTGTTTGCATTCCACGCACCGTGCGCAGGCAGTAGATCGTGAAGCCGGCGCCAATCACAAGCGACACTATGCCTACGGCGAGATTAAGAAGAGCTGCGCCCGGAGTCGGAAGGGCCTGCTCGATCGCATAGGCAAACTGATCCGGATCAAAGCTGTCGTATGCGCCTGTGCCAAAGCCGACGTCATAGCCGATACCAAACTGCTCATAAACCGACTGAAGCTCAAACGACGAGCCGCCGACAAGCTTATACGATAGGAAGCCGAGCACCGAGATGATGAGAAGATATATGATCGCGGTAACAACGGGCTTGGGTTGGGCGGTGCGAATGAGGTTTTTCGACTGCGCCTTCAATTGCTTTCTGTCCATATGTCAGACCTCCTGATAGTTATGCTGCAATTATATCATCATATGCCGCAAAATAACATAGCTGTGTCAAAAAAATATTAATTGCGCTCAGAGCTTTTCGGGCTGAAAACCGCTTCCGTTGAAGTACCACAGCTCATCAAAGCCGCAGCTGCGAGCTATCTGCTCGCACAGGTCAAAGGCGCAGCATATGCTGCTTGCCGAGTGCGAATCCGAGCTTATCACGATGCGTCCGCCTATATCGTGAAGGTGGCGCAGAAGCTCCGGCGAGGGATAGGGTGTCGTTCTGTAGCCACGGCTTATAGCGCCCGTGTTCATCTCGAATATTTTCTCGGCGGCATTGAGCGTCTCCATCGCGGCAAAGGCTGCGTCGCGGTACCATGAGCTTTGCGTGTCGTACAGTGCGCCCTGCTCGTTGTACTTCGTCAAAAGGTCGAAGTGCCCGACGATGTCCACCTCGGGTATCTGCGCCATAGATGCGTAGTTTGCAAAAAACACATCAGCGGCCTTCTCGGCCCCGCCGAAGTGCTCGATGAGCGCAATTGCCCGCTCGCGCGTGGAGTCAACATAGAAGCCGTCGAGCACATGTCCCGAGCCGATGATATATTCGTAGCCGTCGAAATTTTTCTCGGCCGCGGCATCGTATTCAAGGCCGGTGTACAGCGCGATCTTTCCGGCATATTTTTCTTTCAGGCGCTGCATTTCCGCCTTGAAGCCGGCCTCTTTCTCCTTCGGAGTGCACCAGTCTTCGCCGTCCATCGGAGCGTGCGCGCTTATGCCCAGCGAGCTTAGCCCGTGCTCCATTGCCGCGCAGACCATCTCCTCGGGCGTGCTCGCCCCGTCGTCAAACGTCGTGTGGCAATGCAGATTTTGTTTTACCATAGCTTTTCTCCTGTGTGTCGATTTATCAGGCCTATGTTAGCATATCGCCGCCCGACAGGCAAGAAAAAGTCCGCCGCGATCGCTCGCAGCGGACGTATCATTGAATAGCGGATAATATAGAACAAAACTCCGTCCTCAAACGAGAACGGAGTCTTGGCTTTGGTGGACCCGAAGGGATTCGAACCCTCGACCTCTCGGATGCGAACCGAACGCGCTCCCAGCTGCGCTACGGGCCCATACCTTGCTCGGCCTTAGTATTATAACACACTTTTCAAAAAAGTAAAGAAAATATTTGTTGATTAT